>Ga0208974_1000068_pt1 | contig 44253 bp, 38 predicted proteins | sample GreLakmeER15MSRF_FD_187699 | JGI IMG/M metagenome (GOLD analysis project Ga0208974, IMG submission 187699) | Freshwater lentic microbial communities from great Laurentian Lakes, MI, USA - Great Lakes metaG ER15MSRF (SPAdes) | ecosystem: Environmental > Aquatic > Freshwater > Lake | place: Great... | reverse complement strand
CACAAAAAAGATTTGATACATTTGTTTCTATGAGCGGAATTAATGTTCAATATGTAGAAGCAAATCTTTCTTGGCTGAAACAACTGTGTGGTGTATTATGATATACAAGATTGTATTATATTTAATGTTATTAGTTTATTTCTACAATAGTATTGCCGGAAATATAGAAATGCAACAGAAATCTTTTCAAGCATTGGTAATACTAGCATTATTCAACATTTTAGATAGGAGATAATATGTCCGCGCTTCAGGAGCTTCAAAATTATACGTTTGTTAGTAAGTATGCTCGTTGGATACCAGAAAAAAACAGAAGAGAAACATGGAAAGAAGCGGTCGAGCGCGTTAAAAATATGATGCATACAATGTATGCCGATAAAGGAATCTCTGATGAGATTAACTGGGCATACGATATGATGTATAAAAAGAAAATACTAGGAAGTCAAAGAGGACTTCAGTTTGGAGGAGATCCTATCCTAAAGCGTCATGCAAAAATTTATAATTGCACAAGTTCTTATTGCGATAGGTTACGTTTTTTTCAAGAATGTTTTTGGTTGTTACTATGTGGTAGTGGCACAGGATTCAGTGTTCAAAAACATCACATTGCTAAACTTCCATCACTAGAACACGAAATCGAAAATGGAGAAGGAACAAAATATGTTATCGAAGACAGCATCGAAGGGTGGGCCGATGCGTTAGGCGTTCTTCTTAGTAGCTATTTTAGTAAACCTATAGAAGAATTCAAAATGTATAAAAATACATATGTTGTATTCGACTATAGTAATATTAGACCCAAAGGCTCTGATCTTAGTTCTGGTGTTGGTAAAGCACCAGGATTTGAGCCATTAGCAAATGGTCTAGAAAAAATAAGAACACTATTAGATCGTTGCATAGCTAATGGTCAGAAAAAATTAAGACCAATTGATGCTTATGATATTATCATGCACAGTAGCGACGCTGTTTTAAGTGGTGGTGTTAGACGATCCGCTAGTTTAGCTTTGTTTAGTGCTGATGATGAAGAAATGGCAAAAGCCAAAACTGGTAACTGGTATATAGACAACCCACAAAGAGCACGAAGTAATAATTCTGCTCTGTTACTAAAAGATGAAACAACACTTGAGCAATTTCAAACCTTGATGGAAAGTGTAAAAGAGTTTGGTGAGCCTGGATTTATTTGGAGTGATTCAACAGAAATGACTTTCAATCCCTGCGTTGAGGTTGGTATGTGGCCTGTTGATGAAGAAACAGGCAAGAGTGGTTGGCAGGGTTGTAATTTATCAACAATTAATTGCTCCTCTATAGAAGATGAAAATGATTTCTATGACCGATGCAAGGCTGCTGCAATTATTGGTACATTACAAGCAGGATTCACCAAACTAGACTATCTTGGAGAAATTAGTTGCAAAATCTTTCAAAGAGAAGCTTTGCTTGGTGTTTCTCTAACTGGTATCATGGAAAAGCACGATTTAGTACTATCAGAAAAGGTACTAAAAGCAGGAGCCAAGATAGCAGTTGATACAAATAAAGAAATGGCCAAAAAGATTGGTATTAATCAGGCCGCAAGAGTAACCTGTTTAAAACCAGAAGGTACTAGTTCTAGTATGTTAGGAACTAGTTCTGGCATCCACCCACATCACGCTAAACGCTATATCAGACACGTACAAGCGAATGTTTTAGAAGCCCCATACCAACACTTCAAAAATTATAACCCGCAAGCATGTGAGAAATCAAGCTGGTCGGCCAATAATACGGACGAAGTTATTAAATTTCCAATAGAGGTTCCAGACGGAGCAAAATTAAAAAATCAATTACCAGCGGTAGACATGCTAGCAATTGTTAAAGATACCCAAAAAAACTGGGTATATTCTGGAAAAAATAAAGGGCTATGTACCCAGGAATATTTGAGTCATAATGTTAGTAACACTGTTACAGTAAAACCAGACGAATGGGACGATGTAACCAAATATATTTATAACAATCGTAAATATTTTGCTGGTATTAGTCTTATTCCTCAAAGCGGAGACAAAGACTATACTCAAGCACCATTTACTACTGTTTATACTAGTAGAGAAATAGTTAAAGAATATGGTGATGCTGCTTTGTGGTGTTCGGGCTTGATAGAATTAGGATTAAATGCCTTTGATAATAATCTTTGGGCTGCTTGTGATTATGTCAGCATGAACCAAGCTAAAGAAACTGATAGCAAAGAAAAATTGTTATTTATAACAAAAATGAAAAATTTTGCCGGTAAATATTTTGATGGAGATCTTAAAAGATTAACATATTGTATGAAAGATGTATATAATTGGAAAATATATTGTGATTTGTATGATACATATAAAAGGGTAGATTATACACAACTGTTGGAAACAGAGGACAATACTGCTGGAATAGAAGAAATTAGTTGTGCTGGCGGAGCTTGTCTAATTTAACTATCACCAGTGGAGATAACCATTGAGAAAAAATACTAAAAACAATAAGAAAAAGTCTAAAGTCATAGATCTTACCAACAATGTTCAACCCACAGGTATGATCTATAGAAATAGACTAAAGCCAAGAACAGAAAATCAAAAAGAATATATTAGAACTATTGCAGAAAATACTATTACATTCTGTCAAGGTGTTGCTGGTAGTGGTAAGACACATATAGCTGTTGGTATGGCATTAGAATACTTATTAGAAGATAAAGTTAAAAAAATTATCATTACTCGACCAGTAGTTGAAAGCGGAGAAAAAATAGGATATTTACCTGGTACAGCAGAAGAAAAATTACACCCATATCTATTACCAATATTAGATGAGGTATGTCATTTTATTCCTATGGGCCATTATGCTAGTCTAAAACTAAACAATAGAATCGAAATAGTTCCATTAGGATTAATGAGAGGACGTAATTTTCATAATGCTTTCATAGTAGCAGATGAGTGTCAAAACGCTTCGTATGATCAACTAAAAATGTTGTTGACACGCCTTGGAAATGATAGTAAAATGGTATTAACAGGAGATATCAGTCAATCAGATCTTCACAGAAGTATGAGAGGAGGATTTATTGACTTGATAAATGCTTTGAGCGGCGTTGATCAAATAGGCGTAGCTCAATTATTTAATCAAGATATTGTTAGAAATCCTATTATAGGAAAAATTCTTTCTAGATTAGAATCATACGAGAATGAAAGCACACAACAATAAATGTTTAGTTTTAAATGCTGATTATTCTCCTCTTTCTATTATAGGTTGGGAAAAAGCAATCATATGGCATATGAGATATATGGACAACCCTAAGTATGGGGTTGAAATTGTTGATTTTTACAAAAACGACTATATTAGTGGTATCAATAATAAAAAATACCCTATTCCATGTATAGCTAAAACAAAAAGATTTTTTAAAGCTACAAATTATACAGTTACATTTTCCAGAAAAAACATTTTTGTTAGAGATAATCATTCATGTCAATATTGTGGTAATCAATTCTATAATAGCGATTTAACTTATGATCATGTAATTCCAAAATCACAATGGAACTATAACAATGGTTCACCAACATCGTGGACAAATATAGTCACTGCTTGTGTGAATTGTAATAGGAAAAAGGGTAATAGAACACCAAAACAGGCTAATATGCCATTAATAAATTTGCCAATCAAACCACAAAAAACACACAAGTACTTGCCCATAGCCCACCATCTGTTTAAGATAAAAGACGAGATACCGGAGGAATGGTTAATATATTTACCAGAATCTTATGCCTAGTTATAGTTATACTTGCGAAAAATGCGAAATAAATTTTGAATTATTTTTTTCTATAAGAGATTATATAGATAGTCCAAAATGTATAAATTGCAACTCTAATAAATATGTAATAAGGGATTATATATCGGATGTTTCATCACAAGCCACAGCGGTTAAAAAAAGCGACTCGGAACTAAAGACAATAGGAGATCTTGCACTAAGAAATAGAGACAGATTAAGTGAAGATCAAAAGCAAGCACTACATGTAAAACATAATTCATATAAAGACGATAAAGAACAAACTAAGCCATTACCAAAAGGTATGAGCTATACTCCTAAGCCAAAGAACAAACCCAAATGGAAATGAAAGGCAAATATGGAAGACTATATATTTTCTCAAACAATAAATAAACCAGAAATTAGTGAAGAATATTATACATTAATTGGTATGGAAGACTTTTTAGATACAAATCGTCTACCAAGACAAAAAGATGTAAACGATAACACATTCGCTAAAAAAATAACCAGGGACGATGGATCTATAAGGTATAGTATTAAATTGAATACTAATGGAAAATTACATAATCCTGTGGCTATTTATCAAGACAATAAAAATCAAACTTTTCTAGACAAAATTTGTAGATCTTCTGATAAGTTTAGAAATGTAAGCTATAAGGTATTTGACCTATATACAAATTTTTTAAAAACAAAAAACATAGCATGGTTAAACAACGCTGAAAGAGAGGCTTCATAATGGCTAAATTAAGTAAAGCAAATAATTACGCAATATTATGGTTAAATTATAAAGGTAACTCCCCGGAACAGATTGCCGAGGAATTGTCAATAGACGTTAAACAAATTAGTGGTGTTTTGGAAAAACAAACACAGGCATCAGAAAACCCAAATATAAAAACATCATCGTCTGTTGTTGGTGATAAAAAGAAAAATCTCATGATTATGGAAACATCTGTTAAAAGAAATAAATCTGTTGCAATTATGACAAAAGACGCCTCTGCCCAAGGGGACGAAAACAGAAAAAAGGTTTCTGATAAAAACACTAACCAAAATATTTTTAAGCCGAGGAGTTAATGGAAGAAAAAACAGAACAAATTGAAGAAAAACAGAAACTAGTATCTGATATAATCTCCGAAGAAGAGATAGAACTATTTTATAAATTATTGCCAAAAGTGCAAGAAGCACAATTTTTTATAGAGTCACTAAATAATCCTACAGAAGAGGAATCAGAAGAAGAGGAAAATTCAAATTCCGATAAACCAATACCATATGTAATAGAACTTGATACTAATTGTAAGGTATTTAAAAAAGGAAATAGTGCAACAACAGCACCAGAAACTGTTTATCATGAAAATAAGAAATTTTATATAGATTTTATAGTGTCTGACTACAAAGCTTTTATAGAAACTTTTTTTGTTAATCTACAAGAATCATTGACTAAAACCTGTAAAGATCTATATAAATCTAATGACAAACCAGAAGAAAATACAAACGAATAAATACTTATCAAAGTATTCAAATGGAAAAACTGTTTCGGCTTCACAGTATATAACAGAAATTATATGTGAACATTTAGCTATTAAGAATAAAAAAGATTTGCATTATAGATTCTGGCTTAATAAAGAGTGGGAAAAATTTTATAAATCACAAATTTTTTCTGCGAATAAGCTTTTAAATAAACATAGCGATAAAGCTATTATAGCAGCTTTGAAAACACCAGAAGGTCAAAAAATTTATTCATTGAGAGCCCCACATCTTTTGGATATAATAGTAAGACAAGAAACAATAATCCAAGCACAAACCCACGAGCAAACTGTTCCAATAGAAAGAAACACAGAGAGCAAGGGTTCTACTAATTCTAAAAAAACCAATATTTTTGACAGATTAAAGGATATAGACAATGAGCATTAAAGATAGTGTAAAGAAAGACTTTGGCGATGAAATTATATTATCCGCATCTTCTGTTGTTGACAAAGAATCAATAGTTATTCCTGTTAGCCCAGCAATTGATATGATTTTAGGAGGAGGAATACCAGAAGGAAGTTTCGTAGTTTTAACAGGCCAACCGAAATGTGGCAAAACTACCACATCTCTTGACTTCGCCGCCACTGCACAAAAACCAGAGTACGGTACTGGTTCTTATAAGAATGGTCGTATGGTCTATTATTTGAATATAGAAGGCCGTCTTAAAAAAAGAGATCTGGAGGGTATACCAGGTTTAAACCTGGAGAAATTCGACGTTATAGGCTCACAAACAGGTAAAATATTAAGAGCAGAGGAATATCTTCAAATTGCAGAAAGAATAATTAATCAAGAACCAGGATCGGTTGTTATTATAGACTCGTACTCTGCATTATGCACAGAAGCGGAGATAACTAGCGACATGGATAAAATGCAACGAGCGGACGGTGCAAAATTACTAGCTAAATTTTGTCGTAAAGTAGCAAATGTTATTCCTGTAAATAAAAATATTGTAATAGGTATCACACATTTAATGGGTAATCCAACAGGATATGGTGCAGAGTTTAAAGAAAAGAGTGGTCAGGCTATTGCATATCAAACAGATATAAAAATTCGTGCAAAATCTTTTAAGCCTTGGCTTTTAGGAACCGATAACACACAAATAGGACAAGAAGTAGAATGGCAGACTATGTGTTCTGCTCTTGGGCCTCCGGGCGGACAAATTACTAGTTATATAAGGTACGGAGAAGGTATCGATAGACACACGGAATTGATCACCATAGGGGGCGATCTTGGTTTGATCAATAAATCTGGAGCATGGTATACTCTTCCATTCTTAGAGGGAGAAAAAACTAAATTTCAGGGAACAGAAAAGATCAGAGCGTACTTATTGCAAAATCCAGAATCTTATGAGAAACTGTATAATGAAGTAAGAAATATTATAGGAAATAAGTAATGCAAGTTATGGACTTGGATGGTAATGTAAGCAATTGGTCTTTTCATAAAAATGGCTCAACAAGTAATTCCTTTAACAAATCTAGTCTGCATTTACTTGCTAGACAAATTATAAAAGATATTTTTCCAACTATGCAAAGCTTAGAAGAAGTAACAGTGCATATTAGAAAAAATCAAATAGCGTATCTTGACTTTTTCGTTCCTCTCGTTAAACTATGTATTGAGGTTCATGGCGAACAACACTACAAATTTACCCCGTTTTATCACACCAATATATTGGCATTTGCTAAAGCAAAAAAAAGAGATCAAGAAAAGAAAGAGTGGTGTGAAATAAATAATATTAAATACGTAGAGCTACCATACAATAAAACAGAAGAGTGGGCTGAATATGTCAAAAACATCTAAAGAAGAAATGCAACATTGGGACTCTATTCTAGATGATTATGAAAATTCTCTAGGCTTAGGTAAGTATATTGCACAAAATTCTTATTTAACAGAATCTGAACTTCAAGAATATTTATCTATGAACAGAGAATCCTTAGAAAAACTTTCTCCAGAAGATTGTGGAAACATAGCATATAGATTAGGGCAGTATGCTTTTTTTATTCAGAGAACAATTAACAGAGAGATAGCTCGATATAATTGGTCAGATGAAACAATAAAAGAGACTATAGCTGATGAAATAAATAACTATAAAGGCTATGGATATGCAGAAAAGGCTGGTCAGGCAATAAAACACAATGACAAGGCCACGTCATTAAACAATATCAAAAAGTATGCAAAACAGCGTAGTGACAGACTCTCATATTTGGCAAATAGTATTAAAAATTTATCCGACATTATATTATCTATTCAAAGAAATAAGGTGAAGAATGGATCTTGAAAATTTAAAAAATAATCCAGAACAAATAAAAGGATTAATAGAATTATTGTCTTCGTTATTACCAGAAAGCAAAAATGATGAAGTAAATGATGCTCCTAAATTAAATAGCAATATCAAAACTAATAAATCAAAAGCAAGAGGCAGTAACATAAATCTTTTTGACAAAATGTCAGAAAAAAATCTTCATAAAGATGATGTGGCAATAGATCAAAAATTATCCAAAACACCACCAACTGAAAGAAATAGAGAGTTTTCTTACATAGAATTGGTATGCAGATGTTGTGGTAGAAAAGAAAAGTGTAATCCGGCCGTTGTGTTGGATAAAACAAGATATAAATGCAACAAGTGCTCAACCTCTGCTGGATAAACCTAAATAAATGAACATTCTATTCGATCCGTCTGCTGAAAGAGCAGTCCTGTCTATATTATGTCAATATGGGGAAAAAGCATACCTTGAAGTTGCCGACATAATAAATGAAAATAGTTTTACCATAGACAGCAATGTTATAATATACAAATGTTTGAAGAAAATATTTGTAGATCATAATTGTCAATCCATAGATATAGCATCAATCTTTTCAGCTGCAAAAGAGCTTGATCTTGATTATGTTTTACAGAAAAAAGAAGAAACTCAGCATCTCAAAGCAATTTTAGAGTTTCCCGCCAACTTTGATAATCTTTTACAGTTTGCGGCAAAAATCAAAAAACTAGAAATAGCAAGAAAATTACATAAAAAATTAGACGATATCAAAAATAATGTGCTCAATATAACTGGTTCAGAACCGATATCTCATATAATGAGTTTGGTCGAGGAGCCAATACTAAATTTTAGTACATCTATGGAAGACCAAGATAGTAGTCCTGTACAGATTAGTCAGAATCTAGAGGAGTATATAGAGGATCTTATCGCCAATCCAATAGATCAGGTTGGTATATCAACAGGATTTCCTGCTTATGATTTTGCTATAGGCGGAGGACTAAGAAAAAGTACGATAAATGTTATAGCAGCAAGACCAAAAACTGGTAAAACACTATTATCGGACAATATGGGCTTTTATATAGCAAATAAATTAAAAATACCGGTATTAAATATGGATACTGAAATGACCAAAGATGATCATATTCATCGTATACTGGCTATGATGACAGAAATAGAAATAAATAAAATTGAGAGTGGAAAATTCGCACAAACACCATCACTAAAGAAAAAAATAGAGGACGCTGTTAATGATCTAAAAGAAACTCCACTATTTCATAAATCTATTGCCGGTAAATCTTTTGATGAACAATTATCTATAATGAGAAGATGGATTATAAAAGAAGTAGGACTGAACTCAGACGGCACAGCAAAACCGTGCGTTATTTTTTATGACTATCTTAAGCTTATGGATAGCGCCGGTATTAGTCAAGATATGAAAGAATATCAAGTTCTTGGTTTTATGATGACAACACTTCATAATTTTGCGTGTAAATATCAGCTTCCAATAGTAGCCTTTGTGCAATTAAATAGAGATGGTATTACAAAAGAAAGTACCGATACCGCTAGCGGATCTGATAGAATCATATGGTTGTGTAGTAATTTCTCTATTTTCAAAAGAAAAAGCGACGAAGAAATAGCAGAAGACGGGCCAACAAACGGTAATAGAAAATTAATCCCATTAATCAGTAGACACGGCGCTGGCCTAGATGATAACGATTATATTAATTGTCATATGAAGGGTTGGTGTGCTAAAATTACAGAAGGAAACACTAGATTGGAGATTGTAAATGGAAAGGACGATGACGACGGGTTTGAAGTCAAAGATGAAGAAAACATTCCATTCGATTGATCAGCAAAAACTCAAAATTTTGTGTGATCATTTATGCGATAATATAACTGATCTGTTAGAGTACTTTAATTTAGAGTACAAACAGAATAGTAAGTTTATTAGTATGTCTTGTCCAATACACGGAGGAGACAACGAATCCGCTATAAATTTATATTATGTTGGAGAGTCGTATAGAGGTAACTGGAAATGCAGAACTCATCAATGTGAAAAACATTTTAAAGGATCCATTATAGGTTTTGTGAGAGGCATACTTTCTCATAAAAAACATAACTGGTCTTGTGATGGAGACGATACTGTTAGCTTTTCTGAAACTCTGAAGTTTTTGACAGATTTTGGAAAGATTAATCTCAAAGATCTCAAAGTATCAAACAAAGAAAAAGAAAAAAATAATTTTGTCAATAGCTTGACAATACTAAATACGAAACAGGTAACTGGCACAAATTATCCTAATAGAAATCAGGTTAGAAAATTATTAAAAATTCCTAGTCCTTATTTTATATCCAGGGGTTTTGATCCTAAAATATTAGACAAATATGATGTTGGTGATTGTGAAACACCGAATAAAGAAATGTCTGACAGAGCCGTAGTTCCTATTTATGATTCAGAGTATAACTACATGATAGGATGCAGCGGTCGCTCTACTAATGACAACCTAAAACCAAAATGGAAACATAACAAGGGTTTCTCAGCAGAAAATTGTTTGTATAATTTTTGGTTTGCCAAAAAACACATCAAAGAAACTAGAACAGCTATAATTGTAGAGAGTCCTGGTAATGTTTGGAAGTTGGAGAGCAATGGTATTCATAATGCTGTAGCTATTTTTGGGTCCAATTTAAATGATAAGCAGAAAATGTTATTGGATACTAGTGGCGCTATGACATTAGTGATTATTACAGATTCTGACGATGCTGGCATAAAGGCTAGAACACAAATAGAAAATAAATGTAAAAAGATATATAATATACAACATGTATATATATCTAAAAATGATATAGCAGAATTATCTGACGCAGAGATTAAAGAACAAATAACATCAAAGATAACCTTATGACAAAAATAATAGCGTTTGCTGGACGAAAACAATCAGGAAAAACTACTTGCTCAGAATTTATAGCCAATAAATTTATTGGTAATGTTAAAGTATATAATTTTGCTGATCCTCTTAAAAAGGATATTTGTATGAATATACTAGGATTAACTTATGAACAATGCTACGGTACAGATGACCAAAAAAACGAATTGGTCAATTGCGTGTGGGAAAATAAACAATTAACAGCCAGAGAAGTTATGCAATTTGTTGGAACAGATATATTTAGAACCATGCAACAAAATGTATGGGCCGACGCTACTATCGCTAAGATTATAAAAGAAAAATCTGATTTAGCAATCGTGGCTGATTGCAGATTTCCCAATGAAGTTAAGGCTATCAAAGATGTTGGTGGAACTGTTATCAAATTAACTAGAAATCCTTTTGATTCTCAGCACGACAGCGAAACAGCATTAGATACTAACAGATATGATCAATCGAACTTTGATTTACTATTAGATAACAAAAACTTAACAATACAAGAACAAAATCTAATACTAGATCAATTTCTTAAAAATAAAGGAATACTACCATTATAATTACATATTTTAGAAGCTCTTCATATAACGCACACTCTATGTGCGAGCAGCAATACTATTTAGAATATGTGCTTGGATGGAGAGGACCTTCTAATAAAAAGGCAGACAAAGGCACAATAGTACATAAAGTTTTAGAACTATTGGCCATGATAAAAAAAGCCGAACAAGATAAAATAGAATCGATATCTGATGATATTGTTGGTCAAATCAAAATTAAAAATTATGCTATTGATAAATTATTTGATAAAGTATATGAATATTATACCACTAACAATACTCATCACGAATGGCTAGCCAAAGACAAGAAAGACTGTTATGATTGGGTAATAAAAACAATAACACATAATAATGGAATGTTTGATCCTAGAAATAGAAATATTGTTTGTCCAGAACAACACTTTGATATCACGATCAAAAAACCTTGGGCAAAGTACAAATATCAAACAGACGAAGGTATTTTAGAAGGACATCTAGCCATAAAAGGCACAATAGATCTTATAACAAAAGTGGATGACAGCTTTTATGAAATTATAGATTGGAAAACAGGTAAAAGATTAAATTGGGCAACCGGTAAAGAAAAAACACAAGAGTGTTTAGAAAATGATCCTCAATTAAGAATATATCATTATGCTGTTAGTCACTTGTACCCTGATGTAGAAAATATAATGGTATCTATTAATTTTATAAACGATGGTGGGCCTTTTTCTATATGTTTCGGTAAAAAAGATCTGATCACAACAGAATTAATGCTTAAAGATAAGTTTGAAATTATAAAAAAAAGCAGAAGACCCAACTTGCGAAAAACCTGGATGTGTAGTAAACTATGTCACTTCGGCAAAACTACTTTTGAGGATTCTCATGTTGTTCCTCACGTTGAATATAGAGATAATCAAGTGTGTAAAAAAGATTCTTTTATGACAAAATGTGAACAAGTAAAACACGACATAGACATATTGGGTATAGACAACGTCACAAGTCTGTACAAACAAAACAATCACTCATTTGGACATTACCAAGCCCCTGGCGAAATTAAACAATGAAATTATATACTCCTTTGCATGTTCACAGCCATTTTTCTATTTTAGACGGATTATCAAAACCAGAACAGATAGCTAAAAGATGTATTAATACAAATATTGGTGCGTGTGCATTAACAGATCACGGTAATATAGCTGGTGCGGTAAAGTTCCATTCTTGCATGAAAAAGAATGGTATTAAACCAATTCTAGGTTGTGAATTATATATTTCCAGTGATGATGCAACAATTAAAAATAATGATAATAAAAAACTTAGTCATTTAGTAATATTGGCTAAAAATTATTCTGGATGGAAAACTTTAATTAAAATTATATCAGAAACTAATAAGCCAGAATTTTATTACTATAAACCTAGAATAGATCTTAAAAGACTTGGTGAAATGCTAGATGGAAATATTATAGGGTTTGCTGGTCACTTAGGTTCGGTATTAGCAAACAGTATAACAGACTATAAGAGCATCTATCCTGACTGGAAAAATATTCTTATAGAAAAAGCTTCGTATCTTAAAGATATTTTTGGTGGATCTGATAATTTTTTTCTAGAAGCTCAATTAATGGATCAGATTAATAATCCTATGCAATCTAAAGTTACCGAATGCATAAGAGATATAGCACGAGATACTGGTTTAAAGGTCATATGTACTCCAGATGCTCATTATGCAGAAAAGGAAGATGCTGTTGATCAAAGAATACTATTATGTAATAATTTAAAAACAACGCTTACTGATGTTACAAACAAGATATTAAATAACGAAGAAGTTGGTATGGAGACATTCTTTATATCTGACAACTATCATATTTTGGATCATGAAGAAATAAATGCTCTGCATACAGAAGAAGAAATTGAAAACACAAATTATGTGAATTCTTTGTGTGAAAACTATGATATAACGTCAAAACCAACACTCCCTAGTTTTAAATGCCCAGACGGTCTATCAGAAGCAGAATATCTAAGACAACTATGTAGAGATGGCTGGAGAGATAAAATAGCTGATAAAGTTAGTAATAATACAGAAATGACTACAGAATATGTTGATCGTATAAAGTACGAACTCTCTGTTTTACAAACCGCTGGACTATCTAGCTACTTTTTAATAATTCAAGATATACTGCAATATGTTCGATCTAATGAGTGGCTACCCGGTCCGGGTCGAGGCTCTGCTGCTGGTTGTATGGTTTCGTATTTGGTTGGTATAACAGCAATAGATCCCATAAAATACGGGCTAATTTTTGATAGATTTTATAATTCTGGCAGAAATACTGCTGATCATATATCAATGCCAGATATAGACGTAGACGTACCAATTAACAAACGAGAAGATGTTATTAACTATATTAAAGAAAAGTATGGACACGATAAGGTTTCTCAGATGATAACATTTAATACCATGAAAGGACGAGGAGCATTAAAAGATGTTCTTAGGGCTTATGGTAATATTACATTTGAAGAAATGAACAATATTACAAAACATATACCAGACGAAGCCAAGATAGCAGACGAATTACAAGATATGAAAGAAGAATACGGAGAATCTTCTATAATTAGATGGGCATTAGAAAATAAATCAAAAGAACTATCAGAATGGTGCTATATTGATGATAACAATAATTTAGCGGGTCCATTGGCAAAAAGATTTGAGCAAGCCATAAGACTTGAGGGAACAAAAACTAATCAATCCAAACACGCTGCTGGTATTGCTATAAGTCCTACTCCTCTTGGAGAAGCGTGTCCCATGGTTTATGATAGTAAGAACGACCAGACCATAGCCGGTATGGAAATGCAAGACTTAGAGAGTTTGGGTATTATTAAATTCGATATTCTTGGTATTGCTATGTTAGATAAAATTATGACAATTCAAGACTTATTAAAGGAGAATAAAATATGAATAAGTTATTTAAAGATTTAAATGTTGGAGAAAAATTTATTTATAATAATGAAACTTATATTAAGACAGAAGATGAGCGCGTTAGTTGCTGCAAAGTATTAAATGCTTTAAAAGAAAGCAACAATGAAAAAATTATGATAACACCACTACAAGAGGTTCAGGTTAACTGATAATGAAACAATATAATAAAATTTGCGTTTTTGATTTTGAAACAGATGGTGCGGATCCGTCGATATGTAGTCCGGTTCAAATAGCTGCTATTATGATAGATTCGTCAAAAATGGATATTGTTCCTAATTCAGAATTTAATATTATGGTCAAGCCAGATAAACTTGACAACGACCCAGACTTCAAGTATGATAGCGATATTCTTGGATTTCATTCCAAAGTTCGTGGATGTTCTCAAGAAGATATTTTGGATTCTTGGCATAAATCAATGCCACAAAAACAGGCTTGGACTATGTTTAACGAGTATCTGGATAAATATCATTGTAGAACAACAAAAAAATCACAATTTTCCGCACCAATAGCAGCTGGATATAATATATATAGATTTGATCTTAAAATTATTAACAGACTTAGCAACAAGTATGGTAATGTTAATAAAGAGAGTGAATCAAATGTATTCTTTCCAAGAGATGTATTAGATATAATGAATCTTGTGTACTATTGGTTTTTTGACTTAGAGGATATTAAAAGTTTATCTCTAGACAATGTTAGAGATTATCTTGGAATATCAAAAGATAATGCTCACGATGCTTTAAAAGATGTTAAAGACTGTGCTTCTATCTTATTAAGATTTCTTAAACTACATAAAAATTTGTGCAATAAAATAAAATTCAAGGATGCTTTTTTGAATGTTTGATGCTAACATAGCCTCAATGGATCTTGATTGTCCAAAAACATGGGCATTAATCTCTAGTGGTAATACCAAGGGGTGTTTTCAGCTAGAATCTAGACTAGGCAGATCGATGGCAAAAAAACTTAAGCCATCAAATATAGAGGAATTAGCCGCATTGATCAGCATTATGAGGCCAGGATGTTTGGAAGCTATTAGGGATGGTAAAAGTGTTAGTAATCATTATATAGACAAAAAAAATGGTGAAGAAGCTGTAGATTATTTTCATGAGAGTCTAGAGCCAATCTTAAAAACAACTTATGGAGAAATGGTATATCAAGAACAAGCTATGGAAATAGCCAGAGTTGTTGCTGGATTTAATCTTCAAGAAGCAGATATGTTAAGAAAGGCTATCGGTAAGAAAAAACCAGAAGAAATGGCCAAACTTAAAAAGACATTTGTTAACGGATGCGAAAAAACAAATATTCTAAAACCTAAAGAGGCTGAAGAAATATTTAATTGGATAGAAAAAAGCCAAAGATATTCCTTTAATAAAAGTCATGCTGTAAGCTATGCTATGAATTGTTATTTATCTGCATATGCAAAAGCACATTTTCCAAGAGTATTTTTTGCGTCATATTTAAGATTTGCAAAAGATAAAGTGGACCCACAAGCGGAAATAAAAGAACTTGTACAAAATGCTATAGAAATGAATATTGAAGTATGCAAACCAGACATAAGACTATTGAATGAATATGTAGAATTAAAAAACAATAAGATATTTTTTGGTCTAACTGATGTTAAGGGTTTTGGGAAATCTGCATACGAAAAACTAATGTCTATACTAAAAAATAGTTCTCTAAATATAAAAGATTATTCATGGATGGATTTATTGTTTATTTTGAATAAGATAAATTCTACAGCTAGTAAAGCACTTATACAATCAGGCTCACTAGATCATCTTGGTTTAACAAGAAATCAGATGTTATTTGAATATAATATATTAACACAATTGACCAATAAAGAGTGCGAAACATTACAAAAATCTTATAATACTAAATCCACATTAATTAAAAATTTAGCAGTTGTGCTCGTGGGTAAGATTACGGCGAAACGCAAAAGTGTCGTAGAACAGTTGTCTTATAGTTTACTACATCCACCATACTCATTAGATGATTCTATAGAATGGATAGCAGATACAGAAAATATGCTTTTAGGTTATTCTATTAGCTGTTCTAAAATTGATATGTATGATATTAGTATGGTTACGTGTTCTTGTAAAGATTTTAAAAATGGCTATTCAGCTAATAATATTATGCTTGCTGGAGAAGTAGAAAATATCAGGGTGGTAAAAACTAAAAAAGGGAAAGATGTTGGAGCAGAAATGGCGTTTGTTTCTGTTAACGATGGTACTGCAGTAGTTGATTCAATTGTTTACTTTCCAGAAACATATAAACAATATAGAAATCAATTATTCGTTGGTAATATTTTGATTATAAAAGGATCAAAGTCAAAAAACAAAGATGGTCTGGTTGCTGAAAAGACTTATATTCCAAAACCTTGACCGTGTGGAAACAAATCTTATAATAGTGTGTTGGGTTTGGTTATTTACTTTTATTTAAAGGAGATGATATGAATATTACGTTATTGCGTGGTAATTTAACTAGGGATCCAGAGCTAAGGAAGTTAGAGAATGGAGACAAAAAAGTTTCTGTTGTTAATTTTACAGTTGCTGTTTCTAGAGAGTATACCAAAGCTTCTGGTGAAAAGGACAAGGTAACAACATTTATCAATTGTGAAGCATGGGATTCTGGTGCTGAGATTATAGCCGAATCATTTAAGAAGGGTGATTTAGTCATGGTCGAGGGATCTTTAAGAAATGATAGCTGGGAAAAAGATGGAGTTAAACACAGCACTCTTCGTGTGCGAGTTAATAATTTCTCCAAGATTACAAAGTTGTCAAAGAAGTCTTCGGAAAAGGAACCCGTGGCATTCTGATAACATAACATTAAAGGCGAAAGAACAGGGGATCTAAGGTCCCCTGATTCTTTTGTCACACCAATCACACAATATGCATCAAAAACCTAAAATACTAGTTTGTTCTGAATCTTCCAAAGTATCCTCCGGTTTCGGAGTATATAATAAATATCTTTTAGAGGGCCTACATAATACTGGAAACTACGAAGTAGCAGAATTTGCTTCATACGGCCTAATAGGAGACAAAGAAAGATTTAATATTCCTTGGAAATACTATCCTAACGGCATACAGAATGTAGATCCTAGACAAAACCAATTTGCACAAAGCCAAGAAAATCATTTTGGTAAATGGAGATTTGATAGAGTAGTATTAGACTTTCAGCCTGACATAGTAATAGATGTCAGAGACTATTGGATGAGCGCTTATCAACAAAAGTCTCCATTAAGAAAATATTTTCACTGGATACTAATGCCTACAATAGACTCTTCTCCTCAACAAGACGAATGGCTTGACACATATATTAATGCAGACGCTATTTTCACATATTCTGATTGGGGCAGAGATGTTTTATTAGACCAGACATCTAAAAATATTAATTTCATTGATGTTGCCTCTCCATGTGCCGATCTATCTATGTTTAAATATGATCCTAATAAAGATTCTATTAAACAAGCACTTGGTCTAAATGCCAACGCTGTAGTTCTTGGAACAGTGATGAGAAATCAAAAAAGAAAATTATTTCCAGAACTCATACAAACATTTGAAAATATAGTAGAAGAATCTATAAAAAATAATTATGTTTTCAAAGATAATCTAATATTATATTTACACACGAGCTATCCGGACGCTGGATGGGATATCCCTAATCTGATCAAAAATTCTAAAGTCAGCAATAGAATATTCTTTACATATAATTGCAAAAAATGTGGCAAAGTATTTGCTTCTAATTTTAGCGGAGTGGTTCAGCAATGTAGTACTTGTGGAACAAAATCTGCTACAATTCCTAATGTAAGCAATGGTATTAATACTAGTGTATTATCAAAAATAATGAATATTTTTGATTTATACATTCAATACTCTATCTGCGAAGGATTCGGTATGCCTCAAATTGAAGCTGCTGCTTGTGGTGTTCCTATTTTAACCATGAACTATAGCGCCATGACAGACATAATTAATAATATAAATGCCGAGCCTATTAATATAGGAACTTATTTTAAAGAATTAGAAACCTCAGCAATAAGAACATATCCAGACCACAAAGATACTGCTACTAAGGTTATCTCTTTACTGAATATGCCAAATCAATTGAGACAAAGAAAAGGTTTTTATAGTAGTGAAATAGTTAAACAAAAATATAGTTGGCAACATACTGTAGAAAAATGGATTAAATATATAGATGGCGTAGATTATAAAAAGTATCAAAAAAAATGGGAATCAAAAGCTGAAATTATTCCATTACTAGATATAAATTCATTACCATCAACTAATAATGTTTATGCCACAATATACATGCTTCAAGAACAGTATCTAAGTAAACTTGGTCTCTCAATGAATGACTATTGGCTTTTAAAACAAATACAAATGGCTCAGGACGGTCATTTTACGGCTGGTCCAGAGATAAAACCATATAGTCTGAATGATTTAATCCAAAATCTTAATACGATGATTAATAATCATAATAATGCTGAAACAGCCAGAACAAATCCTCATATTTTAAAATCAGAAGATTACATAGATTATGCTAATAGAAAATAAAAATATACTTTACATAGGTCCATACAGACAAAATGACGGTTGGGGCCGAGCAGCTAGGGACTATATATTATCTATTAATGAAACAAACAATAATATTCATTGTCAACCAATATATATGTCTAATAATATTGACGCTGATATAGATACAAAAATAAAATATCTAGAAAATAATCAATTATCACAATATGATATTGTTATACAAAATGTTTTACCAATGATGATGACCAAAACTCATCTATATAATATAGGATTACTATTTATTGAAAATCAAAACTTCTCATCAACATCTATATATAATCTAAACTTGATGGACGAGATATGGGTAAGTTCTAGTATAGAAAAACAAAGTTTAGTAGATGGTGGAGTAAATGTTCCGATAAAAATTATTGGCCATGCTTTAGAAATACAAAAAAATCAGAAAACTATTTTTGCAGATGTGATTGATGACCATTATAAATTTTATTTTGTTGGTGAATATATACAAAGAAAAAACATAAAAGATCTTGTTATAGCATTTCATTTGGAGTTTGATATCACAGAACCAGTTAGTCTTGTTCTTAAACTGTCGGGACCTGGAGATAATTTCCATGAAACAGTACAAAAAAATCTTCAAAATATAAAACTTAGATTAAGAACTAAAAAATATTTTCATAATGAGATATTAATCACTAATAGACTTGCAGAAGATCAAATGAGTAGTTTACACAACAGTTGTGATTGTTTTGTGATCACATCATATGGTGAAGCTTTTTGCAGACCAGCAGCCGAAGCTTTATTCCATGGGAATTATTTAATATCATCATCTAATATCGGGATACTAGATTATGTTAAAGAAGAAGATATGAATGTAGTAGATTGTTATCCTAGTCCAGTAATTTTAGATAATCCGGAGACTATGGCACAGTTAGATATTTACAACGGCAATGAAACTTGGTATATGCCTAATATTCTTGATTTAAGAAAAAAAATGAGATCAGCATTTGAAAACAGAAAGAAAAATAAAAATAGTGATTTTTATACTAAAGAGTTTTCATACAAAAATATAGGACAAAAAATATGTTTACCTATGGCATAAGGAATATTGTTCACAAACATGCTATTGAAGATATTAGTATATTATACTATCCCGCTAATGATCTTATAGATGATATTATAACAGACTGGGATGCTAACTTTTTTATCTACATAGATTTGTTGAATAACAAAATTAATAAAAATAATGTAGCCTATATAAATGATGCATCTCTATTTGAATATGATTTTATACTATGTTACAACATAACCAGTGATATTTTAGATATTTCTACTAAACTTCATATTCCAATAATAACATATCTTAGATATGGATCATATGATGACTCAAAAATACCAGACCAAAAAAATATTTACTATATAGTTGAGCATCATGGTCAATCAGAACAGGAAAAGTTATTGGCTATAACTCCAACAATCAACAAAAACGTTATAAATAATGATAATAATATATGTTTATTTATAAACAATAGTAATGACTATGGAAACTTAATACAGGTTTTGAGTTCAAAAATAAAAAATTTATCTATTGTTGATGAACAAAAGATTAATCAAAATGCTATGTTAGAGATTTTAAATAAACATAAAATTTGTATAGATCTATATCCACAAAGCATTTATAAAATGTTATTTTGCGCTACAAATAATTTACCGTATATAACAATATCAAATGAAATGACAAATAAATATACAAAAATTTATGATGGAGTATTTTTTATGGAACAAAATCTTGATGGACTATTGGATCTTTTTAATAGATTACTAGCGAGTAATGTTTCGTATAAAAATAATCTATCAAAGCAAAATATTTTTAAAGATCAACTACTACCATTTATACAAAAAATAAAAAGAAAAGGAATGATATTATGATAAATATGACACAAATATATAATCCTAGTTATAAAACTACAAATGTAGAATTTAATTCTAAGATTAGTGTCAATGAATTAAATACTGTTCCAAATGGTTCATTAGAAAATATATATTGTGATATTTTAGACACACTAGAAATATCAAAAAGAACATTAATTCAAAATGATATACTCAAAAAAATTATGATAGGAGGATCTATACATATAAAAATGCTTAATATATTATTACTATCAAAAGCTATTATTAAAGGAGATATCGCTTTAGATGATCTTAATAGTATATTACAAAGTACTTTATCTGTGATAGATCAGAAATATTTAGACGAATGGATTTTTCAAAATTCTAATTACATTGTGGAAAAAATAGATATCAGCGTTCTTCATACTACTGTGACAATCAAAAGAATACGGTAATTAATATGATAACAAATACAAAGTGCGATAAATGTATTTTTAAAATTTCTGAAAATTCTAAGCAAACAGGATGCAAACTCGAAATAGATAAAATAATAAGTCAAAATTATCCTGGCTTATACGATTCTAATAATATAGATAAATCACAAGATTCGTGGATATTAAAAAATTTCAAATGCACATATGCTAGAACACATCAGTGGCTTGAAATGCTAAAAGATTTAACAGATGAAGATCCATTGGATAAAGTTATTACAGATAGCGTTATCCCATACTATGTAGTAATTATACTAAATAATAATTCGGACGATCTTGAAGATATATTAGAAGATTTATCAAATAATCAAAATTATTGGCCAACATTTATATCATTTATTTTAACAGATAGATCCTCGTATAAACCAAAAGAATGTATAAAACTTTTAGAGCAATATAATTTACCAAAATGGAAAGTTCATTATATAACTGATAGCGAATTTACTATAAGTGAAATGATCGATATGTGTCTTGATACAAACCTATCTGACACACAATCTAGTTTTATATTTATAAAGTATGCTGATACCGTATACAAAAAAAATACCATGAAAAGAACAAATGAAATTATAAATCATTGTATTGGGAAAAAAGTTATTTTGTTTACAGATAATTTTTTAGATGGTTTTGTTATTGATAAATCTTTATATATAAACATGAATAAACAAATAGGCTTAGTATACGACTATGTTATAAATGATGAAGAAACACATAAAATAAAAATACTATAAAAATGATTAATAATGTTATCTTGTTGTGCTCAGAAATAACAAAAGGTATGAAATCATATGGACCTAAAGCTTTTGTTCCTGTTGGAAATAAATATAAACAAAAACCACTTGTAATAAAACAGATAGATAATATTATACAAAGATATACCAAAAATACAGATATATATATAGTAATAGGATTTGAGCATGATAAATTTTTAAAAATCCTAGATCAATTCTATCCAAGCGATCAATATCCTAACATTATAAAAATATACAATAAAAATTATGAACTTTCAAACAGCGCCTACGGTGTTTCACTTGCTCTAAATTCGATAGAATCTGGAAACACTCTAATAATACAAAACGGTATTTTAACAGATTATTATCCAAAAACTTTAAACAAGTCAATATTGCCGATACTTAAAGATAAAAAAAAAGACGAATCGTTCACTATAGGATTAACTATAACTAATAAAAAAGTAGAGTATGTATTCTATGATTTGCCAAACACTTGGTCAGAAATATTATATATAAATAACTCAGATATACAAAAAATAAAAACCGTACTAATAGAACAAAATATAAAACAAAAATTTTTATTTGAATTTATTAATATTTTAATAGATAACAATATAGTTTTTGAAACAGAACTAATATCTTCCAAAAATATATCAAAGGTTACAAACCACAAAACTAAAATATGAAAATTTTTTTAACTAATTTACATTCTAGAAAAGAAATGCTTGTAGCTAATTCAATAGCAAATGAATTATACGGAAGCATAGAAATATTTGATCCAATAAATATATATGATATCTATCTTTCTAGTAGTAATGATTATATTGTATTATCAGAAGATGACTCTAATGATTTATTTATATCAAAATTTATACAAGATTTAACAAAAAATAGTTTATCTATAAAGAAAAATAAGATTATTTTTTTATTCAAAAACAATGACTTAGTAATTAAGCATAAAGATATAGTATCGATACCATATGATACATTCTATCATTATAATGAATATACTAAGTTTGATGTCCAAAACGATGGATATATACTGTGTGAATTAAATTGTATTAGTCAGAAAAAAAATTCTATACTAGATAGTATAATTTATCCTGAAAACACACAAATACCTGTAAAATTAGTTAATTGTCCTAGATTTGATCATCCTCAAAATCTTGGTGTTGTTAATGATTATGATATGCTTAGATTAATATCCAAATGCTCAGCATATATAGGTCTAACTGATAATTATATATACGATGCTATTAATATGAAAAAACCAGCTCTTACAACTGTGAATAATAAAATTTTACCAGTATCTAAATCATTAAATATGTCTGATATTGCTAATCTTACATTTGATGAAACACACACAACTGAATTACAACAATATAAAATATCCAACATTATTAAGTATAAATTAAAATGAATAAAAATATAGCTATTATAAATACGTTTATTGGAAATAGTTATGATCAAAAAATCATCATGCTATTAAATGATCTTTTACAAACCTATAAAGATGTAAACGGTAACATTTATACCACATCGATGAACATTTTGGTTCCGGATAAAAAATTCGGCATATTACCAATCTACGAAGCAAAATATTTTTATGGTAAAGCAATTGTTTGGGATTTGATCACACTAGATTTAGCGCTAGGATTTCCCAATTTATCTGAAGTAATTTGTATTCATAATAATACTATTCCCTGGAGAGATAATACCAATATAAGTTATAAAGCATGGGAAAAATTATTTACAAATCCTAAATTAAAAATCTTAATATCAGAAAAAAATATTTATGATATTTTTAAATTAACATGGAATACTGGAAATTTTATAGAATCCATAAACACCAAGGTTATTTATGAAACAATATAATAAAATGTCTGATCAACAAAAAAAGACCATATTAGAAAAAGAGTATGTAAATAATTTGTATAGTTTTGCAGAAATAGCTTCTTCTTATGATACATATGCTAATAAGTTGAGAAGAGATGCGTTGAAGTTTAATATACCAATAAGAAATAAAAGTGAAGCTCAAAAGGTGGCTTTAAAAGAAGGAAGACATTCTCACCCAACCATGGGGAAAAAAAGATCAGAAGAAGAAAAACAAAAGATTGGTCTTGGTGTTATGGAATCATGGGACAAATTATCCGATAAAGAACTTGAAAGAAGAAAAAAAATAGCAAAAGACAATTGGGAAAAACTAAGTCCAGATGAACAGCAGCAAATACTTAAAAAGGCAAACTCTGCTGTTAGACAATCTAGTAGTTTAGGATCAAAAATGGAACTGTATATCTTAGAAAAACTATTAGCCGATGGATACAAAGTAGATTTTCATAAAGAACAAATGCTAGTAAATACAAAGTTGCAAATTGACCTCTTTCTGCCTACAATGGGTGTGGCTATAGAAATTGACGGACCATCTCACTTTGAGCCAGTGTGGGGAGACGATGCTCTTCAAAAAAATAAAAAATATGACACTAAGAAAAACGGAATAATACTTGGTAAGGGTTTGACTTTGATTAGGATAAAACAAACAAAAGACTTTTCAAAAAGCAGAGCATCAATTGTATATAATCAACTTAAAGAACTATTAAATAATCAAAACAACACAACATCAAAATACATTGAGATTGGAGAATAAAATGGCTAGACCCAAAAAAGAAACCACGACCGAAACAGAGACTATTGAGACAAAAGAAGCTGTTACACCTAATGATTTAGGATGGAATGACTATGTTCTAGGATTGTTATCCGACGATGAAAAAATAGAGGGTAATCCCACAACAGATGGACTAAGGCGTATATTTGAAATAGCTCTTGATTGTGTGGTTATTTCAGCAGAGACGGAAGTGGTTCAAACTCCGGACATAAATAATGAAAAAAGAGCCACAGCAGTACACACATTGACCTATGTTTTAAATGGGGTAGATGACTCATCACCTTTTAAACATAAGACCGTCAGCGGCGCAGCAGACGTTTACTGGGGCAACTGTGACAAGATTTATAGAAACCATCCTGTGGCCGTGGCAGAAACACGAGCAGAGGGACGAGCCTTGCGTCGAGGATTAAAGTTACGAAAAGTTGTGGCCGCTGAAGAATTGGCCTCAAATATAGAAGACAATGTGGACGGAGATAGTATTGGTAAAATAAGTAATAATCAGATTAGTTTTGTGGATCAGATGGCTCGAAGACTAGATATTAATGTTGAAAAATTACTTGCTGAATTGAATTTTCCAACTATTATAAATAACGTGTCTCATGACAACGCTGTGTTGATCATAAGAGAATTGTCAAAATACCAACAAAATTTAGATAATATTCCGGAGTCCACAAAAGGATATGATGCCGGATGGAGGTCGCCATGAAGCTAAGATACAAAGTAAACTCTAAACTAGAATTTGAATTAGAAGGCGAAGGACAAAAAGAGATTTTTAAGGAACTAGCATCTATTCAAGAAATTTTTGGAGAAGAAAAGTGCGGAATATGCGGAAGCACTAATATAAAGTTTGTGGTTAGAAATGTGGACGGAAATGATTTCTTTGAACTAAGATGTGTTGATTGTGGAGCAATACTAGCTTTCGGACAGCACAAAAAAGGTGGCACACTATTTCCAAAACGCAAAGACGATCAAAACAATTGGTTACCAAACAAAGGTTGGCACAAGTGGCAAAAGAACGCAGAAAATCAGCAATAAATATTGTTGACGAATATCTAGAATATCTATACAATAATGGCATTTTACATAGCTTTATTGTTAACACGACTATAATGTTGTTTCTGGCACTAATAGCCGGACATACTTTAAAGCTAAATAAACCAATCATTATATCAGCATCTATAGCTGACAATGAACAAGAACCAGTAGATGATGAAAAGGTTTTTCTAGAAATAGAATCTGTTGTGCCAGAATCTGGAGAAACAGAACATAACACGGAAATCATGGTGGCCGTTCCTAACTATGATACCGAAGACCACATAGAAGTTTCTGCTCCAGAAATATTTTCAGATAAAATTCAAGATGATATAGTTGTTACCGAACAAAACATTATGGAAGAATTCTCTATAAAATCTGAGTCCATATCAAAAAGCAACAGTAATTCTTTATCTGATGGACCAGATTCGCAATCGTCTGGTAGAGGAAAAGAAACAATAAGAAGACTAACCGAAGCTGGAGCGCAAACTGGAGAAATACAAGTATCAATAGCTTGGGATAATTATAATGATATAGATTTGTGGGTTGTTATAGAAAATCCTTCTGGGCGATTTGTAATTAATTGGATGAACAGAATAGGTCCTAATAATGGAACACTAGATGTTGATCGTAATGTTCAGCCCACAACTAATAGGGCTGTTGAAAATATCTTTTGGCCGTTTGGGTTTGCTCCAGAAGGGAAATACACTGTTTATGTTCAAAATTATTGGCAATGGGACAAGCCGGATACCACCCCAGTATTTTTACGAATTAAACATGGAGATAAGACCACTGAAAAAATGATCACAGTATCTCGTAACGAAGGAACAAAAAAAGTGTTTTCTTTTTATAAAAAGAACGATAATACAAAATTAAAAAATTATGATTCTTCTGGTGGAACCGGACCCCATTTACCAATAGGGCAACTCTGGTCTGGCCAATAAAGCTTATTCATATATACTCTATCCCTCGACAGAGAACACCCGCACTTCAAACAAGTATTATTCTGATAAAATTCACAGGTTTTACAAATATCTAATCTAGTATCTATTTGTTTCTGAGAGCATGGAACTGGTGATTTTATTACTTGCTCTGATGTTTGTATTATTTCTTTTTTAATTAGTTTAATATTAGATATATTATTTGTTTCTTGTGATAATTTATGTATTTTTATTCCACATATGTATTTTTTATTGATATGTTTTAACTGTATTATTCTACCACAATCTTCACACTTTAATAGATTAGAATTAATATCCACTGTTTGAAAATTACACATAACATTATTCATAATTAATCCCCATAAGTTATTTGACAATAATAAAATTCTAATATAATACCTTGTTTAGCTATTTTTACTGTTGGTTCTACATATGTTAAATTTAATTTTATACAATAATTCATCGCCTCATATTCCCATATGTCAGTACACGCTTCAGGATCTCCTTGTTTAAGACAGTCTGTAATGGCTGGACAATCACCGTCACCACTACCAACACCAAGCGATCTTGTAGCAGAAGAACAATCCCCCTGTAAAACAACGTCATAATTAATTATTGTTATATAGCCCGGAATAGCCATACATATCGGTATTGTGGTATATTTAGGATAGTATTGATCTGTAACATTATTTATTTCACAATGAATAGAATCATTATTCTCCATGCCAATAAATTTTCTTACTTCTGTTTTTACGTTAAAACACTTATAATTAATATCGGTTTCGATTTTTTTTAAAAAATCTTTATTACAACAATAGTTTTCTTGTGGAGATCCATTACAGCATCCAATAGTTTCTTGTGATTTTCCAGTTTCTTTTTTATAAATTATTTGAGGATTTAATTCTTTTTTACATAAAAATTCACTATTTTTAGTACAATTAGAATTCTCTGTATATGACTCACCATATATTGGATTTGAAATACATGGAAATGGAACTTCTCCAATAGAAGACTTTGGTAGGGCGTAAGTAAGCTCAATAAAAAATGGAGTAGTAATATCCAGTTCTAATTCAGCAGAGTAGGTTTCTTTAACTAGTGTTATATCATAATCACAGCTAATTTGATAATTATATGGATAATAATTTTCTGCTATATATGTTTGTTGTCTTTCATTTTCATCTGGCCAATTTATATTTGCATCAATAAATACTTCTTCTAAATTTTTAGTTGGTGAATCTATGCTAGTTACTGAAGCGGGGAAAGTTGTTAACCAAACTATTGAATTGGGGTTAGCAATAAATCTTGATGGTTTCGTACATAATGCATTACCAATAGTATTTAAATTAAATTCATCATTTACACTTGTTGGATTCAATTTAGATAAATCAATTAATTTTGATGTTGATGAAAATCTAATATCGTAACAATTTGTAGGCGCTGTATTTTGTGTTTCTAAATACCATTTTATTTCTGGAAAAATATTGCTTATAACTACTACAGGATTCTTCGGTGGTAATGGAAGACAACAAAAATTAGGTATTGCGCTGTATCCTTCAAAAACTCCACAATTTGTGCCGCCACCGCACATTAGAGCATCGTCACCATATTCTAGGGTATAACCTAAATATTGTTTAGTAACACAATTATTTTTAGAACAATTTTTAAAATGGTATGGTTTAAATATATCGTCCGTATCTATAAATCCATATAATTTATTAATCATTTTTTAATATTATATCTCCTAAACATCTATTTTTATTATTAATAGTATTAAATATACTTTTAATTGATATATTTGGATTTTTAACATAAGCTTTAATAATTGGAAATAATGAATTATTTGTTCTATTGATATAAAATTTATTTCTATCAGACGTATAATTTGGCCAACCCGAATTAGGTTGTGTTTTAGGTAAAACTATTTCTAATAAATTATTATATATATTAATATTAAAAGACAATAAATCATTATTATATCTATATGAATTAGTTGTGGCGGTTTTTTCAAAACATAAGTATGTACTACTATTACCCGCTGCCCAATGAGACGCATCTCGTCTATGTCCAATAAAAGTTACATCAGGATTTTTATTAATTAGATCTTCTATACAGCTTTGTCGAGATCTTCCTATTGTATGAGAAATTATTTTAACTTCGTCCTCTGATACCTTATAACCCTTGATTGGACATCCGAATTTTTTGCTATTACCTAGAGTAATCATAGGATCTAAAAATGTTGTACCATATATTCTTTTAGTTGTAGTAACAGCGTCTTCACAATACTCCCAATCTGGTGGGCATGGACTACCACCAATACAATTTATCTTATTTTTTAGTTGAATATTAAACACCTTTGTACAATTGTTTGGATCAGGACTTTGATCTGTTGTTGGTAAACCAAACGGAGCGCCAGACGGACAACTTGTTGATCCTCCATAAGATGATATATTACTAAAACTATTTATTGTATGATTTATTGTTACTTTATAATTTTGATTAAGAACCATATCATATTCTGTACATAATTTATTATTATTACATGTTACTAAAGATACCTTAATAGTAAAAAAAGAATTTCCATCTTGGATATGAATTTCATACAGCGGTCCAGGTTGTAATGAATCTGTTTTCAAACTATTAAAACTTTTACAAAAATTATAGTTATTAGATTTTATAGTATCTAAGTTAGAATGTTTTACAGAAATTAATAAACTTGACTTATAAAATGGATTTTTAGAATAAATATCATACTCTCCCATAAATCCATAGAAACAACCACTATGTGGTATAAAATCTCTATATAGCTGTTCATTTTTCCAAATTAAACCACTACTATTGCTTTTTAAATCTATAAATTTAGAATTATTTTCATTAATATCTTTAAAGTAATAATTATTGGGTTCTATAAGATCTATATCAGAACAGTACTTCTGAATCCAGTCTGGATTTTTATTTCCAGATTCAAGAGTTATATAACCAACACCAGAAAATGCAGCAGTTGTATTATTTATTGTTGTATTATGATTAAAAATAGTGTTGTCTATTCTATTCGAAAGAGAACTGGGGGTATTGCTATGAATAAATGTAATCTTTTTAGTATTTGTATTTAAAAATGTTGTAATATCTACTGGATTCACTCTAAACATCAATAAAGATTCACCAACTATATTAATCCGTCCAGATATTGGAGTAAGTGTTTGCCCGCCAAGCGAATTTGTAGTCCCATAATTATTTCCTCCCAGAGTGCCAATGGGGTATCCTCCTGATCCGTTGGGAGACGGACAATTACCATCAAAACTATCAATACAAGATACGATAATATAATTACCACTATTTTGTGGATAATAACTTTCGCTACATAATTTTATGTTTTTTATCTGTGATTTCGTACATTCATCTATAGATTTATATTCATATTTAGATATTAAATTTGTACTCTCTATTGTATTTATATTATGACAACAAAAATTTATATTTGAGCAATTCTGTGGTAATGTTATATTTTCTCTTTGAAATAATAATGGATTTATTTTTAATATATCGAATAATTCATCACCCAATAATCTAACAGTGCCACAAATATTCCTTGTTTCTGATTTTTGTCTACTACATTTATCAGCATTTCCATCGCATTGAGTCTCAAAAGTCTTTTGAACACTATAAATTGTATTTTGCCAAAAAATTTTACCATTTTTATGCATAATTCCCCACTTCGCATTTTTTGGAATGTCTATCCATACTTTATGATTATTATATGGAGTTATCATATCTTCATAAGTATCAGATAGTGGTGGTTCTACCAAACCTTCAAAATAAACATATCCAGAAACTGCAGGATTTCCATTTATTAGTGTAGGATTATACTTTGGATTTTGTCTAGAATCACTAAATATATTCATATCTATAAATTGATTTTTCTTTTTATATGCATCTTCTGCAAAATTAATATTAGTCTGTCGTGACAATTTATCCCAATTAGTATACGGCGGCTGCGGGCTTTGTGATCTTTGACTATCAAGATAATTAATTCTTTGAGATAAAATATTTATTTGATTATTTAATTGATTTATATTTTCAATATATTTATTTTTTTGAATTTGATTCAGACTTGTATCATTGAGATTATTTTGAAGTGTTATTATGGTGTTTTGAATATTATTAATTTGTAGTTTTAAACTATCTATAATAGTATCTAATAATTTATTATTTGATATATATTCTGGTAATAATGATGTTAACGCTGCTGGGGCAGTCGGATTTTTTATTTTTTGTAAAGGAGAATCATCTCCAACGATATTTGAATAATTATTAGTTATTTGTGCATCATTATGATTGTATATAGAATATCTGGTTGATCTAATTAATCCTTCTCTATCTCTAGCCGATGGATCATTCACATATGTAAAAAATATTCCATCAATATTACCTAAAAATTTATCATAAAGAGTAAGATTATTAGTATTATTAATAATATTTATACCATGATATGGAAGAACCAAGGATAAATAAGGAAAAATATTATTATATTGATAATCTAATTCATAATATATTGGTGTTTTAGGTTTTTGATGATACTGTGATATTTCATTTGTATTATATTTAATTATTGTTTTACCTACGCATGTGAGATCTGGATTAAATTTAGGATAAATATTGTCAAGTATAAAAATATTATCATTAGTATGTGGATCAGGATCAAGCTTACACGGTATATCTGTAAAAGGAGAAGAACCAATATGACATTTTATTCGAGTCAATTCATTATTATTGACTATATAATATGGAGTATCCAAACTTATACAATTCATATTTATTTGTTTACTAGATGTTTTTTGTATCTTTACAAGATCTCCTCCTCGTAAGTTATGAATAGAATATTCTGATATTCCGGACGGAGGAATACTACACGTAATGCTTTGTCCAGTTGGTAATTGAACCAACTGTCTTTTGGGTGCTCTGGAAATAAAAACATCTCCCTGATATGGACCAGCATAAATATATGAATGTAGTCTGCCAGAGACGGATGATATTAATCCATAATCTTCAAAATTATATTGTTCATTATATTTATTAGGGATAACACTATATATTTTTGATCCACTAATATTATAGTTATTAGCTGTATAAGAAAACGGAAAATAATATCCAGAAGTAACTATTTGTCCGTTATTATTGAAATTAAAAAATAAAGATGACTGATTCCATTTTTGTTGTCTAAGAACAGAATTATTATATTCACTAACATCTTTACTAGTAATTATATTTCCCCATTTACCAACCTTAATTTCGGGATCATTTCTTGTGATATTAGATCGATATAACAGATAGGATTGATGTTTATTTGATTCAATATCTTTTTTGATAAATCCACCGTTCCAAAGATAATCTGGTAACGGTCTAGATAAAGTTAATATTAAAGATCGATTATCATTATTTCCACTAGAAGATACTATCTGAGAAGTAAAAAAACTATTTCTTCGTGATTGTAATTCACCAAGTCTTTGTTGAAGTAAAACTATATTATTATTTGAAGAAGCAATATTTGTTTGTAATAGGTTTATAATTTGATTTATTTTTAATATTGCTCTTTGTCTATCAAATTGACTAATCGTTATATTATTAGATATATCATTAATTTGTCTAGAAAAATCTTGTATCTGCACTTGAGTTTTAATTATCAAATCATTAATTGTTTCTATAGTTTGTTCTATTAATACTATTTGATTATCAATATTAATTGTTTCATGATTTGTTAGTAGAATAGTTTCTTTATTATATATAGCATCATCAAAATAACTGAAACATCTTTTATTATCAGATAAACTATATACAGCAATTTTATTTTTTACGCGAGGATCCGTATTAACTAGACTATATACAAAATCATTGAATGGATACCAATAACTAGAGTCCATATGTAAATAAGACATTTGTATAGATTGTTTTATTGGAGATTCTGTTTCTGTATATCTAAATTTATAAAAATCTGGTGTTATATAATAAAAATCTCCATTATTTTGTTCAAAAGCTATAAATTTTGATTCATCTATTAGATCAACTAATGGTTTTTTCATACCACTAGTATCAATAATAAAGTTAACTCCATTTAAATACTGCTCACTATACATTTTTTCAGCATCATACCAAAAATAATGATCAGGTCTAATTAATCTTTGTTTTTCTAGATTATTCTGATGTTCCTCTAATGGATATGGTGCGTAGGGCGCTATCGGAGTTTTATATAAATATTGTGGGTGTGTCAACGAATTTAACCAACCCTTATTAGGATGAAAAAATCCCATAGAGGTATCTATATGTAATTTTGAAATCAATGGTAATTGTAAATAATCAAAACTTTCATGATATAGTCTAGCACTCCAGTTATCGCAATCTTCGTTCATTAATACTTCTATTCCTGCTTGATTATGAATTTTTGGATCAAATTCTAGATATAACGTTGTATTTATTCCACTAGGAAGTTCTGGTGTTGTTACCGTTTGTCCATTTGGTAGTAAAGAAAGACTAAACGTACCGCTAGCAGCAAGACAATATAAGAATATTCTTCCTGCTGGTAAGTTTTGTAAATTATATTTAAAATTAAAACTTCCATTATATGAAATTGTAAATAAATCAGTTATTGTATATGGATCATAATCAGCTAATGGATTAATAATCGATAAATCATGTGTTTTACTTAATGGTGTTCTAGGATTTGGATGATTTTCAAAATGTATCCCTATTTTTGCTTTATCTTCAGCATAGTGATTAGCATAATAAAAATTAGATGGTGGTATATAATATGTACTAATTGAGGGAACATAGGATCTGGATATATAGTATTGATTTCTAAAATCATACTTAAAACTATTTGGTATGGTTGATAATATCTGAGATTCATTCTCTTCTATAAAAGACCTACAATAAGGTTTACTAGATGAGCGTAAATACTCTATATTAATATTTCCAATTCTACCTTCAGACTCTCTATTTGCATAATAATTAAGAATGATATATCTTGGACTAGTTTCTATAGTTTCAGTATTTTCAACACTATAAGCAGGATCAAAAAAAATATTACCATCTAGATTAGAATTATAATTAATTTGTGAACACCTATCTTGGATACCTCCATGACCATGAAAATCTATAACGAGATTCGAATTAATATTCTGATTAATTCCAGAATAATTTCCACTTAAATTATTAATAAAATATTCTTGATGAAATAGCTCATTATTTAATCTATAATCTATTATATTAAAAAAATAAGTATCTATACTATAACCAGTATAGTGTGGAATAGGATCCAGAGAATAAGCTCCAGATGACGATCCACAAGGGCCATAATCTACAATCGGAGAAGATCTCATTAACTGTTGATTAAGTTGGATTATAGAATTGGTATTGTCGGCATATTTAGCTAACTGTTTATCATATTTAATTTTATTAGGATCCTGACCAACAGTAACTCCAACATCCATAAAAGAAAAATTCATAGATCCTGTTTTATGATATACGCTATTATGCTGCTCTATACCAATATTTGGACCCGTACACGATTGGAATTTTGATGTTAATTTTATTCCTTGATTTTCTTTCACTATCATTTGTAAACCATACTTATCAGCAAGTCTATAAGCTATATCTTGTGTTTTAGAAACAAATTTTTTCTTACCAAAACTATTATATTCTTTATTAGATAATCCACTCACAAGTGGTAAAATTCTACCATAGTTATCTCTGGTATATCCAAAAGCGTCGATATCTGTTAAATTATGAGTAACTAGATCAATATATGGATGGGTTTTTAATAATGCTAACACACCACTTTTTTCATAAGCATTTGGGAAAAAACTGTCTAAATTTTTAGAAGTAATAATATCATTAGCATTATTTTTGATAATTAATTTATATGTACCATCACCAGACGGATCTACAAAATTATATCCAGAAGGAAGATTAACAATTCCTGTTTGAGGTACTAAGAATTCTGGTTCTCCATAGAATAAAAATGTATCAACATCACCAAAATAAAAATCTACTCCTGGTATGTGTCTATCATCAGATCGTCTTCCGAGATCATAATATCTATACCAGCCCCAAGTATAATCGGCAAATTTAATAGATGTATTTTTAGGATTAGTTTCTGGATTTTGCGTATCGTTGGATCCTATTATAGTAATTTTTATATTTTTAAGTTGATATGAACCATATATATCTGTTACTATAACTTGATAATATAAAATAGCTTTTTTATTAGATGTATTTAAATATCTAAAACTTTCTGGAGCAGAATCAAAAATAAGTTTGTATGTTCCATTTGTGTTTGATGTATTTTTTGGTTGAACAGGAACAAAGTATAGCATTCTGCTAATATCTAGATGTTGTGGAATTTCTTGATCTAGCACATTTTCATGGGTGTAACTATTATATAGTATTGATATACCAACAGTATCACTAGTATTCGCATCTTGTATAGAGAACTCTTGTTCAAATCTTACATTAGACGTTGGCGCTGGAGGCGTTAGAGCTGTAATGGGTGGTAAATTGATAGTAGTATCTATATCTGGCAACGATGTTTGTACTTGTTCATTTTTACCGATAATTAAGATACTGACTACAGCATATCCGTTACCTCCTCCAGAATCTGTGGCCTTAATAACATAATTAGCCTCAACAATTTGTCCTCCGCCAAGATATTGTAAAAATCCTGTGTCCGGACTAAACTGCCATGTGATTCGATTATTACCTACAGATGTAGATAACATAGATAAGAAATTATTATAAGGATTATTTCCCGCGCCCAGTGTTGAATACTTAAGAGAAACACTAATAACAGAAGTATTAATAGAATCATTGTAGTCTATATCGCTAAAAGATAAAGTTCCATTAAGAGTTTCAGGATTGTTTAGATCATATACGCCACCAGATGAATCCAAAACATCATAAACACCAATACCAGGAGGTTCATTTTTACCAATTATAGTTATTGTTTTTTGATAAGATGTATATTGCCCTAAATTATCATATATATAAAGATCATATGTTAAACTTAGACTACTTCCTGTTTTTAGAAATGCAAAATTTTCTTGACCACCATTAAATGACCACTCTATAGGCATTTGCTTTGTGGTTGAATTTCTCATGGTACTTTTATTGAATACCAACATATTTTTAATATCTTCTTTTGTGGATCTTGATCCTTCTAAAGAGCCTCCTATAGTAACATCTTTAACTAACACATAAATTTTTTGAGATAAATCTTCATCTTTTATTGTTATAAATCCTTTAGTATACGGAGTATTTGTTTCCGATAAATCAATATCAGTAGGCCCAGTATCTGCTATAATAGTCGGTGGAGAAAGATCATTTTGACCAAACATATATACTCTAACACTATACTGTCCTTTTCGAGGAGTGGTTTCTTCTGGAAATTGTTTTTTTGTAAATATAGTATAATCCAAAGCTAAATATTCATTAGTTGATAAATATTTAAAATACTCTAAATTTCCAGAAAATGTCCAATTAAATTTATCTGATATAGAAGGAGAAAACATAGACAATAGTTGATTATTTTTTGCTTCTAATCCAAAAGTTTTTCCTCTTGCGATAACTTCTATTTTTTCTATAGAGCCTTCTATTCTTGGGATAGAACCGTTTACAGACAATAAACTTTCTTTTGCTATTGCTTCATCATTTAATTTATTCCTAATAACATTAATAGTTTGAGTTGAAAAACTATTTTTCTTTTTTTGTATTGATGGTCCAGTATTTACTCTGTTATTTTTACGGAAATAATACTTTGCATTGTCATAACTCATTCCAATATCAACTGTTGGGTATACAACGCCTTCGGTAACTAACCAACTATTAAATGTTGGATTATTAAATTTAATAAAATTTTTATAGCCAATTAAATTAGAAATATATTCTTGTAAACCACTCATTCCAGGATTGATATTATAAGGAATCAAATATTGTGACGATTCAGATTCTATTATTTTTTGATTACTAGTTAGAGGTCTCCATATACCACTATATTTTGGATCAAATGACTGTATTAAAGAGTTCAATTCTGGAGTAAATTGTATATTATCTCTTTTTATGATTAAATCATTAAGCCAGTCGGTATATTTTAAACAGCAATTACTCATTTTTATTTAATTTAACAAGAATTATTAGAACTTGTACATGATGTAGATAACAGAATCCACTGATTTGTCAAGTAAACAAACATCCCAGGTTGATCATTCGTGGAGATTCCTAAGTTTAAGAAATTAGTATAATTTACTTGTATTCTATCTGGTGGCTCCGGGCCGCCTATTGTTGCATTATAACCTTTAGCAAAGCCATTATATATAATAGCTTGATTAGGTCCTTGTATAATACCAGAAGTTATAATATTTTGTCTACTAATAGGATTATAAAATCCTGTATCTTCATTATATCTACAAAAAAGCTTAGCACCCCTAGGAGCACCAAATGTTTCTGACTCATCTTTGACCAGAACCATACGTTTTAAATTATTTGGTAATGGAGCTTGTTTATCGGCCGCATCTAAAAATCCTCTAGCAACTTTATATGCTACTAAATCATCTTCTAATTGTACTTCTGCAAATATTACTTGTTGAGCAGAAGTCCAAACCTTTCTTTTATGATCCCATCGTAAATCAATAGGTCCTACCGGCCATGAGTCGGGCCTTTGTCCCCATCCTTTGTAGAATGTATCCTCCCTATAAGGATCTGACCATTTACCGTTTACATTATCCCAAATTTGATTTTTTCCTAAAATAGTTCCAGCATAGTTTTGAAAACCTCCGCCACCGTCATATGGATTAGCTATTCTTTTTGGATATCCTTCATTATCTAACTCTTTTGGTTCTCCAGAGGAATTAGGAACAGGATATCCTTCAGTATCAAAACCCCAACCAGATAAAACCAATGGGCCTCTTAAAGCTAAAAATCTATGATTCATTAAGTGAAAACGGGGACTAGCTAATCCTCTATTAATATCAAAAGCATAAGAATTCCAATCCAAATCAGAGGGAGGAACTCCGTTAACTGTTGATCCGTTTTGATCCGCTAGATTCAAATTACCAAAAATATCATCTTGATTAATAGATGTATTATCTGTAATAGATAAAGATCCAGCCATAGGAACCAAACTTCGTCCTATTATATCTATATGATGAGCTGTAAAATCTGTGTTTTGAGCGTATCTATTTCTTAGTTCACCAACGGGCATAATGATAGGATTTAAGTTAATATAATTAATTGATTTTCCTAAACTTCTACCTATTATCTCTGCAATAGCGTTAGGATTATTTATTACTTGATCTGTTAATTCGTTAGATAATATATATGGTGGTATTTTTATATTATTTTCTGGCAATCCTCTTTCTTGGCCCGCCAACTTGTCTGTACAAAACATACAATATAGTGTTTTATTTCCTACAGCATAGGATTTTGAACCATTACATATTGGACAATTCGTTGTAAAATATGGTTTGTAAGCATTTGTAGAACTATTAAATGTTGGATAAAAAGAAACTGGAGATAATAATCCCTCTAAGCTCATAAAAGATTTTGTACTATATAAATTATCAAACTCTTGAGGTAATTCTCTGACATCTTGTAATGATACTGTTGTTAGTTGTCTTACAGAATCTTTAGAATATTGGTCAGGAGAACCTGGTCTTGGATAAAAGCCTATATTACCAGCAGCCAAAGGATTTATATATGGATGAGAATATCCAACTAAAACTGTCATAGGACTATATTGTCCTAATTTTGAACCACTTAAATCATAAGGATGTGTTGATGACGAAGTACTTGAACCCATTGCCATCAACATATCATTCATTTTTTTGAATTGCTGTCTAAATTCTTTTTGTGATTTAATCGAATTTTGTCCTATGGATCTTAATCTATCAGCACTTTCTTTATTAAAAAGCGTAAATTTTCGTGTAAAAGTTCTAAAAGTATACGTAGTAACACCACCGTTTTCTCCAACTTGTACCTGAACATTTGTTACTGTTGGTCCTCTAAATGCATAAGATGTAGCTTTTAATTCGTCTCCTATGCTTACCTCAGGAGTTCCATAAACAGTAATTTGTCCTGTTTCTGACTGGGCTTGATAATTATTGTCTTGAGCAGCTCTAATCAGTGCTGCCTCGTCTAGTAATCTCATTCCTCCATAATTCCAAGGAACAAGATCAGCATCGATCTGAATTTTTGTACCACCAACTAAATTTTCTAATCGAACATCAACATTGGGATCATATAATTGTTGATTAGTTACTGGATCGTTATATAATGTACCAAATATATCATTTTTAATAACGTCCGGAGCACTAACCCATGGACCATAAATAGCATTATTGATTACTATAGGAACGCCAGCAAATATAGGCATAGCAGCTTTGGGTGCTATTGACATATTGTTATATTGATTATTATCTTTATTTTGACTACTAGCATTATTAACGTCAAATCCTGATGTTTGCAATGGAACGCTATACGTAGACGATCCAGATAAAATTTTTCTTGCTATTACAGCGTTTAATCCACCGTAGTTATTTCCTAAAAATTCAGCTATAGCAACCGTTACACTTAGTGCCCCAGGGTTGCCCGGATTTATAAAAGCTCCGGTACTGTGTTTAATAATAAGCTTTGGAATAATCCTACCAAAAGTTGCAGAAAAATATGGCTGAATAGTTTTTTCTACATCCGCTTTAACGTAAGTTTTAAATTTTTCAGTTTCTGGTATTACGGTACCAAAAGCATCGGTGTCGGAGCTAGCTCTGGTTATACGAGTTGCCGAGCAAAGACCCTGAGATGATGCTGGATTTTGATATATTTGTTTATCATACCTAAGAGTAATACCAGTCTCATCTTGTAGAGATATTGATGGTTCCCAAAAATTATTTGTGGGGTCTAAGAATTTTACTCCAGCATTTCTATATGCGTCAAATTTCCAAAAATGAAAAAGCTGACTAGCATTACCAGCAAAAGTCTGTGTTGTATCCCAGAATCTTTTATCATATTCTCTAATATAATTATATTGTTTATTTGCAGAATAACCTAGTATAGGATATATTGTACCATTTTCTGCTGTCAAGGTATCCATATCGGGACTGCCCACGACAAGCATATCATCTACAAAATTAAAATATTCCTCCCAAGCAAAATCTGCAGGTTCGTACTCATAATAAATTTTACCTGTTCCTTCTGACATATATATTGGTAAATTATCATCTGTGTATCCTATAACTATACTGTTGGTACAACTAATGCCTAGAGCAGGATTGAACATAAAAGCTTCTGAATCTCTCCAATATTGCATTTCATTCACACTAATCATGAATTGTTTGCCGTAATAGGTCTGACCAATATCTTGGAAAAATTGATGTAATTTACTAAGAATATCGTACACTTTTTTATCAGAAGCAAAAGAGGAAGATGGAGTAATAGGAACAGCTTGTGTTCCTGATAATGAATTATTTAATTTATTACTAGTTTGAGATACTCCTCTATTAAAGGCTCCAAAATATTCATTAAGATCATGAGATGCTGGTATATTAAAAAGAGGCATAATTACTTTAGAATATATTTGTAAAGCAACATTTCCCTTGTCTGATCTTGTTTTACCTATATTTTTCGCATCACTCATAACACCAAAAATAAAACCATAAAAACTATCAAATCCAGCCATGGCCGCTCGTATTTCTGTTTCTGAAATTCCAACAGTATCATTAAATGCAAAACTTTGACCAATAGCTAGTCCTATTTCTTGTGTTGTAAATTCTACTATAAAACCAACAGCGTGGCTGTATACTTTTCTAACAGTATTCGTAATTAAATTATTACCAAAATATGGACAAATAGAATCTCCATTGGATACTTCAAACCAATTGGTTTGAGGATTCATACCAAGATCGCTAATTGTTGGTATAATTCCAACAGCATTCAAACTAAGTTTAGGATAATAATTACCGCGCTGAATATTTTTACCAAAACTTTCTATAGTATTAAATTCACTTACAGATGGTAATTTTACTCTTCCTGATCTTGCTCCAGCAGCTGTAGCCTTATCATACATCAAAACAGGATTTCTTGTGCTAGTTAGATTAGCCGCTCTTAATTCCTGACTAAATGGTTCCGTGTGATTTATTACCATAAAATTATCAAGATAGGGATTATATCTTAATGAGCTTTGCTTGGATGCATATTTTTTATTCCTAACCTGATACAATCTTTGTTGTTTTCCTCCTATATACATTGAGCGAACAGGATCCGATGAATTAAATTCTAGTCCAGTATTATATGATTGTAATGTTTTACCATTATCCTTTAGATACTGAATAAAAGATTCTACAGCTCCTATTCTACCGTATTCTAGTGTTGATATAGTATTAAGAGTAATAACTGGATATATTATACCTCCTTCGATACGTAAATTTAAAGATATAAAAATTTCTTTTCCAATACTTTGAGCTATTTCATTAATAAAATCTAAAATAGTCATTTCTTCAGCAGTGATTCTGTAAAAAGATGGTAATGATCCATCATTATTTAGAGAGCTAATATCTATTTCGTATGGCATTCTATGCTGAGAACCATATGCGGTACCATAAATAAATGGCCATATAATACCCATATGCATTTTTTCTGCTTTCGCAGTAGCGGCGATTACATTGGCTCCACTAACTTTGTATTTAACGCCTCTTCCTAATATTCTACCATATGGGGAATATCTTAATATTTTTTGTTTGGTTAGAGCTGTTGCTATTGGTTGATAATTTAGAAGATCATTTATGCCTAATATAACATTAAGAGCTGGAATACCCTCGTCGTTTCGTCCAGACTTACCATAACTATACTGAGGAATATTACTAGGATAAAGTGGTAGATTTGTAGTTATATTTGAATTATCTTCTAAATATCCATAAACATTGATAACATTCGGAATATTTTGTTCGAGTATTTTTCCAGCATATATACCAAATTCATAATCTGGAAAACCAACTGTAGATCCTTCTGCTTTACTAAATATACTACCAATATAACTAGATAGTATCATACTAGTTTGCTGTAATAAAAATGATGGAGATTCGATTATGACAGTATACGACTGGGTAACTGTGGATTGGTCTGCTCCTTTTTCCCAAGACTTTACAACGCCATTAAACTCGAAGTCATCATATTTGAAATAAACCGGAGTGCCGATCAAATCGAAAGTTTTTGGATTGAATGATTGATTTGGATTTGTTGGAGGCATATCTCCATAGAATCCTGGATCTTCATCAAAATGATATAAAGAAACTAGTTCATTTCCTTGTGCTTCATAATATACTTTACCAGGAATGAGGTCTATACCATTACTATCGAATTCAAAAGTACTATTTTTTCTACGATTTGTGTAATCATTAGGAGCGCTGTTTCTACTTACGGCGGAGCCAGCATTATTAATTAAATGAGGATATTTACAAGTATCTCTAACAAGTTCTACTGTTAGTCTGCTTCCTTCTGCTCCCCATCCTAAACCAACAGTAAATGATTGTATACTACATCCCAAAAATAGTGTTTGAGAATATGCTTTACTACAACAAAATTTATAGGATGCTGGTTCGCCCCCATTAACCCCTGGTTCTGTAATAGTATTAGAACACGGCTGATTTGGCATGTTGTCCTCTTATTATGTGCAAGTTCCTGTATTATAAATCCATGTTATATTTCTAGTATACCGTCCTTCGAACGGACTCCATGTTTCACTATCTGATGTTTTAAATACTTGTCCCTGAAGAGATAGCGAATATGGAGAAGCGCTACCGAAAGTACCGAAAGCTTTAGCTCCTACCGGCTTAAAAGCATCAACTAAATTCATTATAGCTTTGTACTCCATACTAAACTGATCTTTTGTATGATAAACAACGCATTCAGGAGACTGAGGATGCAAACTTTGAAAACCTGTTGGTTGAGGATAAACAGCCTCTATAGAAAGTTGTCTTTCGCTTTTTGTGCTTCCTACCTTTTCTATTACTGGACCTAGTGGTCTTCCTAATATAAATGCTTCGGCCACAAGGTCCGTGCTATTATTATCTGTTATTGACACACTAGCATTAAGAGCTCCGCTCAATAAACAGGCTGGTCTATTATCATATGATATAGAATATCCTATAGTTCCTGCCATTGGATTAAAAGTTTCATTGATTGTAACAGGCACGATATTAAGAGGTCTAGCAGCTGGACCGAACCATGTTCTTTTGTATGCATTTCCATAAGTATAATTCTTACTTCCGTCAGAGTCAGTTACTGGATGATTTGGAGGATCTGTTCTTGATGTTGTTAAAGCGTGACTAGCTCTAGTGTACAAATATGGCTTAATACCACTAATATATGCTTCCAAAGCGCTCGCATACTTTGATGTTCCTCTGTTCTGATTACCAAATTTTGAAGCAATTAAAGATATTGGTCCGGTGGCCGTTCCCGGTTCTGTGCCAGTAATCACTCCTGTTGCTGCGCCAGTTGGCATCATTGTATATCCTTCTTGAGTACCATTCCCAGCAGCAGTACTTTGACTAACAAGTTCTAATCCTTTGATCGTGCCATTCATGCTAACAGTATGAATCCATCTATCATCAACACTAACTTCCCATGTAAATTCTTCTGTGTATTTAACTCCGGTTCCTAGTGCGAGCCAAGAATCAGTGACTCCATAAGAGCCAGCAGACGGTGAAGATTCTATTGATCGCACATGGTTATATAAAAACAAACCCATTGTGGGTGGTCCAGAGGCTTTCAAATTAAATCCACCAGCTATTTCTTTTTTAGCTAATAGAATCACCCCTGTTGGTTTTACGTTTGTGCTTGAGTATTTACTAGACTCACTATTACTTGCTACCATCCTCACAGCACCCGCTACTCTTTCGTTAACCCATAGCGCCGCATTCTCGTATGCTGTTACATTATTGTTTGGTGTGTTAGCGGTTCCTCCGGCGCTAGGATTAGTAGGATTAAATATTTTTGTGGGTCTACCCACAGCACTAACTCTATGAGTGATTCTGTATTGTAGATGTCCTTCTATACTTCCAGCAAGAGTATTGCTTGCTGGAGTAACAAATTGAGCGCTCGGAGGAGTATTGTGTCTAATTTGTCCAACCGCACTAGTTGGTTGTCCAGGAGATTGATATGCTGCTGACGTACTGATATCATATACTTGAATATTATTAGCATATATATTATAATATGAAATATCCTCTAATGGCTCTATTGTCCAACTGTCCTCATATGATTCTATAAGAACACTAGAATTTTTTTTACTAACACTCTCTAAAACAACAGTATATGGAATAGTTAAAAACCAATTATCATTACTTTTATCAGCATTAGCAGACACGAAACTTGTGCCACTAAATTGTATGAATCCATTTGGGGCAGCAGTGAAAGTTGCGCCAGTTCTTGTTCCGCAAACTATTTCAAAAAGACTATTTTGTTTAATTGGATCGTTAAAAAAATTAATAACACCGGTATAGGCCGATGTTAGAAAATCTGTTTTTCCACTACTAAGTATTATACCTTCTAGAGTAATGGTGCTTCTATCATACAAAATATTATTATCAATATCTTTATTAGATTCTGTGCTTATACTAACCAGGGGGCACGGAGTTCGTGCTGTTAGCTGATCAGTTTTTACTGCTGCCTCAAAAACAGTTCCATTATAACGAATTTGTACAGCGTTACTGGGAGTTGAACTCATGTGTGGTCCTTTAATTATCCTAAATTAATTAGATGAGATATTATCTAACCTATTTTTTAGTTCTTTGATAGCATTAATTAATACTACTACTATTTTATCATAGTTAATAGCGGAGGGATTGTCATCAGAATCTTTTACTACAAATTCATCTAAACCAATATCCGCTAAATCTTCAGCTATCAAGCCAGCTCTTAGTGTTTTATTTGGATCATTAATCATATTAAAGTATTTAGGATTCATTAGTAATACTTCTTCTAATCCTCTGTTATAATCTACAATATTTTC
>Ga0208974_1000067_pt1 | contig 44299 bp, 37 predicted proteins | sample GreLakmeER15MSRF_FD_187699 | JGI IMG/M metagenome (GOLD analysis project Ga0208974, IMG submission 187699) | Freshwater lentic microbial communities from great Laurentian Lakes, MI, USA - Great Lakes metaG ER15MSRF (SPAdes) | ecosystem: Environmental > Aquatic > Freshwater > Lake | place: Great... | reverse complement strand
GTGCGATCGAGGCGCTGTCTGTGGCGATGGGCGCTGCGGCTGCGGTGCATCCGCTGATCGGCGGGATGCCGGCTGGCGCGGCGATGGCGGCGATGAAGCTGGCGGATGAGGACCGCAAGCGGCACATCAGCAATCCTGACATCTCGAGCGCGGAGTGGCGGCAGAAGACGATGGAGGACCAGTCGCAGCGGATTGACCGGATGAAGACGGTGGCGCGGTTCCTGGACGACCGCACGGCGCTCGTGGCGGAGAGGAATGCGCAGGGAACCGAAGCCGGGAAGGGGCTGGTGGGTGATTCCGCGCGCTCTGCGGCGAAGGCGCTGGAATTTGAAGGGAAGCAGATTGAATCGAAGTTTGCGGGGCCGGAACTGGAGGCTGGCAAAGCGGCGTTGGCGGCGGAGAAGGCGAAAGTGGCGGAAGTGAACCGGATCGCGGCGATGGAAAAAGAACGGGACGCAGCGTTGTCTGTGGCGATAGACGCGGGGAACGTGTTTCCCCTCCTCGGCGGGATGCCGGCTGGCGAGGCCATGGCCGCGATCGAACGGCTGGACAAGGAGATCCCTGCTGCGAAGGCTGCGCTGGGCGAAGTGTCGCCGGAGATTACAAAGCTGGCGAAGCAGGAGCGGCTGAAGGCGCTGTTTGCTCCCGCCGGAACGGAACTGAAGGCGTGGGACACGGCGAAAGACCTGGTGAAGAACCCGGAGCAACTGATCCCGTTCGCGCATTCGCTTCCGCATCTTGCGGTGATGGCGGAGGTTTATCAGGCGTCCAACCGGGTGCAGGCGGCGATTGCAAAGCGCGAGGCGGATGGAACCACGGAGCCGGACGAGGACGACCTTGCGACCATCGGGGCTTTCCAGCGTGCGCAGGGGCAGAAGACATCCACGGGCTACAAGATTTGGAACACGATTCTGGCGATGCCTGCATTCGTCATGGAGTTTGCGCTGACGGGCGGCATTTACACGGCGGGGAAGACGGCGGCCATCAAGAGCGTGGACTGGGTGTTGTCGAAGGCCGGCACGAACGTGGTGAAGGGTCTGATCGAAAAGCAGGCTGCGCGGAAGCTGGCTGTGGCGATCGGGGACACGGTGGGGGCGAAGGCTGCGATGAGCGGATTGCAGGGCGCGGCGGTGTTTGCCGGGAAGTCGGCGGCGGCGCTGGCGGCGAGCGTGCCGCAGACGGCGGTGGCGATGGCTCCGGCGATTGCGGCGGACTGGATCGAGGGGATGGCGCCGGAAATCGGGCTGGGCGTGACCAAGGCGGGGGAACTGGAGGCGGTGATCAACAAGGACCGCTACGGGAATGCGCAGAACGGCAAGGCGGCATGGGATGCCGGGCTTCGCGCATTCGGAAAGAATTACGTGGAGGTTTTTACCGAGCATTCGGGTGGTGCCATTGCGCCCGTGCTCAGTGCATTCGGGAAAACAGTGGGGGCCGGTGCTGCGAAGGTGCTTGGTGCCATGCCAGAGGCTGCGCGCGCGCAGGTGGTGAAACTGGCGCTGATGAAGGCTTGGGTGTCGAAGAAGGCAGGCCGGACGGTGGGCGACTTTGCGGCGGTGCTCGACAAGGGCGGTTTTCACGGAATTGCCTCGGAAATCGGGGAGGAGTATTTCGGGGATGCGGTGCGGCTCGTGGCGGACACGATTGACAACAAGCTGCAAGGGCCGGATGCGCAGACATGGAAGCAGGCGTTTGCGCAGCCTTGGGAGGAGAACAAGCCGACACTGGAGAAGCTGGGCATCATGGGCGCGAGCTTCGCGCCGATCACGATCATGCACGGCGTCTCGAATCAGCGCGCGGAACGCAAGGCGGACGAACAGCGGGCGAAGATGGCCGGCGTGTTTGCACAGCAGGCGAAGGTATTTCAGGATGCGGCGGGACGGCTGACGGCGGAGGAGACGGCGCAGGATGCGGTGGCGAAGACTGGCGGCCGTGGTGCGAGCCCGGAGAACATGGCGGCGCACGCGGCTGCACAGGAGGCGATGTTTCATCCTGAACATGGGGTGTATCATGCCGCCGGGGAAGCCGCGGCGGCGCTGCATTCAGTGGCACCTCAGACCAAGCAGCGGCTCGGTGCGGTCCTCGGGCAACCTTCGGCGGCATTCGATGCGCAGGTGGCTGCGAATCCGAACCTTGTCTTTGTGGCTGGCGAACTCGGGAAGATTGGCGGGGATGCCTTTGTGGCAGAATCGGCACGCGAGGGCGCGGCGCGGATGGTGGCGACGGAGCGGGGCCAGGGCGAGGAGGGCGTGGCTCTCGGTCGTGCGACGGTGGAGCATCATGCCGGGCTCGTGGTCGCGGACACGCTTCGCGGGATTGCGGACGGCACGGCGACGGTCTCGGATGCGAAGCGGTATGCGCTGGCGCAACATGCGGTGGTGCCGCTGGTGACGGTGCGCGCGGATGGCAAGCTGGCGGTGACGGATGCGGCGATTCCATTCCTGCCTGGGACGATGCAGGCGGACATCCTGGCCGGGCGCGGGGATCTGCGGGTGGAGCGGGTGCCGGGGGCGGACTCGAATGAGCTTTGGCGGAGTCTGTATCAGGAGGGGCGGACGCATCTGGCGGCGGCGGCGGGGAAGATCACCGCGGCGGGAACGTCCAACGTCCAACGTCCAACGTCCAACGTCCAAGGGGGGAATGCGGCCTCGGCTTCGACTGGCGGGACTTGGAATGTGGAGGCGGTGGATGCGCAGGGGAACGTGGCGACCTTTACGGTGCCGGGTGGGAATGAAGCTGCGGCTCGGGCGAATGTGTCGAAGCGCAAGGGGCCGGGGTGGACGATTCAAAAAATCACTCCGGTGGCGGTTGACGGCGGGGCGGGTTCTGCGTCTGCTGTGGGAGATGAAAATTCCCCGGCATCTGCAACCCAAGGCGCTGTGCAGGGCGCTGCGCAGGGAAAAGGTGGACAGGGTGCTGGAGCGTCCGCGGCTCAAGATGAGCTGCTACCTGTACGAAATGCCGGGCAAGCAGCCGGAGCCGGAGCCGGGAACGCGGGAGGCGCGGCGGTGGGAGCTTCGGGCGCGAATACAGGCTCGACGGCGGGCAGCGCGGGCGGCGCAAAATTCTACACCGGCCTAGGCAAGAACGGGCAGGCTGGCAAGCGGCTGGCGGCGCTGGAACGGGCCGGGGTGAAGGTGATCCAGACGAATGGATTTACTCTCGCGCGGCTGAATGCGGACGGGACGACGGCGATCGAGATCAACCCGGCAGCTTTCCAAAACGACGCGCACGCCGAGGCGGCGGTGGGCGAGGAAATCATCCATCACTTCGACAACGAGCTGATGGCGGCGGAATGGAAGAAGGCGGTAGCGGATGGCACTTTCCAAGGTGACGCGCAGGATTACCGTATGGAACGGGTTCCGGAGATTCTGCACGATCTGCGCTCGCGCATCGGGGCCATCGCGGACCCGGCGGAACGCAAGGCGGCGTCGGATGCCGTGGTGGCAGCGTTCAATCTCTACTACGGCAGGCTGAGGGAGGATGCGCCTCTGGCGACGACTGTGGAACAGGCGCTGCGAATGATTGCGGACGGGCTGGATATTGAAGGCACTCCGTACCAAGCCAACGTGTTCACCTACGCGATGGAACTCAAGCGGATGCTCGACCAGGCGCGGCAGACCGGCATCATTTCCGAGGAGACTCACCCCGTGTGGGGCGGGAAGATTGGCGCGTGGGTGCGGGATGCGATTGCGGCGATCAAGGCGCTGGCGGCGAAGCTGCTGGAAATGGGGCATCCGCTCCATGCTTCCGAGATGTCCAAGCTGGCGCGGGATGCCGAGGCGCTGATGGCGGGCACGTTTGCCAAGGGCGGGACGGATGTGGGTGGCGAGGCGATTCACAAGGTGCTGGCCGGCGGGGAGACGATCGCGACGGGCGGGGCGTGGGCCTCGAAGAATCCCCGCGGGAAGGAGATGGTGCGCGGGACGTGGGCGCTCGTGCCGCTGCGCGTGCTGGGCATCAACAAGAATTTCGGGACCGACCAGGACCGCATCAACCGCGAGCAGACCGGTGCGGCGCAACGTGCGGAGATCGTGGGGAACATGACGGAGGAGAACATTCCTTCCGCCTGGGGCGCTTCGAACACGCTCAATGACGGCTCGCCCATCATCACGCCGGACGGGTCGGTGATCATCGGGAACAACCGGACAATGGCGCTGCGGGACATCTACAACGCGAACTCGGCGAATGGGGCGCGGGCGCGGGCCTACGAGAATTTTGCGCGGGAGGAAGCGGCGCGGCAGGGGCTCGACGGGCAGGCTTTCGCCGGGCAGCCGGTGGTGCTGGTGCGCGTGGTGTCGGATGCCGCGGGTCTCGAGCGCGGCGAACTGGTGAAGGCGGCGAACAAGGCGGGCGTGGCTGCGAAGTCTGAGGCGGACATGGCGCTGGAACACGCGGCGCTGCTGGATGACGACGCACTGATGTCTCAGCTTTCACCAGGGGAGGACGGGTCGCTGAACCGGGAATTTCTGCAAGCCTTCGCGCGGTCGCTGGCAGACCGGGATCCGGTGAAGGACAGCAAAGGGACCCTCGACCTCGGCAAAGCGGAGAAGCTGGCGGGCAATGCGATGCTGGCGGCGCTGCTGCGCGGCGCGAAGAATTTCGAACAGGTGCTTTCGGCGCTGGTGACGGCGAGCGGTCGCGAGGGCATGAAGCGCACGATGGCCGGCGTGTTCCGCGCGCTGCCGGGACTGCTGAAGGTGCAGAAGTTCAACCCGGCATCGGGCATCCTGCACGAGCTGGGGCGGGCGCTCGCGGCGCTGCCGGACTACCGTGCGGCGGTGGCCGACGGGCGGGTGAAGAACGTGGGGGATTATCTTTCACAGAAGGATCTGTTTGAGACCCCGCTGGAGGGCAAGCTGCTGGGGTATCTGGCCGAGGGGCACAGCGCGGCGGAAATTGCAAAGGAACTCGGGGACTACGTGGCGAAGGTGGTGGCGCAGGGCGACCCGGCGCAGGATCAGATGTTTGCGGCGCCCGCGGTGGACAAGGGGACGATGGGCGGGGTGCTGGCGAAGATGATCGAACCGGCTCCCGGGTCCAAACAATCGCGGGATGCTTTCAGCCGGAACATTTTTGGCACCGAGTATGAGAACCTTCGCCCCAGGCAGCGTGCGGACGTTGATCGCGCCGTGGGTGAGAAGGTATCGCGAAAGGTTGCGAGGCTCAATGCACTTGAGACGTTGGAGCGGACTGGAAAGCTGCGACCCTCTGAGGCATGGGAGAAGGCGGCGCTCGAACGTGCCTTTGGGCAACAGTTCATCCCCGGCGCGGAAGGGCCGGAGTTTGCGCTGGACCGGGAGACGGCGGTGGTGGAACTCAAGGCGGCGCTGTCGGACGGGATGGTGCAGATGCAACTTCTGGCGAAGCCTGCCGAGTCGCTGGCCGGCGCGGAACTGGATGAGATTCGCATTCCGCGGTCGGTGCGGATGACGGAGCGCACGGGGCACGCGATTTTCGAGGATTGGGTGCATCGCGACATGGAAAAGAACGGAAGCACGCACGCGGAGGCGCTGGCGAAGTTTTCGTTTGAGGATGCGGTGGCCTTGGCGCGGCAACGCATGGCACCGCTGCTGGCGAAGATGGCCGAGCAACCCGATTTGCTGGATCCCTCGGGGGCTCCGGGTGAGGGCGTGCGGCGCTACACGCTGAATCAGGACCGGCAGATGCCTGCGGAAGCGCCAGGGGTGGAGCAACCGCCGCCGCTGCCGCCGGCATGGGCACGGAACTCGGGTGGCGAGACGTGGGCCTTGCAGAAGTGGCGCGAGGACATGGCAAAGTGGCTGGAACGCTACAAGGGGCCGCTGGTGTTTGCGCCTGCAGATCCATCGCGGGAGCGGGTGGGCTTTGTGTCGCAGACGCCGAGCAATAAAAAGTGGAGGCTCACGCATTTCCAATTCCAACAGCCCTCGGGCCACACGGATTACGGGAGCAAGGTGGACGCGCTGGAGGATGCCATCCGGTATTACCGGCGCGTGGACCCTGGTGCGGTGTTTGCGAAGCCTGCGGAGGCGGCGGTCTCAGGGCAGCCGATGTCGAAAAATGCGGAAGCTCCATCCATGCCTGGGCGTTTCGATGCGGACCCGCAGAGGAATTTCGAGATGGCGCTGGACTGGTTTGGGCGCGTGTATCCCAAGCAGAAGCAGGCCGCTGGGCGGACGTTTGCGGATTTGGAAGCGACGTATGGGAAGCCCGCGGTGGATGCGATGCGGCGCGATGTGCAGGCGCTGCAAGCCGTGGCGGAACGGGCAAAGCCTGGATTCGATGCCGCGATGCAGAAGGTGGCGGATACCTTTGGCGGAAAGCTGACGACGGCCGGGGTCAAAGGTGAGCTGCGCGCCGTGGATAAGTGCCTGGATAAAGAGAAACCGGCGGACTATCTGAAAGACTTGGTGCGCGCGACCATCGTGGTGGACACACCGGAACAGGCGGTTGCGGTCGTGGATTACGTGCGGAAGAATTTCAAGCTGTTCAAATCGGTGGAAGACCGGTTTGCCGAGCCCACTTCCGCGGGATACATGGATGCTGTTGCGTTCATCAAAATCGGAAGCGTGGTCGCGGAGCTGCAAGTCAGCATCCCGGAAATGATAGCGGCGAAGGAAGTGGGACACCGGCCCTACGAAGTCATCCGCAGCAAAGGCGCGGTGATCAGCGATACCGAGGACGCGATGGAGCGCGAGTCGCTCAACTCTGCGATGCAGTCGCTTTACGGGGCGGCTCTGGCAGCTAACCGGTCCCGGTCGCGCTCGCGCATGAACGCGACCTCCTCCGCGACACTTTCCCTCCAAGCCGCCTCGCCCAACTCGCTGGGCGGCGCGGCGCGTGCAAACTCTTTGGCCGGGAATGCAACCAGCATCCCGTCGGCGTTGACACCGAAAAGCCCCTCGCCCGGAATATCCACCACGGGATCGCCTCCACCGAGCAAGAACTTGGCACCCGGCGGGAACTTGGCTGGAATCGGGAAGGCTTTTATCACAGTAAATAGCATACGGGATTACCTCAACGGGGTCAACGTAGATCCGGCAGTTTTGCAGGAAAGTGGGATGTGGAGAGTGTTCGACCGTGCGGCATTCGAGGCGGATGCGAATGCGCAGATGGTGCCGCTGGCGCAACTGATCAGCCGGAAGGATGAGCGGCAGGATCCAAAATTCATCGCGGGCGCGAAGCCTTACCCGCTGGCGACGGCATACCGCTTCATGCTGAAGGCGGATCGTGGCGTGGCCGATGCCAAGGCGCGGGCACCGCTGACGGTGACACAGAATGCGGATGGGACGTTTGAGATTCTGGACGGGAATGCAACGGCGCAAGTGCTGATGGCGGCAGGCTGGCAACAGGTGCCGGTGTCGGTGCAACCGTCCGCGCAACCGCAGCCGATGGCGAAGCGGAGCGAACCGGCGGGGCAGCCTTCGCTGTTCGACATGCTGCCGGTGAAGGCTGCGGCGGCGGCGTATGTGGCGAGCCTTCCGGACACGAAGCCTGCGGCGGTGAAGAAGGCCGCGGAGCGGGACGGGATGGGGGAACATGCGGATGACCTGTTTGATTTCGCGCAAAAGAACCCGCCCAAGTTGACCGGCACGCAGCAAACCAGTAACCTCTCCAACAATGAAACCTCCGACCGAAACCCTGCCTCCACTCACGGACGACCTTCGGCCCAATCTTCGCCGTCAGGCGTTTTGGATGACCTGTTTTCGCTCATGGCTGGCAAGCGTGAAGCCGAGCGAGGCGCGGGAACTTCTGAACGGGCCGGCGGAGATGGTGCGGCGGGCGGTGGACGAGCTGACGTGGGCGGTGATGGCATTCCTGCTGACGGCGTATCCGCAGGAAAAGCAACTGGATCCGGACAGCGTGGCGGAAGCACTCAAGCAGGAGGCTCCGAATTGGGAGGACGAGGCGAGCGCGGAGGAACTGGACCGCGAGCAGGGGAATCCGCTGACGGACTCGGAGGATCGCAGGCTGACGGCACTGGCGGAAGCGGCGCACGAGGGCTAGACGCGGCACTCCCGCCGTTGGTGGAGCGTCCGACGGACCCGGATGCGCGCAACTTTGTGATTCCTCGGGGGGCGACGATTGCGCCCCGCGGGCTGATTACCAAGCTCAAGGCGAACATCAAGGCGGTGAAGCTGCTCAAGGCCATCCAGGGCGAGCGGCGGAATGCGACCGCGGAGGAAAAGGCGGCGCTCGTGCAGTTCACGGGATGGGGCGCGCTTTCTCAGGCATTCGATGAGGACAAGGCGGGATATGTCGCAGCCGGGCACCTCGAACGGGACCGGAAGGATCTGGCGCGCTACCAGGAGATGCAGCAGCGGGACATTGATGCCGGGCGCACGGGTGAGTATTACAAGGACTTGGTGGACCGGAGTGAGGAGAAGATCCGCAGCTTCGACAACTGGCAAAAGAAGTGGGGCGGCTACTATGCGCAGATCAAGGAGGCGCTGACGGAGCCGGAATGGCGCCGGGCGCGGGCCAGCACGATAAACGCGCACTTCACCGAGGGCGGTGTGGTGTCGCTGATGTGGGATGCGGTGGGCCGGCTCGGCTTCCGCGGTGGAAACGTGGGCGAGATGGCGCTGGGCATCGGGCACTTCTACGGGCTGATGCCGCAGGAATTGCAGGACCGTTCGAAGCTCTTCGGCGTGGAGATGGATCCCGTCTCGGCGGGCATCGCGCAGTTGCTTTACCCGGAGGCGGACATCCAGAACTCGGCATTCCAACAGGCGGACGTGGCGGACAACTCGCTGGACCTGAACATGGGCAACGTGCCGTTCGCGAACATTGCGATCAAGGACCCTGCGATCAAGGCGCTCGATGGTCCGCTCGACAACCTGCACGACTACTACTTCGCCAAGATGCTGCAAAAGACGCGCCCCGGCGGGCTCATCTGCGCCATTTCGAGCGCGTTCACCTTGGACAAGATGACGGCGACGAACCGGAAATGGCTGGCGGAACGGGCGGACCTGGTGGCGGCATTCCGGCTGCCGAACGATGCTTTCAAGGAAAACGCCGGCACGGACGTGGTGACGGACATCATCATCCTGCGGAAAAAGGACGGGCAGCCTTTCGAGCACGGGCAGGCGTGGACTTCGCTCGCGGAGAGCCGGACGGCGAAAGGTGAGCCGATCCGCGTGAATGAATACTTCGCGGCGCATCCTCAGAACGTCCTCGGGCTGCTGGCGGATGACGGCGAGATGTTTGGCGGGCGGGAAGGCGACAAGGAAATGACGGTGCATTCCGACCCTGTGAGGCCCGCGGACGTGGCGCTGGCGCAGGCGATTGACAGCCTGCCTGCGGACATCGTGGGAGCGGGGGCCGGGACGAATGTGCGCGGCGGTGCTGCCGCGGCGAACAGCCTCAAGATGGGGAACATCGTGAAGGCGGCGAGCGGGCATTACCATTTCAACACCGGCGGGGAGTTTTCGCCCGAAGGCATGAGCGAGTCGGATGCGGAACTGAACGACCCGAAGAACCGCCCGCGGGTGGCCGGCTTCATCGGCGTGCGGGATGCGCTCAACCGGCAGTATGAGCTGGAGCTGTCACCGACGGCGACCGAGGCGGAAATCGAGGAGAACCGTGCGGAACTGAACCGGCTTTACGATGCGTTCAAGGGACGCTTCGAAGACTTTCACCACAAGGCGAACAAGGGGCTGTTCATTGACGATCCCGATTACTTCCGGCTGGCCGGCGCGGAGATGGAGGAAAAGAGCAAGGGCGGCATCAAGGCGCTCGCGGCGATGGTGCGCGGCAAGGCGGCGAAGAAGTATGTGAAGGCGGACGTGTTCCGCAAGCGGGTGCTGGCGCCGCGGGTGGAGCCGACACGGGCGGACAGCCTGGAGGATGCGATGGGCATGTCGCTGGGATGGCGCGGGCGGGTGGATACGGGCTACATCGCGCAGCTCACGGGGCAGACGAGGGAACAGGTGGAGTCGGCGCTGCTCGAGCGGGAGATTGTGCTGCGGGATCCGAGCACGGGCCAGATTCAAAGCCGGGAGCAATACCTGAGCGGCAACGTGCGGAAGAAGCTGGAGATTGCACGGGCGAGCGGGGAGGAGTTTGCGCGCAACGTGCGGCTGCTGGAAACGGCACAGCCGGCGGATGTGGCGATGAGTGACATCAAGTTCACCATCGGCGCGACGTGGATTCCCGCGGAGACCTACCGGGAGTTCATGCAGTCGCTCGGGCTGGACGTGACGATCACCTACACGACCGCGGGCGGCGGCGCGGACCGATGGACGGTGGAGCATCCCACGCGGGTCAGCGTGGACTCGGTGCGGTACAAGGATTTCGAAGCGGGCCGGTTCAATGCCGATTCCATGCTCGACGCGATGCTGAACATGCGTCGCATCGAAGTGCGGGACTCGGCGCGCGACGGCGGCAAGGTGAACGACGCGCAGACCGCGCAGGCGGTGAACAAGGCGAACGAGCTGAAGGCGGAATTTGAACGGTGGGCGCGCGACACGCCGGGCGTGGCGGACAAGCTGGCAGGCATCTACAACCGTGAAGTGAACGGCTTCGCGCTGCGCACGTATGACGGGCAGCATCTGACCTTCCCGTGGGCATCGAACGACTTCAACATCTTCCCCGACAAGAAGAACACGGTGTGGCGGGCCATCCAGGAGGGCTTCGGGCTCATCGCGCACGGCGTGGGCGGTGGCAAGACGATCGTGGGCACCGCCATCGCGCTGGAACTGCGTCGGCTGGGGTTGTCGAAGAAGCCGATGCTTGTCGTCCACAACGCGACCCTCGAACAGTTTGCCGACAAGATCGCCGAGATCGCGCCGGCATCGCGCGTGCTGGTGGGCCGGAAGGACGAATTGCAGGGCGCGAAGCGGAAGGAGTTCCTGATGCGGATTGCGGCGGGCGATTGGGATGCCGTGGTGGTGGCGCATTCGACGTTCAACCTGATCGCGGATGATCCCGCTTTCATGCGCAAGCAGATGGAGAACCTGGTGGACGAGCTGAAGGAGGCGCTGATGGGCAGCGGCTACAAGGATCTCGGCGCGGCGAAGGACGACCGGAAGAAAAACGCCAGCGTGAAGCAGATGGTGAAGATGGTGGAGGAGCTGGAAGCGAAAATCACCGAGGCGAGCCGGCGCACGACCGATTCCGACCTCCTGAGTTTCCAGCAACTCGGGGTGGACGCGCTGGTGGTGGATGAGGTCCACAAGTTCAAAAAGATGCCGTTTGCCACCAAGCTCGACGTGAAGGGCATTGACGGCGGGATGAGCAAGAGCGGCTACGGGCTGCTGATGCGCGCCCGCGGCATTCAGGAAAAGGCGGGCGGAAAAAACGTCTTCACCATGACCGGCACGCCGGTGACGAACACCCTCGGGGAAGTGTGGAACCAGGTGCGCCTGGTCGCCCCGCATCTTCTGAAGGAATACGGCATCGAGAAGTTCGACCAGTTCGTGAGCAAGTTCGCGACGGTGGAGAGCAAGAGCGAGGCGGACCCGACGGGCGCGCGGAAGATGGTGGAGCGGCTGGCGAAAATCATCAACCTGCCGGAGTGGGCGACATTCTTCCGCATGGCGGCGGACGTGAAATTTGGCGAGGACATGGTGACGGCCGGGCGCCCGGACGTGAAGGGCGGCAAGCCTGAACTCGTGGCGGCGGAGCGCACGAAGGGGGCAACGGCCTGGGTGAACTACATCCGGCAGGTGCTCACGGCCTTCAAGGAAATCCCGTGGAAGGAAAAGCAGGAGAACCCGGCGCTCATGGGCGTCCCGGTGACCGCTTACATGGCATCGAGGGCGGCGGCCATTGACATCCGGCTGATCGAGCCGCGCGCAAAGGATGAGCCTGGCAGCAAGGTCAACCTGATGATCGAGCGGGCGATGGGGATTTACAAGCAGACGGGCGAATACAAGGGCACGCAGGTGATTTTCGCGGACGCGATGAACCCGACGAAGGTGAGCCTGTTTGACCAGGTGGTGCCGCTGCACGGGCTGGGCATCCCGCTCGACCCGACGAAGGAACCGGGGACGACGTTCCACCTTTACGACGACATCCGCATGAAGCTCATCAAGCGGGGCGTGCCGGAGTCGCAAATCGCGGTGCTCACGGATAAGAAGTATCAGGGAGACTCGGGCGAGAAGGCGAAGAAAGCCCTGTGGGAAAAGGTGAACGCGGGCGAAGTGCGGTTTGTGATGGGCAGCACGGAGAAGCTGGGCACGGGCGTGAACATGCAGCGGCTCATGGCGGCGGCGCATCATCTTGATGTGCCGTGGACTCCCGCCGGCTTGGAACAGCGGGACGGGCGAGTGTTGAGGCAGGGGAACCTTCACATGGACATGAAGATCCCGATCGAGCTGATCCGCTACGGGATGAAGGACACGCTGGATGAGGCGCTGTGGGGCATCCTGGAGCGCAAGCAGCGGTTCATCACCTCGGCGCTCTCGGGCAAGCTGAACGGGCGGGAGATCGAGGAGGACGAGATGACTCTGAGCCTCGGGGAACAAATGGCGATTCTGAGCGGGCCTTACGGGCAGGAGATGTTTGAGACGGATAACCGCCTGCGGGAACTCGAATACAGCCGGCAGGCGCACGCCGCGAGCGTGCGGCGCCGGGACGCGGAGATCGAAGACGCGAAAAAGGAAAAGTTTGTGGTGATGCGCGAGATGTCAGCGAATGCGCCGAAGTTCACGAAGCTGGACCGGCTGGCGGCGGCGGTGGCAAAGGACGGCGCGCAGCTCACGGTGGACGGCGAGACCTTCGACACGAAGAAGGCGATGCTCGAAGCGGTGAACCGGGTGATTGAAGAAACGCGCGCGGATTACGAGGGGAAGGTGGAGACGTTCCGGGACATGCCGGTGCCAGTGATCACGAGCATCGTGGCGAACGGGGTGCCGATCCGGCTGACGGGCCGGCCATTCACGCAGACGGTGTACGGGGAGGAACAGACACCCATCGGGGAACGCATGGCGCTGGAGTTCTCACTGGAAGGGCTGCCGTGGAGCCAGAAGAACGCGGGGAGCGACCACTTCGGAGAAGTGAAAAGCGCGGGCACGCTGCTGTCACGCCTCGATGAACTCGGCGGGCGCGTGCAGGCGCGGCGGGATGCGATTCAGCGGAACCTCGAACGCTACACGGCGCTGGCGAACATGGACAAGCTGGGGGCGTGGCCGTATCAGGCGGAGTTTGACCGCAAGACGGCACGGGCGGCGGAACTGGTGCGGCTGATGGCCGGCAGTCCCGCGCAGTCGGAGGGCATCATTGCACCGCAATCCACGCCGCTGCTTGCCAAGCCCGCGGAGACGGTTGACGACAAAGGCGGCGGTTCGTATGCTGAGACCGACACGAATCCTCTGAGCATGGAGGACGTGCAAGCCTACCTCGATTTTGCCAATGTCCCGCCAGCCAACCAGGCCGAAGCCCAAAAAGCCATCGGGCGCGTCAAGAAAGCGCCCCGTCGCAAGTATCCGCTACCCGCTGCCGGAGGAATGGATCGGGGAGTCGAGGAGCAGCGGAAAAAACAGGCCGCCGTTTATCGTGGATTAGCGGCGGGCGACGCGGCAACGGTGAAGCAGGGCATCGCCGACGGCGTGCCGGTTTCGAGCCTGATGGCGCAGTTCATCCGCCGGGACATCCCTGGCTTCGACATCCGCGGCGCGGTGATCGAGCGGCCCGAGGATGTGGCGGCTTTCGTGGCGATGCACCGGACGCCATTTTTCGAGTCTTCGAAGATCCTGGTGCTGGACGGGAACAACCAGGTGATCCATTCGCAGCTCATTTCCGTCGGGGCGCTGAACGAGACTTTCATGGGGCAGCGCGAAGTGACTGGCGTAATTGAGCAGACGCGCCGGCTGTATCCCGATGTGCCGCTGGCCGGCTTCATTCTTTCGCACAATCACCCGAGCGGCGATCCGACGCCGAGCGGGGCGGACATCAAGATGACGGGCATCCTGGAGCAGACGGGCACGCTCATCGGAGTGCCGCTGCTGGATCACGTCGTCACCAACGGGCGTTCGCATTACTCGTTTCGCGAGATGGGGCATATCAGCGGCGCGACTACCGTGAAGGAGACCAAGGCGCTGCGTCAGCCTCGCCTGCCGGTGCCGGAGCGTAATCTGGCCGATTGGGAAGCGATCGGCGCGGGTGCCGGGCGAATCTCCATCCAGGGCATGCACGAAGTGGCGGCAGTCACGGCCACGCTGAAGACCGCGGACCCGGATCATCTGCATGTGCTCATCGCGGACACGAAGATGAAGCTCATCGCGGTGAACCGCTACCCGCTGAATGCGCCGATGGGCGAGATCGCGCGGGATGTAGCTGCGGCTGGCGGTTACGGGGCGATTCTCTCGATGCCATCGTCCATCACCGCGCCGGTCAGCGGCCGGTTTTCGCAGAGCGAGAGGGGACTGCTTCAAAAATTTTCCACTGCGATGAAAATCACGGGTGTGCGCCCGGTGGACGTGGTGAGCGCCAATGACTTCAGCGCGGCCGCTGCCGGTTTAGTTGGCGAGACGACTGAGCAATCCACGCCGCTGCTTGCCAAGCCCGCGGAAAGCGCGGGCGACCTCGGCAAGCTGGTGATGGACAATCTTGGGCTGGCGGTGAGCATTGCGCGGAATTACTCGAATGTGACGGCTCCGATGGAGGATGTGGTGAGCGAGGCGCGGCTGGCGCTGGTGAAGGCGGCGCGCGGGTGGCAGCCGGACAAGGGGCCGTTTGGGAACTATGCGGCGCGGGCGATCCGCAATTCGCTCAATTCGATGTTCACGGGCGAAGGCGCGCAGGCGCGGGCGGAGATGACCACCTTAGACGCGGAGACAGGGAGACAGGAAGACGGGGAGACTGGGGAGACCTGGAAGGACAACGTGAGCCGGAACGGGGCGGACGAGGTGACTCGACCGATCGAGGACCGGGAGACGCGCGAGGGGATGCAGGCGGCGATTGCGAAGCTGCCGGAGTATCCGCGCAGCATTCTTTTCGGGCTCATGGAAGGGCGGACGATGGAGGACATCGCGGCGGAGAAGGGCGTGAGCAAGCAGGCCATCAGCAAGGTGGCGCAGACGGCGCGGGCCGCGGTGAAGGCCATCATGCAGCGCGCCGGCTTCAAGGGCGTGGACTCGGATGGGGTGCTGCTGGCGAAGCCGGGGGAGGATGCTGCGCCGTTCTATTCGCAGCTCTCGAAGACGGTGCAGGGGTTGCCGCAGGAGACGATGACGGTGGGACAGGCGCGAGCAGCGATCGAGAAGGGCGCGAAGAAGGATGAGATCGCGATGAGCGGGATTTTCACCGACCCGCTCTCGCCGCTGGCGGGCAAGCAGCCGGGCGACAAGGTGACGAAGGCGGAACTCGTTGGTTACAGTTTAGAGCGGCAGGCGACGGTGCAGGATGTGGTGCTGGGGCAGCAACTACTAGATGCGGACAAATTGCGGGCCGATTTGGAAAAATTCGGAAGTGTCGAGCCGTATCCATCACGTCAAGGCGAGGGTGCAGTGACCATTGAAGAACGGTCGGGCGGTGGGGTAGAAGTGTTGGAATTTGGACAAGAACACTTTTTCGAGGATTTGGATGAGGCGGTGGAATACCTGAACAAAGAGGGGAAAGGAACGGACGCCCACTTCTCCCAATACCAACTCCCCGGCGCGGACGAGGGGAGCTACCGGGAGATGTTTGTGACGTGGCCGAAAGTCCAGCCGGTGATGCCGGCTGACCTCACGGAGCTTCCTGAAGGGTGGGGCTACTCGATGGACGGTCCGAAATGGACGGTGATCCCGGCGGGGCAGGCGAGTGGGCGGCCTTACAGTGGAAAGCACGACTCCAAAGAAGCCGCAAAGACCGCGGCACTTGTGAATCTGAACGCGGAGCGCGGCAGCAAGGTGTGGCAAACTTGGAATGATGCCGGGAACTGGCGCGACGGCCACTCGCAATACTCCGACATCGCGAACCCCATCGTCCGCATCCGGCGCAACATCCGCACCGACGCAGACGGAAAGCGCACATACTTCATCGAGGAAATCCAAGGGCCGGGGAAGGGCGAGCAGGAGAAGATGCCGCCGGAGCTTCGCAAGCGCATCTACGAGATCGGCATGAAGCGGGCGCTGCGCGATGCCGTGGACGAGGGCGCGGACGCGATTGCGTGGACCACCGGCGAGCAGCAGGCGGAGCGGTACGATTTGAGCAAGCAGGTCACCAAGATCGACTACCGGCGCGAACCCTACAAAGGCGGTGGCTGGGGCGAACTCGGGGACCAGTCGGCAGCACCGCTTTACGAGGTGGCAGTGGTGGACAAGTACGGCGAGGAAGTGCGCCTGCCAAAGACGCTCTTTTCCGCGAAGGAACTGGAGGACGTGGTGGGTAAGGAGATTGCTCAGAAGATCATCAACGGAGAGGGCCAGCCAGGCGGCGGGCGGATGACGCTCTCCGGTCTGGATCTGAAGGTCGGCGGCGAAGGCTTGAAGCGCGTCTATGACCAGATGCTCCCGGCCATCGCGAATGAGCTGGCGAAGAAGTTCGGGGCGAAAACGGGGACGACGGAGATTCCGAACGCCAACGGGCTGTATGTAGATGGTGGTAATGGGGAATTTTTCGTGAGGAAAAAAGCCAACGACGAAGCGGCAACATCCCCTTTCGAGACGCGGCGTGAAGCCGAGGTTTGGATGGGAATGAATGACGAGACCGCCACCGTCCACTCCCTCCCCATCCCCGACGCACTGCGCGCGCAGCAGCGGACGCAGGGGAGTGCGCTCTTTGCCAAGCCCGCGGAAGCCTCCTCGCTGGGCGCGGGGCAGGGGATGAGTGTGGGCGGGGTGTTGGTGGAGTCGGCGCTGGATCAGGCTCAGATTGCGCGGGAGCGCGAGGCGACGCTGAAGAAGCTGGATCCGCCGACGCCTGGCGGGACGATGATGCCGGGTGAGAAGCTGTCTGTGATGGGGGACATTTACTCCTTCCTGTTCAAAGGCTGGAAGGATGCGATGGAGCGCGGTGCACCGGGGACGAAGGATGCGGTGGATGCCGGCGAGATTCGCGCGGCGAAGGCGGCGGCGGCGACGCGCGAGATGATGGAGCGGATGCTGGCGGATGCGCGGGCCGGGCTCGACGCGGTGCATGGCGGCAAGGGCAAGGCGCTGTTCAAGCAGTTCGCGGCGGAATTGCTGCCGACGGCTTCGCGCCTGAATGCGACGGGCGTGGATGTGGACGGCAATCCGACGTTCTCGACCTTCGACCAGCGCGCGGGCATCATCTTCAAGAACCAGGCGGAAGCCTCGGGCGTGACGACCGGGCAATGGCTGGAGCGCGGCACGGAGTTCCTGAAGGTGGGGAACTACATCGAGGACGCGGGCGGGTATCAGTTGCTCCGCGAGCTTTCGCCGGAGCGTCAGCAGAAGATTTACGACACGTTCATGGAGCGGTTCAACGGCGCGGGGCATTACCTCACGCTCTGGATCTCGCCGGACATGGCGGACGCGCGGGTGACGGATTCCCGCGGGACGGTGCTGCCCGAGTTCAACCGGCACGCGCTGCGGAAGTTCTTCGGGGAAGTGTCACCGCACGGGGAACTGGACGCGGTGGAGGGCTACGTGCCGGAGATTCAGCGCACGCGCAGTCTCGCCGGCATGATCGGGCAGGGGGTGACGAACCTGCTGAACAAGAATTTCAAGAGCGGCGCGCGCGAATACAAGAGCGGCCAGGCGCGCGAGACGGGCGAAGTGAAGAATCTTTTCGAGGGCTTCGCGATCCGCGCGATGGAAGCGCACTCTGAACGGTCGCGGCGCGAGATGGCCGAGCGGCTGATTCCGCTGGCGGTGAAGGACATTCCCGCGGTCGGCGGCGTGCCCTCGGGCTGGATGGCGGTGAACACGCACGCGCTGCCGCAGCTCGCGCAGGCGTACGGCGCGGCGATGGGGATGAGCAAGGAGCAACTGGTGAAGTGGACGAATGCCGTGGCGACTCAGGACATGGATGCGCTGCGCAAGCTGTGCGGCAAGGCGTGGCAGGATCTCACCGGCAACAAGATGATGCGCAAGGAAGTGTTCGCGGCGCTGGTGCGACCGATGGCCGCGACGGAATCGGGCAGTGCCATCATGCGGTTCTTCGCTTCGATGACGCGCGCGGCGGTTGCTGCGTTTCTCGTGCGTCCCAGCACGGCGATTATGAACATGATCGGCAACGAAGTGTTCAAGGGGATGAGGCTGATTCAACAGGCGCAGGTGTCGCTCCTGCTGCGCAAGGCGGACCCGCAGGCGGCGCGGGTGTCGGCATCGGAGGCGTGGAATCTCACGAAGGGGATCATCACGAACCGCTGGTTTATTCCCGCGCGTCGGCGGATGATGGATGCCGTGGCCCCGGTGGAATACTCGGAGGGGAACTCGCAGATTGCGGGAGCGGCGCAGTCCATGACGGAAGCGAAGATGACGGCATGGGAGCATCTGAAACAGGCGAACGTGCCGGCGGCGCTGCTGAAGCTCACGCGCTTCGGGGAGATGGACCCGCGGGCGAAGCAGCAACTGCAATTTGCCAGCCTCATCGCGCACGCGGAAGTGGCGGCGGAGGATGCGGAGAAACAGGGCTTCAAGTTTGCGAACCGCAAGCAGCGGATGCAGTGGATGCAGGCATGGCTCGCCAAGCAGCCGGATGACCTGATGGTGCAGGCGCGGGCGGTCGGGCTGGCATACGCGATGGATTACGACAACGTGCCGTGGTGGCTCGACCCGGGGCACCGTTTCGCCGTGGGGACGGTGGACATGACGCCGGTGATCAATGTGGGGCGCAACCTGATGCTGCCGTACATGCGCTGGGCCTACAATTACCTGCGAAACACGAAACGCTGGCTCGGCGGCGGCTCGGCGGACGTGGTGACGTGGCTCGGCGCGAAGGTGGCATCGGCACCGTTCCTCGCGGGCACCGAGGCCGGGAAGCGGATGAAGGCCGCGGCGGAGGAGCGCGGAGTGCCGGAGATGAATCCGAAGCTGGCGCATTCGTTCGCGAACCTCGGGACGTTTATGCTGATGCAGGCGGTCGCATACGCGATGCTGCACCTTGGCCGCGGTGGAGGGGACGATGACAAGGAACTGACGGCCAGGCTGGGGCGGAGCTTCGACCAAGCGGGCGTTCGGATGGACCGGGCATTCGACACTTCGAGCCGGATGGACATTTCCGATGTGCCGCTTCTGGGCTCGGCGACGCGCGCGCTGGCGAAGATGTTTGGCGAACAGAAGGACGGGGATGCGTACTGGCTGCGCACGCGGCAGATTCCATACGCCTCCCCAATGTTGGCGATGGCGGTGACGATTGATGCGGTGAAAGCGGATGCTAAAACCGCAAAGGGGTTGCATAAGGAGGCAAAGGAAGCATGGAAAGAGGTCGTCGCGGACTTGGTGCCCGAGGGCGTATTGTTGGCGGTGGTGAACAAGATTCGCGGGAATGAAGGCAAGTACACGGCCAGCCAGCCGGTAGGGACGACGCTCGGCGGGATGGCGACGGATTTCGCGCTGGCGCGCGTGGCGCCGCAGCCGCTGCTCTCGATGGTGCGGGACTTGGTGGACCCGCAACAGCGCCGGCTGACGCCGAACGAGAAGCTGGGGTATGACCCCGGCGTGGTGGAGGGCGTCAAGAGCCGCCTGCCGTTCGCATCGAAGACGCTTCCGCCCGCGGGGAAAATCAAGACCAAGCTGCTCGACAACGCGGTGGAAGAACTCGCGCAGGTGCAGGGCAAGGGGCACACGAACGCGACGAATTTTGGCGTGAACAAGGACGGGAAACCGACGGCGACCTTTGTGGATCCCGCGGATGACCGCCGGCTCCCGCGCTGGAAGACGCTGCTCGGCTACGGGCTCGTGAACATCAAGCCCGTGGACAAGGCGGGCTACGAGCGCGCCGTGCATGGCGAGGAGGGCGATTACAAGAAGGAGATGCGCAAGGCGATGCTGAACGGGAAACGCTGAGAATTTTACCAACCAACCAACAGACATGGCAAACATCACCACGGAACTCGGGGACATCTCCCTCCCTGTCGGCTCGTACGAATCGGGCGACAAGATCAAGAAGCGATACCGGCGTCTCGGGACGCTGATGCAGACGGAGTATGAGGACGGCGGCAAGAACATGTGGATCAAGCTGAACGGGGACGCGCTTTCCTCGTCGCTGCTCATCCTCGCCCGCGCGCACATGGACAAAGGCGCGGACACGGTGCTGCTGAGTGTCTTCGCGAAGAAGGAGAAGGAGGAATAACATGCTCATCCTCGGCCTCGACTTTGAAACCACCGGCTTGTCCTTCACGGATGACCGGATCACTGAAATTGGCGCGGTGCTCTGGGACACGGATGCCCGGATGCCCGTGCAGATCTTCAACACGCTCGTGAAGCACGCGGACGGGCCGCCCATTACCGACGAAATCACGCGCCTGACTGGCATCACGCAGGCGATGCTCGATGCCTACGGTGTGGCACCTGCCGCCGCCTTTCGCCGGCTGTGCGCGATGGCGGCGACGGCGGGAATCGTGGTGGCGCACAACGGCAACGGCTTCGACCGCCCGATGTTTGAGGCGCAGATGCTTCGATTCTCGGCGGTGCCGGAGACCGCGACGATCACCTCCGCGGCTGCCGCGCAGGAAGTGCTGTGGGTGGATACCTGCATGGATGTGCCCTATCCTGCCTCCATCTCCACGCGCAAGCTCGTCCACCTGGCTGCGGAGCACGGATTCCTGAACCCGTTTGCGCACCGGGCCGTCTTCGATGTTCTCACGATGCTCAAGGTGCTCGACGCCTACATTTCCACGCCCGCCGGGCTCGACGCGGTGCTCGAGAGCGCGCGTCAACCGATGGTGACGCTCCAGGCCATCGTGAACTTCGATGACCGCGACAAGGCCAAGGCGCGCGGCTACCGCTGGCGGGCCGCCACAAAGCAGTGGGTCCGCCACATCAAGTCGCATCACGCCGACGCCGAACGCAGGGACTGCGGCTTCAATGTCGAGCTGATGCCATTCACTCCGTAAAAAAGGGAACCACCGATGAACACCGAAATGGACACGCCGCAAGATTCGGCTCAAAGACAGACACGAAACGAGACGCCTATGAAAAAGACCGCCGCTCAACTTTGGCTGAAACAGGTGGAGAAAAAGACCGGGGAGGACTGTTGCAAGAAGCTCGTGGAACTCGTACTGCAGCGGGAGAAGGATGTTCTGGGTGAGATGGGCGACTTCCGCACGGAGCGGATGCTGGCCGAGGAGTACATGGACAACGACTTCACCGCGCGCCTGGGCGGGCCGGACGGGGACATTTTCCAGCTTCGCAACGAGACGATGGGAATGGTGCGCAGCGGCATCGGGTTCATCGTGGCGCGCATTCAGGATGATCTGTTCGGGTCGCTGCCGTGGTTTGCGGCGATCCCGGAGGGGACGAATGACACGATTCTCGCGGGGAAAATCTACGAGCACAGCGCGTGGAAGCTGCGCGAGGCGAAATTCCAGGACCACGGGGAGGATGTGGTGGAGCGGGTGATGAACTTTGGGGAGGCGATTTTGCGGACTTCGTGGAAGCGCGATGTGCAGAAGTATCACCGGCTGCGCAGTGTGCTCATCGGGCCGGACGGGGAGCCGGTGCTGACGAGCACGGGGGATTATGCGTACGAGGAGGATGAGTGGCAGGAGCAGGAAACGCCCAACGCCCAACGCCCAACGCCCAACGCCCAAGGGGAGGCGGCGCCGGACGCGCCGGTGGTGGAACAGGGCGAAGGTGGAAACGACTTGGAAACGGAGGCGGATGGCGAGGCAGTTGCCGAGGAATCCTCGGTAGCTGGAAACGGGATGGAAACGGAGGAGGCCGCGCCTGCGGCGCTCGTGCTGGTGAAGGATCCGACGATCGTCATGGGCGAGGGGATGCACTTTGAGGAGATGCTGATCGAGGAGTCGGAAGTGCGCTACAACGGGCTGGACCCGCAGACGATTGACTGGAAGAACTTTCGCTGCTCGCCGAGCTTCGCGGACATCGAGGATGCGGACTTCCGCGGGCACGTCTATGAGATGCGCTTCTCGTCATTGAAGGCGAAGGTGCGCCAGGCGAGCGGGGTGGAGGAGGCGGATTGGGATGCGGAGACGGTGGCGATGTTTGACCAGATCCGGAACGACACGACGGCGAGCAAGGATGAGGCTCGCACACAGGGCACTTCGCCGGCGGGCGCGGGCGGGGATGAGCGGAACCCGCTGATCAAGTGTCTGGACTTCGAGATGGAATGGGATCCCGAAGGTGAGGGGAATCCGCGGCTGCTCTTTGGCACCGTGCTGATGGAGAGCGAGCAGCTTTTCTATGTGGAGTATGGGTGCAACATCCTGCCGGCGGGCACGTCGGTCTATACGGTCGTGGCCGCATACAGTCTGCCGGGACGATGGGCGGGCAGGGGCTGGTGGAAGCTGTACGAGGACGTTCAGCGCAATGCGGATCGCATTTTCAACTCCATCCTGCACCGCAATGAGATGAACTCGAACCCGATGACGGGCATCCACGAGGATGCCATCGAGGAGGACGTGAACGATGTGGTGTTTCGGCCCGGCGGGCGCGTGACGCTCCAGACGGGCAAGCGGATGGCTGACTTCGCGGACATCATGGTGATGCCGAATGCCGATGCGGGCTCGTGGCAGTTGCTCGAGTTTTTCATGAAGCTGAATCAGCTCGAAACGGGTGTGACATCGAGCGCGCAGGGCGGGCTGGGCGACATGCCGGCGACGAGCACGGCGACGGGCATCCAGTCCGTGCTGGCGAGCGGGAGCACGCTGCACAAGCGCCCGGCGCGAGCGATCCGGGACGGGCTGGCGGATGCGCTGTGGAAGCTGCTCACGCTGCTCTACTCGAACCACGATGCGGATGAGACGTTCAACTATGGCGAGGGCGAGAATGCCGCGGTGGCGACGCTCACGCGCGAGGATGTGAAGAACCTGCGGCTGAACGTGCGCCTCACCATGACTCGCTTCCGTCAGCGGGAAGTGATCGAACACTCGCAACAGGCCATCCAAGTCCACACGCAGTATCTCGCGCTGCCGGAAAGCGAGAAGGCCGGCGCCCGGCCGCTCTACGTGGAGCTGCTGCGCAATCTCGACATTCCGGGCTCGGACAAGATCATCCGCGAGCCGGTGCAACTGCCGCCGCCGGTGGACGACACACCGCCTGCCGAACGCATCAACATCTCCTACAAGGATCTCCCGCCGGAGGGGAAGGCGATGTTGATGGAAAGCGTGAAGCTGCCTGTGGGCATCGAGGCGATTCAGGCGTATGAGGATGCGATTGCGCCGAAGGGGAAGGAACGCCCAACGCCCAACGCCCAACGCCCAACGCCCAATGAGGGAGGGTCCGCGCTGTGAGCAAGCCATCGCCGGACGACTATCTCGACGGGCTGGCGGCGCTGGCGAAGAACGCGGCTTGGGTCGTGTTCAATGAGAAGCTGGCGGCGCTGGCGAAGAATGCGGCGGAGATGCACGAGGACGAGGCGAAGACGCCCGCGGAGCGCGCGGAGTGGCTGCACTGCATGAAAAAGCTGCGGGAACTCTCGGGCTGGTGGGAGCGGGAATCCGAAAAGGCAAAAAAGATGCTGCGCACGCGCGAAAGTCGTTGACTTTAGACGTTGAAAAAAGTAATCCGCGCGTGATTAGCAGCCACTTCACCTCTCACCACTCCACAAAATGACCGCATTCCAAGCAGCCAAAGCAGCAGCCAAAGCATTCCTCATCCGCCTCCTGCTTCCGCGGGCGGAGTCCACTCCCGTCGCCACCCTGGCGCGCGGGCTGGTGGACCCGAACGGCGTCATTCAGAAGCAGGCACGCCAGATCACGCTCACCGCGGCGGCGACGCTCGACGTGAGCGATTCCGGCGCGCTCATCCTGCTGAATCTCGTAGGCGGCTTCACCGTCACGCTGCCGGCTCCGGCGGCGGGGCTCGCATTCGACTTCCTCGTGAAGACGGCACCGACGACGGCTTACATCGTTTCCTCGGGCAGCTCGAATACGGACATCATCATCGGCCATGTGCTCAGTTCGAGCGGTGCCGCAGAGGACACCGAGGCGACCGCGGGCGGCGACGTGGTGAACTTCGTGGCGAGCACGGCGGTGGCCGGCGACCGGCTCAAGCTCGAATCCGATGGCACCTACTGGTATGCGCAGGGAAGCTGCGCGGCAGCCGGCGGCATCACCATCACGGGCTAATCCGTCGCTGGAAACCTACCAAGGCCACCATGAACCACGGACCACTCAGGGACGCCAGCGGGACTATCACAACCGGAGGCACGGCACAGACCGCGCTCGCCGCGGCCACGTCGCGCAAGATTCTCATCTTCCAGAACGTGTCCGATGCGGACATGTGGGTGAACTTCGGCGGCACGGCTGCGGCTGCGAATGGCAGCCTGTTGTTCCCCGCGGGCACCGGGCAGACATTCGAGAGCTTCGTGCCGGACGGCGCCGTGTCCATCTATGGCGCGACAACCGGCAAGGGCTTCACGCTGAAGGAGGGATAGACCATGCGCCGGCTCCCGAATTTCCCAGGCTTCCCGGACTTCTGGAACTTGCGGGCCTCGGGTCGAGGGGACTCCACTCCCGGTGGTGCCAGCGGTGTCTGGATGTGGGAAGCCGGGCAGGGTCTTCTGTGGGAAAGCGGCAGTTTCATGCTAACCGAATAAATTTATGGCCGACACAACAATCTCCGCAGCAGCGTCACTCACAGCGTCCACCGTCGCGGACGGGGACTTGATTCCTGTGCTGGACATTTCCGCCACTGCGGGTAGCAAGGCGAGCAAGATGACGGTTGCGGAACTGGCGACGCGAATGCAGGCCGTCACTCCCTACAACGTGGGTGAGCTCACCGGGGACGTGACCCTAGACTTGGCAAACGGCGGGACGCAATACGGCTACATAAGCGGGAACACCACGTTTCAGGTGCCGACCGGAACCCCGGCGGAATGCGTCTCTGAAATCACGGCGATCGTAAGGTGGGCAAACGGAGCGCACACATTGGACTTCCATGCGAACATCCAGCGGGCCAGCGACAGTGCGGCAACCTTCCCCAAGACACTCACGGCTTGGAAGTCCTACATTTTCAAACTCAAATACATGGGCGGGGCATGGTGCCTCGTTTCCCTTACTGGAGGATTCACGCAGTTCGTGGATTAATTTATGCCCACGCGCTACTTCAAAAACTCGGTTGACCAAAACTGGGACACCCTTGGGAACTGGTGGGCGAATGCCGCCTGTGATGAGGGCTTCGCGGGCACCCTGACCGGCGTGACTGTCACTGACACCGACACCGAAGTGACCTGCGACAGCACGGCGGGCCTTGTGGTGGGTCGCCCTATCACCGGCACCGGCATAGACACCGGCAGCACGGTGGCGAGCATCACGGATGGCACGACGTTTGAACTGAGTCTGCCTGCCATCGCCAACGGCAGCAGCAACCTCACTTGTGAATTGCATGTGATTCCCGTGACCGCCGATGATGTCGTCATCGCTACTGGCAACAACGCGGTGGCTGGCACTCCTTCGGCGGATGTGCTTGGGTTGGTGACGGTGAATGGGAACAGTGCGCTGAATGTGACTTTGGAGGCGGCAAACTTCGAGTTCTACGATTACAGCTTCAACGAAGAAACCATCACCGGCAACTGCACCTTCTACGGCAACAGCCGCAACAGTTGGGGTAACATCACTGGAAACTGCACCTTCAATGATTCCAGCTACAACGGCAACAGCAGCACTATCTCCGGCGACTGCACATTCAACGACTCCAGCTACAACGCCTCCGGTGGCACCATCAACAGCGGCATCTTCAATGGTACCAGCTACAATACAGGGACGGGTTACGATGCCACGTTCAATGGCAGCAGTTGGAATGATGGTGGCACTCTCACCAATGCCACATTCACTGAGGCGGAATACTCCACCGCACTGACCGGACGTCCCAACCCACAGCAGGGCACTGTTTCAGGCACCGTCACATTCAGCAGCGTCACGCCCGTCAAGTTCACACTGGTCGGCTCAGAGACGTGGACGGCAAATACCTATGCTTGGCCGAATTATTGGGTATTCACCACACCAGGACATAATTGGGAGTTCAACGATTATAGCTCGATGGGTGACGGTATTGAGTCCACCCAGGAGTATGGCGCAGGGCTTGTCTTTAACGACAACAGCGTAAATTACAAATACGTCTGGATGGGGGATTTCGGTGACGACGCCACCGTAGTGTTCAACGATTCTTCCATCAATACCGCCACCGGAAGTTTGGAGCTGTATGGAACCGTCACGTTCAACCACCAAAGCCACAACGTTGGCTCGTTGTGGGGAGGATCAGGCCCAACAATTACGTTCAACGACGACAGCGTGCATGAGTCCTCTGTCGCGGGTAGGTGGAGTGTGGGAACCTACCACTTCCGCGACAACTCCTACATCGCCAGCGGAGCTATCGTAGGGTCTATCTATCAAGGAACCAGCACTGTTTACTTCTACGACCAGAGCAGGAATCAAAGCTCCGGCTACTACGGCCCTGGTGCCGGTTATCCATACGACAACATGTGGCACTCAGTGCAGCCCGCAGGCCACACTTACATCCGCCAGCACGCCGCTGACCTTCTGGCTTGGATTGATTATTTTAACACCGGCAGTTTTCAAAGCACGCTGCATCTCCAATTCCCCGAGATGGACATCCTCGGCACCGGCCTGCTCTAACCTCGATTCACCATGAACATTCAAACCGTCACCATTCAGCCCCCGACCATCCACCGTCCCGCCCGCGACGGCCAGCCCGCACAGGAACGAGTTCAAAAGCCAATCGTGCTGTCCAAGCTGGACGTGACGACCATTGACAACTCCGAGCGCAGGTCTTGCGTCGCCCGCATCGCACCCTGCCCGTTCCAGCTTACGCTGTGGGAGGGTGAGGACTACGACAAGGCAGGCGACTACACGCAGACCGACGTGGAAGCCCGCGTGCTCTCACTGCTCGGCAAAGACATCAAGGCTGGCCTCGAAGCACTGTTCATCGCAACGGTGAAGCCGTAATCGCCGATGTTCACACCCGCCAAACTCCTGCCGTGGCCTTGGTGGAGGCGATGGCTCATGCGACTGAAAATCGCGTGGGGTTACGTCAGCGGGCGCGGCTACTGGTGGTGGGATTTGGAGACCGGCGAACTCTACGGCAACACGGCGATCTGCTGGGTGTATGGACTGCCTGCGGGAAAATACCCTACGACCTACGCTGGCTTCGACGCGATGCTGTGGGCGGACGATGACCGTGTGACGGTGCGGCGTTCCATGGACAAATCCAAAGAGTTGCGAGCAGTATTCCACGACACTTTCTGCGCGAAGGATCAGACGACCGGCGCGATGATTTTGATCAAAGCAAAGGGATGGTGGCTCTACCGTGACGGAGAACCCGTCGCGATGCTCGGATGGAACGAGCGAATGCCTTACTCCCGCAGAAAGGAAAACGTGATCCGATTCTCGCAAATCATGGAGCAGAAGCTCGTTGATGGCGACAGGGCGGAATGCCTCGCAATGATGAAAGCCTGTAAATCACACCGCCATGCCCGGTAATGAAGAAATCCTCCAGCTTTTGAGGGAAATGCGGACGACCTCCAACGGTAAAAAAGAGACCGTTGCGTATCTCGGCATCGCCATCGGCATCCTCTCCGGCTTCCTATCGTTCTGGGCGGGGAACGCCGTCATGGGAGAGCGCGTGGTCAGGTTGCAGCATGATTTCGCAAAAGCGCAAGAATCGCAGATCGTGCTTCATGCGCGGATCGAGAAGATTGACCGGGAAACCGACAAGGCGATTTCGGAACTGCTTCGGCGCACAATGAAGCCGTGAACCGAACTCACTACATCATCCTCGCCATCCTCGCGGCGCTCTGCCTATTCACCGGATGTGCAGGGCCGAAACAGTTCAAGGTGCCGGACTCCACGGCGATCACAGCAGCGCAGAAGGAACTGGCGGTATCGGTTGCAACAGCGCGGGCCAAGGTCGTCAGCGCGGCTCGGCATGTGGAGGCGGCATCCGGGCGTCAGCGCGAGGCGGTCGTGGCGATTTCTCGGGCCGAGGTTCTGGTGGGCGAGATTGCGCCGAAGCTCGCAGATTTACGGCTCCGCGTGACGGTGGAGTTGCGGCCCGAAGTGGATGCTCTATCCGTGCAAGTGCAAATGCTCTCGTCTATCGGCGCGGAAGCTGGAAAGGCCATCGCGGACACCGGCACGGAACTGGCACTGGCGCGCGACGACATCGGCGGCACCATCGCCACACTCACCAAAGCAGACCGGCAGGCGGTGGACATCAACACCAAGTATGGGCCGGAGTTCCTGCAAGGGGTGGAGAAGCTCAAGACGGCTGCCAACGCGGAGATTCTCAAGCAGGCCGGCCAGGCGGACCGTGAGGCGAAAGCGAAGTGGATGTGGTTCTCTGCATTCGTCGTGACGGGCGGCGCGTTCGCAGCCTTTGCATATTTCAAACGATGAAAGCCTTCCTCTCCCGGCTCACCAAAACGCTCGCGCTGAATTTCGCCTCGCGCAAGTTCCTGATGACCCTGTTCGCGCTTATCTACGAGCGGTGGGATCATTGGGCCAACGTCGCGTGCATCTACACATTCGAGAACGCCGCACAGCTCACTGCATTCAATTCGCAAGCGGGACAGCACCGATGGTTTCTCGGCACTGCCTTGCTATCCTATCTCGGAATCCAAATAGCCGAGAATTTCAGCAAAGCGGCGGCGGCGAAGTTTGAGAGCGTCGCGCATTTCGCACCTAGCACCAAGAGCCAGACGGCTGCGGCAGGCCGGGCACCGGCGCACCGCGGGCCAGACCCGGACGACGCGATCGAATCCTGATCCTTTTTCAACATCCCGCACCATGAATCCTACGACCATCATCATCAACGAAGACCATTGGATCGCGGGCGTGCAGCGCGACCCCATCGCGACATCGCGCGAGATGCCAGTCCGCCGCTGTGTGGTGAACCATTTCACCGGCGGCGCGACAGGCGCATCGAGCATCGAGGCCATGCGGCAACGCGGCGTCTCCGCGCATGTCGTCATCGATCGCGACGGCACGATCACGCAGTGCGTGCCGTTTAATCGTTCCGCGGCCCACGCCGGCACGAGCCGCTGGCGCGATCCGAAGACCGGCACCCTCTACACGTTCGGGAACACCTTCGCGATCGGAATTGAGATCGCGAATGCGGGCAGCGATCCAGGCGCGCTCACATGGGCGCGCAAGCAGCCGGGCTTTGCGAGCATCCGCGCGCGCCATGCCAACGGCGGCGCAGTGCTCGAATGGGAATGCTTTCCTGCCGCGCAGATCGAGGCCGTGACGGCGCTCAACGAGGTGCTTGTGCAGCGGTACAATCTCGACGACGTGACGGGGCACGACTGCATCGCCCCGGAGCGGAAGGACGATCCCGGCCCGGCGTTCCCTATGCAGGCGATCCGTGAGGCGTGCGGCTTCAGCGGGCTACCTGTAGTCCACCGTCCGTGAATCCCTGGCTCATCTTCGCCGGCTACTGGCTTGCTGTGATCGGAGCGGCCGTGGGGATGGCATTGTGGGCGCGGAAAGTGTGAGACGGGATCACTGGCAGTCCGAAGCATTTTTTCACCGCGAAGGAGCGAAGGAGCGAAGGGGGGAAGAGTTACCGCGGCGGTCGCGGCGGTCGCGGCGTGGGATGAGCGGAAAAGATTCAGGATCGCCGCGCTCGCTGCGTTCGCCGCGGTTTGTGTGAAGGTCTGAGAATTTAGACGTTGACAGGAAAAGTCCCGCATACGAAAACGGGACATGCAGACAGCTACCACTGACGGCGCGGCGGAGGCCGCGTCCGAAGACCAAACTGACGCGCAAGCCGGCAACTCCGCGGAGGCGGACACGCAGGCATCAGGGGAGGCCGCGGCGCAAGCCCCCGCATCCCCGACATCGCTGGCGGACATCCTCGCCAACGGATCCGAAGACGACGTTCGCAACGCCATGAGACAGCTCGAGAGCGGTGCGGCAGAGTTCACGGACACCGCGGGCGACAACGCAGACGATGGCACTGAGGATACCGAGACGGAAGGCACCCAAGGCGAGGAATCCACGACCGCGGCGCAAGCCGACGACGGGGAGGAATTGCCGAAGGGACAGCCGCGGAGGATTCAGATCCACCGCTTTCCCGCGAAGGACCAGGCGCTGCTGATTGCTGCGCAGGATCTCGTGCGGGAGAACAAGGGTCTGAGCCTGGCGGATGCGCTGGCGGAAGTGGGATTCGAGTTTCGCGCAAAAGGGACTGAGAGCCCTCACGCGACTCAGGCAGCGGCGGAGGCCGCAGTCGAGGAACCCGCACCGGAAGCGCAATCCCCGCTCGCGGAAGCTACCGCAAAGGTCGCTGAACTGAAGAAGGCACGGGCAGAAGCCAAGAGCCGGTTCGACTTCGACGAGGAGACTCGCATCGAGGACGAACTGGACACGGCGAAGGCCGAGCTTTTTGAACTGACGCAGGAGGCCAAGACCTCCGCGAAGGCAGCGGTGACGGAGCGGCAGGCGCGCGAGGACGCGGAATTTGCACGTCTCGGAAAAGAACTGCCGGAGCTGACTACCCCAGGCACACCATTGAACGCGGAGGCGAACAAGGTGCTGGCTGAAAAGGAAAAGTCGGATCCGAAATTCTTCACAAATCCAAACTGGCCTTCTGAACTCACGGCACTCGCCCTCGGGCGGATGCAGTTGAGCGGGAAGACCGGGAAGAAGCCCGCGGTGGCTGCTCCAAACGGGGCGGCGAAGCCGAGGGTGGTGCCATCCAAGCAGGGGACGCGAGTCGCGATGCTGGCCACCGGAAACGGGGCCGATGATGGGGGCAATCTTCTGGCAAGGGCTTCACGCAGTGATGCGAGCGCGGATGACATCCGTGCCGCCATGCGTGCGCTGACTTAGCCGGCGGCTGCCTCCGTTTGCAGCAAACCCCTCCCGCATCGCGGGAGCACGCCGGGCAATGCCCGGCAAGGAGGCACCATGTCAGTCGCAACATTCAATTCGCAAAACGGCGCGGGCATTCGCTCCGCCAACCCGAACAGCATCAATGTCCTGTTCAGCAACCTGCTCAAACGCTCCACCGGCAACACCGGGGATGTGTTCAAACGCTTCGAGGGGCCGGATGGCGCCCTCGGCTTCCCAATCTGCCGGGTCACAGACCTGAACAAAGCAGCCGGGGAGACGGTCCACTTCACTCGCCACGGCGCGCTCAAGGCCAAGCCGATTCTCGGCGAGGCCACGTTGCGCGGCAACGAGGAGAAGCTGAGATTTGGCACGCACCAGGTCCGCATTGACTTCGTGCGCAATGCTTCCTCGTGGACGCGCAAGCAGCTCCGCCTCATGGCGGTCGGCAAGAGCGTCCCCGAGGCCATCGCCGATGAGCTGGATCTCTGGCTCGGCGGCATCCGCACGGACTTCATCATGCAGCGGTGGCTCCAGCGCGCCGTCGCCGGCCACAACATCTACTACCCGAACAACCGCGGGAGCATCGGCGCTCTCACGGCTTCGGACGTGATCTCGCCAAACGTGATCGAATACGCGACCAGCCGGCTCGCGACCATCGGCGCACCTGCCATCCGCAATGCGACCAGCAAAGCGGGCGCGCAGATCCCGCAGTATCTGTTCTTCGCGCCGGGCGACGTGTTCCTGCCGCTCTACTCGAACGATGACTACGTGAACCGGAACATCCATTCCGAGAATCGTGGTGATCAGAACACGATCACCGAAGGCGGGTTCTCGAACTGGCGCGGGCAGACCCTGTTCCACTGGAACACGGTTGACGACGACCACAACGGACCCATCGGCTCGTTCTTCAATGCGAAGGCGAAGCTCGGCGAGGCCATCAGCGCCGGCACCGGCGTGGTGACGATCAAGGGCGGCGGCTCCGGCAATACCACCGGCCCCGATTACTTCCGCTACTTCTCGGGGAACATCGCCTTCACTCAGTACGAGGGCGAATCCATCTCCGCCGACACGACCGTGTATTACCTGAAAATCTGGAATCACACGGGTGCGTCGGCTGGCAAGTGGGGCATGTATTCCTACACCGGCAGCACGGACAACCTCGGCACCACGATCACCACGCTCGAACGCCTGGGCTCCGCAGCGTCCAGCACGCGCGTGACCACGCTCGGCAGCGTGACGTGGGACGCCGCGGTGAACTCCGACGCTCACCCCGTCGGCGCTCCCATCTACCAGTGCAACTCCAAGGGTCAGGTGATCGGCTACGTGGGCGCCCTCGGCTCCGGGGCATCGCTCATCGCATACGGAGGCGGCGCAATGGGCGACCCGTCCACCGCGGTGAACGGTCGCACGAACTACCAGCCCCGTAGCATGAGCCTGAGCGGTTCCATGTCGTTCACCGACACGGATGACTACTCCATGCAGGTGGCAGCGGCCATCGAGGGCGTGATGGGCGTGGACGTGAGCAAGGACACCGCGGGCGCTCCCCGCGGCTTCGTGCTCGTGCCCGTCGTGTACAACCCGCCGGAAATTGGCGGCTAGTCAGATTGGTTGGGTGGGCCGGCGTTCTTCGGGGGAGGGACGCCGGCCTCTGGCCTGTGCGGGTCCGCTGGGCGCGCACAGGTCAGAGCCGACAAACCCAAACCAACAACAACCCCATGCCAAAACAAGACTCAGCCTCCGCACTGTCCATCGCGGAAATCCGCCTGCAGATCGAAGGACGCAGCGCGCCCACGCACACCCTCACCATTCGCGGGCGGACACGCCCAAACTACCACTTCTACCGGGAGCGCGAGACGGGCATCTACCACCGCCGCTACACGCTCGGGAAGACGGATCCGGAGAACGGCATCTTCCCGCTCGAAATCGCGCGCACGGACATGGACGACATTCAGCGCAGCGCCACGCGGCTCGGCGGGTTCAAGGTGATCATCGTGTTTCTCACGTCGGAAGAACTCGCGGCGAAGGATGCTGCCAAGGCTGCAGACCTCGAACAGCGCGAAGCCGATGCGCAGGCGGAGCTGGAGCGCGAGGCACGGGCCGCGCGTCTTGCGGCGCCGGAAGCGTCGGCTCCCGCTGAACCTCCGCAGGCTGCACCCTCGGCACCGAAGGCCAAGAAATCCGCGAAGCCCTCGGGCCTCGCTAAACTGGACGCCCTGGTGGGTGCATCCGCATGACCGCCGCCGAGATCGCGAAACGCCTGCTGGCCTACGCGGATTACGCCCTCGCGGACACGCTGCCCAAGGCGACCGCGGAATGGCTCGTGGATGCCATCGGCGGCGCGGTCTCGGACATGGCGGACGCCTGCCCTCGCTACTTCGAGACGCGGCAGGCCGGCATCTTCTCCGCGCCGACTGTGCTGAACGTGACGCCCGCGAGCGGCGGGCTGACCGCGGCTGCCGGCACTGCCTCCATCGTGAAAATCCTCGGCACGCTGCGCATCACCGGCGGCGAACAGGATTTCCAGGTGAAGGCATACGTTGATCCCACGATCACGCTCACGCCGGCTTGGACGGGAGCCACGGGGAGCGCCATCGCTGCGACCGCCTTCTCAGATTCCGTGCTGGCGGCCGTGCGGATTGATTCCTCGACATGCGTGGAAGTGAACGGCGTGGAACTGGAACGGGTGGCGAGCCGGTTCGATGCGTTCGCGTTGCTCGGCGTGGACGGGCAAGGGGTGAATCTCGACACGGGCACCTCGGCGGACGGCGCACCGGCAGTGTGGTGGACTGAACGCAACGACACGGACTCGTATTTCTGCGTCTACCCGATGCCCGGCGCCCGCATGGGCTACTCCATCCGCGGCACCCGGCTGATCGCGCAACTGGCGACGTCCGACGTGCTGACCGAGACCAACGTGACCTTTGGCCTGGAGGCTTCCGTCGCGCGGGACATCTGGCTCCCGCTGGCAACGAAACGCTGGATGAACTGCCCGCTGATGGCGAACAGCACAATCCGCGAGGAAATCACCCGGCAAGCGGCGGCGGCAATCGAGCGGCTGGCAAAGCTCGCTCCGAAGCAGCGGATGCCCGCACCGTTCAATTCGCGCCGGCTCATGCCGTCGCGCACCTGGTAGAGCATGGCGGCACCATTCCTCGCTCATCTCGACGTTCTCCGCGCGCTCAAGGGCGAGCCGAAGGTGAGCTACCCCTACGGCGATGTGGATTACCCGGTGACGGAGCGCGTGCAGACGCTCCCCAGGCTGAAGGCGACGGCGCTGCCATTCATCAGCACGCCCGAGCCGGACGCGACGCGGTTCCCAAACAACGTGCTCGTGGACCAGATCGAACTGCAATGCGACCGGACGACGGTGGAAGTGTACCGCAAATACGATCGCGTCCCCGGGAAGGTGCTCACGACCTACACCCAGGACGAGGAGACGCAGACCGATGTGCAGGTGGACACGCAGATCGTGGTGAAGCCGAGCGCGCCCTACTCGCAGAACGCCGGCTCGTCCATCGAGTATCACCCCATCAACGGCGCCTACGGGAAAAAGGTGACGAGCACGCTGCTGAATTTCGGCAACGTGCAAGTGGCACGCACCGGCACCACGACCATTCACTATCCAGACGTGGTGGTTTTCGGCCCTGCGATGGAATGGTCTGAAGGCGAGGACGGCGCGGTGGTTGTGGATTTGAATTGGCCGATTCTCGCCGGGGGATCCCGAAGGGCGACTTCGACCACGACATTTTCCTACGGCACGAATCCGACGGGGGTGGCGACGGCTACGGCGACCCTGACTGGTAGCGCGGTCACGTCCATCGCGGTCACTGGTGGAGGCAGCGGCTACTATGCTGCCCCGGTGGTGACAATCGCACCGCCAGGCACCGGCGCGACGGCGTACCCGACGATGACCGCGGGCGTAGTCACATCCATCGCGGTCACGCGTGGAGGCAGCGGCTACACATCGCCGCCGGTCGTGACAATCACCGGCGTTGGCACCGGGGCGACGGCCACGGCGATCCTGACTGGTGGCGTGGTCACGTCCATCGCCGTCACCGGCGGCGGCAGTGGATACACACTCACCCCGGTGGTGACAATCGCCCTGCCCGGAACTACCGCCACGGCCACGGCGACGCTGACCGCGGGCGTGGTTACGTCCATCGCAGTCACGGGCGGCGGCAGCGGCTACACATCTCCGCCGGTGGTTTCACTCAACACCAATTTGTTGAGCTACGCGGCGGACGCCTACTTCACGCCGCAGACGAAAAACCTCATTCACGCCGGCAAGTTTTACAACGTCAACCTCCGCGGAGTGGCTGTGCTCAATCCGGGCGTGTCGGTTGGAAACTTTAACACCGCGAGCGACAATCCGAAGTGGGGCTACGTAGGCGTAGTGGGGCCATCGTGGACGGGCACGCCTGGCGCGGAGGCTTTCCTGTATGAGGTTTCCAACATCGTGTTCTCCTGCGAAATCGCGCCGTGGAAGTACCATCTGAATCGCCGCGTGCTCACCACCGTCACCGGATGATCGAAGACCCTGATCCATTTGCAATCCCGGACCCGGTGCTGGCGCGGATCCGCGAAGTGGTCCCGCACAGCATCCCGGACCAGGCCCGCCCCGAAGACCGGAACGAGCCGATGCCGTATCAGCGCCCCGAGGGGCTGCTGCCAATCCCCGGCCCAAACACCGAGCGCGGCTTTGCCGTGACGCCCGTTCCAAAGAGCACTTCCGGCACCATCGGCAGCTTCGTAGGCCAGGTCTCAGTGTCCCCGGACACGCTGCTGAACGACTTCCCGGACGACATGGACGGGCAGACTCCGAAGATTCTCAGCGTCAGTGACGCGACGGAGATTTATGCCCACGCCACGGTGGACGGGGCCGGGGTGGTGACTGCGAGGGTCGTCGCCGCGGGTGCCTCGGTGCCGGACGACGATCCGGAGTCGGGGGATTTCTATTGGCACTTGGCGAGCGTGACGATGGCAACCGATGGCGCGGATAACGTGCCCGTGATCACCGTGGATCAAATCCGATGGGGGCCGATCGAGGAATTGCAGCGATACTACCGGGAGTTCCACATTCAGCCGTCCGGCGCGTATCGGGCGATCATCTACAACGGCACGCTCTTTGGTGGATTCCCGGACAACTTCTCGGTGGATAACGCCCCGTTCCGTGAACTCACCGGACTCGCGAACGGGGATAAAATCTACGCGGCGATCACTTGGGATAAGACGGTGAAGACCGATGGAGCAACCGCCATCACGTCACGAACCATCGAAAAAGCGGCGACGGTGCCGGCGAACGTGCCGCTGGACGGGCTGTTCTACTTCGAGCTGGCGTCGGTGGCGCTGGACGTGGACAACTTCCCCGTCGTCAGTCAAACTCGGTGGGGGCCGATTGATGATTTGCCGGGAACTGCATCGAACCCCTATCTCATGCCGCCGTCGCCGGGGACGCAAACCACCGCGCAAACAGACTATTGGAATTTGACTGAGACGGGAAAGGGCAAGGACACAGGAGCGGCAAATCTCGCGCCGACTTACGACTCGGTAAGTCTGAATAAAACGGGCTTTGTCCGGTTCGTAACCGACGACGGCGATCTGAAAGCATTCGTCCGCCCGGCCACAATCAACTCCATCGGGCAGATAACATTCGCAGGCCCGGAAGACCTTGCCGTGGACTTCCCGCCGCTGACGCTGGAGTTTGGAACGCTCAGTTACACCTTCGGCACTCCCAGCGGCACCATCACCGGCACATGGAACGATGGCTTCACCTTAGACATCCTGCTGCCCTACACGGAATTTGGAACCCCTGTGACACTCTCGCCGGGATCATCGGTCAGCGTGAGCGGATCGGGAACCGCAGGCGACCCGCTGATATTCAGCATCCCAAGGGGTGACGTAGGGCAGACCGGGCCGACAGGTGCGACAGGTGCGACAGGTGCGACAGGTGCGACCGGGCCGCCGATTTCGATGCACACCATCGGCGGAAGCAACTTCGACGGGACTCAGAATGTGACCAGCTTCCCGGTGCCGGGGCCAATCGGCGGGACGACGCCGGACACGATTGCGGGGACGACGGCCACCTTTGGCGCTGGATATTTCACGGTGGATGCAGACGGCGATTGCGTCGCTGGGTCCTTTGCAACCTACGGCGGCGGCTACTGCACGCTCCACGGAAACGGAACAGCATCGTTTTACAACGGGGCAATCACGCTCGGAGACGACACCGGCACCGACGCATGGATCGACAGTGACGGCTCTGCCTCGTTCGGCGGCGGCTACTGCACGATTAATAGTATCGGTGCGACCGAGGTGTATTCGCTAAATGTAGAGAGCGGGCAGCACGTCCTGAACGACGCGAACAACAAGGCTCGGCTCGGTGTGGACGGGATTGCCTTCAAAAACATCCGGCACGGCACAACCGGCGCAATGGTGGCGGGCGTGGTGACCGTGACCGACGGTGCCTGCACCGCAAACACGCGCTACTTCTTCACCGTCCACACCATCGGCACCGTGGCGAATCCATCAACATACCGTGTGACGACGCGCAACGCGGGCGCGTCGTTCGTCGTCACGGCATCTGACTTGACGGACACGAGCACGCTGGACTGGTTTGCCATCGAGCCTTGATCAACCCGTAGTGACATCCGCCCGCCCCGCCGTTTGGCTAAGGGCGCGCATCGCAGTTTTCACCAAGATTTTGTCTTGCCGCGACGCGGGGATTTTCCCGGCGGATTCACCGCCATCCGTCGCGCATCCCGGCACGCTCGCAAGCGAAATCCCGTTGACGCGCCGTGCTGAACCGCGAACGTCACCGCATGAACGCCCTCGAACGCTTCATCGCGGACAACAATCTCAACGGCAACGCCGTCCTCTCATGGCTGCAGACCGTCTGCCCGGAACGCCCGGTGTCCGATCTCTGCCTGACTCCAGCCAGCGTAGATTCCGGGGACGCCGCGCGCGCTGTGGCGCTCCTGGTTGCTCACCGCTTTGCCGGGTGACTACATTGCCAGCAGCCCGCGCAGGACGGCGAGCAGCGCCGGGCCGCGGCGAGTGGTGAGCGCCTTGGCGACCGCCGCCAGCGTCTCGGCATCCTGCTCGGGCATCTTCGCCATCGCCGCGAGAACGGCGCGCTGCCGTTCGCCGGCTGCCCCTGCCACTCCATCCGCCGCCGCCGAAGCGCCGGACACCAGGGCATCGAGCGCAATTCCCTCGGGCACCTCGCGCAGCAGCCAGTAGCCGACGAGCTTGTGCCATTCCTCCACCGAGAGGCGATGCTTCCCCTTCATCCCGTCGCGGTAGAGGCGCGCGAGCGTGGCGAGGCTCACCGGCTTGTCGCCCTCGACATTCTTCAAAGTGGAAACGTGGACGCCGGCTGATTCCGCAAGCTCCACCTGCAGGAGCCCGCGGGAGGAACGGAGCGTGAGACAGGCAAGCGCCAGGGTGGAACGGGGTTTCTTCATGTGTCTGTCAAACGGGTTTGGTGTACTTCGGTCAACCTTGCGTGGCAACTTGTGGCAAAAATCATTTTGAATCCACCGCTTTTATTCGGGATGCGCGACTTTGAAAAAGCGGGAAACAGGCAATTCTCCCCTGTTACAAGGGTTTTAGCGGAAATCACGAAACCCGCCGTGCGGGTTCAAGTCCCTTCCCGAGTACCCCTGTTGGAGAGGGGAGTTGAGTGGTCCGCGTGGCAGATTCGTGGCAGATTTCGGAGGTTAGGCAAAAACACGTAGCACGTCGTCCCTTCGTTCCACGGCCCTGGCGCAAGCGTTTCCAGCGTGCAATCCATTATCCCGGCCCACACCCCAGCGAGTGCGTCCGGCTCGTTGTATGGCATCGCATAGACGGCGCGAACACCGCCGCGCACGATGCTTCCCCAATGGTCAAACACTGCGCGCGGCAGGCATTCCTGATGGGTGGTGATTCCAGCCTTCCATTCGCCGCACTCAATCGCCCACAAGCGGAGACGCTTCTTTGCCCACATTGGGAGATGGTGATGCCTGAACGTGGGATTCCACTCTCGCAAGGCAGCGAATCCACTCTTGCCTAACCATGCGCTGGCGCGCACTGCCTCGGCGTTGTCGTCTTGTGTGTTTTCCATAGTCTTTTGCGCCGAGTCAGTCGCTCAGTTCTGCGATCTACGCGATGGCGAGGATTTTTCCGGCGAAGTCGGCGGTGGGGAGGATGTTCCAAAATTGCTCGGCGTCGCCCTGGAATTGCGGGTCGTGGTAGTGGCGGCGCAGCATGGTGATGCTGGTGCCCATGATGGCACGGGTGAGTTCGAGGTTCTGGAACTTTGCGGCGTGGTAGCTGCCGAAGCTGTGCCGGAGGGCGTTTTCTTTCCACCGGAAGCCGGGGATGTGGGCCGCGGCCTGTTTGTGGAACCATTCCAGACGCCGGCCAAGGGCGCGCTCGGTGCCGGGGTAGATGCGGCCAAGGGCGTTTCGCCACGGGGCGAGCCAGGCGCGCAGGGGCTCGAGCATGGGGACGTTGCGGGGGCTGCCGCGTTTGCCGGCTACTCCGGCCCGGATGCGGATCTCGCCGGCATCCCAGCAGAGGGCGTCCCACGAGAGTCGGGCGATTTCGCAGACTCGCAGGCCGGCGAAGGCGCCGAGGGCGACGAGCGGGATCCATTCGCGCGGGACGTAGGCGAGGAGGGCGCGGAGTTCGCCGACGGTGAAGACTTCGCGCGTGCCGGGGGCATCGAGCCGCTTGACGCCGGCGAGCGGGGTCTTGCCGCTGACGAGCCCGCGCAGCTCGCACCATCGCCAAAGCAGGGCGAACGTGGCGCGGTAGTGGTTGAAGGTCTTCGGGCTGACGGGCCTTCCGCGGTGCTGGAGGGTGCGCAGGAACCGCGCGACGGTCTCGGGGGTGGCGTCTGACAGGTCGGGGAAGGCGGCGGCGATGGCGCGGAGCCGGGGGGTGACAACGCTCAGGTAGGTGCCGGACACGGGCTGGATGACGTCGGCCCGCAAATCGCCGAGGATGCTCGCGACGATCTCGGCGGTGGGCGGTGCCTTGGCCTGGACGATGCGCCGGCTGGCGAAAAACTGCGCGGCCTCGTGGATGCTGTGGGTGCCGAGGATGGCGCGGGCTGCCGTGTATTCGGCGACGGCGGCGTGCAGGGGGATGCCGAGGGGGGCGAGGGCTTCGATGGCGCGCTGGTAGTTCTCGCGATCGGCGTGGGTGAGGGTGAGAACGTCGGCGCGGCCGTTGTGCAGGGCGAGCGCGATGGCATCGGCCCGGGCGATGGCGGCGGCGCGGGTGCCGAATGTCTCGCGGATGCGCGGGCCGTGCTCGAGCTTGCGCCAGGTGATGCCGTAGCGCGCGGTGCCGTTGCGATAGACGGTGATGCGGACGGCGTTGCACCGGGCGACGTGGACGGGCTTGGGCTTCTGCGCGGGCTTTTTCATTTCACGAGTCCGCATCTTTCAGGCGTGGCTTCCACCATGCGCTGCCCGAGCCTGCCGCAGACTTCGCAGATGAAGTGGCCGTCTGATTCCACCTTGCGTTCCGCGTAGAGCTTTCCGCAGCCCGGGAAGTCGAGCGAGCAGACGAGCACTCTATCGCCATCGGCATCATACGCCCAGCCTCCCGCCCCTACCGTAAAGGGCTGCCGCGCCTCGAATGTCGTCGTGCTATCGGTCTGCGCGGGCTTTTTCATCGCTCGACGAAGGACCCGATGACGTCGAGCGCGACGAGTGCCATTGTCCAAACGGCCCATAGAATGAGCGCGATCACGAAGATGAGAGTCAGAACAATCTGAGCACAGTAGCGCAGTCGTGTGAGGAAAAGTTTCATGGCTTTGCTTTGGTGAGCGTTTTGGCAGGCCGGCACACACTGCATGTGCCTCCCCGTCGTGCGCAGTGACCGCAGTTCGCGCAGGTTTTACAGGCGGTGCAGGTGCCGGAGGGATTGCAGTGGCGGTCGGCGATGCGCGCGGGCTCGTCGCACGAGGCGAGGAGCAGGCCGAGGAGGAAGGTGCTGATGCCGATGAGGCAGAGCAGCGCGGGATGATGAGGGGTGTTCATGGCTTTTTCTTGGCAGGCTTTTCGTAGCGGACGCCGGGGCGCGGCGTGGGCGCGGGATCGGGAGCGTTGAGTGTGGGCGTTGAACGATGCTCCGGCGCGGCGGATTCCAGTTCTTTTTTTGCGTGTTCTGCGGCGATGCGTTTCTCGATGACGGAGACGATCCAGTTGGAGCGTGTGCGGCGGTCCTCCGCTGCAAGCGCGTCTATCTCGTCCACGATGGACTTCGGCATTGAGATGCTGATTTGTGTCTGACCCGGCGCTCTTTTTCCTCGTGGCATAGTGATAGGGAATGACACTCCGAAACATTTTGCAACATTTTTCTTGCACAAGGAATGGGACGGTGTATCACTCCATCCCATGCCAGAAGACACTGAACTTGTGACCATCACCGTGAGCGGCGTGCCGCGTGACCTTTTGCTGCGGCTGGAAAAGGCCGCGACGACGGAACACCGCAACCGCTCGAACTGGATCGTGAAGACCATCGCGGAGGCGGTGGAGGACGCGCGCCGAAACAAGCGCGCCGGAAAGATTCAACGCCGCAGCCACAACTGACCCCATGACCACACCCACCAAAATCCCCCACTCCCCGGACTCGAACATGGACCGCCCGCTGAACCTGCGCCTCGGCTCGCCGCTGATGGCGTGGTCGGCGCGCATGAATGCGGAGCGCCGGCTGCGCACTGCCGCCGAAGTGCGCCGACTGGCCCTGTGGCTGGTGTTCGCGGTGCTCGTCGGCGTGATCATCGGCAACGTGATGGCAATCGCCTTTCCCTCGCTCTGAGCCATGAACCTGACGAAATTTGTGAAACAGTCGGTGGCGGCGAAGGTCGAGGCGCTGGTGGAGCGCATCCTGCCTGCGGCGGTGCAGGCTGCGGCCGTTCGCGTGGCGAATGACCTCGTGGACACGGTGCCGGTGACGGAGATCGCCCGCCGGCTCGGCTACAAGGATCCGCTCTCGGCCATGCGCCGGCTTGGCATCCCGGTGGTGAAGATCACGGAGCGGAAGCATGTGGTGCGGATGTCGGACTACATGGCCTGGCTGGACGGTCGCACGGAGCTGGCGGCGAACCGCGTAAAAGGCGAAGCGCCTCACGCGGCTTCGGAGAGGAGGGGCGCATGAAGGCGCGCATCTTTTCAATCGCGGTTCTCGCCTCTGTGCTCGTGCTGGCGGTGTGGAATCAACGGAGGGCTGTGAAATGAGCGCGCAGACTGCTGTGGATCTGCGGCTGTTCATGGACTCGCCTTTCTTTGCGGGCATAGCGAACCCGGCGGCGCTGTCCGGGCCGGATGGTGCGAAGTTCCTACTGAACCGGCTGGAGGCGGCGTTTGTGGCCGGCTGGTCTGCCGGGGCGTCGAAGCCGAATGAATGGATGACGATCGGCGAACTGGCGCGGCGCGCGGGGCGGACGGTGGGCAGCGTGAGCCGGACTATCGCACGCCGCGGCGGCACGCTGCCGGGGCTCACCTTGCAGCGGAGCGGGCACCGCGGGTCCGCCCGATGCCGGGAGGGGAGAATCCTGCGGGTGTCGGCGACTGAGGAGTGCATCGCGCTGCTGCGCGGAAAGGGGGAGGCATGAGCTTTGAGGCATCCGTGGCGGAGATGAAGGAGGCGTATGCCGCGCTGCAGGCGAAATACCGTTCGGCTGCCGAATGGGCGGAAAAGCAGAACAAGTGGGCGCAGGCGATGCTGCACGAGCGGCACATGGCGGTCGCTGCCGGGGTGCAACTCGCGAAGGTGCTGGCGCAATGCGCGCCGGACCCGATGGATGCCTCGGAACTCGGGGAGATTCAGCGCGCACGGGCCGAGGCGCTGGAAGGCTGGCGGAAGCTGTCGGTGGTGCTCGGCGTGAAACAGCCTGAACGCGATCCCGCGGGCGACCTGCCGCGTGGCGAGGATGACGAGCTTTACGCGAAGGAGGGCGAATGATGAAGGCGCGAGCACAGCGTTCGCCTTGGAGTGGGGATGTCGAGGTGCTGTTGATGACAGACACGCACGTCGTCACGAACCTCACGCTTAGTCCTCGTCCTGAACTCACACGAGTGGAACCGTCGTTCCGGCTCGAATTGACTAACGCGCAACTGCTGATGGATGAACTTTGGCAGTGCGGCATTCGTCCATCGGAAGGCACCGGGAGCGCGGGCGCAATGGCTGCGACTGAGAAGCATCTGGCGGACATGCGGAAGCTGGTCTTTGAAACGCTGCCAGTCGTGGCCCGCGAGCGAAAGGAGCAGCCATGAGCGTCGAACAGCTCGACATCTTTTCGCAGCCTCTCCGGCGGTATCCTTCGGATCCCGGCGTGAAGGTCAAGGGTGACACGACGACCGAGGCCGCGAAGGCGATGCGCGGGCGAGCCGTGGTGCTGCGGCTGATGGTGCTGCAGGCGCTCGGCGTGAAGCCGATGACGGCGGATGAGTGTGCCGCGGCGCTCTGCGAGAGCGTGCTGGCGGTGCGTCCTCGGTTCTCGGAACTGCTGGCCCGTGGAATGATCGAGGAGACGGAGGAACGGCACCGGAACGCGAGCGGGAAGTCGGCAATCGTGTGGAGGATCAAGCCATGCGTGCGCTGACGAAAATCCAATGGGCGCAAGCCTGCGTTCGCTCCATTCCCGGTTCCACGGTGAGGCTGCGCTTTCGCTGCAACCTGTGCGGGCAAACGCTCACGCGGCGAGTGCAACGATCTCGGCTGTGGATCGCGTCCTACTGCGGGAGGGCTGACCGCAAGGGGCGTCTTTACCGAGTGAATCCGCTGAACCCTGTTTTTAACCAACTTTAACCAACCCAAAACCAACCAATGCCATCCCCAAATGACGAATCCCCAATGCTCGCGGAACTGCGGGCGGAAAACAAACTGTTGCGCGGCATCATCGCGCGCAACGCCCTGCAGCGGATGCGGGAAGACGATGCTGATGTGCTCTATGTGACAGCGGAGGACATCCGTATCTCCGTGGACATCCTGCATCAGTGGCAGGCCGAGCAGGCGGCAGAGGCGAACCAGCCGCGGCTTCCGCTGGATCCCGCGCCGGCCTCGCCGAAGCCGATCACCACCAAGAACGGGGGTGTGCTGTGAATCTGCCTCTCCGCCGAATCAGGCCGGGGGTCCGCCGTGACTTCGGGCTGCGCAAGAATCCGATGCGCGGAATCTGCCACGGGGCTCTTGCCGGTGCGAAGCGTGGCGCGCATCCGCGCAGCCACATCACGCCGGACCATGATGACCGTCGCCGGCACAACGAGCAGGCGCGGGATGCGGCGATGGTGGCCGAGTTTGACCGCGCGCTGATGCTCCCCAATCCCGAGGGAATCTGACCTATGCCGAACCGCGTGCTGCCTGAGAATTTGCGCTTTGAGCCTGCCTTGCTGGCGTGCTCGAAGGGCGCGCGGCTTTTTTTCCTTCACCTTTGGATGTGCGTGGACG
>Ga0208974_1000065_pt1 | contig 46215 bp, 72 predicted proteins | sample GreLakmeER15MSRF_FD_187699 | JGI IMG/M metagenome (GOLD analysis project Ga0208974, IMG submission 187699) | Freshwater lentic microbial communities from great Laurentian Lakes, MI, USA - Great Lakes metaG ER15MSRF (SPAdes) | ecosystem: Environmental > Aquatic > Freshwater > Lake | place: Great... | reverse complement strand
TGGCGTTGGGCTAGGAGTCGGGCTTGGACTCGGTGAAGGAGTCGGGCTTGGACTCGGTGTAGGCGTTGGCGTTGGGCTAGGAGTCGGGCTTGGGCTAGGCGTTGGACTAGGAGTCGGGCTTGGGCTTGGACTCGGTGTTGGGCTAGGCGTTGGTGTTGGACTATCAGCTTCACATTCACAAGTGGTACAGTTAAAGGTGTAAAGTGTTTGACAATCTACACTTGGATCATTCGGATCTTGTGAACAATTAAAAACATTACATGGTGGTGTAGGCGTTGGGCTTGGGCTTGGGGTTGGGGTTGGAGTCGGTGTTGGAGTTGGGGGATCTACACAAAATCCGTTTTCACATATTTTTGGTGCAACACACACATTATCACATTGGCCACAGTTGTAAGGGTCAACTATAATATTCTTACAGAATCCATTACAACATAACTCGCTATTTGAGCAAACAGTAAAGCAATTTCCACAATGATTTGAATCAGTTAAAAAATCATCAACATCAGAATTAGATTCTACACATTCTGTTCCAAAACAGCAAATTCCAAATATGCTAGGACACGCTACAGTACCACAAAGAGGTGTCTCAGGTGGTGGCGATGGACTTGGGCTAGGCGATGGACTAGGACTTGGGCTAGGCGTTGGACTTGGGCTAGGCGTTGGACTTGGGCTAGGCGAATTTGAGCTTTGGCAAGAATATGTTCCAAAAGCCCAGTGTTGTTCACAAGTAAATCCTTCACCACATGTAATTCCACAACCACCACAGTTTTCTGAGGTGCTAAACGGAACAATAGTTGCATTACAGCAACCAGATGTCATTACCTCATTAAGAATTGCTTCAACACCATTACAAAATTGAAAGACAGACCATGTTGCATCATTTCCACAAATACCACCACAATTATAAGGACTATTATAATTTGGATCAAATCTTCCCCAATTTATAAATGGGTCATCACTACTTAAAGTTATAGGGTATTCAACTCTACCTATATTTGATTCTGAACAAGGTACTCTGTCTGGTCTTGTTACTGTTCTTGAAACTTTACAACAAGTTCCAGGAGCACTAACCCTTACTCCACAAGCACCACAATTTTCAAGAGTACTAACATCAGTACACTCACCATTGCAACACCTCTGTTCTTGAGTACAAAGAGTGCAAGGATGTGGTGTTGTATAAGTTGGCGTTGGAGTTGGTGTTGGAGTCGGGGTTGGAGTAGGAGTTGGGGTCGGGGTTGGTGTAGGATTTGGGGTTGGAGTAGGATTTGGGGTCGGGGTTGGAGTAGGATTTGGGGTTGGAGTAGGATTTGGGGTCGGGGTTGGTGTAGGAGTTGGGGTCGGGGTTGGTGTAGGAGTTGGGGTCGGGGGGGCAATACAACCCTCCAAAGTCCAACCACAACCCTCATTACAATTAATTGAATTACGAAGCCATCCAACAATCTGACATGTAGTGCTTCCTTGAGCACAATCACCAGAACATGTTCCACTAGCGTAAACTTGCCCATTTGAAGTTGGTTGAACAGAAATATCTGGAGCAGACACACTACAATTACAACCGCCACTACCATAAACTTTTAATTCTTCATTTGGTTCCCAATTTAAACTTCCATCTTTTTCTGTTGCAGTATAAGAACATGCCCCCAAAAGTAAAAGTTCTCCCTCATAAGATGGTTTAAAGTTTATGTTTAATGGGTCAATACAATTAGACATTTTTTAATCTCCAAATGCTGGCGTAATAATTAAATTGCCAACAGTAATTGTCACAGTATGACCACTAGGGAAAATAGATCTAATTTCATAAGACCATCTTCCAGCACCAATACTTTGTAGATCTATAGTTCCAAGTTCAAGTCTTAAAGTTTTGCTATCAATATAAGAAATTGTCTTTGAGAAATTTATTTTGCCATCAACATAAAAAACTGATGTTACAGCACTTAAACTTGGGTAATCATCAGATATAAAATTTATACCCCTACCATCTATTGCATAATAATCATCTGTTAATCTTAAGTCTAATGTTTCGCCAGCATTATATTTTATGTTATTTGCGGGTATAGCAACTGGCGTTGGGCTAGGCGTAGGCGTAGGAGTCGGTACTGGCGTTGGTGTCGGTGTCGGTGTTGGTGTAGGTGTAGGCGTTGGTGTTGGCGTAGGAGTCGGTGCTGGCGTTGGTGTCGGTGTTGGTGTTGGACTCGGTACTGGCGTTGGTGTTGGCGTAGGAGTCGGTGCTGGTGTCGGTGTAGGAGTCGGTACTGGCGTTGGTGTTGGCGTAGGAGTCGGTGTTGGACTCGGTGTCGGTGTCGGGGTAGGCGTTGGAGTTGCACCCCCCAAACTTCTAAATCCAGCTTGATAATATAATTTGCCATCTATAGTTAATGTTGGTTGACTTATTCTTGGATCTGTAACACTAATTGAATAAACAGTAGGTGTCGATAAAGTTGTTGATGATGCACTATCATAAGCCTTTATCTTCATTAAAGATGCAACTCTATCTATTCTTGCAGCTACACCATCAAATCTACTACCCCCAAAAACTAAACCTATAATTTTTTTAACGCCATTAATAACTTTAACTAATGCAGATCCAGAATCTCCAGAAAAAACTGGCCAAAAAGAATTATTATAACCTGGCTGATATTTAAATTGTATGCAATCAGAATATGGAATAACAATTTGAGAGTCTCTAGGATCATAACTAACTGTGGTTGAAAAGCCTATGGCTTGTATTTGTAATTTACAACTATTCCAACCTTTTGGACCAGTACTTCTACCAGTACTATAAACATCTATTGGATTAAATAATAAATCATCTATCTCTTCTGTTGTTGCAAAAGGATATTCTAAAGAATAACTATCTGGATTAGTTGTTGGAGTATGAATATGATTAAGGTGAGATACATTTTCTGGATAATAAAGTGCAGCATCAATATAATTAGAATTTATTAAACTAACTGGATAATATCTTTTAGTAGAACCTATACGGATAACTTTTTTAGTGCTGTCATTATCAAAGCTAAAAAGTCCTGGCCTATGTTTTTTTTTATCAATAAACCATTCTAATTCATCATAAATATTATATGTATAATTTAATTCTGCTTGCGTGTTTCTTTCTGAGGCAATTACGAAGTCTAAAGTTGCAACATGTGCATTAGTAACACCAACAACTTTATTGTCTATTTCATCTGTTGCCCAAAAACCAAGCGTTCCAACATTGGTGCTTATATATGGTTTTGTTGTAAACCAACCTCCAGAATATTTATCTGGAAAACGACATATTTCTTGACCTCCTTCAAATGGTTCTCTCATTCCATACTGACCACTCAGTCTGATAACCTGAGTGTTTGTAGAATTAAAATTAAAATATTCTTGCGGTTGACCATATAAATCATTGTAACAAGCCAGACCTTTTATGGATTCTGATTCTACAACATCTGTTATTATATCAATTCCATTTACACGAATAGTTTTTGGTAGTATTTCATCTTTGCTTAATTCATTTTCATTTAATTTTTTTATTACATTAAAAACAATCCCAACTTTTCCAGTGTCTATATTGTTTGTGTATTTAAATCCAAAAGAAACACCATGAACATCATCTGGTGTTAAGTCATATAATTCTTGTATTTTATTTTTTATCTCATCAGTTAACTTCATTATTATTCCCAAGCAATATAAATTACACTCATACTTGAAGATGGAGCAGTAGCATCAGTAGGCATTGTCTCAGAACAAGTATTAGCATCTAAGACCCAAGTAGCTACTTGATTAATAGTTTGCATTTTATAAATACATCTCCCATAACAATCAGCACATTCTATTAGCAACAACGAGGCTGCATTTACTGCTGCACCAACATAATTTGGTGAATAAACAGCACCTTGATCTGGAGCACAATCACATGCCATAAACAAACCCGCTTGTATATATGTAAGTACACTCATTGCTATTTAATACAGTATACTCTACAGCAACAATGGTGTCGTTTGTGTAAATAATCTCATTCTGCATTGGCAGTTTCCTTTTTATTTCTTTTAAGTTCGTGTAATTCCCTAGTGTTCAACAGTATCTGATTAAGTATGTCCATAGTGTTTTCTTGGCTTTTGACCACACTTTCTAGACCATTTTCCAACCTATCTATAAATTTGATGTGTCTATCATGCAAAGGGAGGATGATCTTCTCACCCAACCAAGTAGATGCTCTATAGGTTGTCCAAACAAAGAATATTAAAAAACTACAAGAAACACCTAATCGTTCAATTAATAGGATAAAGTCTTTATCATCCATTGTTCTAACCCCCAAATAATGTAGTTGTGCCTACATTAAATTACACCTAGCTCTTCAATTGTAGTAGCATCTGCGACAGCTTTTCGTCTGGCAGCAAATGAACTAGCCATATTGGAGCGAGCTTGGCCATATTGGAGAAGGAGAAGGGTCATTTCTTGTATAGTGGAGAAGCTAATGGGTGTATTAGCCATACTGATTAGGTGAGGAAGTTCTAAGCTCAATGCTGCTGCCTCTTTTGCAAGAGAGAACACACCTACGAGAAGTGCTACATCAGAGGGAGTAATGCCAAGATAATAACCTTGGCCAGAATCCCACCCAAGTATTTCAAGATCTCTCCATTCTTGCTCAATATTTTGTAGTTTATTAGACTTTGCTTGTTCTAAAGAGATGTTCACTAAAGAATAATTTAACTTCCAAACACCATCTACTGCTTGTGGTAATTCATCGTATACAACTTGTTTGTTTGGGTCTGTGTTTTCATAAGGTACATATTCTACGATTACATATTCAACACCATCTATTTCTCCCTGCCAGCCTTCGGCAAACGATGTCTGCGGGTGGTTGGTGTGTGGATAGCTTGGAAACTCTAAGACTGTTTCATCGTTTATTTTTGCGTACTGCATGATTGATTAGCTCCGAGTGAAGATTGAGACTGTGGTAGAGCTTCGATTAGCTGCGTAAACGCTAGTGTTATCTGCGGAAATGCAAATGCCTTCCGGATTTGCTCCAGTTGCAATTGTACTCGTACCACTCAACGCACCAGTGCTGGTATTTCGAGCAAAAATTGAAACGGAGGAAGAACCAAAATTAGTTGCATAAACACTAGTGCCATCTGCTGAAATGCATATGCCAGAAGGGTTTGTCCCAGTGGATATCGTGCCCGCTGCCGTCAACGCACCAGTGCTGGTGTTGCGAGTGAAGATTGAGATTGTGTTAGAGCCGTTATTTGCTGTATATACGCTTGCACCATCAGCGGAAACGCATATACCCCAAGGGTTAGTTCCAGTTGCAATCGTATTTTTGCTTCCAGACAATGCACCAGTGCTGGTATCTCGAGCAAAAATTGAAACGCTACTACTATTAAAATTAGTTGCATAAACACTAGTGCCATCAGCGGAAATGCAAATGCCTTCCGGCCTTGTCGCAGTGGATATCGTGCCTGCTGCCGTCAACGCACCAGTGCTGGTGTTGCGAGTAAAGATTGAGACTGTGTTGCTGGTAGAATTACCTGTGTAAACGCTAGTGCCATCTGCGGAAATGCAAATAGAAGTAGGGCTTGATCCAGTTCCAGTCGTACTAGTTCCAGACAATGCACCAGTGCTGGTATCTCGAGCAAAAATTGAAACGCTACTACTATTAAAATTAGTTGCATAAACACTAGTCCCATCTGCTGAAGTGCAAACAGCGTAAGGCCTAGTAATTCCAGTTCCAGACCTAATCGTACTAGTTCCAGACAATGCACCTGTGCTGGTGTTGCGAGTGAAAATTGAGACTGTGTGAGAAACATAATTTGCTGCATAAACTGATGCTCCATCAGCGGAAATACAAACGCCTCTAGGATTAGATCCAGTCGCAATCGTGCTAGTACCACTTAACGCACCAGTAAACACTCTACCCCTACTCACACCCATGATTTTTCTATTGATAGGCATTAGAAATTCTGGCCTCCAACCATTGCGTACCATTTTGTACCGCCATCCCATGTATTTAAAACAAAAATGTCTACTTTTCCATTAGTGCTAGTTAAAGTTGGGGCAGTACCACCAGTCCATTTTACTGCTGCTGGCCATGCAATTGTTCTTGGTGTTCCATCAGCCGTAAATGCGAGTGTCATTCCGTATGCGGTTCCAGATGCTGGTATATTTGAAAATGTAATGCTGGTGATTGTTGCGTTAAGAGATACATCAAAAACAGTGCCAGAAGAACAATTTAAAGCCAAGACTCCAGCAGATATAGCTGGTGCAGTTCTAACTTCATTAGTTGCAGTTGCCCAAGATAAAACACTGCTTGCATTAGTAGACAGAACTTGACCACTAGTTCCATCAGCAGTAGGCAATGTCCATATTACATTACTTGCTATACTATCTCCAGCTTTAAATCCTACATAGTTTGTGCCGTTAGCTGCTAGTTCGTAGAACCTTAATTCGCTTGTATTTCCAGCAGAAGTATTAAAAGGAGTTAAATTTAAAGACCTTGCTAAATATAGTGAGTAGTTAGTATCTACATAAAGAAGATTAGTTCCGCCAAAGTTTTGTACTGTAAATAAATTTGCTGATGGAGAAGAAGATCCTTGGATAGCTATGCCAACCCCAGTCGAAACCTTTACTGTTGTGCCATCAAAAGTAAAACTCGAAGAGCCAGCAGCAGCATTGCTTCCGTCTTTATATACAACTTGATTTGCTGATCCAGCCACTGGGCCAGTTAAACCTTGGTTTCCTTGATTTCCTTGGGAGCCTTGACTGCCTGTTCCAGTTGCACCTTGCGAGCCTTGACTACCTTGGTTACCTGTTCCTGTTACACCTTGGAAACCTTGGTTTCCTGTTCCAGTTGCACCTTGCGATCCTTGATCGCCCTGAGAACCTTGTTCCCCTTGGTTTCCTTGACTTCCTTGAAACCCTTGATTTCCTAGATTGTTATAGTCTGAAATGAGAACAGGAGTCTCACTTGAATTTCCAACCCATATTTTTTTATCTACTATGTTTATCCCTAATTCGCCCAATGAGAGTGTGGCAGGAACAGAGGTAGATGTGCTAGATCTTTTTATTTTTATAACAACTGGTGTTGGAGTCGGGCTAGGCGTAGGTGTTGGTGTGGGCGTTGGAGTTGGGGTAGGAGTTGGGGAGCAAGCACCTTCTGTTAGAGTTGGTACAGTTCCAGTTCCATTACCAGAAACATTCCATCCAGTTAAAGGAGGTGTAGCACTTGAACTATATGCTACATATCCTTCCACGACTCCATTAATAAAAAACCATACTTCATCACCGTTGTAGGCAATCTGTATCGTAGTTGCTCCAACTTTTCTATATACATCAGCCGTATATAGATCGTATGTTCCGTTATAAGCCGTTGTTCCAGCACCAGAAACGCAAACACTAGGCATCAGAAACTACCTCCGTCTATTGTAGATATAGTTGCTGAAGACCCTTGATATCCTTGATATCCTTGATTTCCAACACCTTGATATCCTTGATAACCCTGACTTCCTGTTCCAGTTGCACCTTGTGAACCTTGGTTTCCAGTGGTTCCAACGACTCCTTGTAAACCTTGATTGCCTTGGTTTCCTTGATCGCCTTGCGATCCTTGGTCACCCTGTGATCCTTGATCGCCTTGATTTCCTTGACCCTGATCGCCTTGCGATCCTTGGTAACCTTGATCGCCCTGCCACCCTTGAAAGCCCTGTCTTCCTTGAAAACCTTGGTTGCCTTGATTTCCAATAATACCTTGTAACCCTTGATTTCCTTGAAAACCTTGTCTTCCTTGAAATCCTTGTTCTCCTTGAAAACCTTGATTTCCAACAATTCCTTGAAAACCTTGTCTGCCTTGAAATCCTTGAGATCCTTGAGATCCAACAGATCCTTGAACTCCTTGTTCTCCTTGAAATCCTTGATTTCCTTGGTTTCCTTGATTGCCTTGATAACCTCTAAAACCTTGATATCCTTGAAACCCTTGATATCCTTGAGATCCTTGAGATCCTTGAAAGCCTTGGAAACCTTGATTTCCAGTTCCAGTTAGACCTTGAAAACCTTGTCTGCCTTGATTTCCTTGGTTGCCTTGATTGCCTGTTAACCCTTGAAAACCCTGTCTACCTTGAAAACCTTGATTGCCTATTAATCCTTGAAAACCCTGTCTGCCTTGGTTGCCAGTACTTCCAGATAAACCTTGATCGCCTTGATTTCCTGTTACTCCAACAACGCCTTGGTTGCCTTGAAATCCTTGTGAACCTACATCTCCTTGATCTCCTTGGTTTCCTTGATTTCCTTGATCTCCTTGACTTCCCTGATAACCTTGATTGCCTTGGTCACCTTGATATCCTTGATCACCTTGATCACCTTGATCCCCATAAAATCCTTGATTACCCTGCGATCCTTGATCTCCTTGTTCTCCTTGGTTTCCTTGCGACCCTTGATCGCCTTGATCGCCTTGATCTCCTTGACCACCTTGACTTCCTTGATATCCTTGAAAACCTTGAAAACCAGTTAAGCCTATTTCTCCAATAAGTCCTTGATAACCTTGGTCGCCTTGATTTCCTTGATTTCCTTGATCGCCTTGGTTCCCCTGTTCTCCTTGAAAACCTTGCTCTCCAACAATTCCTTGAAAGCCTTGGTTACCTTGATTACCTTGATTACCTTGAAAACCTTGTGGTCCAGCAACACCTAGTCCAACCCAACCAGTATCGTTGTAAACCCATGTCTTACCATCAAATGTATAAGTGTCATTATTATTAGGATTAATAGGAAAATTTATTGGCATATCGTATTTCCTAAGTTTTTATTATGTAGTTTAATGCTATGCTTGGTTGCATGTTGTTATGTGCGGAATTGCTACCAGCGTATCCAACACTTATATTTGCATATCCGTTATATGTGCTAAAATTATGTTGATGTCTAGTGTTAGCTCCACCAGTATAAGGATATCCAGAACTACTTGCTGTTCCACTATCAAGCATTCCATAGCTTCCCCAACTACCCATATTTCTTCCAAATGCATGAACATGATCAGGACTGTCATCGCCAGTTCTTCCGCTGTGGGTATGTCCAGAATCAGATGCACTATGGTTATGAGATGCCAATTCATTGGTTGAAAGCTGATGATTTTCTGCACCTACTTTAACAGCTAATCCTCTAAGAGTTAATCCAATTCCTTGCCCAACGCCAATTATTGTTCTGCTTCTTAAATCTGGTACTCCAAATGTGCTACTTCCATTTCCATTGTTATATATGCTTCCTATTACAGCAAAAAGAGCAGCATAAGTAGTTCTAGAATAAGTATTTGTACCATCACACAGTAACCATCCAGCAGGAGCAGTAGTACCAGCGAAAGCAATTATTGATCCTGTTGGAGTTGAGCTAACTGCTGGAGAGCTAGTCCAAGAAGAACCATTGCTTGTAAGTACATTCCCACTTGTTCCAGCAGAAGTAAGTCCAGTTCCACCAGAACCAACAGCAAGAGTAGTTGATAGACCACCAGCAGTAATTGAACTTTGATTTATCCAAGATGGAGCAGATGAGCCATTTGATTTTAAAACTTGACCACTAGTTCCTACTGCTAAAATTGCTGTTGAACTTGTTCCAGATTGATATGGAATACCACCTATAGAACCACCAGAAATATTTATTGCTGTTGTAGCTACACCAGTAGTATTTTGATTAAGTGTAGGTATATCGGCAGGAACTAAAGATCTAAAAGATGGAACACCAGTAGAACCATTTGGAGAAGCAAGTACAGTATTTCCAGATTGATTTACAAATGTAACTGTGAAAGTTCCAGCATTTACAACTGGCGATCCAGAAACATTGAATATGGCTGGTGCAGATAATGATACAGAGGTCACAGAACCACTAGATTGAAAACCTTGGTTACCTTGATTGCCTTGATTACCTTGAAAACCTTGATTTCCATTGTTTCCAGTCGATCCTTGTGATCCAGTACCACCAGATGATCCCTGATTACCTTGGTAGCCCTGATTACCAAGAACCCCTTGAAATCCTTGTCTGCCTTGAAAACCTTGTTCTCCTTGTAAGCCCTGATTTCCTTGAGATCCTGTCGTTCCAACAGTTCCTTGAAATCCTTGATTTCCTTGATTTCCTTGAAAACCTTGAGATCCAGTTATGCCCTGTCTTCCTTGGTTGCCTTGGTTCCCTTGAGATCCAACAGAACCTTGAATACCTTGATTCCCTTGGTTACCTTGAGATCCAATAGATCCTTGAATGCCTTGACTTCCTTGACTTCCTTGACTTCCTAAAATGCCTTGAAATCCTTGTGGCCCTCTTACAAGACTCACATTCTGCCAATACACTGGGGATGAACCAGTATAAATCAAACCATCGCCTATAGATGCTGTGCCACCAGTTGGATTAGGACATGCCTGAGTAGCGGTTCCTTGACTTACATTTGTGACGATCCACATATCGCCTAAAGATGCACCAACAGTTTCATTGTTAAATATATTTTCCCATGTTTCTGAACCTTGAATGGTTACACCAGAACCAGATGTTCCTTGATATCCTTGATATCCCTGATATCCTTGATAACCTTGATCACCTTGCTCTCCTTGGTATCCTTGATTTCCTTGAAAGCCTTGGTTTCCTTGAAAACCTTGATCGCCTTGTTCTCCTTGATTACCTTGATTTCCTTGATCTCCTTGAAATCCTTGATATCCTCTAATTCCTTGATAACCTTGTTCTCCTTGACTGCCTTGTTCCCCTTGTTCTCCTTGTTCTCCTTGATTTCCTTGAAATCCTTGATCACCTTGCAGTCCTTGATTACCTTGTTCGCCTTGAAAACCTTGATAGCCTTGATCGCCCTGATAGCCTTGATCCCCTTGATCGCCTTGATAACCTTGATCGCCTTGATATCCAATTTCTCCTTGATAACCTTGATCGCCTTGATAACCTTGTTCTCCCTGATCTCCTTGAACACCTTGAGATCCTTGAAGACCCAAATCTCCTTGGTATCCTTGATAACCTTGGTTCCCTTGTTCTCCTTGGTTTCCTTGTTCGCCTTGATATCCTTGTTCTCCTTGGTATCCTTGGAAACCTTGATTTCCTTGAAAACCTTGATTTCCTTGAAAACCTTGATCTCCTTGATTGCCCTTCTGAACCAATAAAGTCCATCCGTTATTAGGAGGTGTCGCCCCTAAAGACCAACTTCCAACATTTGTTAATTGATAAACAGAACCTTGATATGTAACTGCATCATTTAAGACATAAGTGGTTAAAGAAGACCATGTGCCAGTATAAGTATAAGGTATATCGCCTTGATTGCCTTGATTGCCTTGTTCTCCCTGATAACCTTGATAGCCTTGATTTCCTTGAAAGCCTTGTTGTCCTTGTTCTCCTTGATAGCCTTGCATTCCTTGAAATCCCTGTTCTCCTTGATTTCCAAAATATCCCTGATCTCCCTGTTCTCCTTGAAAACCTTGCAAACCTTGTTCGCCCTGTTCTCCTTGAAAACCTTGAAAACCAGCACCTTGAAAACCTTGTTCTCCTTGATTTCCTTGTACACCTTGTGTGCCTTGATTTCCTTGACTTCCTTGGAAACCAGCACCTTGAAATCCTTGTTCGCCTTTTGCACCTACAAATTGAACCCACTGCGAACTATCTGAATCTACAACATATATATAAAAAATACCAGTTGATGTATCTATCCAGAGATCGCCAGCAGTTGGCGATAATGGGGCAGTTGAACTTGCGGTATAAACACCCCTATTTATTCCTTGATAACCCTGTTGCCCCTGTTCTCCCTGATATCCTTGATATCCTTGATAGCCAGTATCGCCCTTATCTCCAGTTCTTGCAAAAGTGAGCAATACTTCATCGTCATTAGAAAATGTTCCGCTTCCAGATAAGTAAGAAATTGTGACATCAAAGAAACTAGGCTCTTGCCCTAAAGAATTACTTATAGTGTAAAGTGCAAATACTGTAGAATCATTTTTCTTTGATAATTTAAGGTGGCCCTTCATAGTGCTTGTTGAAGCAGCTATTGTGTTTAAAAACAAAGAAAGATCAATATTTGCATTATTTGGATTATCATCAATTATAATGTGAGTAGCTGATGCAAGAGAAACATTATTAAATCTTATATAGTTGTCGCCTGGATCATTGATTGAATAATTATTTGTATCTATTTTATATTCAACTGTTACACCGCCAAAGCTACCATTTGCTCCCTGATATCCTTGATCACCTTGATCACCTTGATCACCTTGATTTCCATAATTCCCTTGATCGCCTTGTGAACCCTGATTACCTTGTTCTCCTTGGTCACCTTTCTGAGCAATTAATGTCCAGAATCCTGGCGAAGGAATATCTCCAACATTACCACCATTAGCACCAACACGATACCAAGTTTCACCTGAGTAAGTTGCTACATCACCTATGGAGTATGATGCACCACCGCTATAAGCACCTGTGAAATTCCATAATGCATCTGATCCTTGATTGCCTTGTAATCCTTGGTTTCCTTGCGAGCCTTGACCACCTTGATTTCCTTGTTCGCCTTGTAATCCTTGGTTACCTTGGTCGCCTTGATTGCCTTGATTGCCTTGATTTCCCTGATCTCCTTGACTCCCTTGTGATCCTTGATCGCCCTGTGAACCTTGCTCGCCAATTTTTCCTGCAAGACAAATTGAAAGCGTGTTATATGTTTTAAATCCTGGGCTTAAAGAATGTGTAACGACTGCAACTATATCCCCTGTTGTGGGGTTATAAGAAGTTATTCTCATGTACTGTATAATATTATCAGTGGGTGCGTATACAGACAGTATTTGTCCAGCACCAAATGCCAATCCTGTTGCTATAGGGCTTTGATAGTAATTTTCACCTACTGCTTGAAAATAATATTCGCCTGTGTTTTGCGTAGTGCAAATTAAAGGTGTTGTGCCTTGATTTCCTTGGTCACCCTGATTGCCTTGCGATCCTTGATCGCCTTGATCACCTTGGTTCCCATAATTGCCTTGATCACCTTGCGATCCTTGTTCTCCTTGACTTCCTTGTAATCCTTGATTGCCTTGGTCGCCTTGGGAACCTTGATTGCCTTGCCCCCCCTGATTTCCCTGTGAGCCTTGATCACCTTGATTACCCTGCGATCCTTGTGAACCAACAAGTCCAATAGACAAAGTAACAAAATCTTCGTTATTTATTACTCCGTATGTACTAACTAGTGCCACATTAAAGATTACATAACTTCCATCTTCAGTATCGTTTGTTGAAGTACCATCTACACAAGAATTTATTTGATAAGTAACATATGTTGAAGGATTGGCTTGATCTGTTAAAGTTAAATAACCACTCTGAATACTTAAGAATAAATCATGTAAAGTAGTATTTATTCCGTATGGATTATCATCTACTTTAACTTGAGTAGCCGAAGTAAAAGGATCAGCATTAAAACTTATATAATCATTGGTAGGGTCAAGATCTGTAAGAGTCGTTGTATTTACTTTGTATGTCCAAGACAATGAACCAATTCCACGCTCGCCTTGATAACCCTGATTACCTTGTTCGCCCTGATTGCCTTGAGATCCTTGATCGCCCTGAGAACCCTGTTCCCCTTGATTACCTTGTGAACCTTGATCACCCTGATTTCCTTGTAAACCCTGTTCTCCTTGGTTTCCTTGTGAGCCTTGATCACCCTGATCTCCTTTTGCAGAAATCAGTGTCCATAAAAAAGTTCCTTCTATGGGAGCATCACCAACATTCCCACCATTAGAATTTACACGATACCAAGTTTGCCCTAAATAGGTTGCTATATCACCTACGGCATATGCTGCACCGCCATTGTAAGCACCTGTGAAGTTCCATAATGCATCTATTCCAGCTACACCTTCAACACCTTGAAAACCAGTTATTCCTTGTAATCCTTGTTCGCCTTGATTTCCTTGAAACCCCTGATTGCCTTGTGATCCTTGGTTTCCAGTAGTTCCAACGATGCCTTGAAATCCTTGGTTACCCTGTGAACCTTGTGAGCCTGTGGTTCCCACTGTTCCTTGGCTACCTTGTGATCCTGTGGTTCCAACAACGCCTTGAAATCCTTGGTTTCCTTGAGATCCTGTTGGACCTAAATTAGATACTGTAATAGAACCAGCCATTGATGAATGATATTGGCAAGCATAATAAAGTTGAGGGGCATTAAAAGGAACTTCAAATATAATTGTTCCGTTATCTGTTCCGTTATTTGTTACTCCATCATTATAAATATTTAATGGGCTATAAGAACCTGAGACTGTTTGAATCCAAAAAGGATGACCAATTGCGGAAACATTAATTACATATCTATGGCCTCGAATAAAAGATAGAATTGGATTAGCTGAACCATTTATTGTATAAGAACCAGATCCAGAATTAGTAACGGCTAAAGTTATTCCACCAGAAGATCCGATTACTCCTTGAAAGCCTTGATTACCAATTGTTCCTACGATACCTTGAAATCCTTGGTTCCCTTGAAATCCTTGTGAACCTATGGCTCCCACGATACCTTGAAAGCCTTGATTACCAATTGTTCCTGCAATACCTTGAAAACCCTGCAATCCAATTAGACCTTGATCCCCCTGACTTCCTGCTCCAGTTAAACCTTGAAAACCAGTTATGCCTTGAAATCCTTGATAACCTTGATTTCCCTGTCTACCCTGCGATCCTTGATATCCAGTAATGTCTGCTGTAATAAAACTTTGACCATCAAAAAAAACGACTTCTCCAGAGGTTGGTACTCCAGAAAAGTCATCTTGATCTTGTATTCGTGTTATGTTTCTTTGGAAGTGCATATTTTATTTCTCCAAAGATAAATACACCATATATTAAGTAATCGCTGGCCACTTTTTAATAGGACAATCTTGACCAGCCCAACTAGCTTTTACCTTTAAATTACAACCGCACTTTGTACATGTCCAATTAGGACTAGACTTATTTACTTCGGGGCATGTATCACAAATGTCTAATCGTATTTTTACTTTATCTTCTGTTAGGGTTGGCATTCCAGTAGCGACATGTTTAGTTAATGCTACTGCAAAATTAGCTGCTTTTTCAAAAATTGTTGGTTCTTTAGCCATGATATTCTCCTTTAGTATTTCAAATCCTTTGAGTAATATAACAAAAAAAACAGTCCTCGTAAAGAGGACTGCTTTATTTTATTTAATATTTTAACACTATACTGCACCAAGAAGAACCCTTCGGTTATCAAGTACAGCAAAGCCGTGTTCACCAAAACCATACATGCCCATCCTGCGTTGACGATGGAAAGTAGGATCTTCGTAAACTTCGATTTCTTGACGAACAGGATGAACAAAGCTGTCTTGTTTATCAAGGTCTAAGCCGATAACAATTTCAACTTTGCTGCCTGGCATAGATGCACCAAGAGGTCCAGCATAATACTTCTGGAATTCTTGACCAACGCCAATTTCATCAAGGTCGTGAAGGTTAACGCCAAATACCCTTGGAAGTGGAGTTTCTTCTTGAACGAAGATTTCCCTTCGGGTAAAGTCATCAACTTCACCAATCTGCCATCCACGAATGTCTTCAAGACTTTCTGGACTGATATAAAGGTCAGTAAGCTTACCACGATTAATCGAGGTACTATTACCACCAGTATTTCGCCTCATAGAAGTTTTGAGAAGAGCAACTAGCCTCTTGCTAAAATAGCCAGCAGCAGCAACATCGTCATAAATGACAAGGCCACGACCAACGCCAGCAGCAAGAATAGTTCTCCAGCCATCGCTATTCATTTTACGAACAAAGGATGCTTCAAGAACTTGCATTGCTCGACCAATGATATCCCACCTTGCATCCCTAGCATAACGCAGGGAGAAGTCGATGGAAGCACCAACTTCATAGGTAGGAACCATTACATAATCGCCTTCTACGCTTCGCTCAGGAATTTTACCCTGTGCAGGAATCGTATAAGCAACGAAATCTTTCTCAGTACCAGGAGCAAGAAAATCCAAAGGAAATTCTACCGAAGTACCAGGAGCAAAATTTACAGTTTCAAAAATATTGCTAACGATATCTCCGTTAACAATACCCTGACGAAGAGGGAGGGTTAAAGCTTTTGCCAATTCAACTTGTGCAGCACAAGCAACTTCATAATTGTTGCTGCCTGACTTTTTCAACAAGTCTACCATTTCTGGAGTTGGTGTCTTCATGGAACTATCTCTCCTTTTTTTAAAGTTATGCAGGAAGGTTAATGTAAACTTTTGCGAAACCACTTTCATCTTTTGCAGTAGCAAAAGCCCCAACTAATGGAGTAGCAGCTACACCACCAGTAGCAGAAACCACAGTTGATAGAACACCAGTTCCAACAAGATATGCTGGAGCACCGGGTGCTGGAGTACCAGCTACGGCATCAGTTACAACATAACCTTTGCGAAGCAATGGAGCTTTTTCGCCAACTACTTGTTCATCTTTCATAAAGTTGCGATGCTGACGAGTTTGGTCAATGCTTACAAAGCTTGCCAAAGTCAAACCAGCTACTTTATATCCAGATGGGTTTACAACTAAAGTTGCAATTCCTGGAGTTTCGTTACCAACACCAGAAGCTTGAGTACCATAAACAAGAACAAGACCCTTGCTTACAACATCGTTGCAAACCAAAGAAATGTCAGTTTCAAGTACATTACGGTCAGATTTAAGAGCCATTAGTCTCTCCTTTTATTACTCTGTGGCCGATGTTTCTAAACCAAAATAAGACGCAATTTGCGATGCTACTTGCTTTACACCATTAGAACTTTCTGAAGTTGCAAGAGCAGCATCTGATTTAACTTCAGCAGTGTCCAAGATAGATGCAGATGCTTTAACATCTGCTGGATCTTCACTAATTTCTACATTTTCACTTGGATTTTTCTTTTTGTCTTCTTCTGGATCTTTAGCTGGTGCTTCTTCATTAACAGTTTTTCCAGATTTGTATTCAGACATTTTTTTATTAAAGTAATCAGACTGTACACTAACAGCGGTGGCAAAAGATTCATCATTAAGAGTACTTAATGCAGAAACTACCAAAGTAGCCTCATCTTTATTCATGCCAAACTTTTCGATTACCAAGCTTGCACGATCACTCATGCTTTTTTCTTTCTTCATGCTGTTAAGTTCATTAACAACCATGTTTAATTGTTTTTTCATGGCTTCAGATTCAGCCATCATTTTCTTTTTATCTTCTTCATGCATAGAAGCTTCTTCTTCCATTTTCTTTTTATATTCCATATAATTTGCTTCTACTTCTTCTTTATCCTTTTCTTTAATTGCTGGATCTTCAGAAGTTTCTTCCTTCTTTTCTTCTGGTGGAAATTCAGCAACGATTTTTTCTACTTTAACTTCTTCAATGCTCATAATGATCTCCTTTGACTTTATAGTCTCATCTAATTGGTACACCGAACTTGTAATAAAAGCTTCCGTTTCATCAAAAATAATGCTTTCTGGATTGGCTGGCTTGCTGACAAGCCCCTTTCCAGAGAAGACGATGTTCTTTAAAACTCTTCCTATTTTGACATTATTAAAAACACCATTACCGCCATATGCTCGTAAATGTTTAGTTAGAAAAGCAGTCTTTTCATTTCTAGCAATTACTTTGGCAGTAACACCATCATCCATAGCGTAGTCAAAATTATTAAATAATGCTTCCATAGAAACAAACCATTTGTTGTTTGCTATGCCAGAGATTATATCATTCATCTCTTCTTGTTTTTTTGGATCTTCCCAAAATTTATAAAGTACAGCAGAGGTCAAGATGTGAAACTTTTTAGGCAATTCGTCAACACTAACTCCTTCTGCCACATCATTGCCATCTTCGTCAATTACTTTAGATCCAGTAATATGGCCAATTATTTGTTTTTGATCATGCTCATAATTAAATGGCTTATCAGATGGGGTATTTCTTGCAGTCCAAACTTCTGCCTTATCAAACACATCATCATTTTTATTCCAGCCAGTAGTAACTAAGATAGACTTCAAATAATGAAGATCCATCTGATTTTTGTTCTCTGCTGTTGCTCTAAGTGGCTTGTTTAATAGGAAAGGATCACAGATTTCCAATTCACATGTAGAAGAAATAGACATACTAGAAATAATTTTTTCTTTAAGCCCATCTTGTATTTCTGACTTAAAAATTGCAAATTCTTTCATTTCTTTTCTCCTAAATTAAAATAGTTTGTTATTTTGCTTAAAAACAAAACATTATCTATTTCTTTTTCAACATCTGCATTCTTAAATTTAAGTATGCCATCGTCTACACTAAATAATTGCAATGTAAACTTATATGAATTTTCAATGTCTTGATGCAAAAAAACTGCGTAAATATCATCAACCTTCTTTTTGCCCATATATACTTCTACATCAGAAGTTTCTGTGTCATATATTACTTTTATCTTTGGCATAGTATCTCCCTATTAAATACACCCAAAAATCATATATTCTTTTAATTAAAGATTTTTGTCCTTTTATAAACAATCCCACACTTTCATTTTTAACAATAAATTTATCTAAAAATTTTGGAAGTTTTTCGCTTTTGTGTTCATGAGTAAATATTAAATTAGATTGATTTCCAAGTACTGTAATATAATCTTTTTTACTATTTTTAGCAAATTCTTTATACCAATATCTTTCTAAAGTATCAATTGTATCGTATTCAACAAATGGAGGCCAAAATTTTCTAGCAGATGAAACTGCAAAGCAATTTGTTGCCCAAGCATCTGTTGTAAACCTATTATTCCAAATAAAAGTTACAGCACTAGCACCAGAAATCATCTCGTTTTCTATAACATTAAAGCCATATTCTGTTATTTTTACATCTGCTGCTTGAACTATGCAGTATGAGTCTGGATGATCTCTAAATACAGTTTCTAATCCTAGTCTTATATTGTGAGATTCAAAGAAAGATGTTGGGTGTTTTCCATTTTCGTTTGGGAAACCTTTTCTTGTAATTAGCTTTTGAATAATATCTTTTTTAATTAAATCTTCAAATAACCAAAGCTTTCCATTTTCTGGAGAAGACCATATTACATATATGTCTGGCTTAACCTTAAAAAATTTTTTATATCTTTCTATGTTTTCAATGCTGTTACAAAATTCATGATATCTACGATATAGGGTAATCAGAATTATTGGTTTCATCTTGTTTGCCTATAAAGTAAATTGCAACAGATGACGCTTCAATTTTTCTTCTTGTTTCTGTATTTGGTTGAATGCCTTCTTTAGAAATGTAATTCTTAGTAGCTATAGATAGAACTTTATTTATATCATCATGAATTTTCATATCTGTATTAATAATTTTTGCTATGGTTTGCCTCTCCACTTTTTCCAAATAACTTAAATTACAAAGTATATGGAACTTTGTTTTTTCTAATGAATTAAAATCTTCAGAAGATAGTTCTCTTATGGATTTCTTTTTTGATGAATGTAAGAAAGCTGGATTAACTAAATCAGATATAGATTTTTGAGCAGCTTCTGCCCAAGACATTATCTCTACTAATTCAGCAGCAGTCCTTGGCTTTATTTCTTTTTTCTTTCTTACTTCTTGATCTTTAATCCCAACTGGTCTTCCTTGACCTTCAATGCCAATAGGCTTGTCTTGAGATTGATTTGGATTTTGACCCATTGGAGGAACTTTTGGCGGTGCTGTTTCTTGAGAGGCTTCAACACCAAAATCTTTTGGAGTAAGCACACCCATTTGTGCCCAAAGCTTTTTAATTTCTTCTAGTCTTTGTGGGTTATGCCAAGGTCCAGCCTTTTTAGGCATTTGATCGTTTTCCCTTTTCTTAAGCTCTCTTTTTCTTCTGACACTTTCAATTTCTGGAACAAAGTTAAATCTTTCTTGAATTGCTTCTTCACTAATAATATCTCTATCAACTAAGTCAATAAGCAATCTCTTCTCTGCTGCTTCATCTTGTAATGTTTGATGATCAAAAACAACTTGAGCAGGAAATTTGAATCCCATTGCTTTTTGAACTACTTTTATTTCAGTTTCCCAAAATCTAGTTAGTAATTGTCTACCATAATCTAATCTTTCAATTAATGTTCTAAGGCTAATGTAATTGTTTGAAAATCCTTGACCAGTAGGCAAACCAGTTAAAGATGGTGGTATACCTAGTCCTGCAAAAATTGCATTTAAAATTGGCTTATACTTTTCTTCACCTAAAAATTTAGCTACATCAGTAGATGTTTCTTTGAAGTCTAATTCTGGACCCCATATAAGATCGATAGATCCACCACCAACATTATTTAAAAGCATGTCTGCAAGTCTGCCAATTGCGTTTTCTGTTGGCAATATTCTGTGTTCTAAAGAACCTAATTTCCAAAGTCGAATATGACTAACTGCACCATCTAATGCTGCAAGATCTGCAAGTTTCATTTTTTTAAGCATCAACAAATCTTCTAAGATACAATAGATCATTGGCTTTGCCCAAACTTGCCAATCATCTCTCTTATAATAAATAGCAACAGTTTTATCTGCTGGTAATGGGATTGATTTTCCACCAGCAATACTTGAATTAAAATTTGATGTCGGTAATCCAGACAGCATTTCTTTTTCTATTTCTTCTTTTGGATTCTTAAGTTTTTTAGCAATTATTTCTGGAATTCTAACGCCATACCTAAATGAACTTGGACCAAGAAATGGTGCTAACTCTTCTCCGTATACTTCAATAGTACAAGGATTATAAATCGTGTATGACCAAGGAATTTCATTCTTGGCTACAGCTACTGGTTTTTCAACAACTAAGTCTGCTGCTGAACCCTTTTGCAAATTTTCAACTTCTGAATTTTTAAGTTTTGCAGTAGATCGTTTTATAATTACATTTCCTGCACGATAAAGCATATTTAAAATACGCTCAGTTCTTTCTAATCCATTTACTTTTTTAAACCATTCACGATAAAAATCTTGGATTTTTTCATTTGGATGAACAAGTTCTATTCCCTGACAGGCAAACTCTGCCATCATGTCTATTACATTACGCACAATGCCAATGCGTTCATAGGCTTGCATACAAGCAAGCATGATGTCTTTATCAAATAAGGGGATCTGTTCGCCTGGTCTAAAGAAGTCGTAATCTCTTCGATCAAAGGATTCCCTAACTGAAACATGATTAGTGGCCACATTTTGAAATGAATTTCCTGCAATAGACCTACTTAATGAGTCTGCATGATTAGCTTTTGCGAATGCCTTTTCTTTTGAAGCTGGATCATTTTCATCCCAAGTTACAAACATTGCTTTATCATTTGACATTGTATTTTCCCTAATCTGATTGCAATCGGATTACTCTACAGTATTATTACACCTTGTAGGAACAACTATACCATAACCAGAATTATGATTAGTAGCTTTTTTAAACCATTCTGGCCCAATATACATTTCTTTATCTTCTGCACTTTGAGATGCAACCTGTCTAGCAAACCCACCAGTATGAGTATATTCATCTTGGACCTCAATCCTTTGAAATCCTCTGGCTACCATATTCGCCATAAGTAATGCAGAATACCTATCTTTTCTTGTCCTGCTCTTTTTGCCATCTGGATCTCTACTTTCTGGAGTATCCCACCTATCTCTACCTGATGGGGTATGAACATGAACAATGCTGGAAAGCTCATCTTTTAATTCTTCTATGTCCATCACGCAATCTTCTAGGGTGTCATACATATTAACCCTTCCTGTTGCCATATCTTCTTCTTGTGCAAGAGTCAATGAGATTGGGTCAAAGTATGGAAATAGCAAAGTCTTGTCTTCTAAATCTTTTCTTAATCCATGATTTGCTTCCACTACCCAGTTTGGATCAGCAAAATTTATCATTGATAAAATATGTTCACCACTTTTATCGTCTGAGTCTTTTCTTTTAAGTGGATCAATTACCTTGTAGATTGCTTTTTCTGAATCTTGCAATCTATTTGTATCTTGTAAGCCTTCCTCAATAGCAATACCTCCACCTTGACTATCCAAAGCTATGCGAACCATATTGGGGAACATCTTTGCTAAATTTCTTATTTTTCTACAGCAATAACTGTAAAAGTCTTTTTCATTTACAATTCCGCTTTTCATTTTTTCTTTAAACGAAGATCTAGTTGTAGTCCAGCAATATACTATTCGTCTATGATCTGGATAAAGTGCTAAGATTATTACTGCAAAATTATCTCTTTCAGATGCTGGATCAATAGCCATAACATGTTGCACAGATGAATCGCCAAGAAGAGAAGCGTGAAATAAAACTTCACCACTAGGTAAAACAATTGGCGAACTTGGATTTCCAGAAACGCAAGATTCAATTAGGCTTCTCTTAAAGAATCCATCTGAATCAGTTGCAAATGTAGCACCATATTCAATTAGATAATTCGCCTTAGTGCTATTTATTCTTGCAGAAGTTATTTGTTTAGCATCCATAAAGCCGGGCGGTAATATTTCCACAGGCAGTCTTATGATAGAATAATCTCTCCAATCAAAACCATCTGGAACTGGCCCTTGAAATATTTGCTCCAACAAATTTTTATCGCCATTGCTTTCAATAATTCTTTTATAGTTAAACCATGTTTTATAAAAATGATTGAAGGAGTAATATGCTGTACCAGAAACTATGTTCTGATTGCTTCTAAGTATTTTGCTTTCCTGTGCTTCATCTGCATCAGTCCAAACTCCAAGCTGTTTCATCAATCTTATTTTTGCTTGCCTATGTACCTTCTCACTTGGATTAGAAGAAACGCTAGAAAAACCTCTTACCACATTTTGATAAATGTCTTCCCTAATAGAAGCAAACTCGTCACAAACTGTATAGTTAGCTCTTTGACCTCTAATCTTTTCACCTGTTCCTAATGGCAATGCCATAGCAACGCTTTCGCCAACAATCATTTCGCATCTATCTATGTCTCGTCTTGGGCCTTGATCTCTATTGTTTCTACCTTTGCCAACACCACATATGTCTCTATAGATAACTCCATTTGCCCATAGACCTTCCATGTATTCAAATATAACTTTACTCTGTCTAAAAACTTTACCTATGATTGCAATCTTACAACCCTGAGTAAACAAAAGTCTAAGCATAGAATATAACGCAAGGATATAACTTTTCCCTGCACCACGACCAGCGATGATCATTGGGAATGGTCTTTTCCAAAGCTCTTTTAAAATGATATGTTGAAAAGGAAATATGTCTATTCCGAACAGAAGCTTGCATGTAAAAGGAAAGTAGTCTGGATTTCTCATTATCTTTAACAGATATATATCCATTCTTTCCATGTCTGCTTTAGAAATGTTTTTCAATGGATGGATCGTATTTAATGGAACATCAACTATTCGTTGAATATCATTAATGTCTGTAAGAGGATTTACCGCAAGCATTTCCTGCTCAGAAAGCATCCAAGCTCGGTCTATTATCCTCTTTAACTTCTCTTGGTCCTTCATTTTCAATTACTCGTTTGAATATGGAAGAGGCAACTGTTTGCCCATGATTTTCACAAAAAATTATTTTAACCTTATACTTTAATTCTATCTCTATCAATCTCTTCAATAGGAAAAATGGGTTGAGCTTTACGCTCTTCATCTTATAGGATGGTATGCCAGTTCCTTTTGGGTATTTAATTAAGTCATCCATAGAAAATTCTAAAATCATAAATGCATATTTAAATGACTGCATTCTTTCTAGTTCTCTTTCAAATCTATCTTCAACTAAATTTGTTGCAAGTTCTGCAATAGAACCTTTTCTTTCTATAGTTAATATGTCTTGATATCCCTCTATGGAATAATCACCAGTCTTTAGTGTTCCAGATACAGTTCCTTCACAAGCTTTTGCTGGCATAAAAGTCCAGCCGTTTTGCTCTCTCGTATCTCTGATTACTTTATACTTTATGTCCATTGATATCGCTTTCGACCATCTCTTTTACAAGGAGATCAAAATTATAGTGTGGTTTCCATTTAAGAACTTCTCTTGCCTTTGTTGATACACCACGAAGAGCATCAACCTCAAATGGTCTTTTCAGCGACTTGTTTAATGTGACATATTTTTCCCAATCGCCAAGTCCAGCAGCTTCAAATGATTTGTTTAAAAAGTCTTCTACAGAATAGGTAGATCCAGTAGCTATAACAAAGTCTTGTGGGTTATCTAACTGAAGCATTAAACGCATTGCCTCAACATAATCCTTTGCATGACCCCAATCACGCAGAGAATCTATATTACCAAGCTGTAATTTATCTTTAGTTAGTTTATTAACATACTTACCTATCCAAGAGGTTATCTTTCTAGTTACAAACAATTCTCCCCTTCTAGGTGATTCGTGATTAAAGAGAATGCCCGAACAGGCGTACAAGCCATAAGACTCCCTATAAATTTTAATCAAATTATGGGATGCCAGCTTTGCCACACCATATGGAGAGTTTGGAACCATTAAAGTGTCTTCATCTTGAAAACAATCTTTATTAATAAAATCTTCTCTGCTAATAGCAGTTTTAGATTCTTTTCTAATTCCATCAGTAGGACTATAATAAGAAAAACATGATCCATACATTTCACTTGTTGATGCCTGATATAATCTTGAAGATTTTGAAAAATTCAAAATCCCTTCTAAGACATTAAGCGTTCCCTTCAAATCCACATCGAGCGTGTGATGCGGTTGCGTAAAAGAATCGCCCACATGACTCTGTGCTGCCAGATTGTAGATTTCCGTAGGGGTATATTTATAGATAGTGGAGAAGACAAACGATTGATCGCAGACATCGCCTCTTAAGAGAGTGAAGTTTTTGTGATCTGAACAACCATTAAGCCTTGCTCCATTATCTATTGACGACCGTCTTGCTACCGCTAAGACATTGTACTTTTTTGCCAAAAGGCTTTCGCAGAGATACGAACCATCTTGTCCTGTCGCCCCAAACACTAGTGCCGTTTTATTCATCGTCTTTATCCTTTGGAATTAAAACTGGTAGGTCTTGACTACCATCATCAAATGTATGAACGCTAGTTAACTTTTTCTCTTCCTTTTTAGTGGCTATCTTCATGGTTTCCATAGTACCTCCCACTAAGTCACGCTCTTCCTCGTTCTGAAGTTTTTTAATGATCGCCAAGTATGTCTCTTTAGATGACTCGATACGAGTAATACGCTGATCTCTAGTGGCTTTTAAGTCTTTGAGTAATCCCTGATGTTTTTCTTCAAGTTTAATAAATTCTGTAGACCTAGCCTGTTCAGAAGATTTAGCTGCTTGTATCTGTGTCTCTAAGCCGAGCACATATTCACGATCAGATTCGGACATGCCTTGCATATCAGGAAATCTTCTCATGTACTCTTCTTGCATTCTAATTAGCTTTGCTATTTCCTTACCAGAGTTTCTTTTGCTCTTAGCATTCCTATGCATCATTATCTCAAACTTGATAACCAAAAATATTTGTGTTTCCTCAGTTACGAGAACATCTTCTCTGAACTGGGCCATGTACTTTACATACTGCTCTTCAAAATATTCCAACTCTTCCTCATCCATCTCTTGCTTAAGTTGCTTCCAAGCTTTACTACTTCTTAAATTTTTATGATTTTCATCATTGAGTGTCTGTACAAACTCTTCAATTATTACCACAGGCTTGAGCAAGAACGAGCTTAAGTCTTCTACCGATAAAGTTTCATAGTGCTTAGTTATATAATCACGATCAGTTCTATTCAGCTTCTTTCCTGCCATTGAGGATCTCCTTAATTGCTTGTTCAACTCTTTGCTTTTTTATTTTGGGAACAGACTCACCAGCTTTAATTCTAAGATATATTGAACGAAGTTCAACAGGAAGGTGCAAGTCTATTAGATTAGAACACTCAGATATGTTCGCCTCATCTACAACAGATTGTTTTCCGTGTGCGTTCTTTTCTGTATCGTCTGAGATTGTCTGTATATCTAAGGGTCGCATTAAATTTTGCTTAGACGAATTCCTTTTCTTCCATGCCTTATACTTTTCGCAGTAATTGCCATCTGAACATTTGTTCGAGTCATGACATGATTTACATGGGGGATCTGTCCTATGATACTTGTCTCTCTTGAAATTAATAAGTCTGTTTTTAATGTGCGAATAAAGAAAGTTTTCTAAGGGGCGAGATGGGTCATAGCGAGATAAAGATTCAAGTCCAAATATGTAAGCTTCCTGCCTAATGTCTTCCACATCGTAATATCCGAAAGTAAATGTTGGGGCAAGAAGGTTGATCGCTTTCTTTAAAGCTATTATGACATCTTCTTCTTTTAATCCATGCGGATAATTACTCATCTTTTATGATGTTCTCTTCGATACTGGCTAACGCCTGTTCAATGGGGGGTGTTGGAGCCAACAGTTCTGGTTCTGGTAATACACACCCTGCTATCACCTTAATTCTAGTTTCTACTTCAATTGGTTCATCTTTGTTCATGGCATCACCAGTTTCTACAAAAGTTGTATTAGTACATCTTATGTATGATACTACTGTTTCAATCGGATTGCAAGGCTGTCTGCGACATCATTAGTACTTTGGGGCGAACAAGTATGGCTTTGGTAGTACATTGGGGAAAGTGTGGCTTGGTAAGTGGCAATGCCCCCCGCCAATTTGGCAGTCGCCTGCCATTTTGTCAATTTTTGAAAAAACCCCCTGTCATTTTGGCATCCCGCTGGTATTACCTAGTATTACTATTTTTGGTATAACCTTGTTATATTTCAACCCTAGCAAGTAGCAATATGCCATATTGGCATGGCATTTAAAGCTTCTATAATGCCATTATTTTCAATGATTGTATTTGTTGAGTAAATATACAAATAATTAATAATAATTGAAAATATGCGATTTCTTATTTTTAAGAATTTGAATGTTTATAAACATAGTGAACATTTATTTTAATAAATTCTTATTTTTAAGAAAAAAAACTATTTTGACTATTTTTATTTTTTTGTGAATACTGGGCTTGATTTATACCGATACAATTTCTAAGATAATGTTGTCGAGGGATATTGTTTTAAGATTTTTACTTTTTAAAAATCGCAATAAACTGAGACAAAAAACAAGGATTTGTATCATGAATATGGAAAATATGGTTGGTGTATCTAATGAAGAAATCGTAACTATCACCGCAAAAATGGTAGGTGTAGGCCGTAAATATGGCTTTCAAAATGCAGATTGCCAAGACTTAGCACAAGATGTTATCTATGTCGCTATTCGTAAGTATAATCCTAATAAAGGTGCTAAGTTTGCTACTTTTTGCTGGTATTTGTTTAATCGAAAAGTTATTGATGGATTAAGAAGAATTAATCACAAATACTATAAAAAGACTTCCATTACCAAAATGATGGATAAAGAAGATGGAAACAATAAAGAAATTCAAGGTAAACGACTTGACACAATGCAAGTACTTAAAATGCACTTAAAGGATAATTTCGATGCTGGAATTATCACACGAAAAGAACACGATGTATTGGTATTGCGGGCACATGGAAACGATTTCTACCAAATAGCTTCTATCTTAGATATTAGTCTAGGTTCTGCCCATGGTACATACCAAAAAGGGTTGGCAATGATATGTGAAGATGATGGAATTTTAGGGTGTGTATAGTCTAATCAATCAAAACCCTAGTTAATGTGACTAGGGTTTATTTTCTTAATAGTATATAGAATAAAGGAATAATAGAATGATTAATGATAAGAACACTAAAACGGCCGTAATAAATGCCTTTAACAATCTTAAATCTAATTTTAAAAATACTTGTGACGATATGTTATTTTATAAGGTTTATGGCGAAATAACAAAATGTTCACATGAAGAAAATTATACACCTACTTTATTATTCAATGATAAAATTTTAATGGATTATGAATTTAAGTCCTGCGATTGTTTAAATATTCAATGTGATTGCAAGCCGTAAGGCTAACAATGGCTTAACATCGTAAGATGGAAAGCCCGGCCGATAGGCCAAAATAAAAAACACCTGTTTGTCTTACCAAGACCAACGGGCTTAGGGAAGCTATGCCTATAGGCTAAGATCGGCCGATTTGAATTGGATATGTTTATCTTAATATGATTTTAAAAATACTTTAAAATTATTTTGAATAAATTTATAGTTCAAACGAATAATATGATAGGTAAGGGAAACAACACTAGAAAAAAGGGGATTACTATGTTAGGAATGCTGGAAATCATGCGGGCATATCAAGAAGTTAATAAAAATGGCTTCACACAAGGGGAAAAACAAGATCTATTAGTTTATATTTATGAGTCCACTCTAGGAATTAGCTTTAAGTATGAAATGGTATGGTTTAAAGATGACATTGTGGGCTGGCAGTCTACTGGCCTATAAGTGGTCAAGACCAAACGAAAACCTACTGTCTTAACCAAGATAGTGGGCTTGGGGAAGGTACGCCCATACCCCATAGTCTAATTGGATATGTTTATCCTTATGTATGGTAGTACAATGTAATACAAATAATTTTAAAATAAAATAAAATAAGTTTGAATAAATTCTAAGTTCAATCGGATAATAAAGTATGAAGGAAACACAAAGTTAAACTTCTGAGCTTAAAATAAAAGGATTGTAGAATGGTTAAGATTGAAAATGGGCGTTTTAGTGAGACTACCTTTATAGAAGATATAGTGGGTAAAAAGATAGTTATCAACAAATATCGTAATCAAGAGGGTTATAGACTAGGTTTTGTCGAGTCTACCACTAGAGGTAAGCATGGTTATACTTTATTGCTAACATTCAATGACGAATGCCATTTTAACGAAAAGTCTATAAGTCGATATTGCCTTCATAACATAGAAGATGCAGTAGTCTTTATGTAAATAAAAAAAGTTTTTCCTAATTTTTCTTGAATAAAATTAGACTTCATACGAATAATATAGCAAGAGTCGGTAACCCTAACATGGAGTGTCTAATGAATAGTTATAATCCTTTTGTGTGTGATTTTGTGATTGAAACAAAGAAAGCTAAGAGAATGACAATTGCAAGCCTATACTATGCGATTGACGATTGTCGGGAATGTATCAAGCTTAACATTAATCCCGATAAATATAGGGATCAAATATCGGTATACAAGATGGAATTGGATAAAAGAAAGATTGTGGTGATCAAATGACTAATGAACAAATAAATATGATGGTATTGTTTGGCTTACTAGTGTATTGTTCCTGCTTATATCAGTTCATTGCTTATATAAACAGGCCAGTACAATACAAATAAAGTTGGGGGGCGAAAGCCCCTCGATGGATTTCTCGAAGAGAAAGCCCGGCCGATAGGCCAAGAAAAAAAACACCTGCCTGTCTTACCAAGACTGGCGGGCTTGCGGAGGTATTACCTTGTATTACCACTGCTACCAAAGCAAAAATTGGTATTACTTTGTTGTACCAGTTATCTTGAAAATATTTTTATTTTTATTTGAATAAATTTAAGTTTCAAACGAATAATATAGTATGAAAGGAAAACAAAGTATCTAAAGGGAACTATCTGAAAAATCGGGAAGGGCCGATATAAAACAAGCTTGCCTACTGGGGGTATCCAGTGGGAATGGGGGGAGGCTGCACATTTTTAATTTGGTATAACTTAGTATTATTTAAAATATTTTAAAATTATTTTGAATAAATTGTAAGTTAAAACGAATAATAAAGTATGGAAGATGAAACACTATAACGAAAAGGAAACGCAAGATGATTAACTTTAATGATGATGGCCAGTGGGAACAAAATCAAGATGATCTTATCGAATATTTGGGCAATAAAGATGATGATTTTGAAATCGTGATAGATGATGAAAAAATTGAACCGAATTGGGATATCTTAACAACTACCAATAAAGCTATTGAAGATTTTGATCTTGAAAAGCTTACTGAAAGAATGATCTTAAAATTTGAATGTGAGCAAGCACTACTTGAAGAATTTGAAAATAATTGTGAAAAAATAAAATAAGTTTGAATAATTTTGAGTCTGAAACGAATAATATGATAGGAAAGTTACTCTAACACAAGGAAAGAAAAATGTTAAGCTTAGAAGTTATCAAGCCAGTCGAAATCAAGTTTAGTCAAACGGAAAAAATGCCTTGGATATCGTGGGATATTCCAGCGTTTGAATGTAAAACAGGCGGTAAATTGGTAAATGTCAAGGGTAGCATATGCGAAGGGTGTTATGCCCTAAAAGGTAGGTATGGGTTCGGTATCGTCAAAGATGCTAACACCAACAGGTTTAATGAGCTTAACAAGGGGCTTGAAGTTTGGAAAGAAGCTTTTATCAAAGCATTGGGCAAGAAATATAAACATATGCGGGATAAAACGCAAGCATACTTTAGGTGGTTTACTTCGGGCGATGTTCAAAGTTTGGAAATGTTAGTAGCAATGAATGAGATTGCTATTGCCCTGCCAGAAGTTAAGTTTTGGTTACCTACCAAGGAACATGGTATGGTTCGGGAATACCTAGCTATACATGGCGAATTTGCAAGTAACTTCACTGTTAGGCCAAGTATGTACATGGTCGATCAAGTGCCTAGTAAGGGGTTAGGATTGCCTACAAGCACTGCAATAAGAACTCCAGTTAATGCGGATGATCGTCATCAAAATATTTGCCCTGCAAGCCTTGAAGCTTTCAATGGTGCAAGCAAGGTAAACTGCAACGATTGCCGTAAATGTTGGGATAAAGATGTTAACAATGTCGCATACATATACCACTAAGGGGGAAGTAAGATGATAGTTAAAAACTGTAATCATGGTAAATGGCAAAATCTAGGTCAAGATACCGATGATGATGGAAACATATTTCAACGCCACTATTGCAAGGTATGCAATATGGCAAGAGTAAAGGTTGTTGCCAAAATTGTTGGATATCGTAACATTGCCCAAACTTGTATGCGATATCTGCATACAGATTTTAAAAAGAAATGGGATTATTTTTTGAATAATATCGGTCCTCATACGAATAATTATATATAACAACAAGAGGGAAAGAAAAATGTATTAAGTTAAAATGATCGGTCTGTTTACTACTTTAAGGGGCAAACCACGGTGAGATACCGAAAACGAAAAAAGTAGTCTTTAAAAAAAAGCTTGGTGTGTCCTATGGACACCACCGAGGTTCCTGATGGTATGCCCTGCTAGCAAGCGTCTTTGCCCTGCCAAAAAGCTTGCAAAGTTATACTTTGTTATACCAATTATTTTAATTTTTTTTTGAATAATTTTGTGTTTCAAACGAATAATATAATATCGAGAAGGATCGATATAAAATAAGCTTGCCTCCTAGAGAAATATCTAGGGGGGATGGGGGGAGGCTGGACTTATAAAATTGGGTATAATTTAGTATTACTAAAAATACTTTAAAAATATTTTGAATAATTTTAGAGTTCATACGAATAATAGAGTATGGAAGATAAGAACACTAACGAAAAGGAAAGTAAGATGGGAAAAGAAATTTATGATTGGGCTTTAGCGAATTACGATGAGGGTGGGCATTGGATTGTTGAGACAATGGAAATCGAGGAAATCGAGGAAGAGTTTAAATCTTTGAAGGAAGCTCAAGAGTATTGCAAGATCATTCAAGATAGGCAAGAAGAGTGCCAAGGGTGGTAAAAATAAAAAAAGATTTTTTTGAATAAAAAGTAAGTTTGTACGAATAATAAGATATGAGAACTAACACTAACGGAGAAAGAAAAATGTCCAGCGAATTGATTCTAAGCATTCAAGATCATGCCGAGTTTCGCAAGCATATGCCACCACTACTGCTTAATGGCAGGGAATACGAAGTAAATGTAAACTACGATCCAAAGTCTAATACCTTTAAGGTAACTTGTTGGGAAGAAAAATTCCCTTGGGGATGGTATGTAGATGAAACAAGCGGACTATATCCTAACTACTTGCACTGTAGGATCTTAGATGGTTGTCAAGCTGTTCACGCCATGCAAGAAGCAAAGGCACTTGAGCAAGAACGAGCCAATGAAGAATGTCAATCTGCGGATGATTACTTATTAGATCATGATGGTGATTGTGATTACAAGGGCGAAGCCTATACACTTTAACAAGGAGAAGTACGATGAGCAGGACAATTCGGTTTACATTGGTAAATATGCCCTTTGAACGAAGGGGCGAAACGCCAAGGGGCATGGTGGTATTCAAGAGCAAGAAGAAGTCTACCAAGGGCGGTAGACAAGCAGAGAAACGCCAAGTAAAGGAGAATGTGTAATGTTTGAGTTAATGTGTGTAGGTGGTTTAGCCAATATGTTGTTTGTAGGGATTATTCTTTTTGCACAACTTTTTAGGGAGATGGACAAATGAACGAAGTAATTGCACTGGCATTGATTGGAAACATTTTCTTTGTTTTTACACTTATCTACTGTAATCTTTTTGTGGAGGTATAATATGCTTATTGAAGTAACTAATGCAGAGAAAAGATTGATTGAACATTCTTTAATTAGATTAAGTTTAGAGAAACAAGATGGTCACTTCTATAAGGAAGCAGACATCAAAGAATTATGGATTAAGCTTCACTTTGGTAAGCATGAACTTGAACCAGTACCAGAATACTTTTTATTGGAGGAAAGTGATAATGTATAGTCTTTATTCTTATCTTTGCTCAAGTACAGAACTCTTACAGATGGAGATTATTTTTAGCCTGTTCGGAGATAGAATAGGTTTTTAATAAAAGTGAGAGTAAATCCCTCTGCTAGACAATTATACTGATGGGCTTAAAAACCTGTCAAGACAATTCTTCAGAGATTTCAAAATTGGTTTATAACTTTTATCCAATGAACAAAAAAGTTAAATTTTAATCTGGCGGTGTCCTATGGATACCACTGGAGTTCCCGAAGTAATGCCCGAATAGCAAGCGGATTACCCATACCACCAAAGCCAAAAATGGTTATACTTTGTTATACCAATAAAATAAAAAGATTTTTTTGAATAATTTTCAAGTTCAAACGAATAATAGTATAGAAAGGAAAACAAGAATCTAAAACTTGAAAAAAATCGGGAGGGCCGATGTAAAACAACCCGCCTCTCTGGTATCGGGAGAGGGATAGGGGATGCGGAACGCCTATGCCTTTGGCGGTAATACTTGGTTATACCAAAAATAATTTAAAAATCTTTTGAATAAAAATCATGTTCGTACGAATAATAAAGTATGAGAAGGAAACAACAAACAAAGGAGATGAGATGAGCGAACAAGAGAAAGAAGTGAGATTTGAAAAAGCTGTTGATAGATTGGATGATAAATTGATGGCTAATGAGATAAGGCAAGAAGATTACGATTTTCTTTATCGAGAACTTGTGAAAAAATTTGAAATGTAGTGAATAAATTTGGGTTTGAAACGAATAACTATATATGGAGAATGAAAGATGAATGTAAGATTCGTAGGTGGTGCAACTATCTTTGTCAAGGTGTTGCCGATAACTGACAGCAAAGGGAAACGCCTTAAGGCTAGGCTCGGTAATGGTAAATGTAGGCAACCATCTATCACGATCCCTTGGGATTATGAGACTGAGTACAAAGAAAACTTTGCGGTTGCTGCAAAGAAATTCGCTGAAAAGTTAAAATGGGAAGGCGATATGGTAGGTAGCTGGATGGGTGACGATGCACTGTTTGTTTTTACTAACTAAGGGGATATAGTCATGAGAAGTTACGATAAGTTGGGGGCTTTGCCCGAAGTCAAGGATAAACCTTACGAGAAGCCACCAGAAAGCGATTTATTACTGCTTGCTGAGCATTTCGGAGGTAGATTGGCTCTGAGGTATGGTTTGGAGGTACTTGGCAAAATTGATGCCGATAATGTCGCTCTAATGGATACGATATACGATGCCGTCTATGATTACATAGACATGACCGAATTTTACGAAGAGTATATCGAGGCTTGTGGGGCTATGGATTTCAATTGGCATAATATCTATTACGCTGAAGTCTTCCATATGCTCAAGAAAGATGGGTATGTTCACTGGGGCGATAACTATGAAATAGGGAGTACAGAATGAACGAAGAAACTAAGGTTAAGCTGTTAAAGCTTTGGAATGAATCCAAAGATAAAGAAACATGGTCGTTCTTCGGTGGCGTGTTCACTGTAGATGGCCAAGACTGGCAAGTAATTCCAGAAGGTAAAGCTTGGGTGAAAAATGGCAAGCTTGTAACTAAAGAACCAAGATTTTTAAAATGTAGTTGAATAAAATTCGTGTTTGTACGAATAATGTAGTAGTAAGAGGTTTTTAATTTTTAACTAATAGTGGCTTTGCCACAAGGAGATTCTTATGAATGCTGTTAGATCTGTCCGTGGTTTTACTGGTAGTGCGTATGCGGGTGTTGTAGCTCGTTACAATGAAAACAAGAACCATTATCACGATGCTTTATGCACTGTGGGTGGTACTGAACCTCAAGTCAAAGCAGTGGTTGCTGATGAGAAGTTTCACATCTTAGATAGGCAAGCGAATAAGCTGTATAAGCCAACTAAGCACTTCCTTAGTCAGCTTGCCTCTAAGACCAAATGGGGAAGCTTTACGCTTAATAAGCTATATGCTTCTAATAATGTCAAGCACCAGACTATTCTTAAGGATTTGGTAGATATATCCTTCCAAGAGGATTTCGATAAGGAAATGTTTTTCAGATTCAACGATCAAGATGATAGTTGCAGGGCGTTCTTAAGTGATCGTTATGCGGTTATCGACAACAATTGGGTCTTGGATCAGACTAGGCAGTTTCTGCCACAAGAATGTGGTCAAGCTGTTGCTTGCGATAAATCTGGTGATGATTACATTAACTTCAGTGTAGTTCTGCCAGCTTCGCTTCGCTCTGACGATGACTCTGATTATGGTGGCTTGATCAAGATCAAGAATAGCGAAATCGGTACGCACCGCTTGGACATTTCAGCGGGTGTCTTTCGCACCATCTGTTCTAATGGTATGATTGGGTGGGTAAGGCATGACGATGTAAGTGTAGTACATCGAGGCAAGGTTGATCTAGGCCACTTGGCTAATCAGATACAATCCTGCATTGCCAAACACATTCAGTCTATCCCTGTGATGATTGATAAGCTATTAGGTACGAAGAAGATGGTATTCGGAGAAGGTGCTTCGATGACTCCACTCTTCGCCTCTGTAGCTCAGACCTACAAGTTCTCTAAGGCAGAGATCGATGCTGCTCAGAATGGTTGGGATATTGAACGCCAAGAGACTCCCTTCTATGCGAAGACTCTCTTTGGTATGGTCAACTCCCTTACCAGAGGAAGCCAAAAGCTTGGCGAATCCTCATGGGAGAAGCTTAACGAGGTTGGTGGTGCTTTGGCTAGCTATAGCGAATCTGAATTTATCGGACTTCGCAATAAGGCTAATGCCTTGACTACCAAAGATGTTCACTCTATCTTGGGCAAAGAACTTATGTTCGCCTAAGATGGTTTGGATGGGGGGGTAAGAACTGGGCAGCTTATCCCCTTTATTAAAACAATCCTGCTGGTGCAAACCTCTCGCTGGCAGGACTCAGGCAGAGTGGAGATCCCTTTACTTCACTCTGCGTTTTTTTTCTTTTTCTTTTGAATATTTTTCGTTCTCATACGAATAATAAAGTATAGCCAATACGATTCGACTTGAGAAATGATCTCCCTGCTGTTTGTCTTACCAACAATAAGCGGGTTTGGGGAGGGTACGCCCACATACTGCTTTTTTTGCAAGTACGCACTCCCCTATCCCCACAAGACAATCTAGTCCTATAGGCGGGTTTGATGCGGTTGCCCCTCACACTTCTATTGTATTATTCGTTTCAAGTTGTCTTTTATTCAAAACTAAATTTTTATTTTTTTATTTGAATAAATCTGAAGCTGGTACGAATAATGAGGTATGGAAGGAAAGAAGTTTCAAAAGTATACAAAACTATACAAAAGTGTACAAAACTATACATTTGGACAAAAAATGAGTTTTTGAGTGGCAAATCGTCACAAATTTGCACCTTTTTAAGCCTTTTTTAACCCTTCTTGACCTTGGTGGTCACTATGGACACAAAATGTGTGTTTTTCCGCAGGAATATGAGCTTTTTCCCTATTAGGAGTATAGAAAATGAGACTATCAATAAAGTATGAGCAAAAACTGGACAAAAAACTGCCGATTAATGAGCTAGATATCGGTGTCTTAGCTACAGAAATCATCCGATTAAAGGCCATTCTGTACAGATGCAAGGTCGCAGTTGATGACCAAAATCTGCTGAAATTGAGGCTCTGGCATGATTAATTGAGCCGTAAACATATGGTATCAAAGGACTTATGTCAAAGTATACAAAACTATACATCTTGTTGCGTGGAAGCCACTTTCCTATACCATGTTAGTTCACCTAATACGCTATAGTAAAAAAGCCTCTCTGCCCTATGTATATTAGTAAGGATAATATTAATAATTTTAGTTGTTATAAACAGTCAAAAAGTGCATAAATATGGGGGAAAAATGCAAGAAACAAGTTTAGTGCCTGACAACTTTTTAGTGTCTGTTAACAACCCTAATTTGCCCAATGAGGAAGTGTGGGTGTGGAAGATCAAGGGTAGTTCTTTGGTCATAGTCACTAAAAATGGGGTGAAAATAATGTCATTAAATGGGCATAAAACAGTAGAGTTTAGCTTTGAGGGGGTAGAAAACGCATTTGGTGCAATTAAACCGTAGCACAGTACGGAAAAATATTAAAAATAAATTGAATAAAATTGGTTTTGGTACGAATAATACAGTATGGCAAGGAAAGATAACACTAACACAAAGGAGAATGAAAGATGTATGTAAAACCACAAACGACAGAGGAAAAGTTGATCGACTTGGTTAAGGAGCTTGCTGGACATTTAGAAGATGTCTACATTCAACCTGACTTTGATGAGAATGACTATGGGCAAAAACTTTGCAATAGAGCAAGAAGGTTTGCAAATAAGTCTGATAAAAGAAGAAACGAAATCTACAAACAACAAGGAAAGTAAACATGGGTGCTTATGTATATAAACTTAGTGGTATTAGAAACTACCTTGAGTTAAACATTGAGGGCAAACAAGAACTTGTCTACCAGATTGAGTATTGGTGGAAACCCTCATGGAGTCTTAAGGGCGATGAGTGCAAGCCCAAGACATACAAGCAAACAGTAGCAGCATTAAAGAGGGCGTTTAAAGATAGACCTATTAATTTCATTAGCATGGCTGGCTATGAGAATATCTATAGGGTTACACATGGTGGTTTTACCGATGTTCTAGATGGTCATTTGGGCGAATATTGTTATCCATTAGTTGATCAAAGCCTTATTAAATAGGGGTTTACAATCCAATTACTAATAAGTTTTAAATTAGTAGTTGGCTGTTTAGGCAATATACATAACTAAGGAGGTCGATATGTACAAGGTAAGATTTCATTTGGCAAAAGGGGAAAACTACATGAAATGGCAAATTACTGGTGATGCTTCACCTAATAAGCCGAGTGGCAAGCCATTCTATTGCGACCCATCTACTGTGTGTATACAGATGATTAATGCCAAGTTGGTCAATCATGTGGCTACAGCTACAAAGATCAAATGTGGGGCGAATAAGACTGTGTGTGCATGGGTAGAGTGTGAGAACCTAGTTATCTACAGAGATGATACTGCTGGTGGGCGAGCAAACATGAACTATATAAACAAGATTTTTCCAAATACTCATATGAAATTATCATATAACCCAAGAGTTGCACCAAACTGGGTAGGTCATAATGGTACAAACATGGACAAGGCCGAGAACTTAAATATCTTTTCTTCTGGCAGAGAACTGTTCTATACATCGTCTTCTATTAGCTGTAAGTCTTCAATTGAACCAATTTCTATTTAAGGAGAACTAAACATGATTACATTTACAAAAGAGTATAGCGGTATAAGCAATACATATAGGTATAAGATTACAACCTTGAAAAAGGATGGACTCACAAGAACCGATTGGATAGACATGGAAGATGTCTATGTCAAGCTTGTAGGTATTGAATCATGCAAAGAAGAAAAAAGGCTTGAGAAAAGAAAACCAGAGTACAAGTTCAATGATACATACCAGTATGTAATTACTTGCAAAAGTATATTTGTATATGTACAAGGTAGGAACGAGAAGGAAGATAATAAGATTGCGATCATTAAAAGATGCTTCCCGCATATTCCTTTTCTAAACGATGTTGATCCAAAGGATATGAAAAAAGCAAGTTACTGGGGCAATAGTGATCGAATCTATATACATGATGGAAAGTTTTATAATTGTAAATATGCAATTATGCAAAAATATATTCCATAACTTAGGAGATTAAATGTTGTACGAATTTAGAAATCCAATGCCAGTAGAAACCAATCTTGGATATGGCTTGCTTGTATATGTTCGTGATGGTGGGGCATTTTCAAACGATGTCTTCGCCATAGTCTCTGAAGTAGATGGAAAGCTTCGTCACTTTAGAAGTGGTCAATTTAGGTTCTTGCCTAACCCAACTTTTGACATTGAAAATTTGGGCGGTATGCAAGAAAAAAAAGTTGAATAAAAATTGAGTTTGTACGAATAACTAAGTATGGAGATTAAACTTAACCAAGGAGATGGAAATGAAAAAGAGAATGAGCATTGCACTTAATCCAAAGGATTGTCCGAAGTTTAAAGTGATCAATGGATGGAAGGTTGAAGCCAAGGTTGGCTATTATGTTCACGCTGATGGTTGGAAGTTTGGCGAATGCCTCAAGTCTTCAGACTGGGATAAAGCAGACTTTTATCTACCAACAGGATACACATTCGGTACTACAGAGATAGCTACCAATATCTATATAAGTGGGCGAAAGCTTATTCATAAAGATGGTGGCATATATGTGAGAGTACAAATTGAGTTTGTGCATGATGGGGAAGAAAATGTTCATACTTATGGCGTTATGAAATTACTAGATATGGATTACATAGGAGAATAAACATGAGCAAGTTTGTAACTGGATGCCAAGTTGTTTGTAAGTTTTCTGATGGCAAAGTAGAGAATTTTTTGCTTAAAGAAAAATTAACAGAAATTGCTGGCGGTTTAAAATGGGTTGTAAGTGACCGCAAGGGATTACTTAGAGTGATTCTTGAAAAGGAAATGTTTAAGTTAGGCAAAGGAAAAATAAAGATTGGTGATTACGCATACAATGCTAATTCAAGTTCTGTAACTCTTATCAATGAAGATGATGATCTTCCTTATGTAAATGAAAATTACTACAAAGTTCAAAATTACAAGGAGAGCAAACATGAAAGTCATAACACTTAACGAGTGCTTGCACTACATGGAATCAATTGGCTATAGGCTAGCTGCTAAAGGATTTGGTTTATTTATTTTTCGGCAAGACAACAGGCGTTTAAGTTTAACTCTGAGTGAACTAAGAACTAAATTTAAAAAGGAGAATAATCATGAATGATCAATTTAAAGAAAAACTTAAAGGTATGATTCAGACTTTGCACGATTCATGCACAGAGATCAAGTATGAATCTTGGGAACCATCTAAAGAAGGCTTTTCTGCTATGGTTAAAAATTTGCAAGAGATAGTCACATTACTTGGAAAAACATATATCCATATGTATATGTTAAACTTGAGAATTAAAGCACTTGAACAAGAATTTGCGTTTTCCAAATGCGAAGGAGTAGAAACAAATGAATGATCAGTTTAAAGAAAAAAAAGAAAAGCTTAAAGGTATGCTCCAGACTTTGCACGATTCATGCAGAGAGGGCGAGTATGGACATTGGGATGCTTCTAAAGAAGGCTTTGCTTCTATGGCTGAAAATGTGCAAGACATAGCCATCATGCTAAATCTTAAGATTAAAGAAACATATAAGGGAGTACACAAAGATGAATAATGTAAATGTACAGCTAACACCAGATGAAATATCCATGATAGCTAATAGCTTAAGCTATGAACTTAGTGTTCTTGGCAACAAAGGTATAGACCCTCCGTACAAAAAAGAATTGGAAAAACTTTATGAAAGATTAAGCACTCTTGAGGATGAAATCTAATGATTGAAATCAAACAGGTAGGAAACCAATGGAGAATCAAAAGAGAAGAACTTAACGCTCCTGCTTATAGAGATATGGACAAAGTATACTTACATATACTTAGAGGTAGAATGAATGAGCATGGCGTTATCAATTGTGCCAATCTGTATATCTATGTAGATGGACATAACCCTGTTGATGATAAGCACATACGGAGTTTTAAGACTGGTGCTACATATCTAAATTTAGCTGTGCCTAATGGGGAATTTTATAACTCTATGTATACAGTTAAAGATCAAGTTTTTGGAAATAATTATTGAATAATTTGAAGTGTGAAACGAATACTAAGTTAAGGGAAACGGCTTTGCGTGGACTAAGGGCGTTCCTTAGTTCACGATGCTGGACTAACAAGGAGATTACTATGAGCAAGAGTAAGTTTACAAGAGATGAAAAAACCAATTTGTTAATGGCATGGGATATATTTGCCTTGCGTGAAGATTTAAATGCGAATGACTATCAAATGATTTGTGGCATCCTTAGAGGCGATGGATACCAAGCATATGACCTCATGACAGAAAAAGATTTTGATAATGAGTTTTATGAAAAATATAATGAACAAATTAAATATTCTACAAAAATACTTGAGTTAGCTCATGTGTTGAATGGTGAACCAATTAATTTACTAAAAGTTTAACAAGGAGAGTAACATGGCAGACAATCAGAATAAAACAGTACCAGTATCATTATCAATATGGCAATTAAAAATATTGCTTGAAGCTACCAACTACTTTTTGGATGCACTTGAGGATGACGAAGAAACAGAGTTTGTAGCAGATAAGTATGATGTTGCAGAAATAAATAAACTTTTAGAAAGGCTGGTTGCAAATGATTAAAGAAAATGTTCAATACGACTGGAAGTTTTGTTTTAATGATGGTGGCAATGGTCATAGCCTATGGCTTGATAGAAACACCAATAGATACACAATTAAAGATCGATCTGGAACTAAGCCTCATCTTACAGATGATGGTGTTCTTTGGATAAGTGATGGATTTGTAAATGTTCATATTCATGGCGATAAACTAGGTACTAGTTTTAAAGTAGAAAAACCAAGAGATGGAAGCACAAGAGGTACTTGTTATTGTGTTTTTGATTTTGGTATTCGTGTAGCTAAAGAATTGAATATGGAAGTTGTATTGAGCGAAGAACTTAAGAAACTTGAACCTCTGTTTTGTCTTACCAGTAGTAAAGGAGTTAGCAATGAACTTAACCGATAGACAGCGTGAAATTATAAGGGTAGTCCTTAGTTATTGCTTGGCTAACTATGACGAGCTTAATGAGTGCTTATATCCAGATGAAACCGAAATTTTGAATGAAATACAATACTCTGAAATTTCAGACATATTATTAAACATAAGGAGATAGCATGAAAAAAGAACAAAAGTCTTATATCTATACTGTCTGGCCTAATAGTGGTAATGCAGTAACCCTATGGTTATACTCTAAGGCATCAAAAAGAGTTGACAATACAACAAATGTATACCTACAAGGGGATGATGCAGCTTTATTTCTTAAGGAAGTAAAAGAGACTGAAGATGTTTGGGAAAACAGTACAGATATGACCAAAGATATTCTAAAGAGAAACTTTGAAAGTATAGAAGGTCATGTTTCTTATATAATTTCTCAATATTTCTAAATAAAATTGATGGTGAAACGAATAAGTAAGTATGGAGATTTAACACGCAGTATTAAATATACAAGGAGAGCGAAATGATAGAAGAACATGAACAAGAATATAGCGAACAATATGAAGATGGTTTTAAAACAGTATTGAAGTTCTTTTCTGCTGAAGATGAAAAGCAATGCGAAAGAAACTTATACAAGTACACAAGTTGTGGTGCTTGGATCGAATTTAAGGACTGGGGCATTAAACTTGGTTCTATCGTAGAAGGTTCAGACGAAGGAACTGATGTCTTTGAACTTAAGTATAACGAAGACTTCTCAGAAGAAACTATTCAAAAAACAATAGATCAGATTGAAGAACAAGCAGATTCAATCTGGAAGTATGCAAACGAAATTGGTGAAGATGGACAGACAGATGAAGAAAATGGGATTGATTTCCCAACTTTATAAGGAGAATAACATGGATCGCAGACGATGGACACATAAAGTTATTAAGGAAGGTAAATATGGCTGGATGGATGGCAGATGGTTGCGAACTCCATCATGGACTGGCACTCTTGATGAGTGTGTAGATAAAGCTCGTAAGATGGCAGACTTGTCCAATGCTGATGGTGAAGTATTTATCATTAGGGTTGTGCCAAGAAAGAAGGGCGAAGCCGTACTAAAAATAAGTAGTTTAAACACTATTGAAAGACAAGTAAGAGTAATGAATCAATATGAACAAGATCACTACATTTAAGGAGAATCACATGATTAAGACTAGAGATAGACTGTTGGCAGATGTAAAGAAGTTTGTATCTAAGTATTGTGATGTTGCTGTATACACCGCAGAGGAATGGCAAAAGAAAGAAAGCACCATGCACTTTGGCGAAGTTGTATTTGTAGCCGAAGGCGAGCTTTATTACGCTCTAAATGGTCAGCATGGGCGAGAAATAAAGACTGCTATCAAGAAGATTGCCGAGAAACATGGGTGTTATATTGAGCAAGGTTTTGGTTGGTCATGGCATTTTTGTGCGATAGAAACGCTTATTTAAGGAGGGATTATAAAATGGATTACACACATAAGATATCTAATCTTGGCGATGGCTATCCATATGAAGGTGAGATCATCGTAGATAATGACAAGAATACTTTAAGATGTATTAGCGTATCAGATATTCACTTGGAGCGATGGGAAAGAAACTGGGTATACGCTCTCTGCGAAACAGTAGCTTTGCCTTTGCATAAAAAATCTATTGAAAAACTTTACGATGTAAGGAGTATTAAATGCTTAAAAAATTAAAAAGGATTGGGCGAGGTCAGAATCGTTATTCTGTTTATGACGATGAAGGTATAAAAAAACAAAACTATTATGTTTTAGCAAATAGCCATAGTGCTGCTGATTATAAAGTTAAGCAACAATTCGGTGAATATGCTAAAGCTGGTGGGCAGTTAAGTACAAAAGATTGGGAATGGATGACAGAAGACCAAGAATTTATTGTGCAACCATCTAAAGTTAAGCGGTTGATTGCATCTTCTATTTTATTATCTATAGCATTGGTCGTATCTGCTGGTTTATACAATGTATTTTTTAAATAGGAGTTTAATTATGGCAAGAGTAAAAATGGTTTTAGAACTAGACTTTGAGGTAATACAAAAGACTAAGGCGAGCATTTTAAATCTTGCTATGAGTCTTAGTGAGGGCGAGAGAGAACCATTGAGTGTAGTAATGAACATACTAGATTCAATACAAGATCAAGCAATTGATAACACAGGCAACAATTACACAGTTAAACAGGTATACGGATCATAGTTATATGGGGGTGTAATTCAATGGTAGAATTTTGGTCTTATATACCAAATGTCGTTGGTTCGATTCCAACCTCCCCTAATATTTGAATAAATTTGTGTTTTACACGAATAAGTATATGTAAGGCTGGCAGAGATATGGATAAGCTTTAGCCTTATATTAAAGGCACACTACAGTAAGGAGAGAAAATGATTAATGAAAAAGCCATTGAGAATCTTGTAAAGTTAAACAGATGGGATCTTGCTCATCTTGCTATTAAACATAATGAAACTGAATTAGATAAGCTGCGTGAAGAAGTAAAGATGCTGCGTGAACAATTACAATTACTTAAGGAGATCAAATGACAAAATATAAAAAAAACGATGTGGTTGTTTGCAAAACAGCAGAGAATAACTTTGCTATTTACACTTTGGTCGAACCTTGGAAAGTTTATAAAAAATGGTTAGCAGTTGGAGCAGATAAGAATATTTATCGGGTACATGAAGATGATATTCTGGATAAAGATGATCGAGACAATGTTTTAGAGCTAACTAGTTATATTAAAGCGTTATCTGAATATTTATTTACAAGCAAAGTTTATTAAAGGAGAACAATCATGACCCCCGAAGATCTTGACAAACTTATAAATGACCCCAAAACATGGGTGGTAAAAGACTTTAATCACACAAATGTATATCTACATCTTGATGAAATTGAGGTTTTAATTACTGGATTAAACCTATTGATTGAACAGGAATCCACAGGGAAACAAAATGATTCCCGCAATGAACTACTTGAAAAGTTATCTGCATTAGAAGAAAGAGAAAGGAGTAGGAACTAATGAAATACAATATTTTAGCAAATGGAGAAAAGGTAGCAACAATCGAAGCTGACTTTAGAAGGGCAGAATGTCCATTGCTGCTAGATGGTGGGTCAACGCCATATCAAGTGGGCGATTTCAGCCACAATAAGGTTCAAGCTGCCGAAGCATTATTGCTATGGGATAAATTGACAACAGGCTATAATCGTGTCTCTATACTTACAGATGATGAAGGAGAGCGATTTGTGCTGGCAGACATTAGTGTAGTTGAGGGTGTATAAAACTTTTTAAAGGAGATATAACATGACAGCAACAGAAGACAAACCAGAAGTTAAGAAAGATAAAATTAGCGATGGAGCAATACTTGAACAGCTATATAAACAAGTAGATAGGGTTGAAGATGTGATTAAAACATCTGTTGTAAATGTATATTCAAACAGATACAGAATCAACATTTGGCAATCTATTGGTAATCCATTCATTCCTAAGTTGGGCAAGATAGTGGCTAGCTATTTTGTTTGTGTAGATGAGAGAGGAAAATTAAAAATATTAGGAAGAATGGGTGAATAATTTCTAGATTAAAACGAATAATAATATAGAAAGGTGTGAGATGGATTTTTGGGAAGAAGAAGTGGCTAAACATATCTGTTATATAACAGGTGTTACTAAGCAGACTGCTTTTGCAATGATAATGTCAAATAGTTTTATATTTATGCAAGGATGGGCAATGGGCGAATCAGCATTAAATATAGCTAATAGGATTTTAAAGGAGTATGTTGATGAAAAAATTAGAAAGTCAAAAACAATTATTTGAAGATGTCTTTGCAGTAGAGCATATCCATTCAAGTAAAAAGAAGTTAGTTATTCGTACAGATGTATTTGAAGATGGTCTTATCGTGCAAAAAGTATCTGCCAATTGCACAATGCTTTATATCAACGACCTTGATTATATGGCTAAAGGCGATGTTCTTGATGGAAGCATTCAGATAATTTTCTTTCCAATATCAGAAAAAGAATTGAACAAAAGATTCAAATTGCTTGCAAACTCTATTTTAAAAAAGGAGGAATTATGTGGTACGAAGACAGACAAAATTTAGTGGCTCTGGCCAATTACCTTAAAGATGATGGAGAGTGGAGAGATTATAGCACTAAGGAACATAAGGATGATCCTGCTAATCGAATGATCTACTTTCTTTCTAAGCCTTGGAAGTGGCAAGAAGAATGGGAACAGTTTCAACAGAAAAGGAGTGAGGAACTATGTCAACAAAAATCATAACAAGAAAAAGAAAACAAACAGGTGAAGAACTAAAGGGTTGTACTTCTGCTCTACTGTCTTCACTTAGAGAATCTTATAGAATACTAAATGATTACTCTAACAACTTAGAGAAAACAGTATTGAGAACGCCATTAAATATTAACTCTTTGCAAAACGAAATTGAAAAATTAAACTTTGCATTTCAGAATTTAGTATGTTTATATGATCGTGATGAACAACTAGAAATTCTAATGGAAGAACTTAAGAATGAAGTATCTGTATAACTAGCAAAAAGATAATTTATTTGAATAATTTCAATTGAATTACGAATAATAATATATACAATAAAATCACAAGGAGAGTCATATGTATCCATCAGACCCAACACACGGAACTTTTTGTTTGTTTATCTTATTGGCAGCTTTTGCCATACAGATTATTGCACTTAACTTTAACAAAGGAGGATAAAATGAAAAATAGAAGGATTAGCATTACATCAAGTATTATCGAAGGCATTGAACGAATGGTGCATAGTAATTGCATTAATGAAAGTTATGCTGAATTTATATTGGATTGGATTCAAAATATTAAAAGATTCCCAATGCAAAAATATTCAGATATTCCACAAGAGCTACGCTTAAAATTAGACATTCTTAATAGTCAATACATTGATAAGAACGAAGAAAAAAATGGTCTTGTGTATCATAAAAGTATCTTAGATGCATTTATGTACATAACCAAAGTTAATGAACGATATAAGGAAGTAGCTCCAATTGCTGCTGAAGTTGAACAGGAATAATGTGCGTCTTTTCTAAACTAGGAGGGT
>Ga0208974_1000064_pt1 | contig 46301 bp, 30 predicted proteins | sample GreLakmeER15MSRF_FD_187699 | JGI IMG/M metagenome (GOLD analysis project Ga0208974, IMG submission 187699) | Freshwater lentic microbial communities from great Laurentian Lakes, MI, USA - Great Lakes metaG ER15MSRF (SPAdes) | ecosystem: Environmental > Aquatic > Freshwater > Lake | place: Great... | reverse complement strand
TTAATAAAGGAACACAAACCAATAATGGTGTTTATGAGTATTCTAAAACATTTTTTTCCACACTTGAAAATTTTGGAAAAAATAAAGAAATAGAATTAATGGTTCAAAACCAATATGGTCCAGAAGGTCAACAAAGTAAAACCACAATAACACCCAATTTAAATTTCCAAACAAAGGCCAATGAAGGAAACTACGGTTATGCCGATAGTATTCAGAGTAGTTTAGAAACTAAAGGAAATGAGTTAGAAAAGTTTTTAAGGGTATTAAACAAATACGGACCCGAAAAACAAGCAGGGCAATACGGTGATTCTGTTTTATTTGAAGTAAAAACTTTAGGGACAAATACCGGTGAATATAAGAACCAAATAGATGCGCAAGGTAGTTTATTAGAGACTGAAGGTCAATTACAAGAGATTATATTATACACTAAAAACAAGTACGGACCGGCCGTTAAAGGTAGTAAATCTTATGGTAATGTAGTGCCGATCAACGATGAGTTCTCATTAGGATCAAATTACGGAGAGTATATTCCAAACGAAAGTTCTGGAAATGAAAGTGAATTACAAATATTAGGGGAACAAAACTTAACCATTTTATTAAATAATGTTTACCAACCAACAAACCCAACAGAAGTAACGCCAAACGATAATATACAACAAAAACCAAGTAAAGGTGAGTTTATATATGAAACATCAATACCTGAAAGGACAACACAAGAATCCCAAAGTTTGGTTTATTCTAAAAACAAATATAATAATGGTGAAGGTGGATTTGAGATTCTAACTATAGATGACCTAACCACCGAAACGCTTAATAGTCCTTACTTGTTAAGTGACACAACATTCGCTTTCATATCTTCTGACTATTTGCCGATTTCCATATTAACAACGGATAATGTTGAAAACATAAATGGTAGTGATGGTAAGTTAAGTCAAGATTCGTCGTTAGCGCAAATAGGGGCAAAACAACTACAAAAAGAATTTAAGGCGAGAGTGGCTTTTGAGTTATTACAACAAACGTTAGGTAAGTCAACACTTACTAATTCTACTATAACACCAAATAGTGGAGGGATTTCTGTGAATCCAAAATTAAACCCATTTGATGTCTTAGGGGTATTATCAAATAAATTACCAATAATACAAAGAGACTATAAAATAACATTACCAAATAATGATGACAAATCGGTTGGGTTTGTTGGTAGATTATCTGGTCTTTATTCACCATATTCAATAATACCTACTCAGTATTTCGATTACCCAAACAGGAACTTTTTAAGCCAATCGATCGATAACCCTGTGGGTGCGGCATTAGGTCTCGTTAATAATTTGGTTAATAGTATAACATCACCATTTATTGATTCTGGATCTGAATTATTTATTGCTAACACCTCACCCGCCGTTAGAGGGTTATTATTCGATCAATTATTTTATAACAACTATAGACCTGACTATCTTTTAAGTTCACTACAAAGTCCAAACCTATTAGCACCTAAAGGTAATTACTACGTCGGTAACACTAAAAACTTTATAAGAGACGCGGTTAGTCCTAAAACCGACCAACCAAAAGGAAGAAACAAAAAGGCAAATATAGGTCCGGTTTTTAGTTATGGTGAGATAGCAAAAGAATATGAGGGACCAAAATTATCAGAACAACTTTTTGGGATATCATCTAAACCATATTATGATGGTGTGGGACCACAAGGTGGGTTTACTTGGATAGCTAAAGACAACTTATATGGTCCTGGAAAATTCGTAGGTCCGGGAAATAAACAAATAAACGGTAAAAGTGATACCGTATTTGAACAATCAAGTTTTGGGCCTCAATACAATAAATCGAAGTCTACGGAATTTGGTTTAACTGAAGGGTCTATTTTAGACGTGACACAAAAATTAGTACAAGCGGCTAACAATTCCTCAAGAAGAAGTGAACACGTTGGTAACGCAATAAATCAAGTATCTAAAGTGTTTAAAGATGGTTTAATGGAAATGACGAAGGGATCCAAAGTTATCCGATACACAACACCGACATCTGTTGATCCGTCACAAGCGATTATGGGGTATGAGTATTGTCGATTATTCACAAAAGATAGGCCGTACCTTACATATAATGAATTACAAAAAAAAGACGGAAACATAAGGAATTTTTCTTACTCTGTATTAGATAAAACCTACAACCTCAATATTGCTCCTATGGGTAGTAAAGATAATTTAGGGTCAAGTAATATTACTAATGAGGGTAAAGTAAAAAAATATATGTTCTCTATTGAGAATTTGGCGTGGAAAACATCCAATAAGTCTGGATATAGGGTCGACGATTTACCTGCTTGTGAGGTGGGACCTAATGGTGGTAGAATTATGTGGTTTCCACCATATGAGTTAAAGTATGACGATTCTTCCAATGCTAGTTGGGATAAAGTAAATTTTTTAGGTCGACCAGAACCTATTTATCTGTATAAAAATACTGAAAGATCGGGAGGATTATCTTTTAAAATTGTGGTAGACCACCCATCAATTTTAAATTTGATTGTTAATAAAGAACTTGAAAAAGAAAATAATAGTGAGTCAACAAAAATAATTGATTCGTTTTTTGCTGGTTGTTTAAAGTATGACCCAATATCCCTACTTAAAAAGTATAGACAATTTAGTTTAAGTGACGTTTTTGAAGCCACAGAAGCATTAAATAGTATACAAGACTTAAAAAAGGTAATTAATGAAATACCAAAATCACAAACAACAGGAGAAAAAACAACAACTACTAGTGATATAACCGGATCCGAAAACCAAACAAGTAACACTTCAGACATAACCGAACTAGAAAAAGGATCTGTAAAGGGGGGTAAATTTGAAGAAATAATTTTATTGTTTGACCAATCAATTCCGACTGAGACCTCATTAGGGGGAGGTCTTGAAAGTGATAATGATTATGAGACCCTTTATGGTGCTTTCATTGGTAATAAAACAACATATATAAATTCGGTAACAACAAACTCCAATTTTCCTGACGGATCATATATAGAATACGGAACAACAACTAAATTAGTAGACCTACCATCCACAATCACCATTGTAGACGCCGCTTCAAAATATATAATATTCAAAAAATCTAGTTTAGAAACTTTATATACTGACATACTGAAAGAAAAGTCTGATTTTGATGATTTCTTAAATAAACTTGCCACCGCATTAAAATCAAATGCGACCGTATCATTTACCATTGTTTCGTCCGCTAACTCAAACGGGACCGTTGACTATAATAAAAAATTGTCAAGTAGGAGATATGATTCAGTATTAAAAACGATATTAAGTAAAGATGATGGTGATGGTGCAACGCTAAAAAAATATTATGAAAGTGGTAAATTAAAAATTACATCAGACCCACAAGGAAAGGGCTCAATATTAAAAACCGATGAATATTCAAATATTGATTGTTCAAGGGCGTTTAATAATACTAATACGGATGGGAAGGCATCAATACAGGCAATGTTATGTAGAAGAGTGACGATCACAGAACTAGAGGTAACGGCCGCTGAGGTTATTCCTGAAGAGAAAAATCCAAATAGTGAATCGGATAAAAAACCATCAGAAACTTTACCGAACTTAAATGCGGCGGAAACTACAAACGTAAACAACACAACACCTCAATATGTAACCACTAATTCATCAAGCAGACTAACAGGGGCTAACGCTAAGACCGCAGGACTAACTAAAAAATTATTAAGAAAACTTTTAAGCGAATGTAGTTATTTTGAAATGTTACAAGAACAACAACCGATGGTTTATGACGGTATTAAAAGTAAAATTAAAAATTTTAGCCCAACATTTCACTCAATGACACCTGAAGGGCTTAATTCTAGATTAACATTTCTAAATCAATGTGTGAGACCTGGTGATACGATACCTACAGTCGTTTCGGCGGGTAATCAAGGGCAAACCGCACTACAATATAATGACGTGTTTAATAGTGCCTTTGGTACACCACCGGTATGTATTATTAGGGTTGGTGATTTTTACAACACAAAGGCAATAATTGAAACCGTTAAGTTTGACTATAACGAGGCGAGATTTGACTTAAATCCCGAAGGAATTGGGGTACAACCAATGATAGTGGACGTAACATTAGGTCTTAAATTTATTGGTGGTCACGGACTTAAAGGTCCTGTCGCGACATTACAAAACGCATTATCGTTTAATTATTATGCAAATACAGAAATGTATGATGAAAGGGCGGAAGAGACTGAGGTTGATAAATACACAAAATTGGATTCTGAGTTATTAGAAGACATAAAAAATGAATATGGTATATTAGATGGTAAACGGAATGAAGGAAATAGTGCTGGAAACACTATAGGTACTATATTAACTAATTTCGTTGATCCAACAACTAGTGCAATAACAGGAACAATACAATATAAAGATGTGATGAAAACCCTTACCACGGTTAGTGAAGAATATTTTAATACAATTTTTAATAATTTTGAAAAAATTAAAAACGAAACACTAATAGGGGGCATTATACTTTATAATTCAGAAAAAAAATACACGCAAGGTCGTTTTAATTGGTTAAGTGGGGACAGCACAAATGTAGTTAATATTTTTGGTAAACCTTTTTCATTTTCAGACAGGATAGATACTATTATAAGCCAAGCTAAGGACGATGTGGATAAAGAAGTATCACCATTATTAAGTAAGATATCGATAGCGTCTTTTGATAATTCAGAGACAAGAAAAATAAAAAGAAGAATTAAAGAATTAATTGATGGTAAGAGTAGCGGGTTAAAACTAACATTATCATCGGCACAGGCAAACATTATAAAAAATGAAGTATCTTTAATAAAGATAACCGATAAATTAAATTATGTGTCAGATAAAGTTGATGGTTATATAAATAATCGAGGGGGGGTGGTTATCTTTGATCTATCAGGGGTCACAACCGGAACAACAAATACCTTTGATGAGTTAGTGACGGACTTCTTAAAAGTCGGAACCGACTTAAACACATATAACCAAAAATTAGATGAATTTAAAATAGTGCCGACCGGAACATCATATACGTACAATGATGAATTAAATTTTGAAATGTATTTAGACGAAGTGGGCGGATACAAGAGTGTGTCGAAACAAAGAAATGTGTTTTTTATGGTGTTCGGTAAAGAAATCTTAGATGATTATGTGAAGTTTATTGATAGTATAGTGTCGGTTATCCCACTATCCTCAACACCGCCAGCCGAAGAGGCTAGAGACAAATGGAAACAAGTTTTATTAAGTAACTTAGGGTTTGTATACGATTATAATGTAAATGAAATAACAAAAAGACCTACTGGATTATATCAGGATTTTGAAAATTCTAAAACTAAAACGGACTCACTATTTAACAAATTTAGGTACGATTTTTTAGACACATTTATACCTGCTAGTAGGTACCTACCAACTGGTTTTGAAACAAAAGACAGGATAATGGACTACAAAAAACAAAATCCAGTAATCCCACCTTATGATGAAAATCTAAAAGACCTATCAAGTAAAAACGACGTTGATTGGGAATACTTTAACTTGAAAAAAACACTTAATTAATATGGATTATTATAGAAGGTATAGTAAATTTTTTTTAAACGGCACCCAAACAGTAGTACCCTTTATTAGTATAGGTAATAGGTCGTCTGATCAAAAATATGTTTACAGGGCTGGACAATCTAGACTTGATAAAATAAGTTATGAAAAGTATGGTTCACCTTATTTTGGTTGGTTAATACAAATTGCAAATCCCATTTATGGTGGGTTAGAAAGTGATATTCCTGATGGTACAATATTAATTGTGCCGTACCCTTTAATAAGTGCATTACAAGACTACAAAAATGCGATAGATACACATATTTTTTATTATGGCAGATAATTTAAATCAAAAATCAATATACGTAGAAACGGATTACGACAACATTATATTAATAGACCCAAATAAAGTCGTTGTAAATAATGTTGTAAAAGATAGACTTGTAGAACACGAAGAATTGGTTTTTTATGCCAACCTATCTACAAGGTCGGTACCAAGAACTAAATTGGCTGTCGGAATTGATGGTACGGAGAGTAATGTAGTGAATACAACTATAGCTAGTTTAAATGGATCTGCCGACATTAATTTTTTACAACCACAAGGTAAACGTGCTTTTGATACGAGTTGGTCAAATCAATTAACAGGTTCGGGTTCTCGTGGTGGTTTGGGAGTCAATCAAACTAAAGAAACTGAAATCCAAAATAAAGACGGTACGACAAGGTACATTAGAGACGTACTGAATTACGAAGATACCCAAATGTTAGGTATTACTAGTATTAAAGTTGATATCTCAGGTGGAAAGGCTGGAGGAATGTTTGTCCCAACTGTTGATATAGAATTAGTTGACGTACAAGGAAGAACTTTATTTGAACAAGGAGAAAAGTCACTATATTCTGTATTTTTTAATTTACCATACCCAATATTTTATTTAACACTTAAAGGTTATTATGGTAAAGCCATTAGGTATAGTTTGAATTTAATAAGTTTTAGCGCCACTTTTGATCAAGAGTCAGGTAATTTTAAAGTTAGTTTAAAATTACTTGGAAAAAATTCAGGACTTTTAAGTGATAGTCTTTTAGATTACGCTAGAACGGCACCAAAAATGTCACCAACACTGATAACTGAGGAGTCACCATCATCCACAAACTCAACAACCACAACGACGAGCAGTAAAGAAACCTCTTTAGGGGGTCAAATATTGGATGAGGTTTATGGGATATATAAGTCTAAAGGTTTAATTGCTGACGATTTTCCACATTTAACTATAGATCAGTTTATTGAGGATGCCGATAGTTTTACAACAACTATGCAACAAAACATAGAAAAAGGTGACTTTGTCGTTTTAAGTGATATAGACCAATTTAGGACCGATTTAAAAGAATTAAAAGATAGGTCGTATAAAGTAATTTTAAGAAATTATTTGGACACTACTAACTATTTTTTTTATAACAATCAAATATATTACCCATTTAAGAATACATTACCATACCAAAAAAGGGTGGATATAATTAGTGCTATTAAAAAAGAAATTAATAATTCGCTTGATAATATGCGTAAAAACGCATCTTTTGGTCAGGATGCCGATGGTGATAACCAAATACCCGTAAATATAAATGATACTGAAATTTTTGAAGTATTTAATTATAATCTATTAAATAAAGAAGACTACAAAAAAACTTTAGCGGCAAGAATAAATGCGATACCAACTGACGACCAAGTTAATGTTTTTACCGCTCAATTAACAAAAGATTTTACATTAAAAGAAACCATTAAAGACATTAACGGTAACGACATTGAGACATTCCCAATCCTACTAAAATATGGTGAGATACAATTTGGTGGTGTAAAATATGTGGAAAATGGATTTTTAGATAAAATACAACTTTTATCTGCAAAAATTGACGAAAGAGAAGAAAAGATAGAAACCCAATTATCGGAAGACTTATCAAAAAAAGTAATAGATAAGAATGGTGGTTTAGGATATGCACCAACAATAAGGAATATCATGGCAATTCTAATGGCTGGTTTGGATACCTATTATCGTATAATGGATAGGACCCATACCCAAGCTTGGAACCAAAGAGACAACCCAAGAAGGGTTAGTACTATATTACCACCAGATAAGAATGGTGGTATAGAAGGTAAGAACAGTGTCGGTGGGACATCGACCGACATAAAAAATATTAACATAGTATATCCTTGGCCAACATATTATGTACAAGAAACCGAAAAAGACGGTACAGAAAAATACAATATTAGATACGTTGGGGATCCTAAATATAGCGATAAAACAGAAGCGTTTGATTTGAGTGTATGGCCTGAAGTAAAATTTTTAGAGGATTATTTAACCGCATCAACAAAAAAACAAAAGGTAGTTAATAGGAACGTTTATAATAACTCTAAAGAATTGGCGAAGTACGGTTCGTGTAATACTATTTATTTTCCTTTTGATGACGTACCGTATGAGAATGCGTCAATAGTTCCGTTTTTTTATGAGATGTATGAAAGAATATACGCATTGAGCCACTACACTAAATTAAATAAAAGTACATTTAACCAAAACCAAATTGGTAAATTTTTAGCAGATTTAGAGGCTAAAAATATTATAGGATCGGTAATCAATAGTCCTGAGTTAAAACAAATGTTAAAAACTAAAAAATTTAACATACAGAGTTTGAGGGAAGAATTAAGGATATTATCTAATAATGGTACCGGTAGTAATTGGTTGGATTTTATCGGAGATAATTATGTTACAGAATACATAAGAAACGACATACAAAAAGATTTTGGTCTTTATGATCTGAGGTCGATTAACGCTCGATCAGTTAGTTTGGATAATACAATCCCATTAGTAAACAAATTCCAAGAATATTTAAGGAGTTCTAATATTTCGGAGTTATCATTTTTAGATACCTTACCATATACCGATAGTGATTTTATTAATAATTATTCCCCGTTTATAGATAACATATCATTTAATGACACAAGTAAAACGTATATATTTTTAGATGATAAAAAAACTATTGCTAGAATAAACGAAACCGATGATTATAAAACGATCAGGTGTTTCAAATATTATGCGGATCAGCAGTTTAAAAACTTTAACACTAACGTATTAGTAAACAAGATTGATAATACAACAATAAATGATCGTACAACTTTACAAAACTTTTTTAAAAATGGTACAAGTAGTAGTAACTATATAACTGTAGATAAAATAGAATTAAATAGCTCATTATATAAAGGAAATGTAGGGACACCAATACAACAATGTTCGTTATTAAACACCCCTTATTTTGTAAATGCGTTATTAAAAGGTGTTGAGAAAGACAAATTAAATGAAGAAAACCCATACGCAGCTCTTGGGTATATCTACCTAAACTCTATACCTCTAGCAGACTTAGTGGATCCGTTATATGACATAAACAAAGATGAAGCCTTGGATGCGTTAGGCGCAACACTAAAAAACTTTTCATCAATACACCAAATACCCTATTCTTTAATGTTAAAGTACGGTTCCATATGGTACCGATATAAAAAATATATTGATGATGGTATTGATATTTTGGACGATGTTTGGAACGATTTTAATTATAAAAAATATTATGCAACCAACGAGTCGTTAAGTACTAATTATAAGATTAGGGACTATACAGGAGGAACTATAGATTTTTATGGGTTTAAAAGTGACCCACTTAATGTGGGGTCAATGGATTCGATTAACACAGGATTTTACCCAAAATTAATAAACGATTTCTATTGGTATTTTACAAAGAAGGATTTATTTACGGGGTATACACAAACTGAATTTGATGATTTATATACTCAAAATAAATTAAAAATAGGTTTAAATACAAGAGCAAGTAACGTTATGAGTTTAGGGGGTGACCCCAATAACTTAATAAGATCAATAAGAGTTACCCCATTTTTTCAATATTTAACTTTTGATAAAGACCCGCTAATTGATAAAAATTATAAAACACATTTACTTATACCGTCTAATGGAGGAATTAATATAAATCAAACCATCTTAGAATGTTTTGATAACACAAATAAGTTAACAATTGAGGTAAAAGATAATTCAGCAGTTTATAATGGATCGGTTAGGTCTTTATGGGGAGCATCACAATACGGGTATTTTGATAATAATCAAATAACAAAACCCGCATATAATCAGTATGTTAATTTTAGTAATAAAACGTTTTTACCACCATCTATTGAGGACATATTTGCAGTATTTAAACCTGAAATGTTAGACCAATTTGAAAAGGCGTTTTTAGGGTTTTCAAAACGAGAACCGACTCAAGCGGACATATTAATCTTAGATAAAGAACAAACAAGCCCATCATACACAAGTACAAATAAAATTACAAACGTAAAACAAAGAAGATTATTTGACCAAATAAAAAATATATTTTTAGTTAAGAACAATGATGTTAATTTGATAAACCAACAAAATCAAGATGCGTATGCACTTGCAAACGCACAAATATCAAATTTTACTTTAAGTGTAAAAGAATTTATGTCGTTTGATTTTATTTTAAAAATAGGGAATGCGGGTAATTTTGATAGAAAAATATTTAATAGTTTTTTAAACGAAGCGGGGTACACACCGACTAACCCTATACTATTTAGTCCGTATATACAAAACACTTTACCAGGTTTTGGTCAAAGCGTGGGGTTAATGAATAGCGCATCGGCATACCCAAATGAATGGAAAACGTTACAAAAATATGTCGGGTTCTCAACAATAAAAGACGTACTTTACTCCGATACCGGATCAACAATTACCGATTTCTTTATTGATATGAATGTCGAATTCACTGAAAGTAATATTAAATCACTATATCAAATTATAAAAATATTTGCAAGATACAAACAAGAATCTATTAAAAAAAATATACCATCTAACTCTGCGATTTTTAAAATTTTATTAAGAACATTTATTAGTGATTTAAATCTAATAGATGATAATATGGTGACTGAAATATCCACCTATTTAAATAAGAACTTACCGGTAATAAAAGTAAAAACTAACGGAACTGCATCCTCACTTGAGGGTGATGTAACAAAACTATCATTATATAATGTGTTTCAAGCTTTTAATGATAAGTGGGTTGCTGGTAGCGATTTAACAACAAAAACCTTATTTGAAGATTTTTTGTTTCACGACGTGGCGAATAACGATATTGGAGATAAAATCCAAGTCGACTTAGAGAGGGTTAGGGACTTATTTAAATCTGACGGTTCTGTGGATATACTTGCGGTCGTTGGGGAGATTTTGAGTATTTGTGGTGATATGATATTTTTTTCTTTACCGTCTTATGTTAATTTTTACGGAATACAGGAGCCATCAAAAAACCCACAAGCAGCTGATATTGATCCTGCGAACTCTCTTTTTGGTACGTGGACTAATGTTGATTATTTGGCGTCCACAGCAAAATTCCTTTGTATCTATACGGGTAAAGAATCTGATAAATTACAACAAAGAGATAATGGTTTTGTTTTATACGGTGACGACAGTTATGATTTTAGAAACCCAGCAACAAACCCACTCAGAGTACAAGACAACAAGCAAAATAAATCCATCACAAATAAGGTAGTTGGGTTTAATGTGGATTTTGGAATAAGAAACCAAAATATGTTTAAAGGGTTTAATGTTGGTATGGATGATAAAAAAAATACCTCAGTTACCTTTCAAGTGAATACCGATTTGGGTAATGTTGCTAGTGGGGATAAAATATCACAACAAACCACATCCCTTTATTCTTTTTATAAATCATTATCATATAATTGTACCATAACTTCCTTGGGTAATGTTATGATACAACCTATGATGTATTTTAATTTAAGACACGTACCGTTATTTTACGGACCATATTATATCTATAATGTCACACACACAGTCAATACACAAGGGTTTGAAACTCAATTTAAGGGGTCTAGAATGCCAAAGTACGCATTACCACAACCAGATAGTTTAGCAACGTATCTTAAAACTAACTATTTAGAAAAATATAAAGCAAAGATATTAGAAAGAAAAAACACAGAAGGTGCTCCGACCAATTTAGAAACAATATTAGACCCTGAAGGTCAGAAAAAAGAAAATTCAGGAAAACAAAGCGACCTAGAGGTTTGTGAAAAAAATGTAAATAACTCATTTAAAAGCTTACCATATGTTAATGTTAAAAAAAATACATTAACTTATGAGGATTTAAAAATACTATTAAACAATAACGTAACCGAAAGGGATATTAAGTTAAGTTTATTTACTATTGCGTTAACAAGGGGTATAAACGCGTCTAATGATGATGGAACAATAGAACCTTTAAATAAAAATTATTTTGAATTAAACGCCATTAATTTAATACAAGGTGTTAGACCTGAATTTAAAGAATTAATTTGTGTGCAATCAGATGGATTCCCAACACCATTGTTTTCATTTACCGGAGAAACGGATTCAATTAAAGTGGCGTCTTCATTTATTGTTGGTATGGCACCTATTATTACAGTTTTAAAGGCAGAAAATGGTGGATCGGAAGTAGATGCAATCGCTCAATTTATTATTGCGACTTGGGATAATGGTGCTGGATTTACTTTAGACGCTAAAGGGATTAAGGCTTTTGTTCTTGGTAATATCGCTAATAATGAAGTTGCTCTAGCCACCTACGATTCTTATGTTGCGACGGTAAAAATTGCACAATCGTATTTTCCGTAATGAATTTTATAAACAACGACATATTTATATAATAAAATAAGATTATGAATGTAAAAAATTTATTGGACGATTACCTTAAAAAAGATAGTCGTATCACTGAAAAACAAACTGAGAATGGATACAAAAAGGTTTGTGATTTAGATACAGGTGATTGTTATACTGTAAGAATGAAAGACGGACTCATTGAAAGGTTCGACAATACGGTAAAAACTAATAGAACTTTGAGAGTTGAAACACCTACAGGTGTTAAAACATTATTGAACGGTTAAAAAAATTAAAATGAATTTAGAAAGAAGAATACTTGAGGAATTAAAAAGATTCAACGAAATTAATGGGTATATTTTAAAGGAACAAGGGGGAGAACTACCACCACCACCTGAAGATATAGCGGCAGGAGCACCACCTGAAGATCCAGCGGCAGGAGCACCACCGGCAGACCCAGCAGCAGGAGCACCACCGGCAGACCCAGCAGCAGGAGCACCACCATCGGGAGGTGCCGATGAGATTCCGGAACCTGTTGATGTAGAGAATGATCCTGATGTTGAAGAAGTTGGGGGTAAAGATTCCGAAGATAAGGGAGGAGACGAGGATACAGAAGAGATTGATATTACGGATTTAATCACTGCACAACAAGAGATCAAGGCAAAACAAGATGAATTTATGGATGGTATTTTTGCTAAATTGGATGATCTAACAAGTAAATTAGAAAATATGGACCAGATATTAAATAAGATTGATAGTCTTGAGAATAAGTTTGATAAGTACCGTGAAAAAACACCTGAAGAAAAATTAATGTTAAGGTCTTTAGATTCTTATCCGTATAATCAAAAACTAACTGATTTTTTTGATGATAAGAAAGGTGAGATGGAAGAGACGGGTAAAAACGAATATGTCTTAACATCTGATGAAGTTCAAAATTTTTCACCAGGAGAAATCAAAAAAACGTTTAACATTTACAATGCCGAGAATAACGAAGAAAACGGTAATATTAGAATGTAAAAAATACTTCCGAAATCACCATTTCGGAAATGAAGGGTTCGTTTATTCGGACCCTTTTTTTATTTGACATTTTATAAAAATCACCTATAATTGTTATAGATAAAAGAGTTAAAAATTAAAAAACAAATCTATGGCAAATTCAATTGACGCGGTACTCGCACAGTACGAAAAGAACTCAACACCGAGTTCACAAAAACAAAGTATTTCACAAGAAGACAGGTTGAAAAAGTACTTTTCAGCAATTCTTCAAAAGAATGAAAAATCGGCACAACGAAGAGTTCGTATCCTACCAACAAAAGATGGTTCATCTCCATTTGTGGAAGTTTGGTATCACGAAATTCAAGTTAACGGACAATGGGTAAAATTGTATGATCCTGAAAAAAACAACAACGAACGTTCACCACTTACAGAAGTTTATAACGAATTAATGGCGACAGGTAAAAAAGAAGACAAAGATTTGGCATCACAATACCGTTCACGTTTATTTTATATTGTTAAAGTAATTGATCGTGACAACGAACAAGATGGGGTTAAATTTTGGAGATTTAAACACAACTACAAACAAGAAGGTGTGTTGGATAAAATCTTACCAATATGGAAAGCGAAAGGTGACCTTACAGATTCTGAAAAAGGACGTGACTTAATCATCGAACTTATCAAAGCAAAAACACCCCAGGGTAAAGAATATACTGTAGTACAAACTATTATGTATGATGATCCTGCTCCGATACATACTGATAAAGAAATTATGGAAGGGTGGATGACAGACGAACTTACTTGGAATGATGCTTACTCTAAAAAACCTGTCGAATATTTAGAAGCTGTGGCTGTTGGAGAAACACCAATGTGGAGTTCTGAACTTAAAAAATATGTTTACGGTGAAGAAACTGAGATTTCTCTTGGTGGCGGAACAGAAACAAAATCGGAAAAACCAATTGTTGATCCACAAGCAAACGATGAAGTTGATGAAAACTTACCATTCTAATTTATAATATATGAGTAAAATAACAGAAAAAATGTATGAAGCTCTGACCTTGAGATATAGGTCAGAGATGGCAGAATCCGAGGCGACTCTCCTAATTTATTTCAACAACCCTGTTGGTATTGGAGAACATCCACAACATTTAGAGGAAATGGATCGGTTTGTTGATAAAATGGCAAACGCAAAGGGTAAACTTGAAATGTTGGAAACCATTTACAAATATAACGTGAAAAGAGACGATAGATTTGAAGTGACGGAAGACATGTTAAAAATATTAAACGAACAAGAAAATGGCAATTAAGAAGAAAGTAATATCGTTAGATAGTATTAAAGGTAAATTTTCGACTAAAACAAAATATAAACCCGAAAGTTTTTATAACTGTGGAGATGCGTTTATGGAAGCGTGTGGATTACCTGGACCTGTGATGGGAGGAATCAATATGTTTTTAGGGCACTCTAACACATCAAAAACAACGGCAATGATACTTGCAGCTGCGGACGCACAAAGAAGAGGTCACCTACCTGTTTTAATTATAACTGAGAAAAAATGGAGTTGGGAACATGCTATCGAATTGGGACTACAAGCAGAAAAAAATGAAGACGGTGAATATGACGGTATGTTTATATTTAACGATTCATTTGATGTGATAGAACAAGCGACCGAATTTATTAACGACATATTGGATGCACAAGAAAACGGAGACATCCCTTATAATATTTTATTTCTTTGGGATTCAATCGGATCTATTCCATGTCAGATGACATTTGATGGTAAAGGTGGTGGAATGCATAACGCGAAAGTATTGGCTGATAAAATCGGAATGGGAATACATTCTCGTATTTCTAAATCAAAAAAAGAAGATTACCCATACTATAATACTTTAGTGATATTAAATCAGCCTTGGGTTCTACTTCCTGATAACCCATTTGGACAACCTGAGATTCAAGCAAAAGGTGGTACGGCAATATGGTTGGCGAGTAGTTTAGTGTTTCTTTTTGGTAATCAGAAAAAGGCAGGAATTAGTCACATAGACGCAACTAAAAACGGTAGAAAAGTATCGTTCGCTATTAGGACTAAGATATCGATTTTAAAAAATCACGTTAATGGTATTGGTTATAAGGATGGTAAGATCGTTGCGGTACCTCATGGATATATTTCCGACACAAAAGATGCGTTGGATAAATACAAAAAAGAATACTCAGATTATTGGGTTACAAAAATGGGAGACGCAAACTATTCTTTAGATGAGTCTGCAGGATATGACGACGAGACGGTAGATTAGAAAAAAAGTAGTATCAGTAAATAAATACAAATGATTAAAACCCTATTAATTGACGGGAATAATTTATTAAAAATTGGGTTTCACGGAGTTAAAGGATATTTTAATGGTGTTGAGCATGTGGGTGGTATTTGGCATTTCTTAAATACCACTCGCAGATTCATCGAAGAAGGAAATTTTGATAAAGTAATCGTTGCTTGGGACGGAGTAACAAGCACATCACAAAGGAGGTTATTCTACCCCAACTATAAATTAAACAGAAAGGCACCAACGGATGAGAACTTAGAGTTGTCATTTAACAAACAAAAACTAAGAGTAAAACAATACTTAGAGGAAATGTTTGTTAGACAAATTGAGTTTGAAAATTCAGAAGCGGACGATTTAATTGCATATTATTGTCAAATATCGAAAGGAGAACAAAAGACTATCTTTAGTGGTGATAGAGACCTAACACAACTTATCTCGGAAGATGTGACCATATACTCACCTAATACCAAAAAGTATTATAAGAATGGAGATAACATCAAACTACACGAAATTGAGATACCTCACTATAATGTAAAAACATTTAAGATAGTTTCTGGTGATAAATCAGATAATATTGATGGTATATATTACTTAGGTGAAAAAACTTTTGTGAAGTTATTTCCTGAGATACTTGAAAGAGAGGTTTCTTTTACCGATATTTTAACAAGAGGTGAAGAACTTCTAAAAGAACAAAAAGAAAATGCAGTCCTAAAAAATTTACTGACGGGTAAAACAAAGGGGGGTATATTTGGTGACGAGTTTTTTAAGGTCAATAAAATGATCGTGGATTTATCGGAACCGTTGATTAGTAAAGAAGGAAAAGAATTGGTTGAACTATATTACTCTGAGTCGTTGGATCCTGACGGAAGGGGGTATAAGAATCTAATTCGGATGATGATGGAAGATGGGTTATTTAAATACCTACCGAAAGGTGACGATCAGTGGGTATATTTTTTAAAACCATTTTTAAAATTAACAAGAAAAGAAAAAACAAAGTTTAAAGCAAAAAAGTAAAATTATGAAAGAGCAGAATGATATAACAAAGGTTGAATTCCTAATGACACTTAATAATAATTTTGTGGTACAAAGGTTTTTTAATGTAAAAGGGTTTAACGAAAAAGCTAAAAATAGCGTTGAGTTAACTGACTATATTAAAGATTTATCTGACCACTTAAAAACAAAATTAAGAAACAAGTGTGTGGTTTATATGTTGGAAAACAGATACCAAATTGAGGAAGACCCAACCATTTTAGAAACATCAAACACAGACGGACCCGAAACATTTAACATTATTTTAAAGGTGGGAAATGAGACAATTTGTCATAGAATCATTGACGCTAAACTATACCCACCAAAGGTAAGATATACACTGGATATACGACCAGACATAAAAAACGTTTTAAGAGAGCTAACTGACATTTTATCAGACAAAAATTTATCTTTTACTATGATGAATTATTCATTGGCTTAATAGTATTTATTAAAACAACAGAACAAAAATCTATAAAATATGTCAGATAAAAAGAACTTCGGATACTTAGGAAATACTTTTCAAATACAACTTTTAAACAATATAGTAACATACAAAGATTTCGCTAATTCCATCATTGAAGTTATTGACCCACACTATTTTGATAACCAATATTTTAGAATCATTTGTCAAATGATTAGAGAATATTATACAAAATATGATCACACTCCGACATTTGATACACTTGAACAACTAACAAAATCAGAAATCAGTTCACCTATGGCTCAAAAGAGCATTTTAGATACAATAGAACAGGTTAAGAACGTTGCTGATGAAGGATCCGTATTTGTTCAAGAAAAGTCCTTAAAATTCTGTAAACAACAGGAGCTCCAAAAAGTTATGGTTAAAACTCAATCAATCATTGATAAAGGTGATTTTGAGAGTTACGATAAGTTAGAGGAAATGGTGAGAGGAGCACTACAAGTTGGTGAAGTAGATAAAGGAACGGCGGATGTGTTTTTTAACCTTGATGAGGTATTAAATGAGGATTACAGACACCCAATTCCTATTGGGGTCCCCGGTATAGATAATTTATTAAAAGGAGGATTAGCCAAAGGAGAAATTGGCGTTATTTTAGCCCCTACCGGAGTTGGTAAATCAACATTCACAACCAAAATTGCAAACCACGCATTTAACTTAGGGTACAATGTACTTCAGATATTTTTTGAAGACAACCCTAAAATTATCCAAAGAAAACACATAACATTATGGACAGGTATTCATCCTGACGACTTAACTGAAAGAAGGGAAGAAGTAATGGAAAAAGTTAAACAGATTCAATCAACAAGAAAAAATAAGTTGATTATGAAGAAGTTGGCTTCCGATACAGTAACCATGAATCAGATTAAAAACCAAGTTAGAAAAATGATTGCTGAAGGCAATAAGATTGATATGATAATTTTAGATTATATTGATTGTGTCGTACCAGACAAAAATTTGGGTGACGAATGGAAAAGTGAAGGTTCAGTTATGAGAGGATTTGAGGCGATGTGTCACGAATTAGACATCGCTGGATGGACAGCAACACAAGGAAATAGAAGCTCAATATCATCAGAGGTTGTGACAACAGATCAAATGGGTGGATCAATTAAAAAGGCACAAGTTGGTCACGTAATTATTACGGTGGCTAAGAGTCTACAACAAAAAGAGATGAATTTAGCAACCATCGCAATTACCAAGTCAAGAATAGGTAAAGATGGTGTTATCTTTGAAAACTGTAAATTTGATAACGGTATGTTAGAAATCGACACAGAACAAAGCGTAACATTCCTTGGGCACGAGGAACAAAAAGAAGAAAGAAACCGTAACCGTATTAAGGAGTTATTGGAAAGAAAAAAACAAAAAGAATCTTAAAATAAAATTATTAAAATAAATTAAAATGGATATTTCGCAAAAAATATTAAGTGACATTACTGTCTTTATGAAATACGCTAAGTTTCAACCGGAAAAGAACCGCAGAGAGACTTGGGAAGAGTTGGTAACTCGTAACAAAGAGATGCACCAACGTAAGTACCCCCACATCAAAGATGAGATAGAAGAGGTATATAAAATGGTATACGACAAGAAAATATTACCATCAATGAGATCGTTACAATTTGGTGGAAAACCAATTGAGATTTCACCAAACAGAGTTTATAATTGTGCATATATGCCAATTGATCACGTTGACTCATTCTCTGAAACAATGTTTTTACTTTTAGGTGGAACGGGTGTTGGATACTCAGTTCAAAAACACCACGTTGAAAAATTACCAGACGTTAAAAAACCAAATCCAGATAGAACAAGACGTTACCTTATTGGTGACTCAATTGAAGGATGGGCAGATGCGATTAAAGTATTAATGGAATCATATTTGGGTTACAAATCATCAACACCTATATTTGATTTTTCAGATATTAGACATAAGGGTGCAATGCTTGTAACATCAGGAGGAAAGGCACCAGGTCCTCAACCATTAAAAGATTGTATTCATCACATAACAAAAGTGTTGGATAACAAAAAAGACGGTGAAAAACTAACACCAATTGAAACTCACGATATTGTATGTCATATTGCAGATGCGGTACTTGCAGGTGGGATTAGAAGGGCGGCACTTATCTCATTATTCTCGGCTGATGATGAAGAAATGATTTCTTGTAAATCAGGAAGTTGGTGGGAACAAAACGCACAAAGAGGTAGAGCAAATAACTCAGCAGTACTTCTTCGTCACAAAATCACAAAAGAATTTTTTATGGATTTGTGGAAACGTATTGAGTTATCGGGAGCAGGAGAACCAGGAATATACTTATCTAACGATAAAGATTGGGGAACAAACCCTTGTTGTGAAATTGCACTTCGTCCGTTCCAATTCTGTAATTTGTGTGAAGTAAATGCGTCTGATATTGAATCACAAGAGGACTTTGATAAAAGAGTTAGAGCGGCATCATTCATCGGAACACTACAAGCGGGTTATACTGACTTTCATTATCTAAGAGACATTTGGAAAAGAACAACCGAAAAAGATGCACTTATTGGTGTTGGAATGACAGGTATTGGATCAGGAGTTGTTTTAGGGTATGATATGAAAAGAGCGGCTAAGGCGGTTAAAGAAGAAAACGAAAGAGTTGCAATACTTATTGGGATTAATAAATCCGCAAGAACAACAACTGTTAAACCATCAGGTACCTCATCATTGGTATTGGGGACATCATCAGGAATACATGCTTGGCATAATGACTTCTATTTAAGAAGAATCCGTGTAGGTAAAAACGAATCAATCTATTCTTATTTGGCGATTAATCATCCTGAGTTAATTGAAGATGAGTTTTTCCGTCCTCACGATACTGCAGTTATTGGTATACCACAAAAAGCACCCGAAGGAGCTATTATAAGACACGAATCTGTATTTCAAATGTTGGAAAGAGTTAAAAAAGTATCTCAAGAATGGATTAAACCTGGACATAGAAACGGACAAAACTCCCACAACGTATCTGCAACGGTTTCAATTAAAGAAGATGAGTGGGACTTGGTAGGTGAATGGATGTGGAACAATAGAGATTTCTACAATGGACTTTCTGTATTACCTTATTCTAACCATACTTATAAGCAAGCCCCTTATGAGGATTGTACTAAAGAAGATTATGAAAGATTACTTACGACTTTAAAAAATGTTGACCTTAAAAAGGTAATTGAACTACAAGACAATACTGACCTACGAGGAGAAGCTGCTTGTTCTGGAAATCAATGTGAGATAGTCTAAAATAAAAAGTATTACCGAATAGTGAGTTATTTATATTTTTTCACTATTTGGTTGTTGAAAATAAAAAATAAAATAAAAAAATTATGGAAAATTATAGCAAAGATGTTTTGAAAAAGGAGTTAGATTCTTTAAATATTTTTAAAGAAGGTTATAAAAATCAAATTAAAAAAAGAAGTGGTAATGAGTTAAAATTTGTTGAAGAACAATTATTTAGTGTAAATAATAAAATAAGCGAAATTGAAAAAACTTTAAAAACATTATGAAAGTACAATGGGGGAATGATGTTACGTTAACTTATCAAGTATTGTTAGCATTTTATAATCGAAGGAAAAACAATTAAAAATGACAGTAAACGCATCAAAAGATTGGGTACAACAATTATATGTTAGAGAATTTGGACCAAAACTACAACCAAACGAGTTCTATTACGATAAAGAAGGTAGAATGGTTATGACTGAAGAATATCATACACGTAGAGGTAGTTGTTGTGGTAATGGATGTTTAAAATGTCCGTACGAACCCATACACGAAAAAGGAAATGAAGTTTTACAAGAATCCCGACATTAAGTTGGGATTTTTTATTTTATGATATATTTATAATTAAATTGGTGATATGACAAAAATTATAAGACTTACAGAGTCAGATTTAACAAGAATCGTTAAAAGGGTATTAAAAGAGGTGAAAGAAATTTTACCGGATATTAGTGGAAATGCGATCAACACAACCACAGGTGAAGAACAAAAATTTAAATTAATAGGATCTTTAAGTGATTATGGGGACAGTATAGGGAAAAAATATGTTTATAACAATTATGATGATAGTATTTTAAAGACGGCTATTGGTGACACAACTAAAATTGAATTTATAGTTCCTTTTACGTTAAAAAATATTAGAGAAGACGGTCTTGGTCAAATTAAAGATCTTAAAGTTGATAATATTTCTGAAAATGAAACAAAAATAACATTAACCGCAGAAAAGAAAAAACCGTTGGTTAATTTAATCGGTAAACGAAAGTACGACGACATTGAAATTAAAATATCATTTAAAAAATTTGAAAAACCAATTGTGGATTCGGGACAGGAAACAAAAATTGAAGAAAGTATTAGAAGAATATTAAAAAAAACCATCAATAAAGGATTTTATTAAAAACAAACCCACCTAACAGGTGGGTTTTTTATTTATATAAAATTTACCAACACTATATTTATATGATATGGCAGATGGTATTACATACGGTATAATATTTCCTTTTAGACAGAGTGTAACTGGTAAATTTTTGGGTTTATCTGAAGAGACCGATGAGGAGATAAGAAGTAATTTAGTTCACTTATTATTGACAAGAAAAGGTACTAGATATTATTTACCCGATTTCGGCACTAGATTATATGAATATATTTTTGAACCATTAGATGGTGAGACATTTGACAGTATTAAAACAGAAATACAAGATTCGATTGATAAATATATACCGAACTTAACAATACAAAATATCACTATTGAACCTTATGTTGATAGTGAACCCTCTCTTGGTGAACTACCCTCTGAACAGTTTGATGTGCCGGTATATCGAGTGCCAGGGGCAAACACAGAGGAGTACACCGCAAAAATTAAAATTGAATATACCGACAACACCAATGCGTTTGGGTCTAGGGAATTTGTAATAATTAATATATAATTGATATGGCTAATAAAAAAATATCGTATACTGAAAGAGATTTTGAAGGTATAAGACAGGACTTAATAAATTACACACAACAGTATTATCCCGAATTAATACAAAACTTTAATGATGCTTCGGTATTTTCGGTTATGATGGATTTGAATGCTGCGGTTACGGATAATTTACATTTTCATATAGATAGAAGTATACAGGAAACGGTTTTACAATATGCTCAGCAAAGATCGTCGGTCTTTAATATTGCGAGAACCTATGGTTTAAAAATACCCGGATTCAGACCTTCGGTTGCAATTGCGGATATTTCAATTACAGTGCCACCAGCGGGAGATTCAGATAACATCGCATATTTAGGTGTTCTAAGATCAGGATCACAATTTGGGGGTGCGGGAACTATATTTGAGAATGTATATGATATTGATTTCTCTTCCGATTTTAATAACGAAGGGTTTGTTAATAGGACAAAAATACCAACATTTGACCAAAATAATAATATAATTAATTATGTTATAACGAAGAGAGAAGTCATTGTTAATGGTGTAACTAAAATATTTAAAACAGTTATTAATTCAAATAACGTCGTACCGTTTTATAGTTTATTTTTACCTGAAAAAAACGTTTTAGGGGTCACATCAATAATACAAAAAGACGGGACCTCTTACCAAAACACACCAACATATGCTGAATTTACAAACGCTGATGGTCGGTGGTACGAGGTGGACGCATTGGTTGAAGATACTGTGTTTATTGAAGACCCAACAAAACCGGTTGATGATTCAGGAGTTAAAGTCGGTAAATACATTAAAACTGATAATAGATTTATTACCGAATATACGCCTGAAGGATTTTTAAAAATACAATTTGGTGCTGGAACAACAACACCAAACGAACAATTGCAACAATTTACAAGGGTAGGTATCCCTTTAAAGTTACAAAACTACCAAAATAATATTGGTCTTGGATTAACCGTTAAACCAAACACTACATTATTTATACAGTACAGGGTTGGTGGAGGAATAGTGTCTAATATTGGTGTTGGATCTATTACCCAAATAATAACGGCCGATCTTTACATTAACGGACCGTCTAGTACGATTAATAATAGTGTAACACAGTCACTAAGTGTTAAAAATATTACTGCCGCGATAGGGGGGTCAAACCAACCAACAATAGAAGAGGTTAGAAATATGGTTACGTTTAATTTTGCATCACAAAGAAGGGCGGTAACTATTAACGACTATAAATCATTAATTGATACGATGCCAGGACAATTTGGGGCACCATCTAAAGTATCTATTGCTGAAATCGATAATAAAATTTCTATTAAAATTTTATCATACGACGAAACGGGAGTTTTAACACAAACGGTATCTAATAATTTAAAAACAAATTTAGCAACATATCTTTCTAAATATAGAATGTTAAACGACTACATTTCTATTGAGGTGGCAAAGGTAATTGATGTTGAATTGGAGTTTTTTGTTGCGTTAGATAATCCTGGATCTCAATCCCAAGTAATAACACAAATAATAAGTAACGTTAATACGTATATGTCTCCAGCAAATAGAGAATTGGGTCAAAATTTAAACATATCCGAACTAAGAAAAATGGTGCAAGACGTTGGAGGTGTGAATACCTTGACCGATATTAGAGTGTATAATAAGGTGGGAGGGTCGTATTCGTCATCAGAAACGTCACAAAGATACGTTAATAATACAACAAAACAAATAGAAACAATAGACGATACGGTATTTGCAGAACCGGATCAAATATACCAAGTTCGTTTTCCAAGAACGGATATTAAAGTTAGGGTTAAGAATTTAAGTACTGTCGACTTCTCATAAGATTATTTATTTTGGTCAAAATACACCTATTTTAAAAGTACCAACATAACTATTTATCAACAAAGAGACTTATGGCTAAAAACTATAGATTAAGAACCACACCCGGCATAGACAAGGATATCAGGATTAAAATAGATCAAGACTTTGATTTTATTGAAATTTTATCATTAAAATTAAAACAATCCGAAGTATATACAAGATTCTGTGCGGATTATGGGGTGGTCGCTGGAAGAGTTATCACTAATGGGGGTTATGGTATCCCTAATGTTACCATATCTTTATTTGTACCACTATTACCTGAAGACGAAACCGATTCTGTCATCTCAACACTATACCCATATAAAAAATTAACAGACAAAAACGAAGACGGATATCGATATAATTTATTACCTTATGTACAAGAATACGGAGGACACAACCCAACAGGGACGTTTCCTGACAGAGAAGACGTATTAACAAGAAGTGAGGTGTTAGAAGTTTACGAAAAATATTATAAATATACGGTTAGAACAAATGAGAGTGGCGACTTTATGATTGTTGGGGTACCTTTAGGTCAACAAACGTTGGTTATGGATATGGACGTATCTAACATTGGGTGTTTTTCATTAAGACCATCCGATTTGGTCAGAATGGGTATGGGAACCGAAAGTCAATTTGAAGGGTCTTCATTTAAATCATCAACGGATTTGGATTCGTTACCACAGATAGTTAATCAAAAAAAGGAAATCGAAGTGTCTTCTTTTTGGGGTGAGGAAGATTTATGTAGTGTGGGAATAACTAGAGCTGATTTTGATTTAAGAGATTTGGGCATTCAAATAGAACCACAAGCAATATTTATGGGGTCAATGTTTTCAACAACAGATGAAGATGCGTTACAATCAAACTGTAAACCAAAATTTGATACGGGTAACCTTTGTGATTTGATAACGGCACCGGGAACAATATTGGCTATTAGACAAACAATATATACGGACACCAGTGGGTTTCCTATACTTGAACAATATAAACTACCTGAAGGGGGTAACATAATTGATAGCGATGGTACTTGGTTAATTGAGATGCCGATGAACTTGGATTACATAACCACAAATGAATTTGGGGAACAAGTAATTTCAAACGACCCAACTATTGGAGTACCAACTAAAGCCAAATATAGATTTAAAATACAGTACCAAAACGAGGGGTTTGCCGCCAGTACTCAAAGGGCGGACTACTTAGTACCGAACATCCGAGAATATGGGTGGGACAGTAACTTAAACGCCGATGGTCCTGCAAATGACTTACTACAAAAACAATCATATGCGTTTAGTCTTGATTGGTCAGATTATGGCAATACAGGAACAACCATAGGTTTAAAAATGATTTCAGATGCAATTAATTGCGAAGATAAGTTTTTTGAATTCAATTATAATAGAGTTTATACCGTTTCTAATTTTATAGATAGGTGGAAATGGGGATTCAATAGATCAAGACATTTAGGTATAAAAGAAATAACAAACCGAGATTGTTCAACAACAACAAATAGAATGCCGGTTAATGATGGTGTAAGGAATTTTGATTTAATATTTTTCCTTTTTAATTTAACTATCACTATATTCACACCATTAATATATGTTTTTATACCTTTAATGCATGTTATGGCTAAATTTTGGCCGATTTCAAAATGGGCATTAGCAATTGGTTTACCAATATTATTCGGGTATTTGTCTGTGTTTTTTGTTGCTGCTGCTATTGGTGCCTTTCCTGCTATTGGTTTAATGATTATATCTGCGGTCACGGCTATCATTTTTGGTTTAGCGACTGCGTTTTTTATAATAAAAGTTAGTCCGTTGATTGCCGATTCTTCAGAACTTAAAGGTCTTAGTTTACCATCAATGGCATATCCTGATTGTGAGGCTTGTTCGTGTGAACCACAATCATTGGACTTGGAACAGATTGTTGGTGACGGAACAACGGGCACATTATCTGTTATTACGATTAATGATAATAAGATTTATACAAGAAAAAATTCATCATTTTTATGTGACGTTAATTCTAATACGTTTTGGGGTAACACTCCAAATGAGTCACTTTGTGGGGGGGATAATGAAAATGAATGTAATAATAATGGGGATTTTTGTCAACAGAGAACGAACCCATATGCTGGAGGAGCAAACACTAGATCACAAAGATATACATTAAATGGTTACGGTATTAAATATGCCATCGCCGGATATCCAAATGGATTGTCACAAGGGACACCAATAAATAGATGTTTTTGGAAACCAGGTCAAATTATAATACAACGAGACATTACCTATTCACAAAGGTTAAATTTAGCAAATATTAGGCAGAGATATTTTGACCCTTCAGAATACTCAAATGTGATTACTACGACAGTCGATAACGATGGGTATCCATCAGATCCATTTACTGATAATATGGTCGTATTACTTTGCGATCAAAACACTTTGGATAATTTACCCGCCGGATCATTAATTAGTTTTAATAACCCTGATAATGTAAACGATAATAACGTTAATGGATATAACGTTAGTGGTGTCACTGAAAATCAATTTGGAAATAGTTCAATAACCGGCACGTCTTCACTTTTTACCACTGTGGTGCAGAACTATATAAAATCAGACGCAACTAGTGGTGTTGCGAATTTAACGATAACTGGATCAACAACAGGTAGAACGTATAATTACAAAGGAGGTATGGAATATTTCCAAGTAGTTACAGGTATGACTGTTGGGCAATCAGAAATACATACATCAAGCTCCCCCAATATAAACTATATGAGGTTTTATTTTTTACAAGCAAGACAAAACATATATTATAGAAAAAGTTGTGGTAATGAACCTGCGGTGCCAGAACTAATTAATCCATTACAAGTTAATGGAAGTGAATATAAAAATTTAAATGTTATGTTTTTAGTTAGGGGGGTTGACCCATTCACTGAAAAACAGGTTATTAAATATGATATATCAAAATTATTTGGTAAACCATCAGGTACGCATGTGGTAAGAGGTAAGTATCATCTGAATATACCGATACAAGAAAACAGTGGAAATCCTATTGCCGATTGGTGGATTAATAAAAAAACCCCAGAATCGCACGAGGTTGGGTACCCGTATTCTAAACTATATCACAAACCTTTTAATTTTAGACCTGATCCAAACTTATATACAGGATTTACTACAAACACAATAAAATATTATTCATCGCTAGATAAAAAAAGTATCGCAAATGGTGGGTATAAGGTATCCTCTAGTGATGTTTATAATTGTGAGGACAACGACCCCGTTATATCATATAGCCTTGCTAGTGCAAATACTTTATTTGTGAGGAACTTCAATACTAATACCCCTAATAATCCTTGGACCAATACGGGATTAAGTGATTATAATAACGATAGTCAGACAAATAAATATCGTATTAGGTTTATAGGTAATGGTGGAGGTGACTCATCAACATACCAAGGTAATGTTGAGGGTGGGTCTTTTATGTTCATGGACATAGAAGATAATAAGACTTGGACAAAGTTGGATCTTGGTAATGAAGGAACCGTAAACACCTTTTTAAATGGTAATTGTCCTGGAGTACCAGGCCCCATTAAAAAAGATAGAAGACCCAGATTATTTGCACCATCATATCAACAAACCAATCCAAATTTATCTGTAAATATTACGTTCGATCAAACTGTAAATAACGCAAGAATGATTATTAGGTCTGATAGGTTACCAACCTCCGACACTGCCCAAGAAAATTTTAATAATAGGTACGCTTTATATCAAAACGATAATTTTACAATATATAGAATTTTAGAAAATGGAGAAACGCAACAATTAGGTGGACCACAACCGGATACTACAGGAAATGCTCAAGATTATGAGGATGACGCTAATTCAGGGTCAACATCCGTACTATCGACATTTAGTTGTGAAGGGATGGTTCCACTACCTTGTTATAGTGGATATGGCGAAAATTTTGGAGTTAAGACGCCCTGCGCTGAAAATGAAAACCCAACGAGGATAACGAATGGTTGTTATAAGTTAATACAAAAACCGTATTTAAAAGCAAACGCTATCGATAGAGATTTTAAAAACTTTTTAGAGTGGAAAACAAGATTTAGATTTATGTTTGGTGCATGTAGAGGAATCATAAGTCACGTATTCCAAAATAACTGGGTTAACGGGTCTTTATATTCATTCGCATTTAAAAAGAAAACAATATTTGATTCTAACGATAACCCAAGTAAATATGTTTTTTGTGGATCAAAAGATGTTAATTTGGTACCACAAAGACCAAATCAAGGGCCCGTATATCTAAATAACTCAACAAACACCTTTTATTATAGATCGACACCGTACGTTTTAACACAAACAGGTAACAATGTGAATGGTTATTTTATAGGTCAACAACCTAGAATTGATAACCTTTTAGGTGGTTGGGGTCCAGCTAAAAACTATTTTGGTAAAGGATTAAATCAAAGAAACCTACACTTCCCGACAACTATTATGGATTTAGGACCTAGAGATCAATTTGCTAAGGAGATATGTTTAAACCCACAATTGGAGAACTATTTGGTGGAAACCATACAATCGACATCTTTTAACGACACAAGTGATTTGTTATTGTTATTTATTGTTTCTAGGTTAGTTAATAGTGGATCTTGGGGACAACTCGTTAATTTGGGCGATTCGTCAATCAACCAATTATTTTCAAGAAGTGACGGCAGAATTGACGGGGACATTGCACAATTATTTAGTATCAACTCAGAGTATGGTATACTACCATTTAACGAACAGTTTTATGGTAACGACGATATTGTTTTAGGATCAGCAAATGAGGTGTTTTTAGGTGTGTTATTTTCTGCGACAACACAAAATAGAATCGCTTTAACACCAGGTACCGCAACGTTTGGAAATATACAACAATTAATTGGATATCCAAAAACACAAACAGTACCAATGTATAATTGGTTCATAAGCAACGATCAAGGAAATCCAACAATAAATCCATCCACAATTTTTGGTACACAATATAATGATTGGTTAACCGACACACCTTTAGATAACCCTAAAAGAATGTATTCTATACCATACCAAGAAATGTCGTTTAATGGGGCTGACTATTTCCAAGCGACTAACGGACCGAGTACGGGATATATAATGAACTATGATATTACAGGTCAAAGAGATTCGTCTTGGGGAAACCCATCTAACCAAAATAAAGCAAACTTTGTTGTTGGCGCTCCTTATCATTTTTATTTCGGTTTAGGTAAAGGTAAAACCTCATTAAATAGATTTATAACTAAGTATATTATAGGTACCGAATAATATGAGAAAACAAGACGAAATACGAATAGTTTTAGGTGATAAGCGTTATGCTGGGTCCTCAAATCAACCGGTAGAAATTCAATTGCCGTTAATTGGCGAAAGAAGAGAGATAGTACAAGGAGATAGAGCGACCTTAATAGATTTACAGGATATATTTGATAGTGAAAGACAAAACTCAAGTACATTTAGGTTAAATGGTAAAATTGTTAATATTTTTGATAATGTGGTTTCAGGTAAAACGAATTATACGCCATTTAAAAATAACCTTTATTATCTTGACTCAGTAACATCCATTAATACTGGTGTATGGAAAGGGTACCCACAATATGATGAGTTTTCTTTAATTAGAGACAAATCGATACCGGGACACGTACCGTTTGTCGCTAAAAGTGCCACGACTTATAATTGGGCGACATATGTTTCATATACTTATAGTAGCACAACGGCACAAACAATGACTTACGTTGATGAAAAATTTAATGTTACGAATGCGAACTTTAATGTTTCAGACGGAATACCCTTCGTAATTAAAACAGACACCTTTAACGGTAAAGATTTAGTTTATTTTTATTGTGGTACCGATCATAATTTAACGGTCGGACAATATGTAAAATTGAATATCACCATAGATGGTAAAGATACGTTCCAAGTATATAGTTTGGGTGACGATACGTATAGGTCAGACTTGAGGGTCTTTGCCATATATAATTTAAAATTCACACCATCCGAAGTGGTTACAGGTCGTTTTGGGAACCTTAAAAGAATTATTAATATAGATAATACGGGAGAAACCACGTCAAGGTATTATGTTAGGTTACACAAAATTTTAACAAATAACGACGAGACGTTTTTAACTAAGATGGGGTTTGAAAATAACGCGTTCCCAATTAAAAGACAATTAGAATATTCAGCCTTAACACCAAACCAACAACAACGTATATCAGTTAAAGATGGGTCACAAAGTTATGGGTTTACAGTAAACAAAGATATCGATACTTTTAGTTTAATAGACAATAACGGTAAACCTGTTAGTGAACTTTTTATTACAATAGTTAATCGTGGATATATGGGTTGGTTTAACAAACCACCACAATCATTACAAAGGGCGTTAGACATTGGATGGGAGTTTAACTTTTTGGAAAACTCGGTTGATCCATGGTGGAATCACACATCAACCGATAATAAAGATAATATTTCAGTTAGTTCATACCAACAAAACGGGTACACTTTCTATTATAATAATTTTTTGAATGTGAACGATGTTATTAAAGGTGATTTTTGTGAATACAACGATATTGATCAATTAGAATATGTTTTATCTCCGTTATATCATAAATACTCATACAACCCTGACGTATTTAATGTGACACTACCAATACCGAACGGACTTCAGGGTTTTGCTATCGGTATATTCAATTATAATAATACCGTTCTTTATCCGCCTGGGTATATGTATAAACCACATTATTCAATACCTATTAGAGTTTTTAGTGATTATATTGAAAGTGCGAACCTTGAAGACATAGATGTTGTTCCATTTTATTCCTATTACTCAAACAACGACACTAAATTTTATTGGAGAGATTTGTATCAATATGGTTTCATCGATAGCGAAGGGTTAGGATTAAATATACCATTTATAAATGGTGCTCATTACCCATTTAAAGATATTACCTTTATTCATTACCCAACCAAAAGAAACACATCATTGATTGTAAATGAGATAAACATACCAACCACCGATCCTTGTGAATAATAACTATTTTAGAAAAACCATAACGACGCAAGATCAATACATCAATATACCCATTGAGATTAATTTTGATATGACAGGTAGAGAAGATGGAATTGCAAATTTTGAGAATGAAGTAATTTCGGATGTTATAAACCCGATGGCTGATTTTGAGGTTACAAAATTCGCACACTCCGAATGGAATTTTAATGCGAATATACAAACACCATTTGGTCAAATAAGTGTTAGTTCGGGAGGTACCGACATTAATTATGAATTTTATTTTTTTGATTATTTAACGGGAGTTACGGGATCAAGCATAACTAATTGGGGGGTTGACTACGAAAACGCTACGTTTACCGACAGTGAAATTTACTATTTCTCAAACTCATTCAAGGGGAGCTTCTTTAAGTTGGATTTTTATGATTCACCACAAAACGAATCACAAACCCTTTTATTAAGTGTAATCCTACCAACACAACAAGGATTAAAAGAGCCAGGAACCATTGGGCCACCACTTAACCAAACAAATGTAACGGTTAAAAAACCTAAATTTGTTTTGGATTCTATTGGTGCCGATAAGGAGGGGTTTTATGTTTATTGGTTAAAAGATAAAAATTACTTAAAAGTCACTGAATTTTATGTTAGCGCCAAATTCTTTAACGCTAAAATCGGCCAATTCACTAGATTAATGAATAAACCACAATCAACATTCATTGGTCAAAATATGTTTAATATAGATAAAACACAATATTTTTACTACAAATATGTGGTGGACTACGATACATTTGATTATATGGTTTATAGTTATAATAGCAATTTTCAAAACGCACAGAGAGTGGGTACCGGGGTAGCCCCGATAAAATGGTACGAATATGTTAACCCATAATGGATTCTGAAAGATCAAATATAATCATTTCGCCTGAGGTATTAAATAGAGATATATTTAATATCACATATGATGGTAACACCTTCGGTGTGTATTCAGGACTTACACAAGTTTTGAGTGGAGGAATGAACGGAGATTCGTTATTAACCGGATTAACAATTCCTATTTTATTTACACAATCATATAATGATATTGGGTATTACAGTGACTTTGATGGTTTAATTAACCAACAAGACGTTATAACTAACTTTGTAATATCAGGAACACCAATAACACCATATACTATTAGATTGTATAACAGTGCAGGTTACTCATACAATAATTTTTTAGATCTTGCAACATATAAAGTTGATTGGGGTGACGGATTGGTTGGGTCTGTATTGAGTGTTAATGAAAGTGTTTTAGACCATACTTATGCGTCGACACCACAGAGTTATACTGTTAAAATGACACAATATAACCCTTGGGGTATAACCCAAGTAGAAAAGACGGTAACGTTACCATTTACGGGAGTAACAATAGATAATCAGTTAGGTAATATTACGTTTACCCAACAAGGAGGTAATTGGTCAGGGACACCAATCAATTATAACTTTATTTTTACGGGAGATAGTGAAAATAACATACCAGCACAAATATCAAGTTCATATACCCAAGTACCATTTATCGTATCTGGATATACCAACTCAAGACTCACTTTATTAAAAAGATGGGGACCAAACCCATACACTACAGGTTATATATTACAACCATTTAGTGGGGTTTTTGGGTATATACAAGAAATTACACCAACATATACCGCATACACCATTAACTCCATTGATTATTATGATTTTAATAATGGTAACACTTTATTTATAGTTAATTCATCTGGTATAACGGCAAACGACATCGTGGTTTCAGCCATTACAAAAGATGAAATATTATTAGATTTTGTTATGGATCCAGAAATACAATCCGATGTTTTCGTTGAAAGGGGAAAATATAGTGGGACTGAAAATTTACAAAGACTCGGCGAGGTTGACAATATCGGTGATTTGGTAAGATATGGTTATGGATATTTTAAAATCAATAACACATAAAAACAATATAAACTCTATTTATAAATAAAAAATGGCATTAGGAGCATACGGAACGGTTAGACCTGCAGATGTATCCCCACAAGACGTGGATATTATTCTGAATTACACACCATCAAGGGACGTGACCAATAATTTTGTGTTAAAAAAATTAAACAGTGCGAATATTTTAACACCTTATTATCACAATGGAGATACTGGTGGGGTCTCCGGTAAAGAAATTTTAGGGGGACTTTATAATCTTAGATTACCCGCGAACGAATTTAATCGGGTGGGTATATACACATTATATATTAAACCTGCAGAGATTAGAACAACAATAACCGATTGTGGTGTTTTATCTGCGTTACCTAACGTTAAAGGGATTATTATTAACTTAAATGACGTACCCACACAGTTTAGAAACAAATTTACAAATCAGGGTCTTGTTGGGTTTAGAATCGAATATTTAAATATTGATGGAACAAAAATACCTAATTTTTATAGGATTGTCACATCTTCTTTCTATTGTGAGCCGATAGTAACTGACCAAACAAATACCTCACAAAAATCTATTAGATATCGATATTTGGATAGTGGTAGTGATTTACTTTTTTGTACGTTATCACCATCATCCTCACCAACAAACAAACCAAGCGCCACACCATTTATTGGACAACCAAACCAAAGAATTATTGTAAGTAATACTTTTTTTAATCCATTCACGATGGATATCCAAATTGCTGAACACGATATAGATACTTTAGCTATTGCTCTTTATGGTAATCAAACAAAAAGTATTGAAGACGGTATATACACATTATATGATAGTGTTGGTAACATATATAAACAATATAACTTGTTTGAGGTTAGAGATAACTTTAATGAATTGTTATATGAAGTTAGACAAGATAGGGGACTTAATATTGATTTCAGTAAAAACTTCACAAACATTATTAGTTAATGGCAAGAACTAAATTTATATGTCCATCACCGCCACCTGTAGGGTCGGGTACTTTTTCTGATGATTTAGTTGGTTTACAATTAGTCTCAGGAGGGGGGTTGACGCTTGGTAATTTTGAATTCACGTCTTCTGTTTACGAAAAGGTAAGTAGAACTTTTAATACTGGTGTTTTTTCGGATCCATTTAATATGGAAAATTTAAATATTGAAAGTATTGCTGAAACTAAACAAATTATTGAAAAAAACTTTAGAGTTTACCCTAATTTTGATTTAGCACAAATAACAAGTTTTTCATTATATGGATCATTAAGTAAAAGAATATCCGCTTCGGTTAATAGAGTGATTAATTATTTTCCTGCGGGTATTGAGGTGTACTACCGTAATTATATTTTACAAACAGGTAATACGGCATATAATGTTTCTTACGATACCATTAACAATGAAACTACGTTTGATACTGATTCAAGATTTTTCAAAAATCCATTTGACATTGATTTTTCCGTAAACGCAAGGATTAATGTAGCTAATAGACCAATAACTGTTTCAAAATATAGGGATATAACAAATAATTTTGAGGGATTTTCGTTATATGTTAATAATTTAAATACCGAATTTAATGTTGTCGATTTAGAACCAACACAATCGGTAACCGGAGGAACATTAACGATAACCGTTAAAGGTAAACCGTTTACCTCAACAACCACTACTGACACCTTAATTATAAAACCAAATAATTTAGTCACTGAACAAATATTTCAGGATGCCTTTGATGAGGTTGAGGATTATATTTTAAATAGGAAGGCATATCCAAAATATACCGCAACGTTTAGTTATCCGGATTATGACAGTAATGGTAATTATATTTTATTTAATAAAAGTTTAACTTGGAATACTGACGGTATTTGGAATTTAGACATTAGAACGAATACTTTTGATAATTATTTGACCAACCTACAGTATATTACTGAAAGATTGGATGAGTATAAAACAAACCTAATAAGTCGGTTTTTAACTTCTGGATCACTAAAAGAGTTTGATACTATAGACCAAAAAATTGAAAAAACATTACAAATTTATGGTAGAAGTTTTGATGAGACTAAAAAGTTCATTGACGCTTTGGCAAACATTACATCAGTTAACTATATTGTAAAGAACGACATACCCTCACAACTATTAGGTAATTTGGCTGCAACATTAGGGATAGACCCTAATATTTCACCGATAACTAACGATTCGTTATTAGGGTCTATCTTTACAACGACCAACGACGTTATTTATCCTGGACAATCTAAAGAACAGACACCTGCGGAGTTAAACTATCAATATTACAGAAATCTAATATTAAATTCTGGATTCTTATTTAGATCAAAAGGTACCAGATCTTCCATTGAGTATATTATGAGAATGATTGGAGCTCCTGACGCATTAATTGAGTTTAACGAATACATCTATTTAGCGGACCAAAAAATATCGGTAGATGATTTTTATGAAAAATATGCAAAATTATCTGGAGGAACAACATACGTTGAAACGCCCGCTTTAGATAGTACAAATATATTTTCAATATTGGGTACTCAATATACTGGTTTTACAAAATCAGGTGTCATTAATAGAACGTTAGTTGGTTTAGAGTATTACCCAATAAATATTGATACGGGATATCCCGAACCGCCAGTAAATAACGATTCTTTCTTTTTCCAAAAAGGTGCGGGATGGTTTGAAACAACACCAGACCATAGATCAACCGAAGAGATTGATTTTAATCTTTCTAATTTTTCGGTATCACCATCTATCATAATTACGAAACTTAAACCATTCACATACGGACAAGATTATATTGATAGATTTGATAAATTCCCATCTATGGATTTGGGTTATGGACTCACTAAAACCATTGATAATAAAAAATCTTGGGATTTAGGATCGGTTGGGTTAAGAAAAAGTACGGATGAAAACTCACCAACTAACTATTTGATTGAAGATAGTGGTCAGGTTGTTAATGTTAAGAATATGGAATTGTATCTTAATATGGGACAAGGAATAACGTATGACATATGGGAAATGTCAGTAAAATACGGATACCCTATACCTAATTCAGGTTTAACTGCGCCGTACCCAACACCAGGATTGAACGATTGGACGGTTGTTGACCCAAAACCAAATCAAAAAACATTTTTTGAGTTCGCTCAAACTTTCTATAATAATTTAATAAATGTTAGAAATAGACAAACAATATCAGACGGTAAGACTGGTGGGTATCCGGCATTACAATCTATATTTTGGAAATATTTACAGACCGATCAAGTTTTAAATATACCTAATAATAAATTTACATATCAGAAGATGATCGACTTCACTTTAGGGTTGGGTGATTATTGGGTTAGACTTGTTGAACAATTTGTTCCAGCAACCACAATTTGGAATACGGGACAAAAAATGGATAATTCGATTTTTAATCGACAAAAATTTGTATGGAGAAGACAGAGGGGTTGTACCTTTATATTAGGTGATCTTAAAAATACTGATTGTCTACCGTGTATTTATGACGGATCACCATACACATACGATTGTATTGATCAAACAACGCAATGTAGTCTACCAACATTTGATCCGGTCGCGGTTTTAAATACAAAAATAAATGAGCTATATACGAGTAGTGGGTTTACAAGTATTGACTGTGACTCGACAACAATGGTGTCGACGTGGTATGTTGATTTAACACTGACAGATACAGTAACAAATATTGAGGACACTTTAATATCTGACCCTTTTTATGTTGGATATGGACAAAGTGCAATAGATTTAACCACCGGATTACCTTTATCGTATTATGATGTGATAAATGCGATTGATAGTAAATTACAGTATTTATATCAATACGGATTAAACTATTATTTTTCTGGTGGGGTTTTAACGATTAGTAATTCTAGTTGTTATGACAACTTTACAAATAAACAACTAAATCTATATATTGGTTTAGATTTACAAATTAATTGTGGTTAATGGCTTGTATTACAGGGTTTACTAGTGGTGGTTATTATAATTATACTGATTGTTGTGGTGTAATCCAAACAGGGTTCGCCAATAATTTAGACTCCGTTTGTATTGATACGGCATATTCTGGATCAGCAATTGGGTTAATATTAGATGCGTTAAGTACCTGTACTCAAGATTGTAGTACAGGACCTTTAGGTTATACCTTTTCAGTTACAGGTGTCTGTGGTAACCCCACAGGGACTATAATATTCACACCAACGGGAGGAGTTTCACCATACACGATCGACCCTATTACTCCGGCAGGTAGTGGACTGAGTGCCCAAACTAACTCCTCAGAAATAACGTTTACTGGCCTTACAGGTGGGACCTACGTATTTAGATTGAACGATACGTTAGGGGAGTTTAACAACGAAATCTTTATAAATGTTTTAGTTTCTAACTGTTTTACTGCTAATATTTATGGGACCGAAGGGACTAGTTGTGGTCAAGACAATGGGACGTTTTATGTTAGTGCAACATCAGTAAACTCACCATATAATGTTGTTATATATAGTGGTGTCTCTGATTATGTTAGGACAGATTCAGTACTCCAATTCCCTTATCAAATTGCGGGGTTACCAGCATCAACATATCATACAGTTGTGTATGATTATGGATTGGGAACCGCTAAAACGGAGAACACTTTAATAACTGGAAGCACAAACATTAGTTATGGGTTATGGGTTGTTAATGCGGGTACTTGTGTAATTAATACAGGTAAAATCGCAGTAACGGGGATAACAGGAACAGGACCGTACACCTATTTATGGTCAGACGGACAAACAACACAATTAGCAACCGGATTAACTGCTGGAAATTATTCAGTGGTGGTGACCGATTTTTATGGGTGTTCGGTTACCCAATCAACAACTGTAGGAATTGCGGAGCCAATAGGGGTATTATCAATTGTACCTACGGCACCAACTTGTTTTGCGTCTGACGGGGCATTATCAATAACAATGTCAGGAGGTACGTTACCTTATTTTTATTCGGCAAATACAGGTGAGGTCGGATACACCTTATCGAACACATTCACACTAAATTCCTTACCTTCGGCATCATATACCATTTTAGTTAGAGATGCAAACTATTGTCCTTATTATGTTACAACGGCCTTAAATACAATATCAGGGTTTAATGTTATTGGTAATACAATAACAAACTCAGTTTGTAACCAAAATAGCGGATCAATAACAACATACATCAGCGGACTTGTTGGGTTTTATTTATATGATTTATCAGGTTTAACAACAAATCAGAATTATACTTTTTATACCCAAAGTCAAAACGTTACGTTCCCTAATTTACCAAACGACACTTACCTTTTAACAATATCGGGTGAAAGTGCTGGTTGTGGTTATAGTCAAACATTATCTGTTAATTCCGTTGAGAAATTTACTGTTGATGTTATAACTACAGGAGCAACTTGTGGATTAAGTAATGGTAGTTTTACGGTTAACGTTGGTACGGGATATACTAATTGGCCTGTTGGAGGACAATTAGATTATTTTTTAACAGGGAAACCACCGATTATTAATACCGCATTAAGTTCAGTGACGTTTACTAACTTAACTGCAGGTCAATATACGTTAGATGTTAGAGATGAAAATGATTGTGTTGTTTCTGAAACTTTTAACATAACTACCACCGCACAGTTAGACAGTGCCGTATTTACTAATAATTGTATTTTTGGTAATGATGGTTCTGCGAGTGTTAGTATATTTGATGGAACACCACCATTTACATATAATTGGTCAAATAATGTCCCATTATCTCAAACAGGTAGCACAGTTTCAGGATTGTCAGGTGGTTCATATACTGTTACCGTTGTTGATGCTTCGGGATGTACAAATTACCAATCGTTCCAAATCGATTGTACTTTTACAACCGTAACTGGGGTTACTAGATATAATATCTGTTCAAATAGTTTTACAACAACTTCGGGAACAAAAAGAGGTATTTCTGAAATGGTTTCAGAAGGGTTTTTGGATTTAACCTCTGGATATACAAATTGTTTTATTAATTATTACATATTAGAATGTGAAATTAATTTGAATGGAAGTGCCTTTACTCAAACGGTTTTAGTTGAAAACGATGGTGGATGGCAACAAGCAATAGAAAATATACTTTCTTCAATCCCACAAGTCGGGGAGTATAGTGTGAATTTATTAAATAATACCCTACAAATACAATCAAATTGTGTGGGAGGGGTCGATCCGTTAGGAAACGCCAATTTTAGTTTATCTTTAAATATTGATTACAATATTTCTTGTCAAAACATTTTACCAACACCAACACCTAGCCCGACACCAACCGCGACACCAACACCAACACCTAGCCCGACACCAACCGCAACTCCTGGACCAACACCAACACCAACCGCGACACCAACACCTAGTCCAACCCCGACGCCTACCCCGACGCCTACCCCTGTTTACTATACTTGGTTATCGAATAATAATTATTACGTTCTCAGTGCACCACAAACGTGCTCTGATCCAATCGGTTCGTTAATCCTTTATACATCAACACCAACACTAAGTTTGGGGACCGTACTTTACACTAACCCTTCTTTAACTACGACAGTCTCACCATCAACGTCCTGTGGAGGGGGTGGTGGAATATTATGTCAAAAAGCGATTAAGTCTTCTAACTTTATAAGTTTCAGGCAAAAAGTAACCGTACAAACTGGTGGATCTATCATATTTTTACAAACTTGTTAAAAAATGCCATACTCAATAGACATAACCAATTTATCAGGAGGGACAGCACCTGTTAGTCTGTATGCTTGTGATGAATACGGTAATAACTGCGCATTTTTAGGTTATAGTCCTGGTGTGTATGTGTTGCCTACACTGTTACAAACCGCAACAACCATTATGGTAAAATCGGTCGATAATACGGGTTGTATCTTTTTTAAATTAATATCTTGTGATGTTGAAACGTACATAATATTAACAGAATTAGGTGATTTCTTAACTACGGAAGGTGGGGATACTTTGGTTTTTGAATAACAAAGGTATTTATTATTATGATAATACAAATAACAGGAGATACTGGTGGATTTGAGCCGTATGATGTTTTTTTATGTGACCCAACAAACGTGGCTTGTTTCTATATATCAGGACTAACGTCTATACCTGCAACCGTTGTTATTAATACGGAAAGTTATTTTCCAAACGAAAATTACCTTTATTTAAGAATTGTAGATACAAATGGTTGCATCTATTCAACAGTTATTGATTGCGCAGGTCAAAAGGCGTTCCAAAATGATATATACTTTAATTTTATGGACGGGTTCGGTTATATTTTCCAATAAATAATATTTATTAAATAAACTATGCCAACATATCAATTATTAACGGACAGGTCTTTAGCCCAATCATCGGCAATAACGCCGACGACTCTTATACATATCGTAACAACTGCAGATACGTCACAAAGTATTTACGGATCATCATATAAGGCTGAGTTACAACAATTAAGTTCGATATTTAGTGGTAATACTGACACGTTCGTTACAGGTGGAACTTACAGTAATGGTAACGCAATTTTCACTAACAGTACGGGAGGAACATTTACGGTAACGGGTTTAACCGACGGTAGTTATTATTTAGCGTTAAGTGGGGGGACGGTAACGGGAAACACTGTATTTACACAAGGATTAACTGCAACAACAATATCAGCAACAACATATCTAAATTTACCAGTGAGTGGATTAACTGCAGGATCGAATATTAGTATTACAGGAAATAATGGAAACTTCACAATTGCGGTAACGGGAGTTACTGGTGGGTCATCAATCGACCCTTACTATAATTCAGGTAGTGGATCAACAATAACGTGGGATGTTTCAGGTCAAAGTACTAATTATGAAGCAACATTAACCGCCACGACTACATTAAACCTTACGGGTGTTACAAATGGTGATTATGGTACAATCATAATAAAACAAGATGGTGTTGGAAGTAGAACATTAACATTAGGAACGGTAAACGGACTCAGTACGACACATAGAGTGGCGAACGGAGGTGGAGGTGTAGTGATATTGACATCCAACGCAAGCGCTACGGATATATTAACATTCACATATAATGGTACAGTAATGTATTGGACTGTTGGAAATGATTATACCTAAAAATTAATATATGAGTAGACAACAATTTACATCAAGGAATGATAGGGGACAAATACTAACTTTTCAAAAGAGCGGATCAACGGCATCTTTTGACCCTGCAGTTACGTTTAGTAGTGGGTCAAGACGTGTTTCTTGGAAATTAGATAATGGTTCTGAAACAACACAAACAGCAGGAAATTCAATAACATATACAGGGTTTACTTCAGACACAGGAATTAGAACAATTCAAATGAAAGGTAATAGTTTTACAAACACGAATAATTTTAACTTGCAAGACGACAATCTATTTGGTCATATGGATTTAAGACCTCTTAAAAGTTTTACTAATAATTCGTCAATTTTTTTAAATACGAACCCAAGACTAACTGGTGTTACAAACCCAAATGTCACAACTACGTTTAGTAATTATCAGGTACCTAATTGTGGGCTTATTGGTAACCTAGATATGACACCGATTAGTGGTGATATTAATTCATTTACAGTAAATAGTAATCCATTATTGACTAGTATAACACATAACGTAACATCAAGAATTATTAATGGGTATACAGCACATTCTTGTGGTCTAATAGGAAATTTAAACTTACCATCCACAGGATTATCGGGCAGTTTTCAAGTTTATTCAAACCCCAATTTAACAGGAATAACACATTCACCATCATCAAATAGTATAACAAATTATCTTGCGTTTGTTTGTAACCTAACCGGAAATTTAGATTTAACCCCATTGTCTGGTTTGGGTAGTGATTTTAGAGTTCAGTTAAACCCCTATCTAACGGGTATCACACATTCACCTTCTCCGAATAATTTTACATTATATTACGCAAACAATTGTAACTTAACTGGTAATTTAGATTTAACGCCTTTATCTGGACTTGGTGGTCAGTTTCTAGTTCAATCCAACATAAATTTAACGGGTATCACACATTCACCTTCTCCGAATAATTTTACATTATATTACGCAAACAATTGTAACTTAACTGGTAATTTAGATTTAACGCCACTATCTGGATTAGGTGGTGACTTTAGGGTTTTTAGTAATAGTGGTTTAACTAGTGTAACACATTCAGTATCAACTCGTACTTTTACGAACTATCAAGCAAATTCTTGTAATCTAACAGGAAATTTAGATTTGACACCTTTATCTGGTTTGGGAGGTGATTTTAGGGTTAATAGTAATCCTTTTTTAACAGGAATAACCCACTCAGTTTCGTTAAATAATTTTACATTATATCGTTCAAACGACTGTGACTTAACAGGAACCTTAGATTTAAGAAATCTAACAAAATTAGGATCAGCAACAACCGGATCAACATCATATTTAAGACTTGATGGAAACAGTAGTTTAACAAATATATTGTTACCAACATCTACACAATATTTTAAAAACGAAAATAATGGTCAAGGTAATAGGGCATTTAGTCTATACAGTTGTAATTTAGATTACATAGACTTTACTACTTTATCAGGTGCTACTTTAGTATCTGGAACTACAGAAGGACGTGCGGGGATAGATTTACAAAGTAACAATATGTCAACTACCGACGTAAATCACATATTAGTTGACTTTAGTGGAAATGCAACATATAACCAGACGGGATGGTCAAATATAAATTTAAATATAAGTGGAACAAACGGAGCGCCCGATAGTAGTAGTGGCGGTTACAATGGATTATCCGCAATATCATTTTTAACGGGTTCTCCTTATAATTGGACAATAACACACACATAATGATTTGGAGATTAATATACACAAATACAGAGGTTATTGATTTGTTAGAAACAAATGGAATAACCGCAACGCCACATCAGATTTTTAATGCAAACACACAAGATGAATGTTTCGATAAGATTGATGAATTAAAAATAACGTATTACTACCCTTTGAATGAAAATGAAATACTATTATTTAGTGGAGGAAATAGAACAAGAACTACAATAGACTTCATTTAATAATATATTTTCATAACATTTCTATATGAAAATATTTGTGCAAATAGCATCATACAGAGATCCCGAATTAATACCTACCATCAAATCCTGTATAGAAAATGCAAAACATCCGGAAAATTTAGTTTTTGGTATTTGCAGACAATACCACCCCGAAGATAAATTTGACGACCTGACCGAATATGAAATGGACGATAGGTTTAGAATTTTAAACATTCCATATCAAGAAGCTTTAGGTGTTTGTTGGGCAAGAAACCAAGTACAACAACTATATAACGAAGAAGACTATACCCTCCAAATAGACTCACATATGAGATTTGAAAAAGAATGGGATGAGACCTTAATTGGGATGATTAAACAACTACAAGAGGTTGGCGTACCAAAACCATTATTAACTGGTTATGTCTCTTCTTATGACCCAAAAACATACCCTGAAGGTCGGGTTAACGTACCTTGGAGAATGGTGTTTGATAAGTTTATACCCGAAGGTGCAGTTTTCTTTTTACCTGAAACAATACCAAATTGGCAAGACATAACAATACCTGTACCTGCTAGATTTTACTCGGCACATTTTTGTTTTACGTTAGGTCAGTTCTCAAAAGAAGTACAACACAATCCTGAATTTTATTTTCACGGAGAAGAGATTTCAGTAACAGTGAGATCGTTTACTCACGGATACGATCTATTTCATCCCCACAAAGTGGTAATATGGCATGAATATACAAGAGAAGGAAGAACCAAACAATGGGATGACGATAAGGAATGGTATATTAAAAATGAAAACTCACATTTATTAAATAGGAAACTGTTTGGTATGGATGGAGAAAAACAAGAAGGTCACGAAGGTAAATACGGTTTAGGAAAAGAAAGAACGTTAAGGGATTATGAAAAGTATTCTGGATTATATTTTGAAAAAAGGTCAGTACAAGAATATACATTAAAAAAACAATACCCACCTAATCCTGAAATAATTGATGATAATGAGTGGGAAAACAGTTTCTCAACCACCTTTAGTTATGAAATAAAATTGAATAAAAATAACTTTACTGAAAATGATTACGATTTTTGGGCGGTAATCTTTCACGATGAAAATAATCAAGAATTATACCGAAAAGACGCAACAGAAAACGAGATACCATTTTTACTGTCTAAAGATGAAATAACAATAAAAAGAGAATTTTTAACCTATTCAAAACCAAAAGGATGGACGGTTTGGCCCCACTCAAAAACAAAAGAATGGTTAGAAAAAATAACGGGAACGATATGATAACAAACCCAACAATTGTAACCGCACTTTTTGATATAGGTAGAGATAAATGGGATAACTATGGATTGTCTTACCATACATATATGATGTGGATGAGGAATTTACTATATTTTGACACAAATATGGTTATATACACTGAAGAAAAATTTAAAGATTTTGTAATAGACCAAAGAAAACAAATTGACCCGAACTTAGAAAAAACCATAGTTATTATTGACACTTTAGATAATTTAAATTCGTATCAAATGTTTTACGATGAGGTAAAAACGTTAATGGAGGATGAGGACTTTAAAAAGAAAAAACATTTTAATGTTCCTGAAATGACAGAACCCCTTTATAACATTATTATTTTTAACAAATTGTACTTTATTAAACGATCAATAAGTGAGGACCATTTTAATTCTGATATGTTTATTTGGTGTGATGCCGGTGTTTTAAGAGACGGAGAGCCATTAATTAAGAAAGGGTTTCCCGACTTAAATAAGATTAATGATGGGTATGATAAACAAATAACATTTTTTAGTCACCACGAAGAATTCTCAATAAATGATAGACCATTTCACCTATTTTCACAGTTTAGGTACATTCACGGAGGTTGTTTCTTTGTCCCAAACAATAAAAAAATCAATAAATTAATAGAAAATTTTAATACGTTAGTTTCCGAACACCTAAAAAATGGGTATGTCGGTAGCGAAGAAAAGTATTTAGATTTTTGTTATTTAGATAACAAAGACGAATATAACATAGTTAAATCGGATTGGAGACAATATTTTGACATATTTGGTTAAGTTAACCTACAATAAAATAAACTTTTGATTATTTATATTATAAAGTTTAAACTTTAATGGCAGATTTAAAATTTGAGGGGTGTTGTTATGATGGTTATCAATATGTTACTGATGAGGCGGCTTGGATTGCTACCGGTGGTACCGCAACTACAGGTCTTACATATCATTTTTCAGGAGACCCTATTGTTCCTGAAGGGTGTTACACAATCGTATCTGCTTTTACATCCGGTTTTAGTTCAACCACATTTACACAATTAACCGGAGTATATACCTTACAGACGGACTGTTCGGATACTTTATGTGCTACGGGTGATTGTTGTTATAACATATCTTGCATTAGTATACCGATTGACGAATATTCGGGGATTTCTGGTACCTACCAAGTTTCCGGTAACTATAATGGTTTCCCTTTTTGGACAGGAGGGACTACACCGGGTTATTTATTTTTTGATTCATCAAAATGGTGTTTATCTTCAGGGTTTAGTTCCTCGTGTATTTTTTATGGTGCAGAACCTACAACCGTAATTTGTCCTGATATTGATGAAACCGTATCATATAGTGGTACGTGTTTCCCAACACCAACACCATATGATCCGTGTTCTATATTAGATTTTGATATTGTATTGGAATGTGCGTTCCCTACACCGACCGCAACTCCAACACCTACACCGACACCCACCCCAACCCCTACACCGACCGCAACCCCTAATATTTGTTCTGGGTTTACAGTTGATATATCGTTTTCTGCGGTAACACCAACTCCTACACCGACACCTACACCTACACCGACTCCTGTGGTATACCCATACAACATTACTTCTGGTGTGACGTTTGTTATTGATAGTGGTAATTTTGTTTGTGTTAATGTGAACAAATTAGTGGATTGTAATAGTAGTGATATATATTTTGTTTCGGGACCTATTTTATATACAGGATCACCAATCACCACAGGAACAACTATCTTAGCATTAATTAATGACCAATATAAATGTTTAACATATACTGAAAACACTTTTGGTAGTCCGGCCGATTATTTACAAGGAGTGATCAGTATAATCACAAGTGGATGTAGCTCTTGTGTTGCTCCGACACCTACACCAACCGCAACACCTACACCGACACCTACACCGACACCTACCGCAACTCCGGTACCAACACAAACGTATCCAACAAATACGGTATTCGTGTTTACTTCTTGTACAAATACATCAATGATAATACAATACTCATACCCACCATCAAACGTTACTGTTGGGGGTATATTAAGGACTGTTTCAGGGGAATGTTACACATATATTGGAGACTACTTATCGT
>Ga0208974_1000063_pt1 | contig 47447 bp, 50 predicted proteins | sample GreLakmeER15MSRF_FD_187699 | JGI IMG/M metagenome (GOLD analysis project Ga0208974, IMG submission 187699) | Freshwater lentic microbial communities from great Laurentian Lakes, MI, USA - Great Lakes metaG ER15MSRF (SPAdes) | ecosystem: Environmental > Aquatic > Freshwater > Lake | place: Great... | reverse complement strand
AATCCATGAACGTTCAACGATAGAATCTCTGAGGATTCTAAAGAGTTTTTAAAATCTTTGAGATTTTCCAATTGTAATCTTTTAACTCTTAAAGATTCTTTAAGGAATTCCTCTACTTCGTGTTTTTTAAGGTTTATCATACTAAAATGTGTTCACAATGCAACAAAGAATTTATGGTTGTTCCGCCAGCATAAGAAATACTAGATTGAAGTGCCATTTTAATCTCTTTAAGTCTTTCTTCGACTGTAACTCCTGCATCCATAGTCAAAGATATGCCTTCAACGTGTTTATTTTCCTTTTTAACTGCAAATGATGTTGAACCATTATACTGTTTCTTGCCATTTATTATTTGTGCAGGGGAATCAACGCATTCAGCAAACAAACCTCCTGCCATGACCATTGTGGCTCCAGCATGGACGGCTTTAGATATATCTCCCAAGTGTTTTATTCCTCCATCAGCAATAACTGGTAATTTAAGACCTGATTCACATATATTTTTAACACAAGTATACATTGGAACATGGAATCCAGTTTGATATCGAGTGCTACAGATTCTACCTCCTCCAATTCCTGCCTTAATTGCAGACGCACCCCACTCTTCAAGGTGTAATGCCGATTCTACCGTAGCTACATTACCAGCAATTATTTTTACGTCTGTGAATGTTTCTCGCAACCATTCAATCATTCTTCTCACTTTAATATGATCTCCGTGGGCAACATCAATAGTTATAAAATCTATTATCAAATGTTCTTTATTGATTTGAGTTAGTTGTTGATAACTGTCTTCATTCACACCTACACTTATGCTGATTGTTTTCCATGCTTCACTGTTGGCAGTTCTGACAAATTCTACAACGTTTGAACCTTCACCTCTATGCATAACATAAAAATGATCGGATTCACTGAAGAATTTAGCCAACCTATCGTCTATAACATCCACCATATTTGCTGGCATTATAGGGAGATTGAAAACTCTACCTAAAAAATCAACTTTAGTATCAGCTAATGATCTAGATTCTAACTCTGAATATTGTGGTAACAGTAATATGTTATCGTATGTAAGTGCAGTAATCATATAATTTAATCTAAACTAAATTCTTTTAATATTGTATTCTTAGGGACATGTAATTCTCTTTGAATTTCACGTTGAACAGGAAGTTGAAAAATTATAAACCATTTATTAAATCTCTCTAATATAAGTTTATGTGAAATGTGAGGATTTTCATTGGAATCTTCGAAAATCACACATTCATTGGCAGGTATATATTCTTTGATATATCCACCACTATCAGTCTTACGATAATATGAATAATGTTCTATACCTTTTATGTTTCCACAACCAAGAAAAAAATCGCCATTTATTGCAGACACATTCTTTAAAGACGCTATAGGTGTTTCTGTATTTATTCTCCCACATTCAACATACCCAAAAAATATATGAAACATAGCAACTACAGCATATGTCATGAACTGGCCTAGAAAAACAATGATGGCTGCTAAAGACAAATCCTCTTTGAAAGTCTCTTCCTTGATCAAGAATATTATCGTAAAAATGAGGACTAAAATTTGTAACATATTTTTATAAGTGAAACCTGCCAGCAGATTTTGATTTCTGCTGGCAGGTTTATTAGCTTAAACAGTAGCTTTGATATACTTGCTTATTTCGTCTTCTGACACTTCTGCACCACTATATTTCTTTTCTAGTGATGTAGCTGTTCCTTCAGTGGAAGTATTTGCAATATCTTCCCATGCTGTTGCTCTTGCCTCTGCTTCATCTGCTGCCTTTGCAAGATTATCTAACCCTGCAAGACCTTCTTCTGAAGTAGAACCTGCTGCTGCCTTTGCAATCTTCTCACGGAGAGCAGAGCTTTCAAGAACTGCTGCCAATCTAACCTTTCCATTTTGGGCATCTACAATCTTTTGGCTTAAAGTCTTAACTTGTGCCTTCAATTGTAGTTCCAACGCATGATTTCTTTCAATTTCTTTTGTTAGAGTTGCTACTTGCTTTTCTGCATTATTTTTCTGTGTTACTGCGGTGATTACATCTTCTCTGTTGCCAGCTTTACCTGCTGCCACAGCAATATTATCAAACTTTGTAACGTCTTGTTTTGAGTTTTGCGTTCTATTTTCCAATTGCTTAGTAGAAGTTATCAACTCTGCTATAGTGGAATTAAGATGGCTGACTTCCGATTGAGCGGCTTTAATATCAGCTTCCCCATCCTTGATAGGATTTGAAAGACTGTCCGCTATGTTTTCTGTTAAATCGGTTAAACGATTTTTTGCCAGTTTAGACAATCTAGATTTTCCAAGAAAAAAGATTGCCACGATTATTGCTAATATGATTAATGTTGTTGTCATGTGTTTGTTTGATTGATTAAATGTCGTGAACGTCTCCAATATTTTCAACTAATTGATCATCAGTTGGTTCATTGGATATAATGGCTTTAATTTCGCCCTTAATTCTTTTCATTTCTTCTGAAAAGGCTTTAGTGATGGCTTTCTTTTTAGTTGCCATACCTTCAAGTTCTTCGTTCAATCTAAGAACCTTGAATGCTTTTTCGGTTTCGTCTTCTAGTGTAGTTGTGTTTATTGTTTTTTCCATATTGTTAAAGTATTGTATATTATTTCTGTATGAAGTCAACATCTTTAGCAGGAATTTGTTTGCCTGAATATAAAGTTATTAATCCACCATCGAGATTGTTCAACTCTCCTATTTCTGTGATAAGTGCTTGCCTACCATCTGCATTTGCATATTCTACGATGGTTCCAACAAGTTCTCCAACACCAGATAAAGCAGGATCGATTGTTGCAAATCCACTAAGTTCCCCTTGAGGTTTTATATCATATTTCACCGATTCTCCTGTGGATTTAGTTTCTATGACATCAGTAGAGTATTTCAAATCTATAATATGATAATCATTTTCGTTTTCAGGTGCTTGGAATAACCAATTGAATCCTGCATCTATTTGTTGCTTCCTATTACCAGTTGGAAGTCCTGTATATGTATGAAAATAGACATCGAAGTTGTGATCCACCTTTTTAATCATTATGATATCATTTTCGTTCAAATGCAACAACTCCCAAGATGCCAATCCTCTCGAATCTTTAACTTTAGTGATCTTTTGGATTATGTATTCCTTTGGTGTGACACCTTTACCTTCAGACATTGACAATTTCAAAGAGTCTTCATCTGAAAGGTTTACTATGTCACCAACTTTAATTTTTTCTGGTAGATTAATCATTTTAGAAAATCTCCTTTCTGAAAATAAAGATAATCGTTCCAATCACCAATCCAATAATAAGAAGAGTCCACAATAATACAGCCCCTACATTAGAAGATGTTTCGTTATTGTCAACATATACAACTCTATCAGCATGACTATAAGCAGCATGTGTTAAAGCATCATATAAAATGAAAGTTCCCAATGCATTCATATATCCATATCCTCCAGAATTATAGTTGTAATAAATATTTCTAGTGGTTCCCCCATCATTATAGTTTTGTGGGATATATGTAGGTCTGCTAGCAGGTTCATTCGCAAATTTATTACTATATGTTTGAGCGTTGTCTCTTTTGAATGATTCTACAACATCCGAGCGTTTCTTAACCGTTTCTGGTGTCATAGAAGTTTTAGCTGCTAATGCAGAATCGGTAGATGATCCTTTTTTAACATCGTTTACAGTAGATGTTTTAGTCGAGTTACTTGAACCCCAAAAGATAGATTTAGAGGTAGATGGTGCTGCTGGTGCTGAAGGCTTAGAAGCACTTGACCCCCAATTTGAAGGTGCTGCTGGTGCTGAAGGCTTAGAAGCACTTGACCCCCAACTTGAAGCTGCTGGTGCTGAAGGCTTAGATGTGCTAGAACCCCAACTTGAACTTTTCGAGCCTCCAGAACTTCCAGAACTTCCAAAAGAACTTTTCGAGCCTTCAGAACTTCCATAAGAACTTGGTGCTGCATTCAGTGAAAACGCCGATGTGATTAACATCGCCGCTGCGATTAATATATTTGTTATCTTTTTCATTTGTAGGCAACCATATTATATCATTTGCAAAGAAATGCAAGAACAATAATTAAAAACGTGAGAAGAAAACATAAAAAAATATCGAATATAGGAGGATGTTCAGAATGTGAAATATGTAAAGAGGTCAACATTTTAGTGGAACATCATATAAGAGGAAGAAAAATAGACAAACCGAATCATCCTAGTAATCTATCTTATGTTTGCAGCAATTGTCACAATAAAATACATCATGGCATTATAATAGTAGAAAACAGACTATTAACTACTAATGGGTATGTTCTAATATGGCACTCAAAAGACGAGGAATCAATAACAAAAGACGATGCCAAACCACATTTAATCACCCAAAAGAAAATTACAGAGTGATATATCATTAAAGGTGATATCTGAACCTAGCCAATCTCTAGCTTCTACAGTATCATCATAACTTTTAGTCTGTTCATCTATCTTCTTTCTCATAAGCATTCGAGTTTTTGCATGTAATCTAGATTTGACAAACTCTAAAATCTCTTTAGCTTCTTCATCGCTCAAATGTAACTCCAAATCAGCCATATCAAAATCACTCCCATAACCAAATTGGAATTTTATGCTAACTGGAGCACCATAATGTAAATATTCACCAGAAAAATCCGAATAGATATCAAATTCTTCTCGTTCTGCGCTTTTTGTTATATGTTTCATAATGTTTTAAATCCCTTATCTGTTTTTTCAACTATTTTAAATTCTCCATTGTCAATCAATCCGAAATATTTTAGATCGCAATCAATACAATAAGCCTCACCTTCTTTATTTTTCTTGTTTGGCACATATGCAGTTCGAAACGTTTTATCTTTTGTGTGTCCAACGATTTGTTTCAATCCATGAACAGGTGTAAAATCGCTTCTCCAATCACACCATGTAATACCACCAATCCTTTCAGGCCCACCACGACTATAACCAGCACCCAAAATAGAATTGTATACACCAGATTCTGCATCTTTTAAGGCTTTATCACACAATTTATATATTCTGTCGCTTGAAATGCCCTCAATAGGACATTCAAAGTGATGTTTCGTTATTCCAGCATGAGAAATCCAATATCCTTGAGTTTCATATGCCAACTTAAACTGGTTCCAATCATTCTTGTTCAAAATATTATTAATAACTTCAGACTTATCTCTTGTATTACCAGAACATCTAAGATAATCGTTTTTAGGGAACATATATGGCAAATCGTGGTTGCCCAAAAGGAAAACATAGTTCGGCATATACAATCTTTTTTTCAACCATGTAGCTGAATCCTTAGCATCTTGTAAAGTGTCTCCGAAATCGTCGAATATATCACCCAAGAATACTATCTCGTCTACAGTATTTTTAAATGCTTCTATGGCCTCATCTACAATATCAATTTTATTGTGAATATCAGGGACGATCAGTGTTTTTCTCTCATTCATAGCCACATTTTAAACTATTCCCTAGAAAAATCAAGAAAATTCCATAAATATTACAAAATGAACTTGAAAAGATTTATATTAGAGAAACTGAAAACCCAAAAAGTCGATAATTGGCATGGATTACTAGAGAAAGACGAATATTTAAAAATTGCTGTAGACTTATTAAATGAGATCGAAAAATTAGGTGGTGAAGCTCTGATTGTTGGTGGAGCAGTTCGGGATTTATTAATAGGAAAGATACCAAAGGATGTAGATTTGGCAACTAATGTTCCAATGGATTTATTAGAAAAAAATTTCCACACAAATGACATAGGAGCATCTAAAGATTTCGGGATTTTAACAATACGATTCAAAGAATATAACTTTGAAGTGGCGCAGTATAGAGTGGATTCTGAAACGTCTGATGATAATAGAAGACCGAATTCTGTGACAATCACAAAATCCTTTGAAGAAGATAGTGCAAGAAGAGATTTAACCTTTAACGCTTTAGGATTAACTAAAGAAGGAGTTATAATAGATTATCAAAATGGCATAGAAGATTTAAACTCCAAAATAGTAAAAACTGTAGGAGATGCAAGGAGACGATTTAAAGAAGATGCTCTTAGAATTATTAGGGTTATGCGTTTTGCTGCTAGATTGGGATTTGAAATAGAAGAAAACACTAAACAAGCAGTAATAGAACTTAAAGATTTGCTGGAAAACGTTTCACCAGAAAGAATAAGGGATGAATTATATTCCGCTTCTCATAGTGGAGAATCATTGGCTAAATTCATTGAACATTTAGACGATAATGAAATATTAGAAAGATTCTTACCAGAAGTTAAAAACCTCCAAGGCAAGTTACATTTCCAGCTTCATCATCCAGAGGGAGCATATGTTCATAAGAAAGGTCAAATTTTTAAAAATAAAAAAGAGTTGGAACCATTCAACATTGAAAATCCTGAACATCAAGACCCCGAAAAACATACTGTTGTCCAAGGAGATGCTTATGATCATACTTTAGCTGCTGTTCGTGCTTCTAAAGAGACTGATCCTGTTCATTTATTGGCTATTTTGTTTCATGATTTAGGAAAAGCAACTACTCATAAAGTAGAAGATGATAAACATTCATATCACGGTCATGAAAACGAGTTATATTTGGTGGATAATATATGTGACAGATTGAAAATAACTAACAAAGATCGAAGTGCCCTAAAATTTGCAATGGAACATCACATGAAAGGACATAAAATCCAAGATTTGAACAAAAATAAAGTCCTTGCAATTCGTCAAGACCCAAATTGGCCGTATTTAAAATCTACAATGTATGCTGATGATGCTTCTCGTGGTAGTCCTTTATTCAAACCAGATGAATTTCAAGCCAGATTGGATTATATAGAAGATATATTTGTTAAATTCGGAGCAACTAAAGAATTTGAAGATAGAATGGCAACATTAATAGATGGAAAACTGATCATGAAGGTCATTCCTACAATTAAAGGTAAAGATATAGGAAGAATTAAAGATGCTGTTCGTCAATGGATAGTGGATAACGATTTTAATGTAACCCCTGAAGATGTTAAAACCAAGATTCTCTCTTTATAACTTAAATAATATATAATGAAGAACGAATCGTTTCAGTTCGAGGTCGAAAACTTAATGGCACAATTTATTGCTGCTATGGACGATATTATAGTAAAAAGATATAATAAAGACCGAGTTGCCCAAGATAAAATCCAAGTTAGAATGGTTTATAGTCCAAAAGAAAGAGTTCTATTAGATTTAACAGATAAAGCTCAAAATATTCAACTTCCAGTTGTCGCAATTTCTATAGGAGGCATTTCAAGAGACAATAGTAGGGTATTCAACAAGTTACAAGGTTCTACATATCGTTCATCAAACCCCAAAATTGCTGGAAAGATGCCTCAACCTATTCCTGTCAATGTAACTGTAAATTTTTCTATATTAACACGTTATCAGAAGGATATGGATCAAATAATATCGAATTTTACACCATATTTTGATCCTTATATCGTATTATCTTGGAGAGTTCCAGATATGGATGATTTTGAGATTAGAAGTCAAGTGGAATGGTCTAATAACATAACGTTTAATTATCCTCAAGATATTGCATCAGGAACAGTTGCTAGAGTTACTGGTGACACATCATTCACAATTAAAGGATGGTTATATAAAGCCATACCAGATGCAAATGCAGGGAATGGAGAACATTTAATATTCACTATCAACGCAAACTTTTATTCATTATCTTCTATAATAGGATATGACCCAAATAGAACATATTTGGAAAATTTATAACCATTTTAATGTAGCCACTGAAGATGTTAAAGTTAAGATTCTATCTTCACAGGCTTAAATAAATAGTATATAATGAAGAACGAATCGTTTCAGTTCGAGATTGAAAACTTAATGGCACAATTTATTGCTGCTATGGACGATATTACAGTCAAAAGATATAATAAAGACCGAGTTGCCCAAGATAAAATCCAAGTTAGAATGGTTTATAGTCCAAAAGAAAGAGTTCTATTAGATTTAACAGATAAAGCTCAAAATATTCAACTTCCAGTTGTCGCAATTTCTATAGGAGGCATTTCAAGAGATAATAGCAGAGTTTTTAACAAGTTACAGGGATCGACATATAAAACTTCAAACCCCCGAATTGCTGGAAAGATGCCTCAACCTATTCCTATCAACATAACTGTAAATTTTTCTATATTAACACGTTATCAGAAGGATATGGATCAAATAATATCGAATTTTGCTCCGTATTTTGATCCTTATATCGTATTATCTTGGAGAGTTCCAGATATGGACGATTTCGAGATTAGAAGTCAAGTGGAATGGTCTAATAACATAACATTGAATTATCCTCAAGATATTGCATCAGGAACAGTTGCTAGAGTTGCTGGTGATACTTCCTTTACTATCAAAGGATGGTTATATAAAGCCTTGCCAGATGCAAATGCAGGGAATGGAGAACATTTAATATTCACTATCAACGCAAACTTTTATGCACTGTCTGCTATTACAGGATATGACCCAAATATACCCAAAGATATAACATATTGGGAGTCTAGAAGTTTAACCGCTACTCCAATAACACAATATGTCCCCGCTTTAACTGTATATAACCTTTCAGCTATTTCTTTAAGTGCAACAACCGCACATTTTTTCAACAATGTTTATATAGACCATACGTTATACGCAGATTTAGGCGTTTTCTATGGTTTGTCATCATATAGCATAAGTGCAACAAATTTTTATGGAGATGGAAGCGGATTAACTAATATAACAGCAAATGTTAGAAAGAATGTAACTGTAATAGGAGATAACATAAACACTGATTACACTATAACTCACGGTTTTTCATCGTTAAATACACTATCACAGGTATATAACTATGTTACTGGCTCATTAGTATATCCTTCAATTCAAACAATAGACGCTAATAATACATTGATACATTTCAACACACCACCAACATTAAGTTCGTATAAAGTCATTATAATAACATAAATAATTAACATACAATGGCTTTAGAGTTTTTAGATGATATAACAATAACAGGAACGATTAGTGCGACTACCCTAATCGCTCAAACTGTTAGTGCTCACGGCTTTATCCTAGGGGATGGAAGTTTAATAGATAACATAAAAGATGTCGTAATAAGAAGTTTCGTTTCTGGCGTTTCATCTAATTGGCAAAATACATTTACGACTGTAAACTCAAATAGTGCTAGTTGGATTGGAGGTGATTATCAAGGAACCGATTTAAAAGCTCTAAGCTCAAATTGGCAAAATACATTTACAACTGTAAACTCAAATAGTGCTAGTTGGAATTACCAAGGAACCGATTTAAAAACTTTAAGCTCAAATTGGCAAAATACGTTTACGACTGTAAACTCAAATAGTGCTAGTTGGATTGGAGGTGATTATCAAGGAACTGATTTAAAAGCTTTAAGTTCAAATTGGCAAAATACATTTACAACTGTAAACTCAAATAGTGCTAGTTGGAATTACCAAGGAACCGATTTAAAAACTTTAAGCTCTAATTGGCAAAATACATTTACGACTGTAAACTCAAATAGTGCTGATTGGAATTACCAAGGAACCGATTTAAAAGCTTTAAGTTCAAATTGGCAAAATACATTTACGACTGTAAACTCAAATAGTGCTGATTGGAATTACCAAGGAACCGATTTAAAAGCTTTAAGTTCAAATTGGCAAAATACATTTACGACTGTAAACTCAAATAGTGCTAATTGGAATTATCAAGGAACCGATTTAAAAACTTTAAGTTCAAATTGGCAAAATACATTTACGACTGTTAACTCAAATAGTGCTGATTGGAATTATCAAGGAACCGATTTAAAAGCTTTAAGTTCAAATTGGCAAAATACGTTTACGACTGTAAACTCAAATAGTGCTGATTGGATTGGAGGAAATTCAGCATACACTACTTTAAACTCAAATAGTGCTGATTGGGTCAACACCAAAACTACTTTAAACTCGAATAGTGCTAGTTGGATTGGAGGAAATTCAGCATATACTACTTTAAACTCAAATAGTGCTAGTTGGGTTACTCAAGATTCGGCAAATTCTACATATTTAAAATTGACAGGGGGAAATTTATATGGAGATTTAACAATTCATGGTTCTATAACAGCATTAAGTGGCGCATATTTTGTTAATACTACTTTTACTACTACTACAGCAGTCAGAATAGTAAATAATGGTATTGGGCCAGCATTATACGTATATCAAGGTGCTGGTGCTGGAGATATTGCATCATTTTACGATGGAGATGGTATCGAAGCACTTCATATAGGAAACGTTCTAAACCCATCTAATGATGGTGTAATAGGTATAAAGACTTCATCCCCTAACAAAACATTGACAGTTGTTGGAGAAATAAGTTCTACTGGTGATATATTTACAACCGGAAAGATTTTAAGTGCGGATACAGATTTAATAAACGTTTTCTATCCAGACATAAATAAAGGAATTAGCAGTTTTACAACTGTTAATTCAAATAGTGCTAGTTGGATTGGAGGAAATTCAGCATACACAACTTTAAATTCAAACAGTGCTGATTGGGCCAATACACAAACTACTTTAAACTCAAATAGTGCTAGTTGGATTGGAGGAAATTCAGCATACACAACTTTAAACTCGAATAGTGCTCGTTGGGTTAACACATTTACAACTGTAAGCTCAAACAGTGCTAATTGGGTCAATACACAAACTACTTTAAACTCAAATAGTGCTAGTTGGATTGGAGGAAATTCAGCATACACAACTTTAAACTCAAATAGTGCTAGTTGGGTCAATACACAAACTACTTTAAACTCAAATAGTGCAAATTGGCTTAGAACACCGAATCCAAGTGCAAATGGGACGTTAACAATAAGCAATACATTCATTTCATTAACAGGAACATTAACTGGAACTGAATATAGTGGAATTTGTGCATATGGCTCTACAAATAGAAGTGCTGTTTTGGCGTCTAGTGGTTCTGGTGCAACTGTAGCTCAAATTGCTGATGGAACTGCTGTCGGTGGAGATAATAGAGGTAATTACGCTACAGATTGGCAGAAGACAAGAACCTCTAATACTCAAGTCGCCTGTGGTGTGGCATCTGTAATCAGTGGTGGAGGTTGTAACACTGCAAGCGGAAATTGTTCAACTATTGGAGGCGGTTTATGCAATACAGCAAGCGGATATAGTTCCAATATATCAGGAGGAGAATGTAATTTAGTAAATACTTCACATTCTACTGTAGGTGGTGGAAAATGTCACCAAAACTGTGCTGCATGTAATACTATAAGCGGTGGATATAGAAACACAAGCTGCTTAGGAACCTATTCTACTATAAGTGGTGGAAATTGTAATATAAATTGTGGAACAAGTGCTACTATAAGTGGTGGTGCTTGCAATTTAAACACTGGTTCATGTGCAACTATAAGTGGAGGATATAGAAACATTGCAAGTGCTGCCGCAGGTTCTACTATAAGTGGTGGAGTTTGCAATTGTAGTGTTGGAACGTGTTCTACTATAAGTGGAGGATCATGCAATTACAATTCTGGAAATACCTCTACTATAAGCGGCGGATATAAAAACTGCAATACTGGAACTTCCTCTACTATAAGTGGTGGATGCTGTAACTGTAATACTGGTCAATGTGCAACTATAAGTGGTGGTGGATGTAACTGTAATACTGGAGGTTATTCTACTATAAGTGGTGGTTTAAGTAGTAAGAATACTGGTAACTGTTCTACTATAAGTGGTGGATATAGAAACTGCAACAGTGGTGGAAGTGCTACTATAGGTGGTGGTCAATGCAACTGTAATACTGGAACTTATTCTACTATAAGCGGTGGGGTGAGCAGTAATATGACAGGTGCATGTTCTACTATAAGTGGTGGATATAGAAACTGCAACGGTGGTGGAGGTTCTACTATAGGTGGTGGTGTTCGTAATACAATGTGCGGAAATTGTGCTACTATAAGTGGAGGTCTTTGTAACTGTATCGGTTCAGGAACTATTGGTGGGTTTATAGGAGGGGGAAATTCTAACATAGTAGGTGCAAGTTATTCTTCCATAGTTGGTGGATTAAGTAGCTGTAATGTTGGTTCTTGTGCAACGATAGTAGGTGGACAATGCAACTGTATTTGCACAGGTGGCTCCACATCTTTTATAGGTGGAGGAACTTGCAATTGTGCATCTGGCGCAATTTCATCTATAGTAGGAGGATTAAGCAGCAGTAATGGTGGTTCATGTGCTTTCATAGGTGGAGGATTTTGTAACAGAATTGATATAGTTACAGCAAGCATAATAGGAGGAGGAATAGGAAATTGTGTTATTGCCAATTGTGCATCCATTCTTGGAGGATGCAGAAACACCAATTGTAGCGCATATGGATTCATCGGCGGTGGATATGGTTCAACTATTACTGGCTGTGCTGATTTTATAGGTGGAGGTTATTGTAATATCGTTTTCGGCAATGGAAGTAATTATTCCAACTACTCTTCTATTATTGGTGGATGGAATAATACAATATGTGGAAATTGTAATTTTATCGGTGGAGGGAGTTCCAATACAATATCACTATCAGCATGCACTAGTTCCATTTTAGGTGGTATATCCAACAGTATATGTGGGTGCAACTTAAACACTATATTAGGTGGTTGTGGTAATATAATAAGAGGTGGTTGTTCATCCATTTTAGGAGGCACTAATAATACCATAGCAGCAAGTGCAATATCCTCTTCAATTTTAGGCGGGGTTTCAAATTCATTGTCTGCTAGTTGCGCCACAATATTTGGAGGATGTAGAAATATTATTTCGCCGCAGGGATCAGCCTCAGACTTTTCTTCTATAGGAGGAAATCAAAACTGCATTGCCACTTCAATAAATTCAACAATTGTAAATGGTGTAAGTAGTTTCATATCTGCCAGCCCATATTCATTTATTGGAAGTGGTCTATCAAATAATATAACTTTATCAAATGGTGGATCATTAGGTGGTGGTTCATGTAATACTCTTTCTACCAATAATCAGTCAACTATCAGTGGTGGATGCTGCAATTGTATGTATGGAACTGGCTGCAATTCAACAATTGGCGGTGGTTATAATAATAGAATGATTTCAGTTATTAATGCGACAATTGGTGGAGGAGCATGTAATTGTTCAAATTCTGCTAATGCTTCAACTATTGGTGGGGGATGTTTTAACAGTGTTTGGGGGGAATATACAACAGTTGGTGGAGGAAAAAATAATAGTGCATGTATGTCATATGATACTGTAGCTGGAGGTTACTCTAATAGTGTAAGTAGCTACAGTAATGGATATTGTTATTGTATATTTCCAAGTTTTATTGGTGGAGGAAGTGGTAATAATATATCTGGAGGTGATTATTATGTAGGGGAAGATCGGCTCGGTGGTGGTTGGGGTTACGGTTCAACTGTTAGTGGAGGATATGGAAACAATATAACCGCATGTTTCTCTACAATTGGAGGTGGATGTAATAATTGTATAGACTACTCATGCAATTCAACTATTGGTGGGGGAATCCGAAATATTATTCGCTTTTCAGATGTTGGATTAATCAGTGGAGGATCGTGTAATACTATAAGTGCCGCCTATTGTGGAACTATTGGAGGTGGATGTTGTAATACTGTTTCTTCCGGCGCATCAATTATATCAGGTGGTATATCAAATCGTGCTAGTGGAGGTGCATCATTTATTGGAGGAGGAAGTAATAATAATGCAAGTGGAACTTATTCTGGCATTTTAGGTGGATATTGGAACGATACTAAAGGGTTTTCGAACACTTTCATATTAGGTTCTAACTTATCAGCTTCTCAAGTTGACTTTACATATGTAAACAATATATCCAGTAAAGGTTTGGTATATGATGCAACAGGAAATTCTACTAAATGGAATAGCACATATACTACAGTAAACTCGAACAGTTCTGTATGGTCAAATCCTCCTACTAACTTCCTATCATTAACTGGAGGGACATTAAATGGAAATCTAACTGTGTATGGAACAATCAGTTCAACTCAATATGTAGATATTAGTGGAACTAGATTTACAGGAATAACTTCTACAGCAACTTCAACAGTTACAGCATTAAATACATTCATACAAGTTATCGTAGGTGGGAACATTAAATATTTAAGATTGTTTGATATTATATAATTATGCCAATAGAAACCTTTCAAAATTTCTCAAATTTTACAAATGATGTGACAGCAAATACTTTATATGTCACATCTAGAATACTGTCTGGTGGAGTTGATATATCAACATTATTTGGTACAGGTAGTGGCGGTGCAAGTGATAATGAAGCCGTAAACACGTTAGTTCAAAATACAAGTGCAAACTGGAACAGTTCATATACAACTGTAAATGCAACTAGTGCAAACTGGTCAAACGTATATACAACTGTAAATGCAACTAGTGCAAACTGGTCAAACGTATATACAACTGTAACAGCAAATAGTGCTAATTGGGTTAATACACAAACTACTTTAAACTCGAATAGTGGTAATTGGAATAGTACATATTCTACCGTAACAGCAAATAGTGCTAGTTGGGTTAATACACAAACTACTTTAAACTCGAATAGTGCTAGTTGGATTGGAGGCAATTCAGCATTTACTACTTTAAACTCAAATAGTGCTAGTTGGATTACAGAAAGTGCATTAACTAACGTAAGGATAAATTCTGTTGGGGGAACATTTAACAATCCTGTAGCGAATGATTTAATATATATACCTTGTGTTTATAGTGGTAGTATTGCAGCTTACACAATACAATTAATAGGGACTGGAACTTGCACAATAAAAACATGGAAAAAAGCATCTGGGACAACAAATCCCACTATATCAGATTTAATAAGCACTGCTGGTGTTTCTTTGTCAACTGGAAACGTAGTTAGAAGCACAAACGTATCAGATTTTACAACTACAACAATTAACGCAAACGATTTATTAACTTTTCAAATAACGGCAGTTTCTGGTAGTCCTACTCAAGTAATATTCGTTTTACAGATAAATAAAACATAAAAACAATGGTATATAAATACGCAAACGAACTAATTCAATTTGGAAAAAAAGAATGTGACTTGATTATATGGGATGATGCAGGAGAAATAATTGAAAGGCGTTCAGTATGTTTTTTACAAGATTGTAAAGAATCAGAAATGAATGATTTTGCCAATCAAATATTAAACGAATTAAACGAATTAAATAATTAAATAATATGGCAACACTTATATCCAAAGCAAGTGGAAACTTCACATCAAATACTACATGGGGATTAGTCGATGCAACTTCATTCTTGGATTCGCAAGCGGCTAATGCAGCCTTGACTACCAGTTATGTAGGTGCAACCACTTTTATTCCGGGTGCTATTACTATCGACGCTTTAGCTGTAAAAGTTGCTTTACGAGTTGGTACAACCGGTACTATGAGTGTGCAACTTTCAGGCGCAGGTGCAGGTGCAGTTGCAGGTTCTGAGGTAACTATAAATGTTTCCGATTTACAAGCTGGAGATACGGCAGCTAATAATGGAGTTGGGTGGACAGTATTTAAATTTCCAACCCCAATAACATTAAGTGCTGGTATACCCTACGCAGTTCAAGCTAAAACTTCCAGTTCTACTCAAGTTAACCTTTATAGCTCTGCAACAAATAACTGGTCAAGAGCATTGAGAACAACAACAACTCAATCACCTTCATCTTCAGATGTTATCATTGTGGCTGGTGAGTGGACATCAGCAGGAAATAGCACAAGTTACACAGTTACACTTGATAACACATCTGCTCTCACATACGGAACTACAACAATAAACAATAAATCGACTCTAAGTTTACAGACATCAGCACTATCATCCTACACTTATAATATTGCTGGTATTATGAGAGTATATGGAGGTGGAACATTAAATTTTGGAACAACAAACATTCCACTTCCATCTACTAGTTCATTTACACTATCATGTAAATGTGTAGCTGCTGTGGATTATGGACTTGAATTACAAAACGGGGCCACTTTCAATGCTCACGGATCACCATTAAGTTATGTAACAGCTAAACTAGCTGCTGATGCTGCTGCTTCTGCTACAACATGCACAACTTCTGTATCAACGGGTTGGAAATCAGGTAATGTTATAGTTTTCCCTTCAACTACAAGAACGGCAACGCAAAGAGAAACTAAAGCATTAACAGCTGATGCTATAGGAACAAGCCTTTCAACAGTTGCGCTTACAAATGCTCATGGTGGAAACGCATCAACTGGAGTTCAAGCAGATATAGGAAACTTAACACGAAATGTTAAAATCGTTGGGGTTTCGACATCTGTTACAGGGTATATTCTAATAAGAAATGGTGCAACAGTTGACATGGATTATGTAGAAATGTCTTTTTTGGGGTCAAACACAGCAAATAAAAGAGCAGTGGACATACAAACTGCAGCGGCTGGTATTACAAACATTCAATATTGTTCTCTTGCTAATTCTAATATCACATCAGCACAAGGGTTTTACATATCCGGTGCCACATCAAATAATATCACTCTATTTAAAAATATAGTGTATTCAGTTTTAGGTGCAGGAATTGTAGTTGCTAATGCTACAACAGGAACATATACTATTTCTCAAAATCTAGTTGTTGGTTCAGGTGGTATTGGTATGAATATCGCTGATGTTGGTGGTATATTAACTGATAATATAGTAGCTAGTAGTGTTGAAACAAATATAGAGTACAATGAAGCAGCTACTATCACTGGTGTCGTTTCAGGTAATGTTACATATTCTGGTAATCTTCATGGTCAGCAATATGGTAGTGCCCTTCTTGGAGGAACTATATCAAACATAACTTCATGGAGAAACAACGGGGTAGGTGTAGTGTTGACCACAAGTAGAGTAAACCCAATAGGAACAACATTGTCAGGAGTAAACACTTTCGGAAATAATACTGCTGGAATTTATTGTGGTGCTTCCGCCTTTTACGGTTTATTAACTATAAAATCTGCAACTACAAACGCAGGAACTACATTAACTGAACCATATGGACTCTTTTTCAATGGAAATATAGATTATGCTGTTATACAAGATAGTTCATTTGGGTTTACACAAGCTCATACTGGAGACATTCGAATTGCTTCAAGCAATCTTATTAGAGCTACGTTACATAACTGCAAATTTTCTAGTGCAGGGACACCTATTTCTAATTATGTGAATCAATTAGAAAATGTAAATAACCAGTGGGGGCTTGCTTCTATGAATCACCAACAAGTGCAAGGTGATAATAGACTGTATACTCGTTATGGAATTATACGAACAGACACCACTATTTTTAAATCGCAGTCCCCTTCTCAAAGAATTACTCCAAACTCTGCAACTTGGCCATTAAATTCAGCTTCAAAGTTTGTAGCAGTAACTAGTGGGAATAGTGTAACAATTAAAGTTTATGTAAGAACTTCTTCTACTTCTTTTGGTGATTCAGATAATTATAATGGAAGTCTTCCTGTATTATTACTAAGATCAAATCCTTCCATTGGAATAGTGAACGATACAACGCTTTATACAATGACTCCCAACCTTTCCGGAACATGGGAACAATTTGTAGGAACAACCCAAGCTGTAACTGGTGATGGTGTGTTGGAATTTTTAATAAACTGTAACGGAACTTTGGGATGGGTAAATGTAGATGATTGGTCTACAACAACTAATAATGATCCGAGAGGTAATAAATTTTGGTCTAATGGACAAGTTTATAGTGGTGCAGAATATAATGCGGGGGGAAATTTCGGTTTCAGTTAAGAAATATAACCAAAAGGTTTTTGATACCATGCAAAAGTAGAATCTATCCATTTGCATACATCTTTTCCTAATATATCGTTATAATCAGGAGTAACAGGAGATACAACATTTTTAATTGTATGTAGGTCAGGTGTTAATCCATACACCGAATCATCTTCCTTTATAGTTTGTTCTACATTTTCAAAATCGTGTCTAAACACTGGCAAATTTAAATAGTTATATACCTTTTCCATTTCTTTATTAGGATTAGATGTTAAATCTTCTGCTCTAACATATAAAACCTCTTTGTTAATACCCTCTAAAAAGCTTTGTTGCAATCTTTCCAAAGCTAAACCAACTGGTGGAGACGAAATCCAAGAATCAACTCTTTTCGGTGTTGTTGTTCCTGTCATATTAGCATGATTTTGAATCGGTTGATGTTTTTCTGGATTTTTTCTATGTATTTTTTCCATTGAAGATATTATACTCTTCAAGTTTCTAACCATGCAAATCATTTTAGGTTTATAAGGCATGAAAGATTCGAACCACCTATAATGTATTGTCCCTCCACGAGTTTTAATGCATACATTAGGTCTATCACTATAAGCTTCTGCATAACCATTTAAACCACCTAGACAAAAACCTCTCCAAGTTTTCAAAGCTAAATCGGGGTCTATCGCTTTAACTTCTGGTGTATTTGTATAGTTTATTCTTGCTCCATATAGATACTCCAAAACAGGATCGGTTGGTGTTGCTGTTATAGTAGGATTTTGATTTAAAATACATTGAAACAGTGTTGACATGCTTCTAGGCATTGAAGAATTGAAGAATATGTTTTTCATCGATTATATAATGGAAGATGGGATTTTAATGTCGAATAATAACTCATTAGAAGAACCTAAAATAGATTGAACAAACCTATCCTTGTTAAATATTTCGTTTAAATTGTTATATGGACATTCATGGAATCTTCCTCCCACCCAATCAGATTCCTCCAAGTAGCTATCAATGAAATGTCTGAAACTTTTCTGTTCTGTTGGTAAAATATTATCATGTATAGAATATCCAAACACAACAGGTGAATTTGTTATCCATCCTACAGTAGCAGGTTTTTTAAATGCAGCGGCAGCATGTTGAACCATAGAATCTATAGCCAATATTTTATCTGATAAATAAATATAACAAAACAAATTTCTCAAGCTATCTGAAACATTTATTACATTGTTTAACTGTGGTTGATTATCTCTTCTGATGTGAAGAATTTTGCTGAAATTACCTTTTACAGAATCTACTATTTCTTGTGCAAATGCGGGTGGTAAATCTCTAGACCATGAATAAGGATGTGTTTGATTTTCAGCACCACCGAAAGGTTGTATCAATAAAATAGGGCCATCTTTATTAATTGCACGTTCAGCAAATAACAATTCTCTTTCCGTCAAATATATTTCTGGTTTTATACCTCTACATGGAATTTTAAACAGGTCGCACCAAACTTCCACTAAATGTTTCCTCCTATATAACATGTCTTCTGCGTGATATGGTTCTAATCTGAAAACTTTAGTATCCTTATCTTTAATATAATCATCATAGAAATAAGGAAGATTCCCAAATCTGTAAACCCTGAAAACTTTTGGGTTGTGAAGATAAACTTCAGGCCAAGCAGTGACTACAACTAACTTCCTGTCAGGATATTCTTCTGATATTGATTTGCATACTGAAGTCGCAGCGATATTTTTTCCGATACCACCATCTACGTGAAAGATTACATATTGTTCCATATTTAATCTCAAACTTAATCTGATATCACAACAAAATCAAACGAAAAGATTAAATAAATATGTGTTCTTCTTTTCATCTTACAACCCTACCGATTATGGCACGTTCCTAGAAGGTTTTACAATTACTTCTTTGCCGAATCCTGTTGATGTATCTCCTACTTTCGCAACTGTTGGCATTTCAAAAAACGTTTATATAACAGGAAAGAACTTTTTCAGAGTTAGTAACATATATCTATCTGGAACACCTTACACTTCAGCGTCAAACACATATTCTCCATTTCTAAGTGTGATTAGTATGTCAGCAACGTATCCATCTATATTCGCATATAAGGTTCCCCTCACATCAATCAATTTAATGTCTGATCATATGATATTAATAGAACTCCCTGCACCATCAGCAACAGGAAGATTTGATATAATAGTGGAAAATCTTGCTGGATATGGAAAACTCACAACATTTTGCAGACATTTCAGTGCTTATAAACCAGACTATGCTGTAGGAATACCAGTTTTCGCTGATAATCAACTATAAACAGCATTTGAAATTCTTAAAAAAATGCTTAAATAGTTCTCAACATTAATTTCAGATGATTTATAAACCTCACTCACCAGCAGCAGTCCCTCAAAATGGGCAATATCCAAGTTCCCAAGTTGGATTCCCTCAATCTTCTATTTTAGGTGCATTCATTTCTAAACTTCCATACGCTTATCAAATCATAGACACCATGATTAGAAAGAATCCGAAATATGATGCATTTCGTGATGTCACTCCAAGAGTAGATGATATTATAAGTGACGAATCAGTATTCTTTTCATCGCCTCCTGATCCAAGTTTAGCTAATAACCCTTCTGGTAATATATTAATCAATAAAGATTATCAAGCTTTCGTATATGCCAGTGTAGATAAAGATAAAACCAGTAGATTAATGGATTATCGAAGAATGGCAGCATATGCAGAATTAGCAGACTGCATAGATGAAATTTGTGACGAATGTATAGTCAAAGATGAAAATGATATTATAGTAAATTTCCAATTAAGAGGAGATTATAGCCAAGATATCAAAGGAAAAATAGAAGAAGAGTTCAGAAAGTTCATTTCAATATTCGATTTAGAAGATACTGGATGGGAATACTTCAGACAGTTTTTAGTTGACGGTGAATTATATTTTGAAAACATCATAGACGAAAAAAGAATGGATTTAGGAGTTGTAGGATTAGTAATGATCCCAACTGAACTTGTAAATCCTGTTTATCAAAACGTTCAAAATGAAGTGGTGAAAGGTTTCTTGTTGAGAAAACCAATTCAACAACCTGCTGCAAGTATAAACAAAAAAGACCAAGAAGAATTGCTATTTTTACAAAAATCTCAGGTTACATATATACACTCAGGTATATGGAACGAATTTAAGACACTTCGCTTACCATATATAGAAAATGCCAAAAGAGCGTATAGACAATTATCGCTTATTGAGGATTCCATAGTTATTTATAGACTTGTAAGAGCACCAGAACGTTTGCAGTTCAAAGTTTATACAGGTAATATGCCAGCACCAAAAGCAGAAGCATATTTGAAGAGATTAATGCAACAATATTGGTCAAAGAAAAATTATGACACTCAAAACGGTGGAAGAGTGACTAATGTATATGATCCTCAATCAATGTTGGATAGCTATTGGTTCACTAAAGATGCTCAAGGTAATGGAACTGAAGTTTCTACACTACAAGCTGGTCAAAATTTAGGACAATTAGACGATTTAAATTATTTCCTAAAGAAACTATACAAAAGCATGAAAGTTCCACCTTCCAGATTCATAACGGATGGTTCTGGTGGGGGTTCTCCGAAATTTAGTGATGGAATGGAAATATCCAGAGAGGAATTGCGATTTGCAAAATATATTATTAGAATTCAAAGACAATTTGCAACTAGTATTCGTGACTCTTTCATAGTTCATCTAAAATTGAAGAAATTTTGGAAAGAAAACAAACTCAGAGAACGTGCAATTCAGGTAGAATTCAATGTTCCTTCATCCTTTATGGCGATGAGAGAGCAAGAATTGATGAAATTGAAATTCGAGAACTTCCAATCTGCTACTCAGAACGAATCTATATCCAAATCATACGCTCAAAAATATTATTTGGGCTTAAATGCTGAACAAATGGACGAAAATAGAGAATGGTTGAGGAAAGATTCTGCATTTGAGTGGGAATTAACACAAATCAAAGAAATGGGGCCAAACTTCCGAGATGTAATAGCTTCTCAACAAGCTAGCGGAGAAGCACCAGAAGGAGGTGGAGGTGATTTAGGAGGCGGAATGGGTGATTTAGGAGGAGGTGGAGGATCAGATACACCACCAGACTTCGGAGAAATGCCTCCTGAAGCTGGAGGAGCTACAGATGCACCACCAGCAGAAGCACCAATAGGAGGAGCACCAGCACCAACACCTAATGCTCCTGCAACTCCTGCTGCAACTCCTGCAACATAAACCGTTAAATAATATATATGCCAATTATTCCAACAGGTTATTCAGGGGGAACGTCATTAACTCCAATTATTTCTAGTTATGAAACGTTAGCACTAAACATAAAACAGCAATTGGGACACCCTTTAATAAATGTTGAAGTGAGTGATCAACAATTATATACTTACATAACAAACGCTATCCAATTTTTTACCAAATGGGCAGGATATACAGAAGAGTATTTAATATTCGATTCTAAAAAGTATGTTAAAGGGGTTGGAATAAATATTGCAACATTAATAAACCAAACTCCTGAAATGTATAGCAGTGCAGTATCAGGTCTTTCTGCTGCATATGACTATGATATCAACAGTTATAGAAAAGTAGTCGATGTTTTCGCATTTGAACAAGGGGAATCTACTGGACTTAATACATTGTTCACTTTAGAACAAGCAATGGCACAACAAATATATTCTTCTTACATGATTGGAAGTTTCGGATTTGATTTAGTGAGTTGGGAAATATTAAAAGGGTGGACAGAAACCAGAAAAAGAGTGTTGGCTCAAGTTCCATACTTCAGATTCGATAATAGAACACAAACATTAAGAATTATACCTGAACCTATTAAAGAAGAAAGTTATTTAGGATTGGTAGGTTGTTATATGGAAAGACCTATTAAAGATTTAGTGCAAGAATTGTGGGTGATGAGATATTCTTTGGCGTTGACAAAAATTGGAGTTGGATACGTGAGAAAGAAATATTCTGGAACATCCTTATTTGGAGGAGGTAGCGTAGATACTTCAATATTAGACGAAGGCAGAACCGAAAAAGATACTTTAGAAAAAGAATTGATGAACTCATATCAGGATTCTTGCCCTCCTATGTTTTTCCTTGGGTAATTTTTAATTAAATGTTTCTCGTCAAGTAAACATTTAATTTCATACAAATTTTCTAAAAACATAATATTTTTTTAAGTTTAATAGGTTAAATAAAAACAAATTATGCAGAATAGCATAAATAATTATACATATGTCATTAAAATTCATTGTTGAAGATATCCATCAAGATATTGATTTCCTTGTAGAAGAAAAAAATAAAACAGGAGAACGCAAAACTTTCATCACTGGCCCATTTATGATGGCTGGTGATCCAAATGGTAACGGAAGGTCATATAACATTGATGAAATGATTGGTGAAGTTGCTAGATACGAAAAAGAAATGATTCATACTCGTCGTGCTATCGGTGAAATGAATCATCCTCAAAGCACCGAAATAAATCCTATTAATGCATGTCACCTAGTTGTCGAATTAAAACGCAACGGAAATTACTTCATTGGTAAATCTCAAGTTCTGAGCACACCAATGGGTAAATTATTAGAAAATTTCATTCAGGATAACATCAAAATGGGAATCTCTACAAGAGGATTAGGAACAATCAATGAAACTAGCGGTGTTAAAAACGTTTCCAATTTCCGTTTAATATGCTTAGACGTTGTTCATCAGCCTTCTGTGCAAAATGCAATGTTAGAATCTGTAATGGAAAGCAGAGAATGGGCAATTAAAGACGATGGAACTATTGTTGAATGCACCATTGACGCTTACAAGACATTGGAAAAAAATTTAAAAACACTTCCAAACAAAAATAGAGACGAATATTTAAAAGAACAGCTTTTAAGTTTTATCAACGCTATCAAAAAAGGAATTAATTAATATGAACAAGGAAAAAGAAACCATAAAAAATTTTATCGTTAACATGTTGGATAAAGATTATGCCAACGCTGATAAGAATCTACATAATGCTGTCGAAGAGAAGTTAAAAAATAAAATTCGTAAAGAAATAACTCCTCCAAGTCAACAAAATTTGCAAGATTGCGCTAAATAAATATATAACACATGAATACTTTTAAAGAACTTTTAAAGGAACAATTTAAAGACTTGAGTGAAGAGTCATTAGAAACCGTTCATAAAGCATTTGAAACTGCTGTTGAAGACAGAGCTAAACTTATTGCCGAATCGAACAACATCAAGAAAGACGAAGAACTTAATGTAAAGATTGAAGAATTTAAAAATCAGGTAGATGCTGATCATACTGAAAAATTGGAAAAATTAGTTGAAGCAATTGATCAAGACCATGCATTCAAGTTCGAAGCTTCATTAGCAAAACTTGACGAGAAACATGCTTCAATGTTAGAAGAAGCAATTCAATCTATCGATGAAGATCATGCAAATAAAATGAAAACTGTTGTCGAACACATTGATGAACAGCACACAATCGCATTACAAAAAGTGGTTGAAGCAATCGATCAAGATCACAGCGGAAAATTCCAACAGGCTATTGAAGCAATTGACGAAAAACACACTGCAATGTTAGAGACAGTGATTGAAAAATATGAAACCCTCTTAAATGAAGAGGCAACAGCACATAAAGAAGGTATGATTAATGACATTTCCGATTATTTGGATGTCTATCTCGAAAAACATATACCTACCACACAAATTTCTGAAGCCGTAGATAATATCAAATCTAAGAGAACACTAGATCAAATTCGTGATTTAGTTTCTATTAGTGAAGAGTATATCGATAATGAAGTTAAAGAAGCTTTATTAGACGGTAAGAAAACAATTGATTCCCTTAAAAAGGAATTAAATGAAGCAATGCAAGCAAAAGTCGAACTCAACAAAAAATTGAACCAGACCGAATCTGCTTACTTGCTTGAGCAAAAAACACAAAAGTTAGCAAGTGCCACAAAAGCACATGTTAACAAACTGCTAAAGAACAAATCACCTGAGTTTATTCAGGAGAATTTTCAATACGTAGTTGAGATGTTCGAAAAGGATATCGCTGATAAAGACGAGGATGTGAAAGAAAGTGTGCTAAATCGAAGGATTGTAGAATCCATTGATCGCCCCGAAATCGCAGACGAGGCTCCAGCTATTGTATCCAATCCTACAAGACAATCATTGTCACCTGTAGGCGGATATCTGAACGAGATGCAGCGAAAGGATAGTAGTAAGCTCAGACTTACTCGCTAATCGCCGCTCTCACAAGGTCGAAAACTCTAAATTAAAAAAAAGGAGACACAAATTAAAATAAAACTATGGAAAATCTATTACACATTGACAAAGTAAAGGCTGAACAATTAGTCGAAAAGTGGAGTCCAGTATTGGATTACACTTCAGACAAAGTTCGCTCTATTACAGACGATCATACGAGATTAAACACCGCTATCTTGCTTGAAAACCAAGAGAGATGGTGCTTTGAGGCAAGTAATTCTGGAGGCGGTAGTGGTTCTGTATTCGGCAGTAATGTCGGATCAGGTGCTACTCAGTTCTCTGGTGATACTTATGCTCAAGGTGACGCGAGATTGCCTAAAGTTCTTATTCCAATGATCAGACGCACATTCCCTGAACTCATCACAAATGAGATCGTGGGAGTTCAGCCGATGACTGGCCCTGTTGGGTTGGCATTTGCATTGCGTTACAAGTATGAATCTTCGGCACTTGGCTATAACAATGGCTCGGTTGACGGAAGTTTGACTAACTCATCAATTGGAGGAGAACAAACAATCAGCGGAAATACAGAATTAGGTTATAATTACTTGAACACAGCGTTCACTGGAACATCCAGTGCGAAGTTGTCAGGTGGTGCCGGATTCGACAATCTTGTTGAAGATAGTGGTGTAGCTCGTCTATTGCAGAACTTTGAATTAACTTCAAACATTCCGCAAATGACAATATCTTTCGAGAAAACTGCTGTTGAAGCAGGAACTCGTAGATTAGCTGCTCGCTGGTCTGTTGAGCTAGAACAGGACTTGAAAAACATGAATGGTATCGATATCGATAGCGAATTGACAAACGCAATGTCCTACGAAATCCAAGCGGAAATCGACAGAGAAATGATCATGAGAATGATTCAAGTCTGTTTGAACGCTGGATCAAATGTTGGCTATTCTATCTGGAATGCCGCATCTGCTGACGGACGTTGGAGCGGAGAACGCGCAAGGGACTTCTACAACAGAATTGTTGTAGAGGCAAACCGTGTTGCGATTCGTAACCGCCGTGGTGCAGCTAATTTCATTATTGCTACACCTCGTATCTGCGCTATACTCGAAACCCTTCAGAACTTCACATGGCAACCAATCACTGGCAGCGTTAACACAACGCCAGTAGGAATTGCTAAAGTGGGTTCAGTTGGCGGAAGATTCCAGATTTATCGTGATACAAGAACTGAAGCTCAAATTAATGGTTCAGGAGCACCTTACGGTGCTGCTGGACAAGGTGCTCGCGCAGGTTATACTCGCAGTGCTATTGATTATGCTTTATTGGGCTATAAAGGCCCAGAGTATTACGACACTGGATTGGTTTATTGTCCTTACATCCCTGTGATGGTGCAGCGCACTATCGGGCCTAATGATTTCTCACCTCGCGTGGGACTCATGACCCGTTATGGCGTTGTTGATCACATATTTGGTGCGAATCTTTATTATCACTTGGTTATATGCCAAGGGTTAGGAACAGCGTTCACACCGGGTGCTCAGGCGATATACCTCTAAGGTCTATCAAGTCAAGCTAAACGCTTACAAACAAATTATTGCACTGGAAAGGACATCGAAAGGTGTCCTTTCCTTTTTGTTTTCATATTGACAGTTCATGAAATATGTATAATTATAGTAAACACCAATGAATTGCTCTACCACAAACACTAGAAAAAGAGGACACTATAGTTATGATATGGCCGAAAACATGTCTTCAGTCTTTAACATTACTTTTGATTCTACATATCTAAAAAATAAAATAGACGAAATAGGAGGTTCTTCATTTCTAAGGAATAGAAATTATATGGATCATGTGAAATACTTTCTAGCACAAAGAAATTTCAATTTCTCGAAAATGTGTGGAGGAGAAGCAATATACATATTCAAAAACGATTTAACAGAATATCCTAAGTGTGAATGTGGTGCAACATTAACATATAATAAACCTAGATGTAGTTTCAATACTTTTTGTTCTTGTAAATGTCCTAAAAAGAACGAAAAAGCAACAAACAAAAGAAAATCCACATGCATCGAAAAATATGGAACGGAAAACGTATTCCAATCTGAAAAAATTAAACAGAAAATGGAAGAAACACATATGTCTCGTTATGGTAAGAAACATTACAACCAAACCGAAGAATATAAAGAACGTTTAAAGAGCGGAAACATAATTCAAAATTCTAACAGAGAATTAGCAAGAAAGAACAAACTGCAATCAGCATTTGATTCATATAAAAGATTTGAGGATTTGACTGTTCCAGCATTTACTTTCGACGATTTCAATGGTGGTGGGCCTAGTAAACATTATAAATGGTTGTGTAAGAGATGTAACAACCATTACTACAACTATTATAACAGACAATTAACACATTGGCCAAAATGTTTTAAGTGCGACATGCAATTTTCAGATATTGAACGTCCAATAGCAGAACTATTAGAAAAAAATGAAATAGAATTTAAAGCCAGAGACAGAAAAACGTTAGATGATTATCACGAGATAGATTTCCTTTTACCTAAGCATAACATAGGGATAGAAATTAACGGTTTATATTTCCATAGCGAGAAAAACCATCGAGATGAAAAATACCACATCAAAAAAACAGAAGAATGTGCTAAAAAGAACATCAGATTAATACAAATATTCGCTGATGAGATATATCACAAAAAGAAATTGGTGATATCTCGTATAAAGCACATACTAAAGCTTGTAAAAAGGCGTATATATGCTCGTAAATGCGAGATAAGGGAAATAACAAAAAACACGTCCTCCAAATTTCTTAATAAATATCATATACAAGGAAGTGACAAGGCTCAAATCAAGTTAGGAGCATATTATAACAATAGATTGGTTGCCGTTATGACGTTTTGCAAATTGAGAAAGGCACTAGGATACAATAAATCTATTGAAGACACTTGGGAACTCAGTAGATTCTGCACGGTTTTCAACTTCAACATAACTGGAATTGCAAGTAAGCTTTTAAAGCACTTTGAAACCAATTATAAACCAAAAGAAATCATATCGTATGCTGATCGTAGATGGGCTAAATTGGAAGGAGATACAGTTTACGACAAAATAGGTTTCGAACTAGTTAAAATAACAAAACCTAACTATTATTACACTAAAGACTACATCAACAGGTTACATAGATTCAATTTCCAGAAGCATTTATTGAAAGATAAGCTAGAAACGTTTGATGAATCATTAACGGAGAAGCAGAATATGATTAACAACGGATTCTTCAGGATATGGGACTGTGGAAACTATAAATTCGTTAAGAAAATTAATAATAGTTCTTTATAAACTTACAATGTCCACAATCCCAAATTCTGTGATATCCATTATTGTTCATATTGTCCTTCTCTGAAAGATTCGAATCAAAAATCGATAATTTTTCTGATAATAAATGCTTTTGGAAATTGAATCTGTGGTATCTCCTATCATTTTTAACATACCAATAGTTGGGTTCAGTGAATTTATCGAATATGAAACCGATTTTACTATAAAGATTTCCGTTTGACCATCTTCTATCAGCATAAGAAATTACAGTTTTTGGATTATAAGTGTTTTCGAAATGTTTCAATAATTTACCTGCTCCACCTACAACGTTGAAATGGAAAATGCTACAATATCTACTCAACTCCCACACATTTTCTTTGGTTTCTTTATACCCCAACGAACTTCTAAGAGATGAGAATGTCATAACAGAGACTAAACGGTTTTTATAATATAAACCTAAACTTATTTTACATTTATCATTTCCTTGTATGTGATATTTGTCCATGAATTTACCCTTTAACTTGGGAGATATGAGTTTAATCTCACATTTTCGGGCATATACATTTCTATTTATTTTTCCGAAGATGTGTTTCAATCTAGCCTTACATATTTCAGGCTTCTCCACCAATTCATCCTCAAAAATGTGGATGATCCTAACATCTTTGTCTAAGCATTTTTCTGTTTTATTGAGGTGATATGTTTTATTTTTGCCGTATTGTTCAGTGTGCCAATATATTCCATTAACTTCAATAGCAGTTTTAATATCTGGAATATAAACATCTAATTCTAAAGGCTGTATAATCTGTCTATCATTTTCGACTAGATTTGGATAAAACTTCTTACAGAATGTTAAAAGTTCCGATTCCAAAATTTATTTGGAAGGATTAGGATTACAATTAAAGCATCTAACATCTTTCCCATCGTCTAAGTTGCTATGAATCGTATTACCACAAGTCAAACATTCAAACGGATATACAACATTAACTCCTTTATATTGTTCTTTAGTGAATAAAGGTTTAACGTTTGATAATCTATCTGACATTATTTTACCGTCGAAGAAATTGTTTAAAAATGATTGAGTTCGTTGTTCCAAATTTTCTTTCTGGTATTTTATTGCATGTTCACTTATTTTATCTTTCACGTTTTGCAATTTTGATGGATTATCTACACCATATTTCTCAATCCAAATAGGGACTATAAAATCTCTGTCGAATGGAGTTTCGCACCCATGATTTTTAAGCATGGTTTCTTTTTTCTTGGCTTTAACATCTTCTATTTGTGATATATTAGCAACTCCATAATTTTTCATCACAGATTTCTCTTTATTCGCTTTAACTTCGTCTGATCTATTAGAATGTCCTTGCAAATACTTAGTTTTTATCGGATTTTTTAGGGGTAAACCACATCCACACAAGCATTTAACAGATTCCGTAAGATTTTTCGAGAAATACCACCATCTAATCTTAAATGATGTGTATTCATTCAAAAAATTTGTCGTTTCTACGATTTTTTTATAGATTGAATGTAATTTACACTTAGGGTTTTTAGAGTTTACTATTTGATTGAAGCTGTATTCCATGTGGATAATTATACATCTCAATCGTATTATGTCAACCCCTTAAAAATGTCCTAAACATTGATTTAACCTCTGCCATACAGTCATATTTCTTAACAAACCCCAAGAATATATTATCTTTCATTACCGCTCGTATGAACATGATGAGATTGTCTTTTATATATAATCTATTGTTCTCGTCGTTCACTATGAATTTAATTCTTTCGATGATATCCTCTTTCGTTTTACATTTTTCGAATTTTAAATCTATTGGAATCTCTAATTTTATGTCATACCAAGGAGTTTCGAGTAATATCTGATTTATTTTTTCATCGAATCTGGTCATATGTCAACAATATTTATCAAAAATAGATAAATAATTATATATTATGGCAAACACAATCAATAAATACTCATCTTTATCTAGCACTGCAACTGTTGCTAGTTTAACTGCAAACTACGGAAATGGAGTTGCATTGGTATCTGCAACTTCAAATGTTGTAGCTGCTGAATATAACTTAACGACTAACGCTTTAAGTGTTGTTCAATTTTTACGAAGCAATCCATTATCCAGCACGGCATTTAGAGCATTATCTACCTATACATTCTTAAATACTGCTGGAAGAGGTGTTTCTTCTGGAGCAGGATCACTCATTATCGATAGAAGTTATATTGGAAGCACTATAAATCTTAGAGTTACTGACAGAACAGGTTTCTTAACGACTATTGGTTCAACATCGACATTAACATTAACTGCAAACGGAAGAGAAGGTTGGGGAACGGAGAACATGAGGTTGAGGAATCTAGGATATTGCTAAGATAATATCAAACATAAAATTCAGAAGAGCCTATAATGTCAAAGTTGTAGGTTTTTTCTTTATTTTTCGTTTTATTGTGATAAATAATTGGAAATGTCTACCTGTAATTACACTGCACAAATTTTAGATACTGATTGTATTGGAGATTCGAGAGTTGTTATAAATAATAATTTCTCTTCTCTTGATACAACTGTTTGCAACCAACAGACAACAATTACATCCTTACAAAACCAAATAAATTCTTTGAGTGCTGCAATGGCATCTCCTAAATCTGTAGCAAAGGCATGGATCAATTTCAACGGCAAAACTTTAACGGTTAATGCTCAATATAACATTGCCTCTGTTATAAGAATTCCCGGAAAGAGTGCTGGAGGATATAGAGTTACGTTCACAAACAATTTAACAGATTCTAATTACGTCTTAGTTGGTAATCCTAGTGATACGAATACAACTCAAGTAAATGCTGAAACTTGGGTGATATATACGAACACTTCTTTGGCTAAAACGCAATCAACTTTCGATTTTTATGTTGTATATAACAGTAAAATTTCTACAGGTGGATTAGCAGATGCAGATGTAATATCTTTAGCAATATTTGGAAATTAATATATGAGCACATGTAATTACACAACGCAAATATCAGGGTCAGAATGTATTGGAGATTCATTAACCAAAATAAATTCAAATTTCACTAATTTGGATGAAAGTTTATGCACTTTAAACACCAATTTCATAAATTTAACGTCTACTATCCCTTCAACGACCTTTAAAAACAAATTTTTTAGAGCTACAGAAATATATCCTACTGCATATACTAACACAGATTTGAAGTTAACTGAGCTTTATGATAATACATACAATGTAACAGCTAATGGAACTGTTTTAAGTGATATTTCAGCAACTAATATCTGGAGAAATTTAAATAATGTCCAGCACTCTTATTCTTTCGCATCTTTAAGTTCTGTTACAGTGTCTTCTGTTGATGCTCAGGAAAATACCAGATATGTTTTATTATCTTCAGGGACTTATCACATACAAGCTGCTAGTTCTTTACAATATTCCAACTCTCACTGTTTAAATCTATTAAAATTTAACCCTCTGAGTGGCAATTACACTTCAATTGCTGAAGGGTCTTTGGCATATAGTGATAATAGTATTACAAGTGGTGTTAGTGGTGGGCCTTCAACATCTTTTGTAGAAGGAAGATTCACATTCACAGAAGCTACAGGGATTATATTATTCAACGTTATATCTGCCCCATATACAACACAGGTGGGGGCGTTAGGATTCACTAATGGTTCTGGTGGAGTTCCTAGTTGGCTGACAAATTACAACATAGCAAGCAATGTAACTTCATGGATTAATATATATTGCCTAGATTAAACCATAGATTAAATATATACAATCTATTATGTATGGCTCTTATCCATTAAACAATGCTTCGAACGACATAAACGTTTTAAGAAGTTTGGTAGAAACACGTTGCGGCAAAGACGCTGAAATAGTGTCGAAATATATTTTTGAGACATCAACAGTTCCGTTATCAACAGATACAAAAAGAGCAAGTGATTTATCTTCTAATAAAAAAACAGATGCTAGTAATTCGATAACACCAAAGGAACATGCAATAATAAAGGAGAAATACGCTGCTTTTACACAAATAGCTGCTCAAAACCATGCACCTGATACTAAACAGATAGAACTTACAAACAACGATTTAAATTCTAAATCGAATACTGCTAGCATTTCCAAACAAACACATAAGACAACCAATCTACAAGACTATATTAAACCTGTTTCAGCATTTGTGGGGTCTACTTTAGGAAATTTAACAGGTGTAATGAATGGAATCAGTTCAGGTATTCCAAATACAATAGCAACATTTTTAAATAAAACGGATGAAAAGGCACATCAAATATTGAATGGTGCATATACAGCTTTAAAATTGGACGAAGTTGGCAAAATAGCCACTTCTGTCCTCGGATGTGCAGAAACCCTAGTAAACACAGTAAAAGCGGCAGGAACGCTCGTTAATGACGTTTATAACGGTGCTTTGGAAGCAATGCAAAAGGTTAATGAGATAAAGGTAATGCTTATAACACAAGTGGAACAAACCGCAATCTCTGCCTTGGATAGTATTATACCATTAGATAGTATCTCAAGTTTCGTTGACGCAGCAAACACTTTATCCGACACTTTTGGCATAGAAGCTATTAATATATCAGAATTGGCAGGAGTATCCGATGTTTTATCTAAATATACTTCAGCCCTCAACCAATTTACTGATATATTAAACAAACCTACTGAAGCATTGTCCAAATACTACAATGAAAAGGTTAAACTGACTGTAGATGAAATTAGAACGTTTGATGCTTCCGAAGCTTTAAATAGTTTAATCCCTCCACAAGTGCAAAAAGTTTTAGATGCAGTATCTACCATATCTACTATAGGAATAGGAGGAAATAATGGAGGGGGATTATTTTCTTTGATATCATCATCTTTAAAAAATAAAGTTTATGACAGTGCATGTAAAAACCATCCAGAACAACTAAAAATGTTAACGTCTTTATATGAATCCAGTGAATCTACTCAGGCAAATAGATACTTTATTAAGTATAACAGATCGAATTACCCAACAAGTGTCACATTAGGAACAGAAATACAAAGATATCCTGATTATAAACCAACCCCATTATTAAAGGAGAAATAAAATGAAAGAATATTACGGAAATTATTTGGGAATAGTTATATCCAAGCAAGACCCTGAAGCTAGAGGCAGGGTTAAAGTATATATTCCTCATATAATGCCAGTTCTAAACGCAACATTATTGAATTTGTTCGGAGTTAAAAGCGAAGAAGTAATTTCCTTTAATTCTGTAGGTGGAAATCTCGCAGGAGGAATACCACCAGAAGCTAGAGAGTATTTAGAAAAGATATTACCATTTTCTGAACCTGCTTCGCCACTTATAGGAAATTCTGCGCCGGGAATTTTAGATCGACTAGGAAATTATATACAAAAAGCTCTTGGTGGTGGTGATTATGATAAAAATGCTGTAGGAACTGGAAATATTGGAGTGGTGGCACAACCCGCTAAAAATGGTGTATCATCATCACACCCATTAAACGGAAGAATGGACACAAATGATCCATCTCAACTAGTTCCTATTGGTGGAGGACATTATTTAAATCCTTTTGTTGCTGAAAAATGGAATCAATTAAAAGCTGCTTGCAACAATGCTGGAATTTCTTCTATTACTGTTGAATCTTCGTATAGAACATATGCTACTCAAGTAAGATTAAAAGAGCAAAAAGGAGAAATAGCTGCAACTCCCGGACGTTCAAATCATGGAGTAGGTAAAGCGTTAGACCTTAAATGGAATTCTTATGATGATTATGTAAAATTTACAAGTTTGGCTAAATCTTATGGGTTCAGTCAAATTCCTAAATGGCTTGCTGGACGAGAATATATACCTTATGGGAATAGTGAGTATTGGCATTGGGAGATTCCAAGTGCTCCGATGGGTGCTGGTGCTAAAGTAAGTTCAACATCACCAGTAGAAAGTAATAATGTTGCTGCTGCTGCTCCTGATGCAACTCCCTCTCCTGAAACACCAAATCCAGAAGGGGATAACAATTCAAACACTACATCAGAAGCTCCTTGGAATAATGTAAAGGCCACTAGTTTTGCTGATGCTGCTGATATTGCAGATTACCAAAAGAATAAAAGTTTCGCCACAGGAGATAATGGACTTGGAAAATGGGGGGTTGTTACCGCATCAAACGTTCCTATGTGCGCTCTTCCTCGTGAAGATTGGAGCCATTTAGGAAGCCCTGCTGGAACTCTAATAGAGGTTCAAGCTCGTGGGAAAACTGTTATTTGTCAATTACAAGATACGATGCCTAGCAAGGCGAATATAAAAAACGGTGCTGGAATAGATTTAAATCCGGGAGCTTGTGCTGCATTAGGTTTAACTCCTCCTGTATCTGTTTCAGCAAGATGGAGATTTAGTGATGGATCAATGTCAGCACCAGCAGGACAAGCGATAACAACAACAAACAACGTTCCATCAACCTATGATACAACTAATGTAGCTAAAGGAGTGTTCTCAGTCCCTTCCGAAGGAGCATTATTATGGTGTTTCTTTAGAGAGGGTAATCCATTATTCCCTGTTTATTTTGCAGCAGCATATAGAAGTTCTGAGTGGAGTAGTATACATAAGTCTGCAAGTCCCGGATTTGGAAACGATCCAGAATTAATGGGAGAAAGTGCAGTAAATAAAACAACTATGCTACCTAATAAGGGTGGAGGGTTGATAGCTGTCGAAGGTGCTGGAGTTCATGAAGTATCTTTAGTGTCATATGCTGGAAGTCATATAAAATTCAACGAGAATCACACCATGTTATATTCTGCCGATGAATATCACTCTCATGCTGATGGAAATATTTTCGATGTTGGATTATCTAATAGAGAGACACACACAAAAGGCATATCTAATACTGTAATAGACGGAGATTGTTATATAAAGGTAGGAAATGTAACCGATTCAAACGTTCACAAAACAATTGACGAAATAGAAAAACTTATCGGAGAAATAAACGACGAAATGTTGAAAAAATAATATGAGCGAAAAAACTATAAAATGTCCAAGTTGCAGTGGTGATATACTAGCAAACAAAAAAGAAAAATCTTTCTTAGAGATGGGGAAAGGAGTAGTAGAATCTGCCGTATTAATGTTAAAATCTCTGGTTTCTACACCTACTAAGGCAGAAACCATCAGCAGAAAATCTATTTATGAAGGTAGTTGTCCTGATTGTGGAGGTAAAGGCACATTCACCGATACATCAGACACTAGCAAGCAACAGAAAAATGCTGTCAAGGTGGCTGAAAAAAATAGTGATGCAATTTTAGCAGCAGAAGCTAAATTAGACACTGGAGGATATACAAATTCTAGGCATGTATCAGTTTTAGGAAATCAAGTTGTTGAAATAGGTGTAGGATTCAACAAACTTAAATCATATTCAGTAGTTGAAGGCGGAAAACCAGTAAAAGCGAAAACGAATATTGGAAAACGTGGAACAACTGGAGGAACTGCTACAACAAATCAAATAAATGGGACTAATCCTTTGTCTACACCCGGCGGACAATATTATATAAAATGTAGCAATAAATTTACATTGTTAGCTGGTGCTCAAGGAATAGAATTAAACACTTTAGGAAATTTAAATATCGTCGGAGGCATCACAAAAATAACTGGTGCTGAAATGAACATAGGTTCTAGCATAGGAACTACAACAATAGAAGGAAACCATTTAAAATTAACTGGAAAGACAATAGAATTAACACCAGCTAACGGAAGTTCTACTGGACAAGTTCAAGTTAATGCGACTTTAGGAGTAGATGGAAACATGGTTGTTAGTGGAGGAGCACATATTGACGGTGAATTACATTTCGTTTCTGCTACTACTACTAAACTAGACCCTAAACCAACAAGTTTAGGAGCATTGCCATTCAAGACAACTGGAAAGGCTCAATGGGGTTCAACAACAGGAGATGCACAGAAAGCGTCTATGCAAGATTTACAGAACAATATACAAACATTTACTAATGATCCCGGCGGTTTTTTACAAACACCTAGAGGTGTAAATGCATTCACGGAAAGAATGGAACACATTGCATACACAAACATTCCAATGGAAACATCGCAAACAGGTTGGGCTATTGGCGTAGATTCAAGTGGAGATACACATATGCTACAAGTTTATAATTTCCCTCACAACCATACAATGCCTGATAATGCCCATCAGCACACTGTTGATATGCCAAATATAAAATTGTTAGACGATGATACTCAAGTCAGAGATCAAGCGGCAGATTGTCAAAAACCTCAACCTGTCCCAACTGTAAATGGTGGACAAGCAGTTACTTCAAACTTCGCTAAAAGCATGATGAGTTAATTAAAAATCCTCAAGAATTCATACAGTATTTTTTTACTATGTTCTCCAGTTTTTTCCTCGTCTTGTAATTCATCCTTTGGAATATTTTTAATCATCTGAAGAAGGTTTATATAATCTTTCTGTTTGGATTTATCATATTCACCATTGTCATCTAGAAACGGTAATTTATTAATATGTGAAACTGTTACATCGTTTGATATTCCGTTAAACACATTATTTTGAAGCTTACCTTTAGATGCTTTCAACTTTGGTATAATAGTATTAACATCGAAATCTGGTGGTATACTAATTGAATCGATAGAAGGGAAAACATAATCTTTCCCAAAGAACTGCTCTATTGTTTTGTCCCAAGGATGTATATTTTTCTCTTCTAGTTCAGATATTTTTATCTCTATAGCACTTAAAGAATTCATCAAATTATTTAATGCTGATATGTGAATTATCCACTAGGAAACATAGAACTTGATGGAGTAGGTTTCCACTCGACTGAAGTATTGTTTTTCCTATTATCATGTTGATGACCATTACCATTACCGTTGGTATGGCCTCCTAAGTTTTTAGAAGCTTCTATTTTATAATTCAATTTCTTGAATTTGTTCGTAACATATTTACAAAATTCTGAGCGAACAATATCTTCTTCTCCTAACTCTATACAATATATTCCCATGTTCGCAGATTCTTCATCGTTGAACATATCATAAACATCTTGGAACCCTGATTTGCCGTATGGTAAATCGATCTGTTCTGTATCACCACACAACATGACTTTCGAGAACTCTCCCATTCTGCTAAGTAGTGTTTGGATTTCTTTACGTGTGCTATTTTGAAGCTCGTCAGCACATATAAATTTAACAGCGAAATGTAATCCCCTCAAATAATTTATAGGGCATGTTACAATCCTATCATCCTTCTCTAATTTATCTACTTCATTCTTCTTCAAGAGTTCAGTGAGTTTATCTTTGAATGGTGTTACATAACATGACATTTTTTCATCGACTGAACCGGGCAAATATCCTAATTTAGCATCAGAACTTTCAACAGCAGAACGGACTAATATCATATCAGACACTTTTTTATCGTTTAAGAGATGTAACCCTAAATATATTCCCAATAATGTTTTAGAAGTTCCTGCTGGCCCCTTCAAAATAAGCATTTTAGTATTCTTATCTAAGAATAGTTTTATTATTTCTTTTTGTTTTTCAGTCCAAGGTAATTCTCTGATATTTAAAGAGAAATCTATTTTATCTCTTTGATATACATATGGAGACTGTTTCTGGTTAACTACACCATCGTTTGATAGCGTTTCCGATACTTTGTCCTTGCGGACGAGTTTTTTTGCCATACGTTATTATTTATCAATAATTTATAACTTAACAACAAAAAATACACATCACACCATAAATAAACTAATATGAGCCTTAGAAATAACGAAAACGAATCAATAGTAGAAACTATTATTGATAACATTATAGATGAATTCCAAACACATTTTTCATCGGAAGTCGATTTAGAATATGCTTTAGAATATTTAAAATCTAAAATTTCCGATTTGGAATTAGAGGATTTTTAAGTTTGTAACCCTGTTTGGAAATTTTGCGTCAATTCATCAGCTTTTCCAGTTGGTATAGAAGTTTGGGGATTTATTGGATTGGCAGGATTGTTATCTGTCGAGTTAAAGTTTGGTAATGCAGTATTGTTCTCTTCGCTTGTTTCTTCTGGCCCCTTAGCACTATTTTTAATAGTGTTCAATTTTTCCACAACGTCTTTAATTTGAGTTTCTAAATGATCGTCAGGTATATCAATCACTGAATCATCTTCCTTATTCAAATCTCTTAACGTTATTTTATAATCTTTATCTATTCTACTTTTAGTGATACTTATTTGAATTGATATTCCCAATTTATCCACAGTCCATAAAAACGCTTTAATTTTATTAGATATAGTAGAAGGGATATCTATTTCTTTTATTTGTCCCTTGAAATGTTCTTCTAGTTCTTCTTTCAGTTTATCAGAAACGTCTTGTGATGTGTTATCGTTATAATCATTCGCTGATGGAATAACACTACTATTGTTCTCTCCCAATAAGGTTTCCATATAAGTGTTATAATATAAATCGAAATTTTTCATCGTATTAACTATTTATCTATTTATGCCATAAAACCACCTAAAAAACAATATTTTGGTTAAATAATTTAAACATGAGCAGTAGATTTCATAACAAATTTCATCGCCACAATCATCATACTACGCCTTCCAGCGATCCTAGATATCCTGATAGTGCTCTTGATCCGATTGCATCCCCTGCTTCTCCATTTCAAGGAGATTTCATATTAAATGGCAGTTTAAGTTCAAATAAATCCATAATAGGACTGAACGGAACCTTTGATAATTTATTAGTCACTGGAAATTTAAGCACGTTAGGCGATCTCACTTTCTTAGACACTGTTGTTAATGTAACCAGTGCATTAAGTGCTGACACAGGAACTTTCGTGCATTGGGCTAAATCCCCATATTTTTATGGTGGGGTTAACAGTTCCATAACACCATCAGAATATTCTACAGTATTAGCAGGACAAAATAACACTGTAGATGGAAACCATTCAACAGTGTTAGGAGGGTGCAATAATACAGTATCTTGCAATTATTCTAATATTGGAGGTGGAGCATGTAATATAGTTTCTAATATATATTCTACTATTGGTGGTGGATTAAGTAGCACAGCAAGTGGGGAATACTCTACTGTTGGTGGAGGTAATTCTAACGTTGCAAGTTGTGGGGATTCTACAGTCAGCGGAGGTTATCATAATACAGCCAGCAGATGTGCAACAACTGTAGGTGGAGGGCATTGCAATACTGCTTGTAGATGTGGTGCAACAGTTGGAGGAGGATATTTCAACTTGGCTGGAAGTTGTGGTTCTACTATAAGCGGAGGATATTGCAATAATGCTGATGGATGTTATTCAACTATTGGTGGTGGACATACTAATTCTACGAATCTTAGCGGTTCAACAGTAAGTGGAGGTTATTGCAATAATGCTTCAGGCAAATGTGCAACAGTTAGTGGGGGTTCTTGTAATACTTCTAGCAGTTATGGCTCTACTGTTGGTGGTGGTGTGTGTAATAGAGCAGTTGGATGTTATTCAACTATAGGTGGTGGTTTAAGTAGTTACGCTGATGGATGTAATTCAACTATTAGCGGAGGACATAAAAACTATATTTCATGTAAAGGTTCCAGTATCGGAGGCGGCGAAGGAAATTGTATAACGGATTGTCATTCTACTATAGGTGGTGGTGGTTGCAACTACATAGATGATTGCTATGCTACTATAGGTGGTGGGTTGAGTAGCACGGCTACAGGTTTATATTCAACTGTTGGTGGAGGTAGTTGTAATTCGGCAACAAGTAGAGGTGCAACTGTTGGTGGAGGAGTATTCAATATAGCTTCAGGGTGTGCAACAACTGTTGGTGGAGGATGTAACAACTCAGCAACTAAGTGTCACGCAACTGTTGGTGGTGGTCATTGTAATTATGCTAGTGAGTGTGGTGCAACTGTAAGTGGTGGTTGCTGTAATTGTGCTAGTGAGTGTGGTGCAACTGTAAGTGGTGGTTGCTGTAATTGTGCTAGTGAGTGTGGTGCAACAGTTGGAGGAGGAAAACAGAATTTGGCTTCTTCTAAATGCTCTACAGTTGGTGGAGGGTTCGGAAATACTGCAAGTAGTTGTTACGGTTCTATCGGTGGAGGGATTTGCAATCAAGTATGGTGTAATAGTTCGACTGTTGGTGGAGGTTGCGGAAACATAGCATGTTGTGATTTTTCCACTGTTGGTGGAGGTCGAAATAATATATCATCCGGTCAAGATTCTACAATTGGTGGTGGTTACAGAAATATAGCAGAAAGCAACGCCTCAACTGTTGGTGGAGGTTGCTGTAATAGTGCATTAAATAACTTTACCACTATTGGAGGTGGTTGTTGTAATTGTGCTCTTGTTTGTGGTGCTACTGTAGGTGGTGGTCTATGTAATAACTCAAATGCTTTTTCTGCAACTATAAGTGGTGGTTATTGTAATTGTGTATGCACTGGTGGAACTTGTGGAACTATAGGTGGAGGTGCTTGCCATAGGGTAAATGGTAATACTGCAACTATCGGTGGTGGTTGTTACAATGTTGCATGTTGTAATAACTCAACTGTTAGTGGTGGAGGATGTAATATTGCTTGTTGTAATAATTCAACTGTTGGTGGTGGTTATTGTAATATAGTAAGTGGTGGAGGTTCTACAGTTAGTGGAGGTTGTTACAATTGCATATCCTCAGACTCAGCCGATTCTATAATAAGTGGTGGACGTTGTAACTATATTGCTTTGGGATCAAGTTCAATTGGTGGAGGGATTTTCAACTCATCATCAGGATGTTATGGAACTATTGGTGGCGGTTTGTATAATTGTGTTGCTAATAATGCTGCTACGATAGGGGGTGGTTGCTGTAACTGTAATGGTGGTATATGTTCTACAATTAGTGGTGGGTATTACAATTTAATAAGTGGGTGTAATGCTACAATTGGTGGTGGTTGGCGTAATTGTTCTAATTCCTGTAATACAACAATTAGTGGGGGTGTTTGCAATACAGCGAGTAATTCTTATACAACTATTGGTGGTGGTTTTTGCAATAGTGTCAGTGGTGCTTATAGCACTATAAGTGGAGGTCGGTATAATTGTGCAACAGGAACGTGTTCTACTATTGGCGGTGGTCAATGTCATCACATTGAGGGAGGAATTGGTAATACTATTGGTGGTGGTTACTGTAATTATGCTTCTGGCTGTAATTCAACAGTTAGTGGAGGATATTGTAATACCGCAAGTGGATATAGCTCTACCGTTGGTGGTGGTGGTTATAATCTTGCAGGTAGTCGCACATTTATCGGTGGAGGTTGTCGTAACTCTGCAAGTGGATATCGTTCCGCAATTTTAGGAGGACATTGCAATTGCACTTGCAGCCACAGTGATTCTTTCATTATAGGTTCGAATATATGTGCTGGTGCAGCATGTTACACGTTCGTAAATAATTTAAGCTCTCAAGATGTAATATCTGCAAAAAGATATGAAACGCCACCATTCGTTTACGGAAACGCTAGTGGAACTATAACTCCAAGCTATCTATCTGGCGGTATACAAAAAATGACTGTGACAGCAAATCTTACAGTAAATCCCCCTTCAGCCCCTGTTGAAAGCGGTAAAATAGAATTTTGGTTAACTCCAAGTTCAACATACACGATAGATTTACCTGCAACTATTAAAAGACCTTCAGATTCCGCTATAACATTTCCGAAATCTTTATCTGCTTCGAGAATGTATATAATGGGGCTGAAATACGATGGTTCTAGCTGGTTGTTGACGACTTTTATAGGTGGTTACTAATAAAATATTGATTTATCGTTGAAATGTGGTAACATGTAAAAATGTCACAGGATAATAAACCAGCAGAAAGAGGTGTTTACGCATTTCACAAAATAAAATTAGGAGAGTTCTTACTTTTTTTAGATGAAGATGAATTAAAATACAATTTCATGCAATTACCTGACAGATACGAATACGCTTTAACCAAAAAGGATTTTATAAAAGCCATAAAAGAAGAAATACTAGGATTTGTAGAAGCTTTACCGATTGAAGTATACGAAGTTAGTGTGGCAAACATACTAAAAAAGTCTTGACGTTATATCAATAACCTGTCACACTGTTTACCTTATGAGAAATACTACAGCAGAAAATGAAAACAAAACAACAAATATAGACATGAAGAAAATATCCGATTATTCATTGTGCAGATGGTTAGCCCTGCAAGAAGCAATGGAATTAATAGGGGATAAATGCGAGGAAAAGAATTCAAACTTCGAAAACGTAGAGCTTAAACCATTGGAGATATTAAAGTATATTGACAACACTGCTGATGTCATATACCAAAAAAACTTCCCAAACACTAAGGTTGATATATATGAACCTGATTATAGTCTCGAATTAGAGGATATATTAAGTTGAAATATACGTGAAAAAGGTTATATAATATATACATGATTAAAAAATTCATATCTAAACCTGAAATTATAGTGTTATCCTTATCTTTAGGTATAACCATTTTAATATCTATTATCATATCTTTTGGTATATATCTATATAGTAACGCCTTTTGGTCGCCATTTTTAATATCTTTAGGATTGCAATTATTGTTTTTCATTATTTATAACACAATAATGCAGAAAAAGGACGTTAACAGGTTGGAGGAATTGCAAATAATGGCATTAGACGGTCTTTCCAAATTTACAATAGGTGTTCAATGCGCTTATTGTAAACAGTCCAATAACGTCCCAATAACTTTAAACAAAGAAAATAGATTTCCATGCACTAGTTGTAATCAGGTGAATGGAATCAAAATGCAATTCTTCACCACTCAATTGACCACACCGATTGAATCAAACCCCATTGATAGAATGATCGAAGTAACTACTAAAACTTCAGACGATCATAATCTTTAATAAAAGCATTTGTTATATTAACAATTGTTTTCAATTTAAAGATCATTTTATCTGCAATAGCCTTCTTTTTCTCGTTTTTTGTTATAACAGCATTTCTAATGGCTAAATTCATCTTTTCTTGGATACCCATTAATTGAAATGCAAACTCTGATAAATCTTCCCCCAATGAATCTAATGGATATGGTGCCTTTTTAGGACTTTTATCTGTTAAATCTTCTAACATTTTAATAGCTGGTGCTTCCATATGATTATTTAACATATATTAGATGGAAATGTGGCGTAAACACACATAAATAATAGCATGAGAAGGTCTAAAGAAATAAAACCGATCAAAATGTCCAGAGAAGAAGTTAACAAGTTCTTCAAAAATATTTGTAAAGAATTAGAAGCAAATATAGAATATATAATCTTTAGAAAACTTAAAAAGAACAGTGGTTATTTCGTAGAAGTAAACAAAAAATTTAATTATATAGAATTAGACCCTAGAGATGAAATTTTACCAGTTCTTATACATGAATTAACACATTGTCTTCACCCCGAAATGGATGAAGTAGAGGTATTAACAGTGGAACGTTCTGTAATCAACAGATTGTCTATAAGACAATACAAAAAATTGCTAGAAATAGCATTACCCAAAATGAAAAATAAAAACACTGTAAAATGAAATTCGAGATTTTAAATATAACAAACAAAGACGATGTAACTTGTTCTTTATCTGTATCATATGATAAAGACTTTGAAAACGTAGTTAAAAAATATTACAACAAGAAAGAAATAACCGAAAAGGATGTTCAGAGATTCGTTTATGATGCTATAAACCTACTTCAAAGTGGACAACAAGGACATTAAAGTTTGCTCTGTCACAAACGCTCTCTTCCAATCATTTATATTTCTGGTGAAATAATAAATACCGTTTTTTTCGCAAAGTTCTTCAAACTCTTTAATGTTAGGTTTTACATTTTGTAGCTGTTCCCCAATCTGTTTCACATAACAGTCTACTTCTCCCAATTCCTTATCAAACGAATCACTCAAATCCATTATTTGCAAGTTTTTATTAAATTGGTTCCAATACTCTTCCGTTAATTTCTCTTTAATCCCTTGTAATCCTTGAATGGCGAGCTTTTTACTCTTAACCTTGCCATATCCCTCAATGCCTTCTACATTATCGGATATATCGCCTAATAGAGCTTTATATGATAAAAAATCTTTCATTGGAACACCAACCTCCGATTCAAAATTGATAGGTGTTATTGTAATTTTCTTTATTGGGTTGTAACAAGAAGTTTGGCTGTTTACTAATTGTAATAAGTCTTTATCCACTGTGACTATTATATTCTCTCCGTCTTGATTATTTTTAACTAACCAACTCATTACATCATCTGCTTCTAAAACATTAGGATACATTTGATAAACTCCTAATAGGCTAATCCATTTTTCTAAGCGGTCATGGTATTCATGAACTTTAGTGGAAATTGTGGCATCTCGTTGTTGTTTATACGTGTTTTCTGCCAATAGTTTTCTAAAATTTGTGGAGTTTTTAGTGAGTCTCTTATCCCAAGTGACCCAAGTTTCATCTGGTTGAAATATTTCCACAACGGATTTTAACGATTTTAAAAATATATAAATGGTGCCAACATCATATTTATCGTCAAAATCTGATTTCCCGTTCTGTGATATCCAATATGATCTAAACAGCATATTTGATCCATCTATTATTAATCTTCTATTCATGTTATGATGATACACCAAGCCTAAAATAAATCAAACATTATTTGATTTTAGCTTACAGTTTGGTTAAATTATTATATTATGGAACCAAAAGTATTTAAAGTGCGTGCAGAACAAGTTGGCAGTGAGGACGTTTCAATGTTTTTAAGAACTGCTATATCAAGAGAATTTAAAGGTGAATATTTCATCTCAAATGAAACTACAATGGATAGGATAGACCCTGCAACAAGAGAAATGCAAAAAATTAGAGCATTTCTAATAGAAGCTAACGGTAAATCCCAAACTGTATATTTTGATATTACTGATTTAAGTGCTGCTAAGAAATCTAATAATTCTTGGGGGCTTTAATAGTTCCCATAAGGGTTTGAAAGAGTGTTTTGGGTGTAATCAAACAGTTTAGCACCCTCAGTATCAGCATTATCTTCAGTGGATACGAAAAGTTCTGCTGGATTTGCACCACCACTCAATCTTCCGAATTGTGTAGTATCGTTTATCTGTGTATTTAAAGGTTCTGCGTGTATTCCTGCTTCCATACTGTATTCGAATCTCTTACACTTGATATACCAAACATAATGTCCCATAAGAGCATTGGTTGAAGGTAGATATTCATCGTCTCTTTCAGTGATTTCGAAAATTGCTGCTCCTCTTCCATTTGGTCTATCGCCAAATCCTCCATATTCTTGCATTTCTATGAGATCGCCAGATTTCGGCTCTTTACCATTACCAAAAGTCTCATAAAAACTAGAAATATGTATCATTGCTGTCATATCACAATCAGCCATAACACCAAATTTAGATAATAGTATAGAATCGTTTGTTATGCTAGTGACCATAATAACTTCACCAGAATTTTCAAATGCTGCTGTTGGGTCTTCTCCGTAAAGATAATCATGAGAAGTTAAAGTATATCCATGAGTGTAATAATTGACTTTAACTCCATAGTGTTCGATTTGCTCTTTCCACCAAAGACTATAATTATTCCTCTCGTTATCGGTTATACTTTTATTTAAATATCTAACAGAGTTCATTTAATATTATTTATCAATAAAACAAAAAACCTCTCGATGTTTCACGAGAGGTTTTCTATTTAAACTTTATTTAGTCTCTTACTTGAAAAGATTATCGCCTTTTTTAATATTAGACACTGCATTTGAACCTTTTGGGTTTTGGAGAGCTTTCAAACTTGGATTGAACGCTTTAGGTTTTCCGTCTTGTTCTGGAATCTTGCCTTCAGATGCTTTTCCGCCTTTAGCTTTGCCCAAAGCACCTTTAACAACTTTGCTCGTTTTTTTGGTTAAAAATTCTCCTAATTTATCGCTTAATTGTGTAAGCTGTCCTTTCAAATCTAAAGACTCTTCATAAGGGTTTTCATCCTCTGTTTCCTCTGTTTCCTCTGTTTCCTCTGTTGTTTCAATCGAACCTTCTGGAGATTCTTCCGAACCTTCTAATTCTTCCTCTTCAGAACCTTCCTCTTCAGAAGAAAGATTTGATATGATATCCTGAAGTTTATTAACCAAATCCTGTAATTGGACGGTCAAATCACCTTCAGTTTCGCCTTCACCTTCTGAATTATCACCTTCTGAACTATCACCTTCTGAACTATCACCAAACTCGGTATCTAACTCGTTTTCTTCGTCTTGTGACATTTCATCAGATACTTCAGGAGATACTTCAAATTCTTCGTTCAATACGCTTTTAAAGATTCTATCAAAAGCGTTAGGTAATGTAGACTCTTTAACTTTGGACGGTTTTCCTTTAACTCCAGAAAATTGTTTTTTATCCTCTGGTTTTTTAACGTATTTCTCAACCTTCTCAGTTCCGCCCTGTGTTGGTGTTGGTTTAGCTTTTTTAGCACCTTCCAATTCTCCTGTTTGGTCTACTACTTTATTGGATTTTGCTTTACCCTTAGCTTCAGTTACTAAAACTCTGCTAGAATAAATGTCTGATAATTCGTTTTGGTTTTTCATGGTTATATTATTATTTATCTCAAAATGTTAAATTTTTCTTAGTAATACCCAACAATTCTAAGGTTATATGTAGATTGAGAAGAACTATTATTGCTCCAAGTGTATCCATAAGATGATTTATATGGAATAGCAGTATATAAATAAGTTAATCCTGACACTGCTATAGGTTTTGTGTATATACTAACACCATCAATTTTAAAATAGTTTAAATCGCCCCAATTTTGCACAGGTATATCACCCCTAAACAGTATAAATTTAGCTGTATTAGGAACACTATTAGTTACAACCCCACTACCAGAACGATTACCACCACCTGTCAAAATAGTTAATGCAACTGTTGGTGGAGATACTGTCACAACTGATATAGCTGAAGCATTATGCATTAAATTTAACATGTTGACAGTGCTATTATTAAAAATCGTGCTATATATTCTCAAGTCAGATATTAAAGAATTTTGAGAACTACTTAAACTGCATGTCACAGAATCCAAATTTGAGAAGTTTGTATTGATGATAGATAAACTATCCCCAATACATAAATTTTCGTCGATTTGTGTAGTAGTGTTGCAATTGCTCATATTAAAT
>Ga0208974_1000062_pt1 | contig 47563 bp, 50 predicted proteins | sample GreLakmeER15MSRF_FD_187699 | JGI IMG/M metagenome (GOLD analysis project Ga0208974, IMG submission 187699) | Freshwater lentic microbial communities from great Laurentian Lakes, MI, USA - Great Lakes metaG ER15MSRF (SPAdes) | ecosystem: Environmental > Aquatic > Freshwater > Lake | place: Great... | reverse complement strand
GGGGGACTACCGTGCTGGCCGCCACGGCATCATCCTTCAACACGGCAACCGCAACATCCGGCGCGAATGGGTCTCTCTCCAATAGCCCGACGGGCAACGGCGGAACTGGTGGGAGCGGAACGGTTCCGGCGGGCAGCACGGGATGGGTGTTTCCGGGTGGAGACGGGGGCGAATCACCGTCCTATGGCGGGCAGGGCGGACATGGCGGGAGCGGTTACGGCGGCGGTGGTATCGGAGCAATCGGAGCTGGGGTTGGAATGAACGGCAGCAACTACGGCGGCGGCGGCGGCGGCGGCGGCCCCACAAACGGCCCGCTCCAAGGATTTGGGGGCAACGGCTTCGTGGTCATCGAATACTGATCATGCCAGCGCCCTGCAACAATTTTACCGCTGGAACGAATGCAGTGGTCGAGCTTGGACTTGGCGAGATTGTGGTGTCTCCGTGCCCGACTGACATCCCAACACTTGCGGCCAGAATCGTGGCGGCGATGACGGCGCAACTGCCGGGAAACTTCGCCACGTTTAACATCGGCTCGGACCTGCCCGCGCCAGAGAACCGGGACAAACTCTGGTATCAGGTGGACACGGAATGCAACCCGATTGGATGGTTCATCTGGACCGGCGCGGCGTGGACCAGCGCAATTCCGCACGGGACATCTCCCGGCACTGTGGACCACTACTGGAGCGCGGACTTGGTGGGATTGACGCCAGCACAAGCAGCGGCCGCAATCAGCTACCGGGACACGGGGGAGGCGTATCCCGGCGGCGGCGCGACGGCGCTTTACAGCGACCCGTTCTGGCTGATGTGCAACGGATTGACCGTGGCTGGATTTGTCACGCCAGACCTGATGGGTCGCGTGATTGTCGGGTGCGGCAACGGAACGCTGCTGACCGCCCGCGTGCCCGGCGACACTGGCGGAGAGGAAACGCATTTGCTGGTCACGGGCGAGATTCCATCCCACACCCACGCGGCGGCTTACAACGCGGGGTATCAGGCGCTTACGGCGGCGGGAAGTTTTGCCGGCTACGGGTTTGTGACGACGCCCACCAACGCGAGCGGGGCCACGGGCGGCGGATTGGCGCACCAGAATATGCCGCCTTACAACTGCATCTACCCGGTCATCCGAACCGCGAGGACCATCTGATGAAGCTCATCCTCTCTCAAATCAAGTCGCCCTGCGTGAAGATGCTGCCGGGCATGGTCACAACCGACACGCGCCTCGTGGACTACATCAACGAGGCGTGCGAACGGCTGCTCTACAAGGGCAAGTGGCCGAGCTGCTACGGGCAGTTCACCATCGCCGTGACTGACGGGTTGGTGACGTGGCCGCGCCAGATCGAAACCATCGAGCGGTTCGCCAACAACAACACGCCGGGCGCGGTCCAGAACGACTGGTATGAGTGGATCGAGTCGGGCTGGGGCTTGCGGGACTCGGCCAGCGGTTACGACGGGCTGACGCTGATGGACAAGGGGACGGCGTGCGTGTTCGCCAACGTGAGCATCGTGCCGGGCGCGTTCTTGAAGGTGAAGTCGTCACTGGCGACCGACGTGACGCCGGACAAGATTCTCATTCAGGGCTTCGACTACTTGGGCAACTGGGTGCGCACCTTGAGCGGGGGCGTTTATATTGACGGCGAGTATGTGACCCTGACGGGCACGACCTACGCCAGCACGGTGAACCAGTTCTCGCGGGTGACGGGCGTGCAGAAGACGGCCACGGACGGCTTCGTGAGTTTGTGGGAAGTGGACCCGAGCACGGGCTACCTAAACCGCCTCGGCTACTACGAGCCGACGGAGACGGTGCCGTGCTACCGCGTGTCGCGGGTGCCGGGCATCACCACGGACACCGCCCCGGCCTTCATCAACGTCATGGCCAAGCTGCGCTTCATCAAGGCCAGCGTGGACACCGATTACATCATTCCGCCCAACCTCGCGGCCATCAAGCTGATGATCGCGGCCATCTACAAGGAGGAGAACAACCTGATTGGCGAGGCCAACGTGTATGAGGCCAACGCGCTGCGGACGTTGAACGAGCAGTTGGACCATTACCTTGGAGATGGGGCGCGCATCGTGGTCCAGAACGCGAACCAAGGCCCGCCCGTGGAGGTCGTCATTTGAGAAAGGCATCATCATGTTACCCGTAGTTGCAGGCATCGCAGCCAGTGTCATCGGCGGACTCTTGAGCAAAGGCAAGAAGCCCAAGATTCCCGACTTCGTGCCGGTGAACCTCGACGCGGAGCAGAAGAACGCCATTGCGGGCAACACCAAGAACTTCGATGCGTCGGCGGAGCTGGCGACCAAGACGAACACTTTCAATCAGGGCGAGCTGCGGCGGATGCTGCGTGTGGCGATTCCCAACTACGACGCGCTCGTGGGCAAGGAGAGCGAGGTTCTTGGTTCCATGCTGTCCGGCGAACTGCCCAAGGACGTGGTGGGTCAGATTCAGCGCAACTCGGCGGAGAAGTCGGGCGCGGGTGGCTACGGTGGCAGCGGCATGGGCCGCAACCTGGAGGCACGCGACCTTGGCCTGAACAGCCTGCAACTGGTGCAGCAGGGGTTGTCCTCGGCAGAGCGGTGGATGGCGAACACGAAGGCGTTGAGCGTGCCGGGACAGTTCGACGTGGGCCAGATGTTCCTGACGCCGGCGCAACGGGCGCAGGTGACGATGGCGAACAACACGGGCCAGTATCAGAACTCGCTCATGGCGGCGAACGTGGCGGCAGCTCCGGACCCGACGCGCAGCGCGATTGGCGGAATCCTGACGCAGGCGGGTGGCGCGCTGTTTGGAGCGGGGATGACGAGCGCGTTTTCCGGTCCCAGCGCAGCATCCACGTTCTCCATGATGGGCACCGGGTCATCTGGAGGCAGCAGCCTGTTCACGCCGTTGCAGCAGAACATGAACGCTTACAACGGGGATCCCTCTGCGTTTGGAGTGAGTGGGAACTGGAAACTCTGACCTATGCCTACCGACCTTCCTCCGTGGCTCACTGGTGAATCCGACAAGGGGTTTCTCCAAGGCGCGCAGCTTGGCATCAGCGCCGCGCGCACCGGGACGGAGATTGCCCAGACGCGCCAGCAGATGCGCGAGAGCGGGGAGTTGCAGTCGTTCCGCGTGGCGGCGGCGGAGATTCAAAACAACCTTCAGCGGCAGCAAGTGGATTTGAACGCGGCCACATTCGTCACCAAGATTCGAGCGGGGGAATTGGAGAACGATGTGAAGGCGGGGTTGCTCACTTCGACCAATTTGGGGATCAGCCTCAAGCAGCTAGAGTTGCAAGACAGCGCCATCGGTGAGCGGGCACAGGCTGAGTTCATTGCTGGCAACCGGGAGGTAAGCCCAATTTTCAAAACGGCACAGGCACAGTCGGCGTGGCGCTTATGGAAGGCCGACACGGATTACGGCCACGCCAAGGCGAACGAGCAGGCCGCAGCTAAGACCTACGAAACCAGTCTCGTGAATCAGGCTGCGGACCAGCTCAAATACGGGATTGACCCCTACGACTACGACTGGGAAGGCAAGCGTTCCTTGCTGCCCAACGTGGGTAAGCTCCAGATGGGCGCGAACGCGATGGAGTTCAAGAAGCGCGAGGCGGCGGTGCGGACGGCGCAAGAGGTTGGCGAAGTCTCGAACGAGTTCAAGATCCAACTGGAGAACGCCAAGCAATCTGGCCGGTTGGAACTGTTCCAGCAGCAGCTCGACAAGCGGATTGGCGACGTGGTGAACCAGTCCAAGGACGTGAACCGGCGCATCGCGTTTCAGGAGGCGATCAAGGTTGCGCGCTCTCGCGGCGACATGGAGGAGCAGGACAGGCTCATCAACGAGTTCAAGGGTGGACAAACTGATGGTGAAACCGGCGGGGCACCCGACAGCCTGGCCAAACTCTACTCCGAGAAGAAGAAGAGTTATCAGGAAGCCGTCGTAGCCGGTAACAAGAAGGTTGCTGACGCGCTTGGAATGGAGCTGCAACGCATCAAGGTTTTGGAACTCAAGGAGAAGGGAAAGGTGATTGACCCGGACGATCCCGATTCTTACAAGGACTTGCAGGTGGGCGAGTGGGTGGTGTTCCCGGCCAACCTCACGTCGGGCAAGATGGACGAGCGCGAGATGCACGTCAGGAAGTTCACTGAGGAGAGCTTCAAGGCGCTGATGGCTCGCCACGCGAAGCCGTTGCAAGACGAGGTGGAGAAGCAAGTCCGGGAGCGCAAGCTCAAGTCGGAGGCTGTCCAAAGGTCGTCTGATGCCGGCTCCGCATGGATGAGATCTGGACGAACTGGAGGCTTCCGATGAGCGACTTGCTGACGAAAGAACTCTCTGGCGACTACGGAAACGCATTCGACTCTGCCCAGAAGTGGAGTCCAGAGGCGGAATTTGGAATGGCACTACCCGTCAAGCGCGGCGTTGCTGCCACCGTTGGCACATCCCTCGCGCGCGGCACCGACCAGTTGCAGGGCACGGGCTACGCGCTGGCGGCGGTGATCGCGGACACGTTCGGGGCGGACCAATTCGCTAAGTCCTTCATGCGCGACTACACGCGCAACGTGGCGGAGGCGGGGGTGAACCCGGCCGAGGTGGGCACCTTCCGCAACATCGAGGACGCGGGCACGCTGGGCACCTACATCACCGAGGCAGTGTTCGAGAACTTGCCGAACATGGCGGTGAGCATTGCGGGCGGTGGCGTGGGTGGGGCGTTCGCCAAGGGTGCGGTCACGCGCGCGGTGGGCGAGCGCATGGTGGGCGCAGACGTGGCCAAGCGGTTCCTCGCCAGCAAGGCGGGGCAGGCGGCGGTGGTGAACGCACGACTCACAGGTGCGGAGGCGGGGGCGTTCGCGGCCAACATCGGGCAGGAGACGGGCAGCATCGCTGGCGACATCTTCTCGCGCACGGGCGAGATCAACAACGTGGAGTCGGTCATCGGCGGCGTGGCGGCGGGCGCGGTCGAGACGGTGGGCGACCTGAAGATTCTCAAGCAGGTGTTCGGTAAGGCAGTTGAGGGCGAGCTGAAGAAGGGACTCGTGCGGCGCGTGGGCGAGGCGGGCGCGGTCCAGTTCTTGAAGGAGGGCGGCACCGAGGCTATCCAGACCGTCATCGAGGAGGCGGCGGCTTTCCATGCGGAGAACGAGCCGGAAAAGCCCTTTTGGACGACGCAGATGGTGGACAGCATCGTGGACGCCACGCTCAAGGGTGGGCTTGCCGGCGCGACCTTTGGTGTGGGCGGACAGATCGTGGAGGAAGCGAGGCGCAAGACGGACGCCAAGCAGTTGCGCGACATGGCGGCGAAGAATCGCCAGATGGGCAACACGGCGACGGCCGATGTGCTGGACATTCAGGCGGACGAAGTGGAGTTCGTGCCGGCCACGGCGGCCGACTTGAAGAAGCCTGCCACCAAGGTCAACGCCACTGGCAATACCGTCGTCGTCAATCAGGAGACGGGCGGGACAACCTTTTCAACCCCGACGGCGGACGTGTCGGGGGCATCACCAATCTCACCACCGCCAGCGGCCAACGCCCCGACGGCTGAAGCTGCCCCAGCTCCACCCGTGGCCCCGGCGGTGGTGTCACCAGCCGTTCCGGCTCAGGATGATCCCGAAACAGATTTCGGGATCAAACAGCCAGCAAAACCCACGCCACAGGAGGACTTCGCCAAGCTGCTGGCCGAGCAGGGCATCACGCCAGAGGAATACGCCCGGCAGTCGGCGGGGTCGTCGGACTTGGTGCAGATGCCGGAGGCGTGGGAGGGTCGCGTCACGGTCAGGCGAAGTGAGATTGCGGGGCAGGGAGTGTTCACCACTGGCGAGTTGCAGGAGGGTGAGCGCATCGTGCCCGCGCTGATTTCTCAGCCTGACGGTATCAAGCGCACGCGCGCTGGCCGCTACGTGAACCATGCTGACGACGCCAACACGTTGCTCCAGGTGGACAACGAAGGTCGGGCGATACTGGTGTCGAAGCGTCCGATGGCGAAGGGCGAGGAGTTGACCGTGAACTACCGCGAGCAGGCGGCGGCGGTGGAGCAGTTGCGGGGGCAGGTGAAGAAAGTTGAACAGCCCGCGCCGATAGTAAAGGAAGAGGCCCCAAGTGTTAATAAAGCCGATGGAAACCTTCTGGCATGGTTGCGTTCGCATGGAGTCGTGCCGGGAGATTACAACGAAAAGAGTCTGCGAAAGAGGTTTTTTGAAGGCGCGCAGTCGTTCAATATAAACGACGGCACGGGCCAGAAACAGCCGGTGTCCTTGGAAGATATGCGGCGGGTTTTGACGACGCCCGCTCCAGCCCTCGACCTTCCCAAGCTGCTGGCAGATTTGAAAGCCAAGCGGGCGGCGCAAGGCGCGGTTACAGATGGCAGGCTGGAGTCGCAGATTCGACAGGTTGAGCAAGCCATCGCACAATCTTCCCCGCCGCCGTCGGCTCCCACCGACTTGGGCGCAGGTGCCGCATCGCCCCAGCCGCAAGCTGGTCCTGAAACAACTGCACCGGCGGTGGGGGAGACTACCTCTGGCCGTGAAGTTGTTGACCCAGCAAACGACCCAGCAGTAGGAGTGGACATCAACGGGGCTGAAATCCAGCAGTCGAGCAAAGGAACCTTTTACACCTTTGAGAACGGCAGAGTTAGGACTGGGCCGTCTTTCTCGGAAGAACCCGCAACGACAAAGCAACCCGCCCCTTCCACCGCCAAGCTCGACGACATCAAGGCCAAGCGCGAAGCCATCGCGGCCAAGATGCGGGCCAAGGCGCGCAATCTCTCCGCTGGCCTCGACCCGGAATACCTCACGCTCACCGCACAACTGGTGGAAACCTACGTGGAGGAGGGCGTCATTCGCTTTGCCGACTTTGCCCGCAAGGTGCGCGCGGACTTCCCTGAGCTGTGGGACAAGACCAAGGGCTACCTGCGCGGCGCGTGGAATGCCGTCGCGGACCAGAACAGCAAGATTCCCGAGGTGTCCAAGGCGGAGGCGGCAGGTGATGTGCTGGCAGCGGAACCCGTGGAAGATGCGCCCGTGGCAGCGCCCACCACTGGCAACCCCATCCGCGACCTGATTCTTTCCGACGAGTCCACGGCGGAGAAGTCCCAGCGCATCCGCAAGATGGCACAGGCCGAAGGCGTGTCCGTGAAGGCCATGCAGGAGCGCATCGAGGCCGAGATTGTGCGCATAGCCGACGAGATCGCGCGGGACATGGGCATCTCAGCGGACGAAGCCTTCCGCCAGTTGGTCGCGCTCTACAACAAACAACCGCTCCTGTCCGCGCGCACGAGCACGAGCATTGACGATCAGGCTTACTCCACGCCCGCGCCACTGGCGTATGCACTGCGCCATGCCTCACTCACTGGCACCAAGACCAGCGTGTATGACGCCACGGGCGGGAACGGGATGCTGTTCATCGGCGCGGACCTTGGCAATTCCATCGCCAACGAGTTGAACCCTGAGCGGGTCGCGTCCCTTAGCCAACTTGGCATTGGCACGGTCACGCAGAATGACGCGACCAATTTCGTGCCGGCGCGCAAGGTCAAATCCGTCCACGTCAACCCGCCGTTCGGGTCCATCGCCAATGTGAACTACGACGGGTTCGGCATTCGCAAGCTGGAGCATCTGATTACGCTCAAGGCATTGGAGGCGATGGAGAACGACGGCACGGCAGAAATCGTCCTTGGCGCGAACATGAACGAGGGGCCGATAGCCAAAGGCGGTCAGTGGGTGTTCGAGAACTACCTCTACAGCCATTACCACGTCGCGGACAACTTCGAGGTGGACGGCGAACTTTACGGGAAGCAGGGGGCCAAGTGGCCGGTGCGGGTGATAATCGTCGCGGGTCGGCGATCTGTCCCGCTTACTGGTGAACAGGCCACCAAACAGGTTGACCGGCTTACAACGTGGGACGACGTTTGGGCACGGTCAGAAAGCGCACGCAATGAAGCTAAACGCATCAGATCAAGTTTGGGCACCAGTGGAACAGCCGGAATACCTCCTACCACTCCCAGCGGGGCACCGCCCGTCCAAGGAGCCGGAGATGTTCCTGCGGGAACAGGTGCGACTCCTCTCCCGCCTCGTGGCGGAGGCAAACGAGGGGGAGGTAGCGGAAGCCAATCGCCGACTGGAACTCAATCTGACGGAGGACGCGCTCCTGTGGCTGCCCCCGGGACTGCTGGAGAATCCCAAGTGCCCGGCGGCGCTCCTACTCAATCCGGCACCAGTGGGAACGCCACTGGCGGATTGGAAAGCGGGGATCAAACCGGCGCTGCTACTGCCCCAGATGTCGCAGGAGGAAGCACGACCACTAGCGGAAGCTCTCAGCCTGGAGTCGTTCCTAAGCAGGCTGGTGTAGTTAACCAGCAGCAGATCGAATACGTCCCGCGCTCACAGGGCAATCCCTTTGGCACGCTCACCCCGGGCAACATCGGCAACGGCACGCACGCGGCGATGGACGAACTCGTGGCGCGCGTCGGGCCGATTGACGAGTTCGTGGCGGACCGGCTCAACATGGACGTGGGCGTGCTGAAGTCGGTCATGGCGGCGGACCAGATTGACGGCGTGGCGCTGGCGATAGACCAGATCGAGAACGGCGGGGCGCTGGTCATCGGCGACGAGACTGGCATTGGCAAGGGGCGGCAGGCGGCCGCCATCATCCGCTACGCGATTCTCCAAGGGAAGATCCCGGTGTTCTTCACCAAAGACCCGAAGCTGTTCAGCGATATGTTCGCGGACCTGAAGGACATCAACAGCACTGTGAAGCCGTTCCTACTGGGCGACCCCAACAAGGCATCCATCGTGGACTCCACTGGCGGCGTGCTGGTGAAGGCACCGAACAAGGCACAGCAGGACAGGCTGATCCGCCAGATTGAAGGCGAGGGGATGAAGGAGGCCGGGTTCGACGCCATCTTTGCCACCTACTCGCAGGTCAACGACGAGAACAACCGGCAGCGGTTCCTTGAGAATCTGGCCGACCGAAACGACACGATCATCATACTCGACGAGGCGCACGAGGCATCTGGCGATGGCGAGACTTCCATGCAGGCGGCGTTCATGCAGGGCGGGGTGATCAAGCGCGGCAAGGGTGCGAACAAGACGGAGATCACCAAGACGGGCCTGCTCAACAAGGCTGGCACACGGCAAGGTCGTGGCGGAGTGGTCTATTTAAGCGCGACCTACGCCAAGCGGCCTGACAATATGCCGCTCTACTACCGCACCGACTTGAGCAAGGCGGCGCAGCGGTTCGATGAGATTGTTGCGGCCATGAAGAACGGCGGCGTGGCACTCCAGCAGGCCATCAGCGAGGCGCTGGCGAAGGTGGGCCAATACATCCGGCGCGAACGCGATTTCAGCGGGGTGAAGTATGAAATGAAGCGCGTCGAGAACGTGGACAAGGACGCGCTGATTGAACAGGTGGATGACGTGACGGACATCCTGCGCTCCATCGTGGACTTCAGCGCAGACGTGGTTGCCGCAGCTCAGTCGTCATCCGTTGGCGGGGCGACGGCAACAGCACAGGGCGCGAACGCGCTGGCAATGCAGGAATTTGCCAGCATCGCGCACAACCAGGTTGGGCAACTCCTGCTCGCGGCCAAGGCGGATGCCGTGGTGAACGACGCGCTGGCAGCCATCGAGCGGGGAGAGAAGCCAGTCATCGCGCTGATGAACACGATGGAGAGCTTCCTTGGCCACTACGTCGAGGACCAAGGCATCAAGCCGGGCGACGCGATTACGCTCCGCTGGAACGAACTCCTTCAGCACGCCTTGAGCCGGACCTTGCGCGGAGTCCGTAATCTGCCCAATGGCGACACGGAGATTGTAGAATTCACGCCCGATGAGCTTGGGCTTCGGCCACAATATGATCGCGTCATGGCGATGACCAAGGCGCTGAACATCACATTCCCGGTCAGCCCCATTGACTACATCATTCAAAAGCTGGAGGCCAAGGGCGTGAAGATGGGTGAGATGACCGGGCGCGAGTCAGGCATCGAGTATTCCAACTTCGAGAAGGGAACTGGCACCTACCGCCATTTCAAGAAGGCCAACAAGAACGCGCTGGTGAATGGGTTCAACGGTGGCAGCCTCGACGGCCTGCTGCTCAACGCCAGCGGCTCGACCGGGCTTTCGATCCACGCCTCGACCAAGTTCAAGGACCAGAGGAAGCGGCATATGTTCATCGCGCAGCCGGCGCTGGACATTAACGTGTTCGTGCAAACGCTGGGCCGTATCAAGCGCACCGGGATGCTGCCGGGCAGCGCGCAATACACCCATCTGGTGCTGCCGTTGCAGGCTGAGTTGCGGCCCGCTGCCGTGACCAACCGCAAGATGAAGTCGCTCAACGCCAACACCACGGCGGAGGCGGAGGGTGGAGTGAACATCCAGGCGGAAGACTTCCTGAACAAGTATGGGGATCAGGTGGTGGCGGAATACCTCGACGCCAACCCTGACCTACAGATGGCGACCGACATCCCGATTGACCACAATCAGGACGAGTCCATCAAGGTTCCCAAGGACGTGGCGCGCAAGTTCACCGGACGCATGGCGCTAACCCGCGACGCGCAGCAAGAGGATGCTTACGCGCACATCATCCCCGCCTACAAGGAGCTGATCGAGCAGTTAAAGACCACGGGCGACTACGACTTGGACATCGTGGTTCACGACGATTGGGACGGCGTGATGCAGACCGATACCGAGCTGGCCCCCGGCGCGGATGAGTCCAGCATCTTCACTAGCAGCGTGCGGGCGCAGCAATGGGAGATCACCGACAACCGTCACGTCCCCACTGGCGAGGAGATGCAGGCGGAATTCCAGCGGAACACGGGCGGCGTGGATGCGCTGCGCAACAAGTGGGCGGACCATGTTCAGGAAGTGGACCGGCGAGTTAATAACGGAGTGGATGCCGCTCGTGCAGCGTTGGCAGCGGCGCAAGAACTGCCGGACACCGACCCTGCGAAGCCAAACATCGTGAACGCGCGCACGATAGATGTGGGTGCCAACGAGCGTCGCGCCTCCAAGTGGCAATCTACGCGGGACATGGTGGGGAACATCATTAACCTCGCTGGCCGTCCAATCACTCTAAGCGACGAAGAAACACACCAGGGCTACGACGGCGCGCTGATAGATGTTAAATTCCCCGACCTTGGAAAAGGCGTGCGCGTGGCTCCCAGCGCGTTCCAGTTCCGCTACTTGGTGAATGCTCCCGGAGGACGGATGTTCCTGCCGGGTTCGGCCTTCGCTGGCAACAAGTTCAGCCAGTCCCGCTCGGCCAGCGACTTCTCGGACTTCACCGGGGCACGCGCCGGCCAGCGTTACCAGCGGTGGATCATCACGGGCAACCCGGTCGCGGCCTACACCAGCACGGGCGGACGCGGCAAGGTGGTCCGGTTCACCACGCGCGAGGGAGAAGTTGTCACCGGGCTGATGATGCCGAACAACTGGAACACGTCCCAGCTCGCCTCGGACCCCCGGCTCGAACTAATCAACGGCGCGGCAGTGTCCACGTTCCTGCGCGGGCTTCCCTACCACATGACGGTGCCAGTGGAGGCATCAGGCGGGGCAGTCCGAATCCAGCGCGGTCGCAGCGGCATCTACGGCATTTCCACGGCATCCTCTCGCCGGGTTGGTGGAGACATCTACCTCGACCAGAAGTTGCGCGACATCGTTGGCGACTTCACCAAGTCGGGCAGCCGGATGCTGGCGGAAGTCGAGTCCGAGGACATCGCGCGCGTGGTGGACCGCATCATGGCGATCACGGGCAAGCGGTTCCGGGCCGTCGCCGGTGCCAGCAATACAGTTATTGACCAAGTGGGTGCGGCAAACACTTCCGCACGTCCGCAGTCGAATTCGCCAACGGCCGACCGCGCCATCGCCGCCATTGACCGGCTGCAAAAAGGATTGGACGGCAAGACATACTCCGACCCGCTCCTGCTCACGCCCCTCGCCAAGCTGGCGCTGCAACTCGCCAAGGCGCTGATCCGCGCGGGCCGCACACTGGAAGTCGCCATCCGCGAGGCCATCGCCCAAGCCAAGGCGCAGATGCCCGGCGAGGTCGTGGACGAGGCGCAACTGGCAGCAGCCATGACCGAGGGTATCTTCGCCACGGCACCGGAGCCGGGGCCGGCGGTGCAATCCACTGGCGAGTCCAAGGTGTCCGCCAGCATGGAGGAGTTCACGCCCGAGACGATGTATCGCACCGAGACGGAGCAGGGGCGCAATGAGGCGGCGGCACAGTTCATTGACCAGACGCACGGCGGCGACCTGCGCGCGGCCTACCAAGCCATCGCACTGGCGACGCCACTTGGCATTCCCGACTCCCTGCGCATCATCATCGCCAAGGAAATCGCCACGCGGGCCACGAAGGACGCCATCGCTGGTAATGACGCCAGCCTGTTCGACCTGGCCGAATCCGCGCTGGTCATCGCCAAGGGCACGGGCAGCGCCGCAGGCCAAGCCCTGCAAGCCACGAATCAGGCCATCAAGGACTTGGCAGCCGAGGACTCCGTGGTCAACTTCTGGAAGGCCAACAACGGGCTGATTGACCGGCTCCTGTCCGCCAAGTTCCCCGACGTGACCAGCAGCAACATCAAGGCGTGGCTGGCTGCCAGTGGGCGCGAGGCGGTCAAGTCCGTGGCGGAGATGATGACCAAGACGAACAACGTCACCGCGCGCGTGCTGCGGGTGGTGGGGCGCGACCTTGGTATTGACTGGTCCACGCTGTTCACCAGTGCCGCCGTGGACCAGAAGCAATGGCAGCAAGACCTGTTCGACGCCATTCGCACGCATCCCAAGCTCCAGAACTTGAAGGAGGGCGAGCAAGTCGAGCTGACGAACATTCTCACCGAGGCGTGGCAGCGCGAGCGCATGAAGGTGTTCCGGCGCGAGTTCAAGAAGAACGTGGCGCTCCCCGACGTAAAGGCGGCGGACATGGCCAAGCTCGACGCCGCGCTCCCGGAGCTGGTGAAGCAGTTGAACCTCGGCCTGCTCGCCAACGAGGCGTTCCGCAACGCGCTGGCACCCCGCTACGGCCAGAAGCCCGTCACGATGGCCGACGCCAAGGCGCTGTTCGACATGGCACAGTCGGCACAGGCCAAGCCCGAGGGATTCCAGCGGTCACGCGCGTTCCGTGGTGTATATGACGAGATGCGGCGCCGCTCTGGCATCAAGGCGTGGGAGTTCCTGCAAGGCTGGTGGTATGCCAGCGTCCTGTCCGGCATGGGCACGCAGGGGCGCAACATCCTCGGCAACGCCAGCATCCTCGCGGAGAACATGATTGCCAGTGTCGCGCGCAATCCCCGCGCGGCCGGCGCCCTGGTGTCCGCCATGTGGCGGGGCATGAGGGAGAACGCCGTCGGTGGTGAATTCAAGGCCATCATGTCCGGCGACGTGACCGCGCGCCCCGGCATGGACATCAAGGACGCGGCCAACGCGCTCGAACTGGCGAAGGACTCGCCCGAGGCGTGGAAGCGTATGCTCGCCAGTGGTCGTTACGTGACGCGCTTCATGCTGGCGTGCGATTCGTTCTTCTACGACAGCGCCGCCGAGGTGTCCGCCATCAACTCCATTATCGCGCAGAACAAGGGCGCGGACTGGGCCACGGTGGACGCCAAGATTTTCGAGACGTTGAACCTCTCGCCCGAGAAGCGCACCGCCGCCGAGGTCAAGGCCAAGGCGGAAGGACTGACCGGCACGGACCTTAGCCGGCGCGTGATCGAGATACTAGAACAGCAGCGGCCGAGTGAAATCCTCGACGCGCAACATCGCTTCGCTCTGGACGCCACTTTGAACAACGAGCCGGAGGGATTGCTGGGCATGGCAGCCAAGACGCTGATCGCCGCGCGCGAGAAGGTGCCGGCGCTGACTGCCATCGTGCCGTTCGTCCGCATCTCCGCCAACGTGGGCAACCTGCTGCTGCAACACTCGCCGCTGGGGTTGTATTGGGTGCTGCGCAACTGGCGCACGACTGGCAACGCTGAGTGGACGCGCCAGGCGGTGGGCATCCGCGAGGACATGAGCGCGGAGGAATACCAGCAGCTCCGGGCCAAGGTGCTGCTCTCGCACGCCGCGCTGGCGATGGTGTTCGCGTGGGCTGCCAGCGGTGCGGACGAGGACGAGCCGTGGTTCCAAGTGACCGGCAGCATGAACGGCATTGACCCGGACAAGCGCCGCCAACTGGAGGAGCAAGGCCTTCGCCCCTACTCGGTGAAGTTCGGCGACCGCTCCTTCGACTATCGCCAGACGCCGTGGGCGTTCGGCTTGGCCAGCGTCGGGCAGGTGATGGACGCGCACCGCTACGACCCCAAGTGGGACGAGCAGAACGCGGCCGTGAAGCTCGCCACGGGACTGGCCGGCGGAAAGGCGGTTATCCTCGACCAGAACTTCCTCTCGAACCTGATGGTGCTGCTGGAGCGGGGGCCGCAGATGGCGAAGGACCAGAACGCCAACAAGTATCTAGCGTTCCTTGGTCGAACCGCTGGCGGTGTCATCCCAACGGCGGTCAAGGAAGCCGATTCGATGACCTCGCCCGAGATCCGCAAACCGCAGTCCGCATGGGATTACCTGCAACGGGAGATTCCCATTGCCCGGCGCAGTGTCGGAACGCCCATCGTCAACGTCATGGGCGAACCCGTGGAGCGCCCGCGCTACCCGTGGTCATGGCTCACCAGCGAGGCCAGTAGCGATCCCGTCTGGCAGGCGCTTGGCGAGAAGGCGCAGAAAGGCGTATTCCTGCCCGTGCCCAGCGCGGCGGCTACTGTGCTGAAGGATGGCAAGCGCGTGAAGATGACCCCGGAGCAATTCGCCAAGTATCAGGCCGAAGTGGGCAAGCTCTACAAGGCGAAGCTGACGCGGGACTTGAGCCGGTTCGAGCGGATGACGCCGGAGCAGGCGAGCGCCTACTTCAAGCGGGAGTTTGAACCGCTGCGGGAGCAGGCGCGGACAAGAATCAAGTAAGGAAGCTGACCATCGGAACGGAGAGGTTCACCACTCCATCCAAAGGACTCACACCACGCGCCACGTCTCCGTGCGCGTCATAGTGTTTATACGAAGTGGATGGGTATATTCAACTGTTACGGTTTGCTCGGCGTGGTCGCTGGGCTTGGGTCGTTAGCACTTCGTCCGCTCGCACGATGGCGCATCCTCTCCCTACCTTGATGCATCCGTCGTTTCGGCGCAGAACCTCCTCGGTGAGTCCACCTTCGCGCCACATCTTGAGTTCGGCGGCGTGGTCGCGGGAGCAGAGTCCGAGCAGTTCCCAGCGGGTGTGGCCGTTGCGCTTCATCCAGTTTTCGACCTTTTGAGCGGCTTCTGTGATGTCAGTTGGTATGTCCATAAACGCGCCTAACTTTTCGTTACCTGCTCAACGCCTTGTCCACCCACACCCGGCACGTCAATTTCCGGTCGGACTTACTGCGCTTCACCCCCGACCTTCGCATGAACTGCCGCGTGGCGTTCACGGTCTTTTTCCCGAGGTAGGTCATCACATCTTCGCTCGTCCACCACTGTTTCATCAGCACTTCATCGCGTGTCATGTGCTACGAATAACTACAGACAACTACCAAAGCAACAAAAATGTTGTAAATCCTCCATTTGTGTTGTAAGTGTCTTCCATGAGTCGCACCAAATCCAAGCCCGAGAAGTTTCACAGCCGCACCATCAGCACGCCCGTGAGTGTGCGCTTCCCGCTAGAGCAACTGGCGTGGATCGAGGCGGAAGCCGCCAAGATGGGTTACTCCGCCAACCGCTTCATCCTCATGGCGCTCAAGGGTGCACAGGAGATGATTGAGACGCCCGATGGTCAACCCATGCGCGAGCCGGAGCTGGTCGCGCTGGCCCGGTTTATCCGCAAGCCGATGACAGGCGCGGTGCTGACGAGGAAGGGCTGAATCATGGCGAATCTTTTCCAGCGTCCGCGCTCGCCCTACTGGTGGGTCAGCTACACCACGCCAGCGGGCCGCACCCGCGTATCCACTGGCATCCGTCACGACAATCGCAAGCAGCCGCCCAAGGATTCGCCCGTGTGGGAACTGCGGCGGACAATCGAGGAGCGGCAGGCTCGTGCCAAGTTCGGAGCTGCGCCGATGCTGGAAAAAAAGCTCGTGGTGGACTTCCTGCGCGAATACCTCGCGGACCTAAGCCGGAACGTGCGCCCTGCCAGTTTGAAGCGTTACGGGTTCATCACCTTGGCGCTATCCCGCTATGCAGAGAGCCTGACCGTGGCGCAGGTGACGTATGCCGAGGCGTCCAGATACGTAGCGCACCGCGCTACTAGTGGGGTCGGTCCGGCTACGCTGCGCGATGAGGTTCGGTTCTTCAACAAGGCGTGGGCAATGGCGCGCAAGCTCCACCTGTGCGAGTTCACGGAGAACCCGTGGACTTTTCGGTTCAAGCAGCAGCACGTCGAGAAGGAGCCGTTCACGGACGCCGAACTCGCGGCCATCCTCGCCCAGCCGATGCCAGCGTGGCTCCGTTTGGCGGTGGACATCGCGCGCTACACTGGCGCTCGGAGCAGTAGTATCAAGTCACTGGAGTGGTCAGACATCAACCACGAGGCGATCCACTTCCGCGTCAGCAAGACGACCGCGTTTACGATGCCGCTGCACCCGCAACTGCTGGCCATTCTGGCGCCCCAGCGCGGATCGGGGCCGATCATGCCGACCGAGGTGCTGACCCGATCAGATGGCTATTTCTCCAGGGCGTTCAAGAATGTCTGCGATCGAGCCGCAGTGCCTCGCGGTCATTTCCACTTGTTCCGCCACACGTTCATCACCCGGCTCGCCCTGGCCGGCGTCGAACAGCGCGTGACGCAACTGCTGGCGAACCACGCCAGTGCGGATGTGAACCGCCACTACACCCACGCCAACGCTGCCGCCCTCGCGCCGCATCTGGCCCGCCTCACCTATCCCGAGTGTGCCAATAGTGTGCCGGAGGTCGTCGTTCCGGTGTTGCTTTCGTAGCTGTTGCGAGTCATTGGTAGCTACTGCGGTTACTTTTGAACAGGCGCAGAGGGAGCGACTTACAGAAAACAGGCTGTTTTGTTGGTCATCCGTGGAGAGGGTGGAGACGATGAGGGTCATCAGACCGGAGCGCGTAATTGCAAGGACTTACAACCGGAGTGTGCCAATGGTGGGGCGTCGCTAAAATGTGCATTTGACCAAGCCCACTGCGAAAGCGGCAATGACTGCCAGCATGATGAAGCCGGGAATGGCCGGGGCGCTTGGGTCGCTGTTGACAGCCTGAATCTCGTCTGAATCCCAAGAGAGGCTCTGCGCCCGCATTTCTCGGGCGGCAAGTGTCCGGGCCACGCCCTCAGAAAACTGACACTGGAATTCAGGAGTGGGAACAAGACTTGGAATGCGCTTGTGCTGCTCAATTTCAACGGCAGTTCCCCAGTAGCACGCGCCCGTGGTGGCGACCCACAGACGCTCTTGCGGTTTGGCTTTCTTTACCACGCTCCAATGTTGGGAAGGGTTCATGAAAAGTTGTTCACAGTGTTCACAAGGACTGCCGATGTCCGCCCCCTAAATTCAGACTGCAAGGCGATGAAAATGGAACCAAGAAAGCGGGTGATTATGGAGCCTGAGTTAGAGGTCATGGCTGGTGACCTTTCCCCTTTGGAACGCCGACGACTGGCCGCTGAGTTCCGCGCGAAGGCCGCGATTTGGTTGCGATGGTCACGGCAGTTGACCGTTTCTGCCCGCGCTCTCGAAGCTCGGCCACAGCCATCACTCCGGCTGCCGTTTGTGGCAGAGACGAAGCTGCGGTCGAATTGAGGCGGGCGTGGGCGTCGCAAGTGAGTATGTCCACCACGCGGCTCTTGCTCCCCCCGTGGGCAGCGGCAAGCTCGTCCAGCCATGCGTAGGTCTTGGCATCCACGGACAACTGCAAGCGCACCGCGTTCTTCTCTTTTGGTCTAGCCATGATGGTTTAATGCGCCAAAAACTATCGAATGTCAAATTCGCGTTGACGGTATTATTAAACGCGCATTAAATCCGCACATGGCAAGACCGAAACTTCACAGAAACCCCCGCAAGCTGAACCTCGTTATCCCGCTCGAATCAAAGAGAAAGCTCTACGCGATGGCGATGCGGGAGGGCAAGTCCATGAGCCAGATGGTTTCGGACTGGACGGAGGAAAAGGCGGCGATACCCACAAAATAAAACTATGCCCGCCGTCGCCTCGTTTCCGTCCGTCTCCATGATATGGGAAGTCCGCGTAGCTGGACGTGTTCTTGGTGGGACAGTCAAGCTACCTGATTGCGACGAGGCGCTGGAGCTGGTGACGCGCTCGCTGATGCAAACGCTCATCGGCCACCACGGTTTGACGCGAGCTGATTTCCGGCGCGGCCATGTCTTCATATTCAGGAGGGGCGCGTGAAGTATCTCACTTACGAGGATGACGAGAAGGGGTTGGTGTTTGTGGCTTTCTCCGGCTCACTGACACATAGCGAAGTGGCGGAGAAGCTCGGTAAGGGGCGCAAGGGGACTCGCTCGGCGGGTTTCGTCTCCATCACATCGTCCGGCCTGTATTGTTACGGGGAAAGCCAGTCACTTGGGGTTGCCTCGCTTTTAACCGACTCCAAGTTGGCCACCAACTTTTTCCAATGAGCCAGTTCACCCTTTTTGACCAAGCCCTGATTTACGGGTTCGCCATTGGCGTGGGCGCGTCGGTCATGTTCGCGCTCGGCTGCTGGATCGCGTGGGACGAGGGTCGCGCGCCGCGACTGCCCACTAATGATGATGCTGATGCCCCTTTCCGACCGAGTGACAAAGACCTCTAATTTTATGACCTCCACCGCCGCTCCTGCAACCACTGTTCACCCTACGCAGCCATCCCCCGGCGAGGTTGCCTCTCCCAGCGCGTTTGCTGGTCTTTCAGGCGCGGCGGTTTCTTTCGTGCGGTCATCGAACGCTCTCAATGCTGCGTTGAGTCGGCATCCTGATGCGAAACGCAAACATGGCGACGGCGACCCATCGCGGGTGAATGGCCTGCAACAGGTGCAGATCTCGGACAACGGTGACATCCACATTGTTTGGAGCTGGGGCGTCGTCACGTTTCCGGCGGCGACTAGTGTGGCGGACCTCGCCAACTACGTGCGGAAGGCCAGCGCGTGAGCCTGCCCAAGCTGCATCCGCTCAAGACGAAGCTCCCCGAGATGGACGGCCAGTTGCCGCGCATCATCGTGGATACGCGCGAGCAGACGCCGCTAATGTTCACCAGGCTTGCCAGTGATGTAGCCACACTGACGACCTGTGACTACTCCTACTCGGGTGGGGAGTTGGTGTTCGGGGTCGAGCGCAAGTCCATCGGCGACTTGGTGGGCTGCTGCACGGGGCTGGACCGGTCCCGGTTCGAGCGCGAGCTGCTGCGGATGCGCTCGTTCCGGTTCAAGCGCCTGCTGGTCGTGGGCCGGCAGGAAGACATCGAGGCGGGCAACTACCGGAGCCGCATCGCGCCGGGGTCGGTCATCGGCACGCTCGCCATGATCGAGCACAGGTTCGAGGTGCCAGTCGTGTTCTGCGACACGCCCGAGGACGGCGCGCTGCTGGTCGAGACGTGGGCGTGCTGGAGTGCGCGAGAGATTGTGACGGCCGCTAACCATCTGGCGCGGCGGACAACCGAGGAATCCAAATTCTGACATGATCACCGTGGACGACATCAAACCGCATCAGGAGTCCATCTGGGAGGACGGCGCATCACACCCGGCCGTGGATGTGCTGATACTGGCGTCATGCAGGGGCATCGCCTACGCCAACTACCTGACCGAGTGGAACAAGTTGGCTGGCGGCGTGCGCGTGACCTACATCCGGGCCAGTGATTACCACACTACGCGCGACGGTCAGCCGCAGAACTTGGACGCGGCGCTGGCGCGGCTCGTGGCGTCATCGCGCTTCAAGCAGGTAATGGAACGCACAACGCACTTCATCTACGAGCACCACCAGAACTACGGGCCGCTGAACACGACGGAGTGTGCGGATGGCGGCATCATGCACCAACTCTGGAACAAGTGCGCGTGGTCGCAGATCCCGTCTTGGAATAACCATTTCGTGCTGGAGGATGACATTCGCGCGTGCCTGCCGTGGTTCACCAAGGCGGCGAACTCGATGGATCGCACGGAGCTGGCGGAGCTGCTGCGCCACACGACCTCGCACGCGCTGTTCAAGTTCGTCCAGAACACGCACCAGACGAATTTCCCGCACTTTGCTGAGTGGTTTCTGCGCCAGTGGCGGACGCAACGACTCTTCTGGACGCACAACCACGTCACCAAGGCGCTCACCGAGGAGGTGTTCAATCGGCTGAACATGAGCCTGCTGGATTTGCCGCTCACGCCGCAATTTTGGCGGGCCATCAAGGCCATGCCCGACCTTTACGAGAACCCACACACGAACCCGACGCCACTCGACCGCGAGGTGAATGGCATCCAGTGGGACTGACACTTTAGGCACGGAGCCTGAACCGCGAGCCGACGGCAACCTCGGCCAGAAACAGAAAGAGAAACAGTATGCCCAAGATTGGCGAAATGAAAAACAGCCGGTTCCTCACTCAGCATGACGTGGGTGAGGATGGCCGGATCGTGACGGTGGAGAGTGTGGACCAGCAGAACGTGGCACCTGAAAATCAACCAAAGGAGCTTAAATGGGTCATGCACTTCGCAGAGGAGTGGGCCAAGCCGCTCGTGCTTAACCGGGTCAACACTGAGCTTGCCGCCAAGGTGCTCAAGTCCGACGACACGGACGACTGGTGCAATAAGCAGATCGTGGCCTATCAAGACCCGACCATTAACTACGGTGGCAAGGTGATCGGCGGCATCCGACTGCGTTCGGTCAAGCCCACGGACAAGGCTGGTGACGCCCCCGATGCAGAACCGGACAAGCCCAAGAGCGAATCCAAGGGCGACGCCATCAACGACAGCAACTTCGGCGACGTGAAGATTCACGTCGGCAAGTGCAAGGGTCAGGCGCTTCGTGATCTGACGCCCGAACAGGTGGCGGGACTGAACACGCACTGGCTGCCGGCGGCACAGGCCAACAGCAAGCCCACGGCGGACGACCAGCGACTCATGAAGGCGCTGGCGATTGCGGGCAGCAAGAGCAGCGACGACGCGCCTTATTGAGCCATGAACACGACCGTCTTCGACATCGAGACTGGGCCACTGCCCGACATCATACTCGACGCGCTCATGCCTGAATTCGAGGCCGGCGCGAACCTGAAAGACCCGGACAAAGTCGCGGCGGACATCGCCAAGAAGAAGCTCAAGTTCAAGGAAGACGCCGCGCTCTCGCCTCTCACCGGGCGCGTGCTGGCGGTGGGATTCCTGCCGGACTTCGGCGAACCGCCGCTGATCCTGTGCGACGACGACGAGGCGGTGCTGCTCGCCAGCGTGTGGAATCACTTCCGCACGGCAGGAGGCTCGCGCCGGCCCTCGTTCGTCGGGTTCAACATCGCGGGATTCGATCTGCCCTTCCTCGTGAAGCGCAGTTGGATTCTGAACGTGCCGGTGCCGCCGAACGTGCGCCAGGGCCGCTACTGGGCCGACTGGTTCATTGACCTGCGCGAGACGTGGCAGCTCGGGGACCGGCAATCGAGCGGCAGCCTCGACGCGATCTGTCGCGCGATGGGCCTGGGCGAGAAGAACGGTAGCGGGGCGGAATTCGCCAAGCTCTGGAGTGAGGACCGGGCCAAGGCGCTGGCCTACCTCGTGAACGACCTCGAAATGACGAGCAAACTGGCAGCGCGGCTGCTGGCCTTGAAGTAGCCATTGGTAGCCAACCCGCTGGCAGACCGGTGAAAGTCTGCCACCAATTTCCCCATGCAAACCGAACTTGTCCCCGTCCCCGTCGTCACCAGTCTCGAAACCGTCGTCACCCAGAGCGGGCTGGACCCCGCCAGTGCCGAGGCACTGAGGCTGGCATTCAATCCTCTGTTCACCGCTGCCGCCGACTGGTCGAAGCGTGTCAACGGCTTGTCCGTTACCGACGTGAGCCAGAAGCGCGAGATGAAGCTGGCCCGCGAGTCTCGCCTCGCGCTCAAGGAAATCCGCTGCAACGCGGATCGCCAGCGCAAGAAGCTCAAGGAGGAGTCGCTGCGCCGGGGCAAGGCGATTGACGGCATCTACAACGTGCTGGAATACCTCGTAACACCGCTGGAGGAGCAACTGCTGGCGATGGAGCAGTTCGCCGAACGCAAGGAAGCGACTCGACTAGACGAGCAGTTGGTGGAACGCCAGAAGGCGCTGACCTACTTCGGCTTCCCGGCGATGGATACGGGCGCGCTGCGGACGATGGCGGACGAGGACTTCCAGAAGCTGCTGGCCGACGCGCAGCTCATGGCCGAGGCCAAGCAGCGTGAGGCGGAGCGCGTGGAGCTGGAGCGGTTGGCCAAGGAACGCGCCGAGGCGGAGGAGCGGCAACGACTCGCCGCTGAGAACGCCCGGTTGCAGGCCGAGGCGGCGGCGCGGGAGGCACAACTGCTGGCGGAGCGGCAGGCAGCAGAGCAGGCATCCAAGGTCGCGGCGGAAGCGGCCGCAGCCGAGAAGCGTGAGGCACTCGCCAAGGCTAAAGAAGAACGGCTGGCGGCGGAAGCCCGAGCGCGGGCCGAGGCGGCGGCGCGGGAGGAAGTTGCGAGGGCAGCGCGCGAGGCCGATGCCCACGCGGCCAAGCTGCGGTTCGACCTGGCGCGAGCGGAACAGGACCGGCTGGCGGACCTCGCAGCCAAGGAGAAGGCAGGGCGCGAGCAGGCCGAGCGCGAATTGGCAGCGCATCGCCAGTCGTCCGTGCGGGTCACGGTGGCGTCCACCGCTCCCGTTCAGGCAGCGGCACTTCCTGATGCCACCCGCGTCGTCATCTACGGGGCCAGCGACGACCTGATCGAGATTGAAGGCGCGCTGCGCGAGGAGTTCAACGGCGGCGATGACCTCGCCTACCTGGCCTTCAGCGACGGCACAGTGCTGACGGTGCAATACGCCGATGATGGCTGCTGGAGAATCAGCCGCGTAGCTACCGGCACGCTGGCCTATACCAAGGTGGAGGCTGACGGCGCGGACACCAAGAACTACTCCGACCGAGTGACCCTCTCCGGACCTCCCGGCGAGCTGCGTTGGTGCGTCAACGGCACCGGCTTCGTAACGAGCTTCTAACCCTTTCCCACCATCATGCGTCAACCGACAACACCGGAACACGATTCACTCTTAGTATGTATGGATCAGGCGCCGCCGACCATTTCGGCAAGTGGTGGTGGGGATTTCCTCACCATTGCCGACATGGGCAAGAACCAACACGGTTCAAGGTTCAAGCACGGCCATGCCAAGACTCCAAAACACCCTGCGAGTCTGACGTATCACATCTGGGCTAACATCGTGCAGCGGTGCACCAACCCGAAGAGCAGTCGCTTTTCAAGATACGGAGGAATTGGGCGCGGCATCTGCCCTGAATGGCTGGAGTTCGCGCGTTTTTTGGAAGACATGGGCGAGAAACCGGAAGGCTTAACCCTTGACCGTATTAAGAACGACCTCGGCTACAGCAAGGAAAACTGCCGATGGGCAGACTACAAGACCCAGAACCGAAACCGGCGCGACAACGTGCTGCTGGTCCACAATGGCACCACACTATGCCTCGCTGCGTGGGCTGAACGGATCGGAATTAAGACATCCACCCTTCACGCCCGACTTCGCTATCGAGGGTGGCCGCTTGAAAAAGCACTGGGCGAGCCGGTTCGCAAATGGCCGGCACGGAAAGGAGTCGCGTGAACTACGAAACCTTTTCGCAACTGGCCGCGACCGGAGTGAACATCTGGCTCACCGGCAGGGCTGGAACCGGAAAATCCACCATCATCCGCCAGTGGCTCGCCAACGGTGGCAGCATTGCGGACGTTGTTGCGCCCACTGGAATTGCTGCCCTGAACGTGGGCGGCATGACCTTGCACCGCTACTGTGGGATTGGACTTGGACCACAGGACGGAGAGAGCATCGGAGATTTCATCCAGCATCTTGAAGAACAGGGAAGCCGATCTGTTCGAGATGCGCGCCAACGCATCCGTCAGTGCTCCATCCTTGTATGCGATGAAACGAGCATGGTTTCGGGGCGACTTCTGGACACGATGGATGCCCTATTCCGCCATGTGCGTGGACGCATGGCCCCGTTCGGCGGCGTGCAAGTCATCTGCCTTGGCGACTCACTGCAACTGCCTCCGGTGCGACGTGACCAGTCAAAGCCCTACGACTGGTTCTTTGATTCGGAGGCGTGGGGCCGGGGACACTTCCAAAAGCTGAACCTTGAAAAAGTCTGGCGACAGGATGAACCCGAACTGCTTTCGGCCTTGAACGATGTGCGGCGCGGACGGCTGACGCCAGCATCCCGTAGAACCCTTGAAGGCTGCGTGAAAATGTTCCCGCCCGCGAACCTTACCCGGCTTTGCACCCACAATCGGGATGTTGACCGCATCAATCGCGCCATGCTGGACGACCTGCCGGGGCCGGAGCACACCTACCTCGCCGAGTTCACGCCGCCGGGCGACGAGCACGTAAAAGAGTTCTTCGCCAAGGCCAGTGTGACGCCGCAGGAGTTGCACCTGCGCAAGGGCGCGCGGGTCATGTTCACCACGAATGATGCGCAAGGCCGCTACGTGAACGGCACCACAGGCTATGTTCGGCGCCTCGGGCCGTTCTGCGTGGACGTGGAGACGGACGATGGGCAGCTCGTGGGCGCGGACCAGTTCGAGTGGCATCAGAATCCGAGGGACCGGCGCGGGGCCACGATGCGCCAACTGCCGCTGCGACTGGCCTACGCCATGACGATACACAAAGCTCAAGGGACAACGCTGGCGGGAGCCTACATTGACATCCGGGCGGCGCTTGAGCCTGGACAAGCCTACGTTGCTCTCAGCCGGGTCAAGACGCTGGCCGGGCTGTGGCTCAAGGCTGCGCCGAACTTCATCGCCGTGTGCCCGAGGGCTTTGGCGTTTCAGGAGGGCGGCAAGTGAGCGGACCACTTGGATGGGATTACCCGGCAGGCGCGGAGGATGATCCCAACGCGCCCTGGAACCAGCACGACGAGCACGATGGTCCCAGCCGCGAGGAGATTGAGATTGAGAAGGCCGACCGGGCGATGGATGACGACAAAGACCGGGCAGCGGAGGAGCGGGAATGAAAGTGCCGCGCAAAATCGTAATCCCCGCGCGCGAGCAGGCGGAGCGATACCTCTCCAAGTGCGCGCCTGCGGTCAGTGGTCAGGACGGTAACAGCGCCACGGCCAAGCTCGCCAAGGCCGTCGTGATGGGCTTCGACCTTGACCCGCACACGGCGCTGGGTGCGTTTCGCCAGTGGAACGCCTCCTGCACCCCGCCGTGGCCGGAGAAGGACTTGCTGCGACTGCTCGAATCCGCCGCCAAGTGGCCGGGCGAGCGCGGCAACCTGCTGGCGAAGGACGGGAGCGAACCGTTCGTGCCGCCGCCTCAAGCTCCGGCGCGGGCTGTTGAGCCGCCAGTGGTGCGCCCGCCGCCCGTGCGCGACGGATTCAGGATGCCGACGCTGGCCGAGCTTCAGGCGATTCTGTTCCACCGTGAGCTTGGCGGTGTCGCTGGGCTGACATGGGCAGCGCAACGCGGCGTGCTGGTGGTGGGCCAGTGGCGGGACTGGCAGTGTTACGGGGTCACGGACGCCAGCGGGCGCGTGCTGGAGGTGCGCCGACTGGACAATGAGCCATTCCCGGAGATGGGGCCGCTGCCCGAGCGGAAGTCGCACAGCCTCAAAGGTAGCGAAAAGCAGTGGCCGGTAGGCATTCAGGAGGCGATTGACTACCCGGCCATCGCGCTGGTCGAGGGCGTGCCCGACTTCCTCGTGGCGCATGATGCCATCATCTGGGAGCAGGGCACGCGCGAGCAACCGAACGCGGTGCAATGCGCGCCAGTGGCAATGTTGAGCGCCAGCCCGGCAATTTCTGCCGATGCGCTGCCGTTCTTCAAGGGCAAGCGGGTCAAGATTTTCGCCCACGCCGACGCCAAGGGCACAGGGCTGATCGGTGGTGAGCGGTGGAAGCGGCAGTTGGTTGACGCCGGGGTAGCCAGTTGTAGTCTCTGGGACTTCAGCGCATGGACCTCCGCCGACGCCAGCAGCCCCAAAGACCTCGACGAGCACTTCGTCGAGCGCGCCCGCTGGTGGCCGAAGTCGTGGGCCAGTCCCACCACCCCGCCGCCTGACTGGCCCGACAGCTTCAAGATTTTCCCCGCATGAACATCAACCACGCAGCCGAGGCCCACGCCGTCACTACTGGAACAGTCACCCTGCCGCGCCGCGCCGTGGTCGATGACCAAGGGTTGGCGCTCCAGCAATCACTGCTGAACGTCTTCTGCGGCGAAGGGTCTGCCGAGGCTAAAGGAGTGAAGGCTGCTGACCTGGTGGCCATCGCCGCGCTCAAGCGGGGCCGGATGTTCTACCACGCCGAGTGCCGCGACCTGCTCACGTCCATGTATTTCGACAAAACGAGCAAGGGACTACTGCGGTTGCGGTCGGATGAGTTCCAGTGCTGGCTGTCCAACTGGTGCGGCATCAACCGCGCCTCGAAGTTCTGGAGCTACATCGCCAAGCGGCTCGAAAACGAGTCGTTAAGTGGACAGGCGACGACCGGGATCGTGCCGGAGCAATACTGGGCGGCTCGCAAGGGTGCAATCTACCTCTCCTGTGGGCCGGGTCGGGTCGCCAAGATCACCGCCAATGGTGTCAGCATGGAGGATAACGGATCCGACGGCGTGCTGTTCGATGGAAAAAAGGTGTGCCACGCATGGAATCTCGTGGACGGGCCGGGCACAGACCCGATGGTTTCATGTTCCATCTTCCGCGACCTCCACGCCGAGGCCGATCACGGCAAAATGCTGTTCCGGCTCTGGCTGTTCAGCTTGCCGAGCTGCACGGCGACCAAGCCGGTCCTCGGGAACGTGGGAGAGATCGGGAGCGGCAAGACACGACTCGCCAAGGCCGCTGCCGAGCTTTACGGCGTGCCGTGGGTGGCTGCCGCCGTGGACGACAGTTCCGAGGCGGAGCGAAATTTCTGGGTGAACTGCGACAACGGAGGGCTTTACATCCTCGACAACGTGGACAGCAAGGTGAAGTGGTTACCCGACGCCATCGCTGCAGCGGCTACGGACGGCGGGAAGCCGGTGCGCAGGCTCTACACAACTAGCGACGTGGTGACGATGCGCGCGCGCGCGTGGCTTATCATCACCAGCGCGCAACCGTCCTTCGCCAGTGACGCGGGCCTAGCCGACCGTATGCTCGTTCTACGGATGAACCGGCACGGGAGCGAGACGGAAGACGCACAGTTGAGCGTGGAGATCGAGGCCGGACGCGACGAGGCTCTGACTTTCATTTGCCGCACCCTGGCCAAGGCGCTGGCGCTGCCGGCCAAGAAGGAGAAGCTGAACTTCCGCCATCCTGACTGGGCCACGCTGGCCGTGCGCATCGCCAAGGGACTGGACATGGAGGACGAGGGTCGCGCGGCCATCCTCGCCGCCGAACAGGATAAGAGCCGTTTCTGTATCGCCAATGACGCCGTTGGGTCTGCGGTGCTGGCGCTGGTCGAGAGGGATTCAATTTGGGAGGGTCACGGCGCCGAGTTGGCCGAAGCCCTGGGGGAGGTTGACGAGTCGCTCAAGGGTGATCCGTGGCGGATCAACGCCAAGAAGGCGGGACGCTGGGTCGCGCGCGTGCTGCCGCACTTGAAGACGCTGATTGACGTGCGCGTGGACATGAACCGGCACACCAACGTGAACCATTACCGGTTCGCCAAGAAATACTGAGGCCGTGAAACGAAACAACCCCGGCGGTTAGGCCGGGGCTGGGGGTGGTCTGCGGGGGTTCTCAAGGGGGTGGAGCCAACTTGTTCTTCGCCACTCGCGCCGCTACAGCCTTCGCCGCCATCGCTTTGTAGTGCGCCGCATCGCCGCGTCGCTTGGTCGGGCCAGTGGTCGAGCCGCCCTTGCGGCCAAGCTGGGACAGGTAGGCACGGGGAGGCTTCACTTGGCCCCTCCTGCCAATCGGCACTCAATAGCCGCTTCTTTCTTGGCGTGCTGCTTGGTGCGGGACAACCCGACAGCCACGGTGCCACCAGCGTCGCTCACGAGCCAGCGCCAGATTTTGCCGAAGCGGGTGATTGTCACTTTTGGCGAGAGCCGCTTGACCACGCGCAACCTTGGTTTGCCAGCGGGCACGACCACGTCGCCCACGATGCCGCGCACGAGGATGTCCGCGCAGATGTTTTGGACATCGCCAAGGGCTGTTTCCACATCCATCAACGCGCTCGTCATCCGCCCACGGTGGAGGTTGGGGTGGGGCAAATCCATCGCCGTGATGCCAGCGATGAGCTTCAGATTCGCCCGCACCTGATCGAGCGTGTAGGGTGGCTGTTTCACGCTGCCACCGCCTCTCCGTCCACCGCAACGCGCTCCGCCATGATCCACCGCTCGCCAGTGCCTTGAACCGGGCAGACGAGGAAGTCCACGCGGTTGAACACCTGTCGGCAGTCCTTGATCCGAACAGGGAAGCGCAAGGACAGCTCGAAGGCCACGGTGCCAGTCTTGCCGACGTAGCGGCCTAGTTCAACGGTGGTGCTCACTTGGAACCTCCTTCCACGACCGCGCAAGCGTCTTCGGGGTGATGGTAGCCCGCGCACGTCTTGCAGGTGAAATACTTCCCAGCGCAGTCATCGCACTCTCCCGGCAGGTCGCTGGTGTAGAGCTGCCGCGCCGTGAACTTCACCCCGCACCCGAGGCAGGGGAAAAGGATGTCGCGCAAGTAGGCATCTTTGCCGGCAGCCATCGCGCAGATTTCTGCGGGGATACCATCATGATGCTGGCTCACTTGGCACCTCCAGTCGCTTTGGTGATAACTGCGCGCAGGTCGCCGCGCATGGCGCCGCAGATGAAGCTGGGCCACTGCTCACCCTTGGCCAGCCGCTCGGCGTGCTCAAGGTCGAGCCGGGCCAGAACAGTCTGGCACAGGTCGAGTAGTTCCGGCGCGCTGGCGATGAGGCGGGCGTTGGCTCGCGCCGTGTCTTCCTGCACGGTGTAGGGGTTGTCCTGCCCTTCATCCCACGCGACCGTTGCCAGCATCATTTGGTTGTTTTGCACAACCAAGTCCATGCGCGGTGGTGTGGCGTGGGTGTAATCCCACACTTCCACGATCCACGGGCCGGGGGTGTGTTGCTTCTTCGGGGGTTTGGGGGCAGCGCCACCAATCGCCTCACGCATCATCTCCAGCCATTCATCCATCGGTATCTCGTCCGTGTCCGACACGCCGCGCTCCTCCACCAGCCTGATCATTTCCAGCGCCTCGGCATCGCTGGCCTCGCTCCCCATCGCATCCAACATCTCCCGCATTGTCATTGGCAGTTTCATATCTCTAGTCTCTGTCCGCCGCGCGCGGGCTGTCACCCGTCTGGTGCTCTGGTTGTCTAGTCGCTGGGGCACCGCGCGGCACTTCCCAGCCACCGTCAGTTCAGTCTGAACCGATTCCCGCCCTCGGGGGATTGGGGGACACCCCCAAGGGCGGAGTCGAGTCAGTCCACCGTCTCCACCCACGCCGCCGCGAACGAAGCATTCGCGGTGGCCGCTTCCTCCACCGCATCTTGTGCCGGTTGCGACAACTCTCCCCCCTCGCGTCCGCATTCCACCGCCGATTCGCGCAGATACGACACCACCTCAGCCGCCGTCCCAAAACTCCGGGCGTGCGCCGTGTCGTGCTCCCCCTGCCAGCAGGTGCAGTGTTCCTCCTGCACCACGAATTTACCGCCGGCCGTGGCGTAAATCGTGACCGTGGTCCACCGATTCCGGTTGCCGTTGTGGTCGCGGTCAGTTTCGCCGCTACCGATTTGTTCCCCAACGAACCGGATGGGGGGTTTTCCGTCGCGTGTGATGTTGTGCTGTTTCATAGTTCTCTGCTTTCTCGTTGCGCCCGGCTGTCACCGGGCTGGTTTACCGTCTGCCCCACCGCCTGAGGGGGTTTGGGGCACCGCCCCACTACCAACGGCGACAAACTACTACCACAAACCGCTTGCGGTCAAATTCTTTTTTGCAAAAGTCACCAATGACCTGTCAACATTGAGCTTTATACGTGTTGTTTTTCTGAACTGTTGTAATAATAAGAGAAAAACCTGCGAGGTTTGCGAGGTTTGTTTCATCGTTTTAGATAAAAGAGTCGCGCGGGCGTGGGGGGATATAGTCAAAACAGCAAAAGAAACCTCGCAAACCTCGCAAACCGGTCTGGTGTTGACCTCTGTGGTAGTCAGTTGTAGCCTGTCAACTATGCCAGTTGACTCGATGGTTGACGCGGTTGACAACAAAACCAGAGCTGTCGGGATGAGGGCTGAGGGGATGACGCTGGTGGACATTGGACGTGAGCTTGGAATGTCCAAGCAGGGCGTGGCGAAACTGCTCCAAACCGCCGCCAAAGCTCCAACCGCTCACCTGCCGCTGGCCAAGCTGGAGGCGGCGAGCCGGACACTGGCCGAGCTGGCAGAATCCACCCGGGCCGCGCTCGCCGACGTGTATCAGCTCGGAGCCACTCGGGCGCAACGACGGATTAAGGAGGTCCACGCTGGCGATGATGACGCTGCGGCTCAGGCCGTGCTGGCGACAGCCAAGCTGGCGACCGAGGGCGCTCGAATCGTCCACGGATGGGGCGAGCAGGCCGGGGGCGCTGGCGGGCGTGTGTCCATTGGCATCATCGGCGATCTGCGCGGCCTGATGAAGGCTAATCCTGCGCAAGTGGTGGAAGTTCAAGAGGTTGCGACGAATTTAGTTGTTGTCGATGATGTAGCCAATCATCAACAACCCACAGAACAGGCCCAAAAGCCGTGAAATCTACATTCAGTGTGCCAATTCGTGCCTCGTCGGTCCCGGTCAAGGGCTGGATCTCGACCATGTTCGAGGTCGCTGTCGTGGTGAAGGCTGGCGTCGAGGCGTCGATGGAGGGGCGCGAGGCTGGCGAGGTGGGCGTCGGCCAGGGCCGGTCAAGCATCCTTTTTTCTGGGGCTGGCCGGCGGACGACCCTACGCCCCCTTTTTCGGGGTGGCCTTCATCGTGGGGGGGCGTCGTAAGCCATCCTACCTTTTTCAGACTTACAACAACCCATGCCCCTTGCCCCATCCTTGGTCGGTTCAGCGCCAAATCTGCGCACCTATGGTCTGCCCTTGGTGAATGGGATGACGCAGTTCGACTATGAGCGAGCGGCGGTGGCGTTTGGGCAGAACGAGAGCAAGGGTGGTTACAGGGAGTTCGTGCATTTGAAGAACGTGGCGGATGTGCTTGGCCCAAAATTGGAGTGGAACCCGTGGTTGGAGCAGCAATTTGAGTCACTGAACGAGTCGCGGTGGGTGGTGTGGGCGGGGTGCGCTGGTGCTGGCAAGACCTACGGTGCCACGCTCTTTGCGCTGCTCTGGTGGTTGTGCGACCCGACCAACTCCTCGGTGATCCTGACTTCGACGACTGGCAAGGCGCTACGCCGGCGGGCCTGGGCGGAGCTGGCGGCGTTGCGGCGGGAGTTGAACTTGAGGGATTCGGGGAACTTCATTGACTCGCGGATGATGTGGCAGGCGCAGGATGGGGACGACAAGCACGCGATCATTGGCCTTGCGGTTGAAGATGGTGGGTCGGTGAACAAGGCGGTGGACAACATCAAAGGTCTGCACACGAAGCGCCAACTGGTGATCATTGACGAGGCGACCTCGACTCCTGACGCGGTTTTCGAGGCGTGCGTAAACCTGTGTGGCTACCCGGACGACTTTCGGATGCTGGTGATTGGCAACCCCTTCTCGCGGCTGGATGCGATGGGGCGGTTTGCGGAGCCGGCGAACGGCTGGGAGTCCGTCTGCGTGGACGACGACCGCTGGAAGACGAAGGTGAAGTTGGATGGGCAGCATGGTCTGGTGGTGCGCTTCGATGCGGACCGGTCGCCGAACGTGCTGGCCGGCCGCTGCGTCTTCCCGCACCTGATTACAGCTCGCAAACTTGAGGGGTTGCGCAAGGGTTTGGGCGACAACTCGCCGCGTTACTGGTCGGAAGTGCGTGGGTTCTGGCCCCCGGATGGGCTGGTCCGCACCGTCTTTACCGAAGGCGAGCTGGTGCGGCAGCGCACGTCGAAGGAGTGGTCGTGGGTGGGTCACGACATTCGGCAGGCTGCTGGCTTTGATCCGTCCTTCGGTGGTGGCGACCGGGCGATTCTTCGGTTTGTGAAGTGGGGCACAGTTGAAGGCGGGCTTGAAGGTGCTCAACTGGGCGACAAGGTTCAGATCACGGTGGACGCGAAGGGTGCGGAGCCGCCCAATTTCCAGATGGCGAAGAAGGTGCGCATCGAGTGTGAGGCGCGCGGCGTGAAGCACACGGAGCTGGGTGTGGATGCCAGCGGTGGCGGGCGGGTGTTCTGCGACATCCTGGAGCGGGAGTGGGGGCCGGTGATTCGCGTCGAGTCGGGCGGGAAGCCATCGTCGCGCACGGTGAGCTACGAGGACCAGCGTCCGGCGACGGAGGCGTATGACCGTCGGATCACAGAATTGTGGTATCAGGCGCGCGAGTTGCAAATGTCTGGCCAGCTCCGAGGGTTGGACCCGGAGACGGCCGTGGAGTTCTGCTCACGCCGCTACGACGATGACCGGCGCAAGGTGGTGCTGGAGACGAAGGACGAATACAAGAAGCGGCACGGGCGGAGTCCTGACTTGGCGGATGCGGTGGTCGTCGCCCTGGAGGCGGCGCGGCAGCTTGGCCTGACCGTGCGGCAGATGGGTTCCACGGCGGCGCGCTATGTGAAAGAGGCGGATGATCAGAAGTCGGCGAACGACGTGTTTCGGGATGTGAACTACTCCGGCGACAACGAGGCGGGGATGCTGGATGCCTACGAGGCGGGCATGGTGTTGTGACTTTTCAACTTGTAGCCAATGCGCTCCACTTGTAGCCTTTACACCAGATGAAGCGCATCATCGCACCAAACCAAGTGCCCCCCGGGGGCAACTACCGTTACGTGCAGCCGGAGACGGGCATGGAGTTTCTCGGGCAGACCATTGGCGTGGTGTTCCAGAAGGTGCGGAAGCATCGCGTGGCGAACAACCTCGCTATCCGGCACCTGGAGCAGGAGGTGATTGACTCCTTTTGCGCGACACAACCGGACTGGTGCGAGGACGTGGACCCGGACACCGGGAAGCCGACGGCGCTGGAGATGGCGGCGCGGTTCTCGCGGGCGATGGTGGACTGGGCGCGGAGCGGGTGCGCGGTGCTGCCGACGGAACGGTTTCAGGTGCGGCGCGACATCTGCGATGCGTGCGAGCACTGGCGTGGAGACGGCACTTTCCCCGGCACGGGGCGGTGCGGGCGCTGCGGATGCAGTGGCCTGAAGCTGTTCATGGCGACGGAGCGGTGCCCGGAAGGGAAATGGGAATGCGAATGAGAATTCACACGTTTCACGACAACATCGGGCGCGACCAGTCGGCGCTGCCGCTGGTTTATTTCTGGAAGGAGCGATGGGAGCGGCAGGGTTGGGAGGCGGTAATCCTTGGCCGGGACGATGCGCAGAAGCATCCGCAGTGGGCAGGGCTGGCAACGGCGTATGACCGGCTGCCGACGGTGAACGGCAAGCCCTACGAATTCGCGTGCTACGTGCGGTGGCTGGCGATGGAGATGGCGGGCGGCGGTTGGATGACAGATTCGGACGTGATCCCCTACGGCTTCCAGCCCCGCGCGCCGACGGAGCGCCTGACGCTGTGGAACGGCGGGGCGTGTCCGTGCATGGTGAGCGGGTCGGCGGCGGAGTATGGCCGGCTCGCGCGCCGGTTTGCAGCGTGGCAGCCGACGGTGAAGGACATGAACTTCGCGCACGGCCCGCATTGCAGCGACCAGAACATCTGCGACCAGATTCCCGGCGAATACGACGTGGAGCGGGCAGTGGTGCAATACTTGGACCCCGGCTGGCAAAAGGCGGAGGCAGTTCACTACGCGGGCTGTGTGATGTCGGACAAGCGCCCTAAGTTTTCATGGATTCCGAGATTGCGTTGAGGCTTGACTTTCGGTAGTCATTTGTAGCTATGACGACCATGACCACGACCGCCGCTAACACCTACGGTTCACTCAGCACGCTGGACCCCTCCGGCGAGGCGCCTTCCACGCGCATCGCCAACGCGGAGCAGGCGCGGGTGATGGTGCAAGGACTGTTGCGCAATGACGAGACGCGGGCACGGAAGCGGGCGCTGGTGAAAGGCTTGGTGGACGGCAACCCGCCCTACTCGCCGGGCAAGCTGAAGGAGGCGGGCCGCGCGACGGCGTGCAACGTCAACTGGCGCGTGGCGGAGTCCTACTTGGGCGCGGCGCTGGGAGCGTTCTACGACGTGTTCAACGAGGCGGCTTCGTATGCGACAGTGCGGACGGCCGCGCTGCCGGAGGAGAACCGCGAGGAGTGGAGCCGGATCATCACCGAGGAGTTTGATGAGTTGCTCAAGGCGGAGAGCGGGTTTGATTTCAACGGGCAGTTGTCGCAGCACGAGATGGTGCTCTACGGCAGCGGGCCACTGTGGTTCTCGGACGGGGTTGATTGGCGCCCGCAGGCCAGCGAACACCGTGATCTCTACGTGCCGGAGATGACGCGCAGCGACGCGAAGCAGTGGGAGTGGTGCGCGCGGGTGATGACGTATCGGCCGCACGAGCTTTACGAGCGCATCGTTGATCCCGCTGCGGCGAAGGTGGTGGGTTGGGACGTGGAGGCGGTGCGGCAGGCGATTGTCAATGCGTCGCCCGAGGACCAGCGGACGACCTCGGATCCGTCGCGCGAGTGGGAGCGGTGCCAGCAGTTGCTCAAGAACGGCAGCCTGTCGTATTCGTTCGGCAGCAAGGTCATCCGCGTGGCGCACGTCTTCTGGCAGGAGTTTGGCCGACCGGGCGACCTGGCTGGCAGTATCTCTCACGCGATCATCTCGCTGGACGAGGGCGCGGAGGTGGGCAACTCAAAGCGGGTGAGCACCTGGTTGTTCCACAAAGAACGCCGGTTCAAGGAGTGGGATGAGGTGGTGCACCCGATGTATTACGACCACGGCGGCGGCGGGTATCACCACTCGGTTTCCGGCATGGGCGTGAAGATGTATGGGGCGATGGAGTGGCAGAACCGGTTGATGTGCAACCTGGCGGATAAGACGTTTGCTCCGAAGGTGCTGTTCCGTCCGACGACGGCGGACGCCAAGCAGAAACTCTCCCTCACGCACTTGGGCGACTACGGGGCGCTGCCAGCGGGCTGGGACGCAGTGCAGATGCCGGTGGGCGGGTTCCTCGACGAGGGGTTGGCGTTCAATCGGGAGATTGGTTCAACCGTGGCATCGAACCTCTCGCAGTATCGGCAAAGTTTGCAGCGGGACGGCGGCAACCCGGTGACGGCGCGGGAGATTGACTGGCGGGCGAGCGAGCAGGCGCGCTTGGGCAAGACGCAGTTGAACCGCTACTACCAGCAGCTCGATGCGCTCTACGAAGAGACTTACCGCCGCGCGGCCAGTTCGGACCAGCGCGCGGAGTTGCCGGGTGGGACCGCCGCATTGGAATTTCAGAAGCGGTGCGTGAGCCGGGGCGTTCCGCTGGCGGCGCTGCGAAAAACCAAGTGTGTGCAGGCGACGCGCATCGCGGGGCAGGGTAGCCCGTTCATGCGGCAGCAGTCGTTGGAGTTCCTGCTGGGGATGATCGCCATGCTGCCGGAGGGCGGGCGGTCAAACCTGATTCAGGACGTGATCGCGGCGCGCACCGGGCAGGCAGCCGTGCGGCGCTACTTCCCCGAACCGCCGCAGGACATCACCGCGCTCGATCAGGCGGCGGAGGCACAGGACAAGGTGGCAGCGATGAAGGTGGGGCTGTTGCCGATGGTGACGCCCACACAGAACGCACTGATCTACGCGCAGACGTATTTGCAGGCGGCGGCGCAGGCGGCGGCGAGCTTGGAGCAGGGCGCGAACCCGGCGGAGGTGGCGGCGTTCCTCGACTTGGCGGGGCAAGCCGTGGCGGCGCAGTTGCAGCGGCTCGCGCAAGACCCGACGCGGCAGCAGCAGTTCAAGGCGCTGGAGCAGGAGTTCAAGAAGCTGGCGCAGATCGCCGACCAGGTGCGGCAGATGGCCGGCGAGCAGCAGCCGGAGCAGCCCGCCGCGCAGCCCGGGATGCCCGTGGAGGAGCAGGCGAAGGTCGCCAAGGTGAAGCTCGACATGGAACTCAAAGCGGCGAAGGCCAAGCAGATGATGGACCTGAAGGCGCAGAAGTTTCAGCAGGACCGTGCGCTGGCGGATGCGCGGACGGCCAGCCAGTTACAACAATCCGCTTGACGCCCTGTTGTAATCTTTGGTAGTTGTTTGTGGTGAAACAATGAAGCCCTGCTTACGAAAACATCCTGAGTCCCCGTTCTGGCAGGCCGTATTGCGGCTGCCCACCGGAAAAAGGACGAACCGGAGCACCAAGAAGACCAACCGCGCCGAGGCGTGGAAGGTCGCGCAGCGGATGCAGGAGACACTCAATAAGATCGGACACGTCTCCAAATGCTCCTCGTAGTCATCCCCTTCACGAGCAAGGAAGTCCCGCTGGTGCTGAAGAACCTCGCGCTGGCGAAGAAGTTCGACGGACGACTTCCCAATCCCGTGTTGCTGACGTGCGAGGAGGACACGCAATGCGTGGCTGATGTTCAGTGCAAGGCCACTGAGTTGTTCGCAACCGTTCAGTTGTTCACTTACTCCCCGTGGACTGGAATAAAAGAGTGGCCTTTTGGCCCAAACCACGCTTTCAAAAACACCGCCGGTTTCATTTCTGATTCTCGAAACACAAAACCGTGGCTCTGGTGGGAGGCGGACGCAACTCCGTTGTGCAAGGGTTGGCTGGAGGTGCTCGACATGGCGCACCAAGCCGGCGGAAAGCCCTTCTCAGGCCATGTAGTCGGTGGCATGGAGCACATGAACGGCGTGGGTATCTACCCTCCTGACGTGAGGGAGTATTCAGCCAAGGCTCTGCTGTGCAACAGGACACCGTGGGACATTGGCATGAAGTCGGACACGCAACACCATACCCATGCGATCAACGGGCTGATTCTCCACTACTGGAACATCCACGAGGGCGCGAACTACAACGGGCCGCTGGGGATTCCGCTTTCGGTGAAGAGCCGGAAGGAACTGAAGCGGTGGATCACGGATGACGCCGTGCTGCTGCATCGCTGCAAGGACGGAAGTGTGGCGGACGTGCTTTTGAAATGAACGCTGGCATTCGATACCTGATGAGCCACTTCTCGCATCGCTCCCGCGCGAGGATGCTGGCCCCACCCCCGCGCGTGAACCTCACGCTGATGCAGTGGCGCGAGCGGGAGGACTTGGTGGCGGCGGCGGCGAAGCTCCAAGCAGATCCAAATTTCCGATTGCAACTGGAGGTGTTGCACAACGAGTCGCCCTCGAACTACCAGAACCTTGCGATGCCAGCAGAGCGCACGCTGGGCCAGATCGAGGGTTACAACATGGCCATGAACAATCTCGCGGCGTTGGCCGTGTTGCCCGATGGAAGCGCCCCGATTGAATCCACTTTTGAAGACCGAAACCAAGAACTGAAATGATTGCCACCCCTGAACCCACCCCTGCCGCCGCCGCCTTTGGAACCAGCCTTGAAGAAGCGGACACGGGCGGATTCCTTTCCGCGATGGTGAAGGGGATGACCCCAGCCGGTGAGACTGCGGAACCGCCGCCCCAACCCGTGTCTATGGCTCCCTCAAAGCCCTCCGTGGCAGCTCCGCCGGAGGACGATATGCCGGCGGAGATCAAGAGCGAGAAGGCGCGCGCCGGATGGAAAGAAGTGAAGCGCAACCTGGCTGAGACGCGCAAGCAGGCCGATGACTATAAGGCCAAGCTTACGGATCTGGAGAAGCAACTGGCGGAGCGCAACACGCCGACAGTGCCGGCGGACTTTCAGGAACGGATGACCGCGATTGAGAAGGAGCGCGAGGAGTTGAGCGAGCGACTGCGCGTGGCGGACGTGGAGCGGCACCCCAAGTTCCAACAGTATTTCGATGGCAAGACGGCGGTATTGACCGACGCAGCTAAGGCGATTCTGGGCGCTGAACACGCGCCTAAGCTGGAGCGCATCCTAAAAGTGAACGATGAGGAACAGCGCACCGCGTTGCTCGATGATCTGATGGGAGAACTGACGCCTGCGCGGTCAGCCCGGTTCGGCGCGGTGCTGGCCGACTTGGAGATGTTGCAGCGCGAGCGGGCGGCAGAGATCGGCAAGTCCAAGGAGCGTTGGACGCAGTTGCAGCAGCAAACCCAATCCGAGCGCGAGGCCGGGGTGCGGGGGCAGGAGGCAATGGCCGACCGACTCGTGGCAGCCGCAACGGACATGGAGGCGTTCAAGGCAGGTGACGGGGCGGATGCCGCGCGTGCGGCGGAGATCAACACCTACAAGACGTTCGTGAAGCAGGCGTTGACCGGCCGGCTGGAGGGGCAAGACGCACAGTTTATGCCGCTCATGGCGGTGGAGGGGTTGCACTTGCGGACCAAGGTGATGCCGGGCTTACAGGCGCAAGTGAAGGACTTGCAGGCGCGACTGGCGAAGTATGAGGGCGCGCAACCGAGGACTGGAGGCAGCGCAGGTTCGGACACGTCCGGCGCGGCGGCGAAGTCCTTTATGGACGTGATGAGCGGTCGCGCTTGACAAGTGGTAGCCATTGGTGTTCCTTTGTGGCGTAGTCGCACTGGTTGAAATTCGGAAGCGCGGTAGCCCTGCTTCCGGGCGCGGTGCGAAGACTGGCAGACGCAGAAGCCCTAGCGAAGCTGCCCGCCGGGCGAGGCTCAAGCCGAATTGGCCAATCGGGAAGAAACATAGCGACCTGTCCGCATCGTGTGATGCGGGGTTCAGGGAGCCGTTTTTAGCCCTTTTGACCTATGTCCTGTCCTACAGCCTTCGACGCCCTTCCGCTTGCCACCGAGTATCTCTCGGATGACCTCTACAAGCGCGCCTACCCCCAACACCTGATGATGAACCTCGTGCCGCGCACGGAGTTCGTCCGCAACAAGGGTGTGACCCAAACCTCGTTCCAGATGGGCCGCTCGCTGCCCACCACGGATGAGCGTTCGTGGACCGCCGTCACCGCTGACGACGTGGACACGGAACTCTGCACCAACTCGTTCACCGACGTGAGCATCGGCTACTCGGCCAGCACGTTCAGCCCCGAGCGGTTCCAGCTCGCCGGCCCCATCGTCTGTCAGGACACCCTGATCTACAGCCACAACCCGGAGCAGTTCTGGGGCGGTTACCTCAACGCGCTCGGCAAGAACTCCGGCCAAGAGCTGGAGAACAACCTGCTCAAGCACTACCTCAAGCAGGCGGACAAGTCCGTGGCGACGGCGGCTTACCCGACCTCGGCGCAGACGAACTTCACATTGGCGGCTGCCACCTCGGAACTCGTGCAGGAGATGTTGGACCAGACGGCGATTGAGCTGAACCAAGACGGCGCGAACGTGCCGAACTCGGACGGGTTCATCACGCTCGGTGACAAGGGTCCGATCTACACGCTGATGATCGGCCAGAAGGCCAGTCGCCGGCTGTTCAAGAACAACGCCGAGTTGCGCGATGACGTGCGCTACGCGCAGATGGGTGCGGGGGAGAACGCCACCCTGCTTCAGCGCATGGGCGCGTCCAGCACGCTCGGTTCGTTCCGGCACGTTGTCACGCTGTTCCCCCCGCGCTACACCTATTCGGGCGGCGCTTACACCCGCGTCAACACCTGGGAGTCCTACGCGACGACCAAGGGCACCGCAGTGCGCGTGAGCAATGCGTGGAAGACGGCCCCCTACGAGGCGGCAGTCGTCCTCAACCCGATGGTCATCAAGGAGCATATCGTCCGCCCGGTCAACCAGGTGCAGTCCATGCGCTGGCAGGCCAAGAACTACATGGGCGAGTGGGTGTGGGTCACAGGTGGCCGCGAAATCCAGAACAGTGGCGACTGCCTCGACCCGCTGAAGAAATACGGGCGTCACTTCGCCGAGTATCAGCACGCCATCGAGACGGTGTTCCCGCAGTTCGGCCGCGTCATCCTCTTCGCTCGCTGCGAAGGCGACATTGACACCGCGCTGTGCAGCTAACGGTGTAGCTAAAATCAACCGGGGCGGTGCGGTGCGACTACCGCACCGCCCCACAACTCGAATTTCTTATGGGCCATCTTGCCAATCTCGATCCAAGCACGAAAGATTCACAGTGGGATTTGATCTACAAGGTGGCCGCTGCGCTGCGGAGCCTCGTCACTGGAGGCGGAGGAGGTTCCAGCGGTGGGGCCGTTTCCAATGCAGTCAGTAAAAGCACGGTTCAGGAAAATGCGCGGCAGGTTGCGGTGGGGGCCAACGGGCTTCGCCTGTTCGACATCCAGATTTACAACAACAGCGCGTCGGACCAGTGGGTGCAGGTGTTCGACTCCGCGTCTGCCCCGGCCAACGGCACGGTTCCATCGCTGGTGCTTCTGGCCCCGGCCCAGTTCCAATCCGGGTTCTCGTGGCCGACTGGACGGCCCTTCACGGCCGGTATCTACGTGTGCAACTCCACCACCGACGTGACCAAGACCCTTGGCGCAGCGGACTGCCTCTTTGACATCAACTACCGGAGCTAATTTATGAAACGCATCCACTTCCTCCTGCTGGGCCTGCTGGTCTCGCTGACCATCGCCGCCGTGTCGCCGTCGCTGCCGCCCACGCGGATCATTGCGGGGAACTCAACGGTGGTGGTGGTCACCAATGGCATAAACAACTTCACACTGACCGCCAGCGGCGGCGTGCCCACCAGCGGCGGGTCCGCAACTAATCTGTCCGTCTATTCTTCTGGCACCACCAATCGCCCGCTGCGGGTGTTTGGAACCAACGGCACAAGCGAAGTGTATGTGGACGCGGATGGGGCTCTGAATGTTGGTGCTTTGTTCACGGTCACTGCTATTGGCAACATATATGCCAACTCGCTGAATACCGTCGCTTACGTTTCTGGCGATTATGTCTGGGCGGAAGGGAACTCGTCTGGTGTGTATTGGGGTGCTGGGCAGGATACTTCTTTGCTACGAACCGGTGCCAAGGCTGTTTCGCTGAACGCCGGAACTGGAACCATGACCCTCGGCACCTTGAACACGACCAATTTGGTGGTCGGCTCAGGCGCGGCTGTAACCAAGATACTCTCGGCCACCACAACGCTCGATTTCAACTTGACGTCGGCGGTGGTTGAGAACGCAGGGGGAATCACGGTGACTGGGGCAGCATTGGGTGATGTGGTGGTGTTGGGCGTGCCGTCCGCTTCGATCACATCGACCGTTCAGTATAGCGCATGGGTTAGTGCAGCCGACACTGTGACAGTCCGCGCCCGCACCTCTGCTGTCGGAGAAAACCCAGGGTCTGGAACATTTCGGATAACAGTCATTAAACACTAACAAAACTAAAATCCATGAAGCTAATCATCCCCCTCCTATCGCTCTTCGCAGGAATAAGTCTTCACGCAGCGGACGTCGTCGTCGTCGTCTCTGCGACCCAAGTCACGGTGAACGGCGTCCCCGCTGGAAAGCCTGCCGACACCATTCGCAACCGCCCCGAACTAGCCAGCGCGATTCAGCTCGATCTTGAGCGGCGAGAGGTTGAACAAGCTGCCGCGCTGGCACTCGCCAAATCTGAACTCGCCGCCGCATTGGCTCGCCGCACGAAGCTCATCGAACTCGCCAAACTGTCACTGGCAAAGCTGCCCGCTGAATCGCAGGCCGTCGTCAGCAACGTGCTTTTCCAAGCTCAGATTCCCGAGGCAGCCGCCCGTCGCGCCCAAGTCGAGGCCGAACTGGCGGCGAAGCAGAAAGAACTCAACGACCTGAAGTAGCATGACCGAATCCACCTCCAGATACCTCGAAGCCGCTGCGGCCTCGGTCGCGCTGGTGGCGGGCCTGGCCGGGATGTTCGGCGCGTTTGTGCTGCTGCCCTCGCGCATGGAGGCGGCGGAGCGGCAGATTGCCCGGCTCTCGGCCAATGACGAGCGCAACCGCGAGCTGCTCGTGCGCATCGAGGAGCGGCTGATTCAGGTTCAAGTCGAGGTTCGCGCGCGAAAGGTAACGCAATGAAGACCCGCCTCCAAAGTCTAGATCTGCGCGGTTGGCTTTACAGCCTGGGCGCGAGTGTCATCGGTGGCACCGCCACGTCGGGTTCGGCGTGGCTGGGCATCGCGGCAGCCAAGAGCGCGGGCGTGGATGTGCCGGACCTCAACCTGAAGGCGCTGGGCATCATCCTGCTCTCCGGCGCGCTGACGAATCTCTTCGCCTTCCTCGCCAAATCCCCGTTGCCACCGCCCGAAACTGATACCCAACCATGAACCGCTCCGCCTTCAACCTTCAGCTTTCAACTTACCTCTGCGCGCTGGCGCTGCTCGTCGGCTGCGCGACGTGGGAAGGTTTCAGTCCCACCACGCAAGCCGTCATCAAGGCCGGGGCCAAGCTCGCGCTCTCGTTTGGCGTGCGCGAGCTGGGCGAGCGGGTCAAAGAGGTGCGCCCTTACGAGGACCGGCTGCGGCAACTCGTGGAGCTGACGTTTGCCAAGCCGCTGCCCGCCGAGGAGCTGGGCACGCTGCTGAAGGCGGGTGTATCGGCGATTATGCCGGCGGACCTGCAAGGCGCGGTGCTGGCGCAATTCCGCGAGTCACTCGCCGGGGGCAAAGCTCCGGCGGCGAGTCCGAGCCACGACGCCTTTAACCAACGCCTCGCCCGCCAACTCTGATTTATGGATCAGCCTGTCATCATTGACCGGGCGGTGCTGATGGATGCCGTGATCGGGCAGGTGGGCCGCTGCCCTGAGCTGGCGGACCAGTCCTATGTGCTGGTCAGCGCGGACTGGCTTAACGGCGAGTTCAGCGACGCCTACCGCGACTTCCTGGCGCTCTTTGGTTTGGGGGAATGGCAGGCGGAATCCAATGACTGCGACAAGTTTGCCAACTGGGCGGGCGCGGTGGCCACGGCGTTGCACTCGCGGACGCGGCAGAAATACGGGCACCTCCCCTCCGCCCTCGCCTTCGGGGTGTGGTTCTACAAGCCGGACTGGTCGCCCAGCCATCACGCCATCCGTTGGTTTGCTTACGGGGTGCCGGTGGATGAAGCGCACCCGGCGGGCATCGCGGTCGGTTTCTATGAGCCCGCGGGCAACCGCCGCCACGTTGTGGAATTGTCCGTGCCTGAAATCAGCTCCTGCACCAAATGCGCCGCCTAGCTCTCCTCGCTCTCCTCGCTCTCACGCTCACGGGCTGCCAGACCGTCACGCCCACCGTGACCGGCACCCTGCGCACGCCGGACGTGATCTACTCGAACCCTGGTCAAAAGTGAAAGAACCTCTATGAGCGAAACAGCCCAAGTAGCCATTCAGCGAGTGACGGACACTTTGTATGCGCCCGTGCGCTACACGGGGAGCGGGACGCCCGAGGGCACCGTGACGAGCGAGACTGGCTGGTTGTATCGGGACACCGCCACGGGTGAGCTTTGGGTGAAGGCCACGGGCAGTGGCAACACCGGATGGGCGACGGCGATTTTCTCCACGGGTGCTTCCGGCACTTGTGCGCTTCCAACGATTGACGGGTCTGCTGGTCAAACCTCGTTTGTGCATGGGTTGGGCGCGTTTCCCAATCTCGTGACGGTGCAACTGGAATGCACCTCCACCGACATCGGATACGCGCCCGGTTCCATTCTGAACTTGGAGTGCGCGATTGATGTGCTGGGCAACCCGGCCTTCTACCAGAGCATCGAACTGTTGGCGGTCAGGATGCGAAAGACGGACGCCACCACGACCGCTGTTTATCTTCCGCAAGCCACGACCGGAGTGTTCACGCAAATCGTGCCCGGCTTTTGGCGGTTCAACATCAGCGCGGCCATTTTCTAACCCATGATCCGTGACCCCGGACGAGTAACCGACGGGTTCGCGTCCCTTGAGCGGGGCGTGGACTCTGGGAAGAACCCTTCCCTGCTGCCGCGCAATCAGGCGGCGTGGGCGGAGAACGTCACGGTTCGCGGCGGTTACTTGTCGCCCCGGCCGGGGTGGAATCGCATCGCGTTGGTGTCATCGGCAGCCGCCACAGCGCTGGCAGTGGGCAAGTTTCAAGGGACGGAGTTCTTCGATGATGCCACGAGCCGGAAGGGCTTGCTCATGGTGCAGGCGGAAGGTTCGCTTTTCCGACTGGAGCTGACCAATGCTGGCGCCGTGGTCACGGATGTGACTCCTTCGGGCGGACCCAACTCGGGTATCCTGCCGCAAGCCTGGATGGTGCAGGCGGAGAACTACTTCGTCGTGCAGGATGGCCAATCACTGCCCATCATCTTCGACGGGGCTACGACGCGGCGCGCGGGCGGCGACGAGGTGCCCATCGGGTCAGGGCCGATGGCCTACGGGATGTTGCGTCTGTGGGTGGCGATGGGAAACAACTACGTGGCGGGCGACGTGGCGGGCGGTCCCACGGGCGTGCTCAAGTTCACGGAGAACGACTACCTCGCCGAGGGCGGGACATTCTCGCTGCCGATGTCCGCTGGCGGCATCACGGCCATGCGTTTCACGGCGACGCCCAACACAGGACTAGGGCAGGGGGAGCTACTGCTGTTCACTCCGCGCGCGGTGTTCAGCAACACGGCCCCGGTGGACCGCGACGCCTGGAAGAACCTGACGCAGCCGATCCAGACCATCACGGTCATCAACCAGGGCGGACAGTCCCAAGCCTCGACCGTGCTGGTGAACAGCGACGTGTTCATGCGCTCGACGGATGGCATCCGAACGGTGATTCAGGCCGTGCGCAACTTCACGTCGAACCAGTGGGGCAACACGCCGATTTCATCCGAGATGAAGCGGGTGTTGGACAAGGACACGCAGTTTCTACTGCCCTTCGCCAGCGCCGTGGAGTTTGACAACCGGCTCGTGATGACGTGCCAGCCGGTGCCGCTGCCCAACGGGTGCTATCACACGGGACTGGTGGCGCTGGACTTCGACTTGGTGACAGGCATGGGGGAGAAGCTGCCGCCGGCCTATGACGGGCTGTGGACGGGCAGGCAGATTTACCGATTGGTGAAGGGGCGGTTCGCTGGCGTAGAGCGGTGTCTGGCGCTGTGCCGGAGCGAGACAGACGGGTTTCTTCGACTGGTCATTGTCCACGCCGTTGGCTCTGGCTACACGGACACGGCACCGGTGGTGGTGTTGACTGGAGGTGGCGGGACTGGCGCTGCGGCATCTGCTGTTTTGAAGGTTGTAACCGTCCAGATCGGCGATCCTGGGATTGGATATGTGGAGGGTGACGTGTTGGATGTGGATGGGGGCACATTCTCAATTCAAGCGAGACTGGTTGTGACCAGTGTTGATCCGGGCACTGGAGAAATCACGGGAATTGCTGTGCTTATTCCGGGGAGCTACACGGTGCTTCCGGTGAACTTTGTGACGGTCACGGGTGGCGGCGGCGGCGGCGCAACCTTCGGGCTTTACTGGGCTGTGGGAAGCATCTCAGTTACAGCACTTGGGTCCGGTTACACCAGCAATCCGGTGGTGTCCTTTACCGGCGGCGGAGGTGGAACTGGTGCCACGGCGGTGGCCGTGGTTGACTACCGCATGGAGCTTTGGGAACTCACGAAGGAAGGGAAGTTCGATCTCAACCTCGACGACGATGACGCACCCGTGGAGGAGCGCATCGAGTGGTTCATGGAGAGTCCCAGCTACGGCTTCAACACCGACCGGAGCAACCCAGCGACGCTGAAGCGGCTGGAGACGGGCGACCTCTGGATGGACCGCGTGACCGGCACCGTGGACTTCACGATGCACTACCGACCGGACCAGTATCCGTGCTGGTCGCCGTGGTATGCGTGGCAGATTTGCGCGGAGAAGTGCGTGGAGATTGACGCCACGGGTTGCGTCATCACCTCGCCCGAGGAGCAGTATCGCCCAAGAATGGTGTTGCCACAGCCCCCCGAATTAGATGAACCTGTTGTAGCCAAAAGTATGCGAACCGGCTACGAGTTCAGCGTCCGACTGGCGGGCACTGGATTTGCGCGGGTGAAGCTGCTGCGACTGCACGCGAAGGAAACCGTGGAGCCAGTGGCAAATCCCGTGGTGGCAGCCAGCGAAGCTGAATGTTTAAGACTTACCTGCGATTGCGATTAACACATGGCCTGCACGAACTACAGCAACAACGCGAGCGCGAACGTGGTGTTCTCCATGAGCGAGCTGCCGGGTGGGTTCTGCCCCGCCAACTTTCAGGCGTTGATGGACGCGGTGGCGCAATACTTGGTGGGCACACTGCCGGGGAACTACAGCACGTTCCTGATCAGCGACACGGAGCCGGCGGCGGCGGATCGTGACAAGTTGTGGGTGAGCGTGGACACGAACTGCAAGCCCATCGGGTTCTTCCTTTTTAACACGACGTATGGCGAGTGGCTGCCGGTGGGCCAGAAAGTGTTCGATGGCGGGACAGCGGGCGGCACGGCCAACGCGCTGACGGCCACGGCGGACCCGGAGCTAAAGTATCTCGCGGACGGGTGTATGTTCATCGTGAAGGCGGGGGCGAGCACCAACACAGGTGCGGCGACCTTGAACGTGAGCGGGACGGGAACCTACCCCGTGACCAAGCAGGGGAACCAGACGCTCTCAGGTGGCGAGATTCTGCCGGGCATGGTGCTGCTGCTGAATGCGCGCGACCTCCTCACGGTGCCCTACTACGAGCTGCTGAACCCGGCTGCGTTCATAGCGTCAGTCGAGGTTCCGGAGAACCGGGTTATCAACGGGTCGTTTGAAACCTCATCGCTGGGGAACAACCTGCCAAACGGCTGGTCCTTCGCTGCCATTGGAGCCGGGGCGGGGGCGGTGTCCACTGGCGTGGTGGGCCACGGAGCGCAATCCTTCGGCGTCACCATCTCGGGCACGGGCGGCGGCACGCTGACACAAGACGAGCTGATGCCGTGCAACGACGGCGAGGTCATGGCGCTTTCGTTCTGGCATTACACCACGGACACGGCGACGGATGATGCCGTGGTGGTGGAATGGTTCGCGGAGGACGGAACGACGAATCTTGGAACGGACACCATCTGGGAAGGCGGAGCGAGCCGGACAGTCAGCACATGGCAGCGGATGTTCGCTGGAATGTCGGCCCCCGCCGGCGCGCGGTTCTTCCAGATCAGTGTGTCAGGCGGACTCACGGGGACGACTACGGGCGACTGCTACTTCGACGGGTTGCTGGTGGACACGGTGATTTTCAAGCGGCGCTGCGAATTCCACTACACTGGAAGCGCGGTGTCGTTTAGTTACAACTTCGTGCCGCCAACGGGGGTCACTATGGTGCGTGCTACCCTCATTGGCGGTGGGGGAAAAGGTGCTCAATCCTACGACCCAGCCGGAGGAGGCGGGGCATATCGTGGCGGCGGCGGCGCTGGAGGAACAGTGGTGGCGGTAATGCCGGTCACACCAGGAGCAAACTACACAGTCGTAGTGGGAGCAGGGGGGACTACCGTGCTGGCCGCCACGGCATCATCCTTCAACACGGCAACCGCAACATCCGGCGCGAATGGGTCTCTCTCCAATAGCCCGACGGGCAACGGCGGAACTGGTGGGAGCGGAACGGTTCA
>Ga0208974_1000060_pt1 | contig 48721 bp, 44 predicted proteins | sample GreLakmeER15MSRF_FD_187699 | JGI IMG/M metagenome (GOLD analysis project Ga0208974, IMG submission 187699) | Freshwater lentic microbial communities from great Laurentian Lakes, MI, USA - Great Lakes metaG ER15MSRF (SPAdes) | ecosystem: Environmental > Aquatic > Freshwater > Lake | place: Great... | reverse complement strand
ATTTGTGCCGCTTGTTCCATTAGTTCCCGAAGTACCATTCGTACCGCTTGAACCATTTGTTCCGTTTGTACCTGATGTACCATTAGTACCTGAAGTACCGTTGGTACCACTTGTACCGTTTGTACCAGAAGTTCCATTAGTTCCATTCGTACCTGATGTTCCGTTTGTTCCATTAGTTCCCGAAGTTCCATTGGTTCCACTAGTACCATTCGTACCATTTGTTCCAGATGTACCGTTAGTTCCACTTGTACCATTTGTTCCAGATGTTCCGTTAGTCCCGTTTGTACCATTTGTTCCGTTTGTACCTGAGGTACCATTTGTTCCGCTAGTACCGTTAGTACCACTTGAACCATTTGTTCCATTTGTTCCAGATGTTCCGTTAGTCCCGTTTGTACCATTTGTTCCGTTTGTACCTGAGGTACCATTAGTTCCTGATGTTCCGTTAGTACCTGAAGTTCCATTAGTACCGTTTGTACCTGACGTACCGTTGGTTCCTGATGTACCATTTGTTCCATTCGTTCCGCTAGTTCCGTTTGTACCATTCGTCCCTGAAGTTCCATTGGTACCTGATGTACCGTTTGTCCCATTAGTTCCGCTAGTGCCATTAGTACCTGATGTTCCGTTAGTTCCTGAGGTCCCATTTGTTCCGTTAGTCCCCGATGTTCCATTAGTTCCTGATGTACCGTTTGTACCATTCGTTCCGCTAGTTCCATTTGTTCCGTTAGTACCTGAAGTTCCATCTGTCCCATTTGTACCACTAGTTCCATTCGTTCCGTTAGTACCTGAAGTTCCATTTGTCCCGCTTGTACCATTAGTCCCGTTAGTTCCACTTGTTCCATTGGTTCCGTTCGTACCTGACGTTCCGTTTGTTCCCGATGTACCATCTGTTCCGTTAGTACCAGATGTTCCATTTGTCCCGCTAGTACCATTTGTGCCTGATGTTCCATTAGTCCCTGAAGTTCCATCCGTACCATTAGTACCGTTGGTACCTGATGTTCCGTTTGTACCATTCGTACCTGAAGTTCCGTTAGTACCGTTCGTTCCCGAAGTTCCATTAGTCCCGCTTGTACCATTCGTTCCGTTCGTACCATTCGTTCCCGACGTTCCGTTGGTTCCATTTGTTCCGCTAGTACCGTCTGTACCTGAAGTACCATTTGTACCACTAGTGCCATTTGATCCGCTAGTTCCGTTAGTACCATTCGTTCCCGACGTTCCGTTAGTACCATTTGTACCTGAAGTTCCGTTTGTACCATTAGTACCTGATGTACCATTCGTACCTGAAGTCCCATTTGTTCCCGATGTTCCGTTAGTACCTGAAGTACCGTCCGTACCATTTGTTCCGCTAGTACCTGATGTTCCGTTTGTTCCCGATGTTCCATTAGTACCGTTCGTTCCGCTAGTACCACTTGTTCCATTAGTACCTGAAGTACCATTCGTTCCGTTAGTTCCTGACGTTCCACTTGTACCATTTGTTCCTGATGTCCCGTTAGTACCATTCGTTCCATTGGTTCCGCTAGTTCCATTAGTACCGTTCGTTCCACTTGTACCATTTGTTCCATTTGTACCTGAAGTCCCATTTGTACCCGAAGTTCCATTAGTTCCATTAGTTCCGCTAGTCCCGTTGGTTCCATTTGTCCCATCGGTTCCTGAAGACCCATTGGTTCCATTAGTTCCATTTGTACCTGAAGTGCCATTAGTACCGCTCGTACCATTAGTACCATTGGTTCCGTTAGTACCAGATGTTCCGTCCGTTCCATTTGTACCTGAAGTCCCATTAGTTCCCGATGATCCGTTTGTTCCATTGGTGCCGCTAGTACCATTGGTTCCATTTGTGCCTGATGTGCCGTTAGTTCCCGAAGTACCGTTTGTTCCGTTAGTACCAGATGTTCCGTTAGTACCATTTGTTCCGCTAGTCCCATTCGTTCCGTTTGTTCCTGAAGTTCCGTTAGTTCCACTAGTACCATTTGTTCCGTTAGTGCCTGAAGTTCCATTAGTGCCTGAAGTTCCATCTGTACCATTTGTTCCTGAAGTACCATTTGTTCCTGAAGTTCCATTGGTACCATTAGTACCCGATGTTCCTGACGTACCGTTAGTTCCATTAGTTCCCGATGTACCATTTGTACCTGAAGTTCCATTTGTACCGTTGGTACCTGATGTTCCGTTGGTTCCTGATGTTCCGTTGGTTCCCGAAGTTCCATTCGTTCCATTTGTCCCCGAAGTTCCATTAGTACCATCCGTACCATTAGTACCCGAAGTTCCATTTGTTCCGCTAGTACCGTTGGTACCACTTGTCCCGTTAGTTCCACTAGTACCATTTGTTCCTGAAGTTCCATTCGTTCCGCTCGTACCCGAAGTTCCATTCGTTCCGCTAGTACCTGAAGTTCCATTCGTTCCGCTCGTACCTGAAGTTCCATTAGTCCCTGAAGTTCCATCCGTACCATCTGTTCCATTAGTCCCTGAAGTTCCGTTTGTTCCGCTAGTCCCATCAGTTCCACTTGATCCATTAGTTCCGTCGGTTCCTGAAGTTCCATCAGTTCCACTAGTCCCATTTGAACCTGAAGTTCCGTCTGTACCGTTAGTACCATCTGTTCCATTAGTACCTGAGGTTCCGTCCGTACCATTAGTTCCTGAAGTACCATTTGTGCCGGATGTACCTTGTTCTCCAACAAGACAAAGATAAACACCTCCAATTGTTTTATAACCTGGACTTTGAGAATATGTAATAATTGCAATTAAATCACCCGTTGAGGCGGTATAACCGCTAATTAACATATATTGTATAATATCATCACCAGGGGCATATACACTTAATGTTTGTCCAGGTCCCCATGCCATATTTGCGTAGGAAGGACCATTGTATGTTTGAGCTACCGATTGAAAATAATAATCTCCCGCTAAGAATGGTGTACAAATTAATGGTGATGTTCCTGAAGTTCCGTCAGTACCATTTGTTCCATTAGTTCCGTTTGTTCCTGAAGTTCCATCCGTTCCGTTAGTTCCTGAAGTTCCATCTGTTCCATTTGTTCCTGAAGTTCCGTCTGACCCATTTGTTCCATTTGTCCCTGAAGTTCCGTCCGTACCATTTGTCCCTGAAGTTCCGTCCGTACCATTAGTTCCAGAACTTCCATCTGTTCCGTTAGTCCCTGAAGATCCGTCAGTTCCGTTTGTTCCTGAAGTTCCATCAGTACCATTTGTTCCACTAGATCCATCTGTTCCGCTAGTACCGTCAGTCCCCGAACTACCATTTGTTCCGTTAGTTCCTGATGTTCCATCAGTTCCACTAGTTCCGTCAGTACCGTTTGTCCCTGAAGTTCCATCTGTACCCGATGAACCATTTGTTCCTGAAGTACCGTCTGTACCATTAGTTCCTGAAGTTCCATTAGTTCCTGAAGTTCCATCAGTTCCTGAAGTTCCTGAAGTTCCATCAGTACCGTTAGTACCTGAAGTTCCGTCTGTACCTGAAGTTCCGTCTGTACCTGAAGTTCCGTTAGTACCTGAAGTTCCGTTAGTACCATCAGTACCGCTAGTACCATTTGTTCCATTTGTTCCATTTGTTCCAGAAGTTCCATCTGTACCATTTGTTCCTGAAGTTCCATTAGTTCCGTCTGTACCTGAAGTTCCATCCGTTCCACTAGATCCATTTGTCCCATCAGTACCTGAAGTACCATCTGTTCCATTTGTTCCGCTAGTACCACTTGATCCGTCAGTACCATTTGTTCCGTCAGTACCGTTAGTCCCTGAAGTCCCATCCGTTCCATTTGTACCTGAAGTCCCATCCGTTCCGTTAGTACCTGAAGTCCCATCCGTTCCATTTGTACCTGAGGTTCCATCCGTTCCATTTGTACCTGAAGTACCATCCGTTCCATTTGTTCCATTAGTTCCGTCTGTACCATTTGTTCCGCTAGTACCATTTGTTCCGCTACTTCCATCCGTTCCATTAGTCCCACTTGAACCATCTGTTCCATTAGTCCCTGAAGATCCGTCAGTTCCGTTAGTACCGCTAGTTCCATTTGTACCTGAACTTCCGTTTGTCCCATCAGTTCCGTTTGTACCATTAGTCCCTGAACTACCATCTGTACCATTAGTCCCTGAAGTGCCGTCAGTACCATTAGTTCCGCTGGTTCCATCTGTTCCATCTGTTCCATTAGTTCCATTTGTACCATTAGTACCTGAAGTTCCATTCGTACCGCTAGTTCCATCCGTACCGTTTGTTCCATTAGTTCCATTAGTTCCATTAGTTCCTGAAGTACCATCAGTTCCGTTTGAACCATTCGTTCCACTAGTGCCATTTGTACCGTTGGTTCCTGAAGTTCCATCTGTTCCGTTTGTACCATTAGTTCCTGATGTTCCATTCGTTCCTGAAGTACCATTTGTTCCGCTAGTCCCATTTGTTCCGCTAGTTCCATTCGTTCCACTTGATCCTGAAGTGCCATTTGTTCCTGAAGTTCCATTCGTTCCACTTGATCCTGAAGTTCCATTTGTACCGCTTGAACCATTCGTTCCTGATGTACCATCTGTACCGTTTGTTCCACTACTACCATCAGTACCTGATGTTCCATTTACTCCCGATATACCACTTGTCCCATTTGTTCCTGAAGTCCCATTAGTACCACTTGTTCCGTTAGTTCCTGAAGACCCATTAGTACCGCTTGTTCCATCTGTTCCGTTTGTTCCATTAGTTCCTGACGAACCATTTGTTCCATTAGTTCCTGACGAACCATTTGTACCGTTAGTGCCTGAAGTCCCATCTGTACCACTACTACCATTAGTACCACTACTACCATTAGTGCCGCTACTACCATTAGTTCCTGAAGAACCATTAGTCCCTGAAGAACCATCAGTACCACTTGTCCCGTGAGTCCCTGATGTTCCGTTGGTACCATTAGACCCTGACGTTCCATCTGTACCATTAGATCCTGAAGTACCATTCGTTCCTGAAGTTCCGTTTGCACCTGAAGTACCATTTGTTCCTGAAGTCCCATTGGCTCCTGAGGTTCCATCAGTTCCGCTTGATCCATCTGTACCTGAAGTACCTGAAGTACCTGAAGTACCGACAGTAGAAATTGCGGCACCTACTTGTGCAATTGTTGCTTTATACGAAGATCCTGCCGGATTTTGGGATGTGTCACCGGTAATAACGATATGTATTAAATCATTAATCGATACACCTGTGGCAATTGTCCTATCCGTCAGTCTTTGAAATCCCATTATATATTTTTATTAATAAATATTGTAAAAATGATTATTGGTCTTGAAAAATGTAAATCTCTGCATCCATAAATAAGAATATTTCACCGTCCTCAAATAATTTACCGTTATTGATACCTTGACAATAGATTACACCAAATAATTCACACCCTGTTGAATCAATCATTTTTAACCCAACTGCCGGCGCACCGTTAAATTGTGGTGGTAATGTAATGATTAATGGAAACGTTGCCGTGGAAGGTATAGTCGTAATTAAAACACATTGATTACCATAAACATCACAAGCGTAAAGTGTATATGGATATGCGGATCCAGTTATGGAATTTATTTGGATTTGTGTCATATTTTATAAATAGTTCAAATAAATTATATCAACTATGTTTTTGAAAATATTTTGTAATTCTTTGACTTAATCTAACTCTTGGATCGTTTTCCGTTCTTCCAACCACACTATATGGTACTATAAACCCAAAACTTAAAAACACCCTTCTTGAGTTAAACTCTTCGGTCCAATGTTTGTATAAAGAAGCCTCAAAACAGTATAGGTCTTTTTGTTCTATCACAGGTGAAGAACTGTCTATAAAAATTTTGTAATCTTCTGATAACACACTTATGTTACACTTATAATTTATGTAACCATCAAGTGACGCATCATAGTGGGGTTTTACTCTACCACCTTTTTTCATATCAACCGCCTGAATAAAGATATTATCAAGGGGTAGGTTGTTCTTTTCAGATATCCTTTTTAAAATAGTTTTGATAATTGGGGGTATCTCTTGATTTGAAACTTTAGAAACTGATTGAAAATTTGTAATGTAGTTTGTAAGTTCGGTATTTGAGATGTCTATAATACAAGATTTTCCCTTCAGTGTTTTTGAGATTTCACTTAAGTGGTAATTCGGATCTCCATCTTCAGGATTTAACGAATCTACCCAGTCAACAATTAGTTTAACCTCATCATCACTGATGAAATTTTTTACTATCTTATAATTTTCAGATTCCATTTATTAAGAAATTCTTTTGGTCCAATTTCTAATTCCATTATAGATAAGTTTTTCTTAGCGTAAATAGAATTCATTTTTTCCTCAGATCCCGCCATTGTGCAAAACCAATGAGTTGCAGGTTCTTCTCCTGTTGATGAACAAGGTATTTTCATGACATTTTTATTTACCCAAGATTCTCTTACTTGTTCTGCCTTATCGTTTTCTGTTAAAATATTTATTCTCATATTATTTATTTTTTAATTTATTTAGTCAATTGGTAATCCCAACTTATAATCAACAGTAATATCACTCCACCCAATACCAAATTCGTATTTCATAACTTTATCGACAACAACATATGATTCAAATTGTGTTGTACCGGAACTAACATCAGAATTAATAAAAATACCACTTAAAAAATATACATCATTTGTGGTATTCACGGATGTTGCTGCCGGTAAATTTGTAATAATATAATCATAAGCAGAATCCCTGATAGTTTCTGTAGCAAATATCATTTGTTTATTATAAACCTCTTCAGTTGTTCCTGTGAATCCTGATAATGTCGACTTATGTGACCATAAAATATCTGTTAATTTCCAAAAAGAATAATTTTCATTATCAAAAGGTGCATCACTTTGACTTGGTGCTGAACTTAGTTGATTTACAACTTGATCAATTGCTCCCGCAACGGCACCACAGGTATTATCAGTTAAACTATTAACTTTACCTCTACGTAACATTCTACCTGAACGACCATCTTCAGTAACACCAATGTGTGGCATACTTGTTACAAACAAGGTTCCATCAAGAGTTGTTGCTACGTGACTTGCAAATGCTCCAAACCCAACACTACCAACAAACGGATAACCCGCCAATCCACCGGACATAAACGGTCCTAAGAAAGAATTAATACTTGTTGGCCATCCACCGATATTTCCGGGTAAGTATGCCGCATCAACATCATCAGAACAAATACCTTCAGCTAAAACAATATCAGTTGATAGTATTCCTTCATTTGTAATATATTCTGTTGTGTATGTTCCCCATAATTCAGATAATACCGCTCCTGAGAATGGTTGGTATCCTCCGTCAACGGTAACAGTTCTTACTGTTTCAGTATATGCGCTCTGACCTGTTAATGGTGCTGGTACAATTATTTCATATGTTCTATCATATAATGGAACGTCTAATTCGTATGTTCCGTAAGGATAATCCGAAATATTGTTAAATGGTATTACTTCAGATCCTAAATTTTCTGACCCACCAGTTGTGGGATAAAAAGTAACGTTTGCCGTTAGTCCTGATAAATTTGTGCTTGTTATTCTAATTCCTTGTATCATTTTTTTGTTTTTTTATTTTTTATTTATTTATAATATTAATCCGAAATTCAAATCATTTTCTGGTATGTCTAATACGTTTAACCCGCCTAAACAAGGAGCTTCAGTTAATGTTTCTATTGTTAGAACATCCACTTCATCGTAATACGATAATCTATTATCTCCATTTTTATTTTTGAATACATTAACTGTTGTGATATCATATAACATACCTGTACTTAAACAAACATTATTAACTTCAGTATTAACAATATTCCATTGGAATGAATCACCAATTGTGTTATTGTAAAAATTATCAGGAATAATATTATTGTAGAAATATTCACCGATGGTATTATCTGTAAAATCATTTCCAATTCTATTTCCTTGAGAAGACGATCCACCAAAACCAAATCCATCTTGTACCTCATTAGAGTTAAAATCAGTTCCTATTGTGTTGTACGAAAATGAACCATAACAAGTATTAAATGAAAAATTATCACCAATATTGTTATGTGTTGTTACACCACTAAAAGAATTAGGTGAACACCCAAATCCTATATTATTATATCCAAACTCCTCAAATGTTTCATTACCTTTAAAATCTGTTTTAATTTGGTTACTCCAAAAATCACCTTGAATATTATTTCCTTTAAAGTTATTCATAATTTGGTTGTTCTCAAAAGTAAGACCTAAGTTGTCTACTCCACCAATTGTATTTGTGTTAAAACCATTTAATATTGAATTTTTTATAAAATCGCAATATATGTCATTAGTATTAAAATTATCTCCTATATTATTTGATGTAAAAGAAACAGGTATGATATTATCATAAAAATTATCACCTATAAAATTGTCATTAAATGACTCATTAATAATTAGGTTTTGATTAAAGTCACCAACAATAGTATTGTTTCTGAATCCACTATCTATGATGTTATTATTAAAGGTGTCCCCAATATTATTGTTAATGAAATCATTATTATTAAACGTTAAGAAATTATTTGTGAAATATGAACCTATTCGGTTAAAATCAAAATCTTGTCCATCGGCATCTCCTAACATATTATGTTGAAAATAGTTACCAATCTGATTTGAGTCCATATCACAATCAATAATATTATATTGGAAATATGAACCTATACTATTTCCGTCAAAATCATTTGTTATTATATTATATTGACAATATGGACCAACTATATTTGAGTTCATATCATCGTTGAAGGTATTACCTACCACATTTCCACCAAATGTGTTATTTTCATATGGCCCGTTTAGAAATACGTTATTTGATAATATGAAAATATTATAATCAATATTATTCCCCAAGTATGTGTTATAATTATCCCCTTCATTAAATGTATAATACTCAGCAAATTCATCATTAGTTGTTCCTGTGATATTACATTGGAATGGATTCATATAGTTAGGTAATCTTATCCCCGCAGAATAATAGACGTTACTCACATCTGCTAATGTTCTACCTGTGACATACATTTCAACATTACTAACTATCGACGAAATTTCATAATATTGGAAACTAGCTATCCCATTAATACCAGGTGCATAAACTCCAAAAATATCACCAACAGTAAAATCAGTTGTAAATGTTGTTCCCGTTCCATTAACTAATCCGGTTGAACCAGTTAAACTAATTTTACCTTCATAGTATCGTTCTGAAAAATATCCAACATATCTAATAAATTGAACCGATCTGAAATCATAGTCGGCTCTGTTATTAAATTCGTCAATTCTTTCTGTAATTCTACCTTTAGCCGGTCCACTTGTTACTTCTGTTATATCCCAAGTTATATCATAAGATATTTTATCTTGTGGGTGTAATGTTGAGTATACCGTAGGAGAGAATCCTGTTGTTGATATTGCCAACAATAATATAGGTTCTGTTGTTCCTGTCTTATAATTACCAATAGTTATTGGGATACCATCAGTATCATAGTTTGGTTGGTCGTAACACGTTTGAAAGTCGGTCATTAAGTAATAACTTCCAGCGGTTAGTGTTCCACCTGTGGCGAATGAATATAAATCATCGTAAGTTCCTTCGTTATAGTTTGAATTAGTGAAAGCGGAATATGATATATGATATGTATCCCCACTCAACTCTACGGGAAATAATGTATCCGTTGTTACTTCCGAAAGGTATGTTAATTCCCCAATTGTTTTTCCTGTTAATGCCATAATCTTTTTATTTTATAAATATCATTAATTTTAGTTTATTGTTGGTATTAATTGAGTTATTATAAAATATATGGACTCGGTGTTGGGGTGGGTGTTGGAGTTATAGTAGGAGTTGGTGTCGGTGTTGGTGTCGGTGTTGGTGTCGGAGTAAATGTCGGAGTAAATGTCGGTGGATTAATAAAACTTAAAAATTGGTCAACTCCAACCGATATATAATCACCAATTGTTGTTAAAATAGCGTTAAAAATATTTTGTTCAGGATCAACAAACATCAAATATTCATTTTCACCAACACCAATATATTCATCGTTTTCAGTTATTATAGGGTTAATCAATTGTTCTGGTGTAGGAGTTGGTGTAGGAGTTGGTGTTGAAGTTAATGTTGGAGTTACAGTTTTTGTAGGAGTATTTGTTGGTGTAGGAGTTGGTGTTGGGATTGGTGGATTAAAATATGTTAATATATTTATAGTATAAAATATTTCATCATAAGAAATAAGATCAAAATATGTAAATTCTGATTCTCCATTTAACAACGAATAATCAGTTCTACTAATATGTTGGGTGGTACCATAAGTTTCACCTATTGGGATATATATTGATTCTGTTATCTCAATAAAACTTCCTGACCTTAAATAAAGTTTATTTTTAAAGTATAAAATAATATCATCACTCAACGGTCTATCAAGATATAACTCGTAAAAAGAGTTTATTGTTTCTGGATATATTCCTGGTGAGTATGTTGCAACTAAAAGAAATGAAGATCCTGAAAATGGTGGAATTGCAGGTGTTAAAGAATCTGTACATATATCCATTGCGGCACCGTTTATTCCGCCAGGACCTGCAACAGTTAATGTTGTAAATGGAGATGAATTACTTATTGTAAAAATACCGTTACCGTGTGAGTAACCACTTCCAGGCGGTAATGGATCACATATTGGTGATGTGTTTGATGCCGTTATAGTGTTACTATTAATGGTTGCGCAACAATACTGACAAGATGAAATTACTGGTATCCCACTTCCCATATTTGTTGTAAACGTAAATGATTCTGCTTGAGGGGGTGTAGTACTACTATTATACGCATATAATCTTATTACAATATCATTAACGGGGACACTAAAAGTTAATGTGTAGGTAAATGGTTGACTCGGCATTCCATTATTACCCAACCAAACAGTTCCTGTTGATGTATATGGTAATGGAAGTGGACATATAATTCCGGTTCCCCAGTTATTAATCGCACCAATACTTCCGGTACCGGTTGCAGATATTACTATACCATTATGTGTTACAGAATTACCAAATTGAGGTAATAATCCTGCGGATGTACAAGAAGCACAAGCCGGTGTTGGTGTTGGAGGTAACCCTGATGTTACGGTAGGAGTTGGTGTTTTTGTTAGTGTTGGTGTTACAGTATTTGTTGGTGTTGGTGATAATCCTGGTGTTGGTGTCACGGTTGGTGTCACGGTTGGTGATAATCCTGGTGTTGGTGTTAATGTTTTTGTTGGTGTTGGAGTTTTTGTTTTGGTTGGTGTTGTTGTTGGTGTCGGTGTCGGATAACAATACCCACTTGTTGTACTCGGAGTTAATCTCGGAGTTTTTGTTGGTCTTGGGGTTTTACTTGGTTCAGGACAACCACAAGGATTTGTACAAGTTGCACTTGGTGTTGGAGTATTGGTTGGAGTTTTTGTTTGTGTGGTAGTAACTGTTGGGGTTGGAGTCGGAACCTTACATGGATCAAAAGTTGGTGTTGGAGTAATTGTTGGTGTTACTGTAGGTGTTTGAGTTCTTGTAGTTGTTACTGTAGGCGTAGGCGTAGGTGTTGGTCTTGGTACTTGTAGTATGTTTGGACAATTTGTTCGACAATTACCATCGTTACCTAAAATTAAAATTGTATATGTACCATATATTTCTCTTGGTGGAGATAGTAATGAGGCATTAAAGAAATAAGGTAAAACAACATTACCTAAATTAATAACAATATTTTCATTGTCAGGTTTAAATAAAACAGTTGCAATTTCACCATTATAATTAACACTTGCTATTAATATAGTTTGACTCATCTTTGTTTAAATATAAATACAATCTAAAATTATTTTAAATAAAACTTATACGAAATAATTAGGATCATAAATAATTGGGGGGTTTGTACCTACTTGTCGATAAATTAAATCCGCAATTTGGCTAAAAAAATTTGTTGGGGAATTCATGTAACTTCCGGCATATATGTCAAAACTTCTTGGGTCATTTACATCAGTTCTTACAACTGTGTACATAGTATATGTTGTATCATCAATACCCAATGGGTTTTGAACTAAGTTAGGGTTACTCGGATCCCAAGGCAGTCCAATGTACACTCTTGGAGACCATCTACTTGACTCACAAAGTGTATTTGGTTGTGATTCCCACGGATTCTGTTTGAAAAATCCATCGTTTCCTCCCCAATCACAAGTTGTTGCGGATAATGAAGGTATTATTGTTAATGGGGTACCAGAGTATGGATAGGTTATATTAGAATACCAAGGAATATACATCCGTGTTGAGGCAATCTGTTTCATAACCGAACCACCATTTGATTGACCAACTCCCCTATTTCTTATAAATGGATCTATACTCCTAAGTGCCGTATTAGAGGTTGAACTATAGTTAGGGTTAATATTATAACTTGGGGTTATTTCGCTATTTATAAAAGTATTTGTGGTTGCAGAACATGACCCACCACAAATAATATCCCCACCACCGTAATTATTTGTAATTAAATTCATTGTAATAATCATTTTATAATCATTTGGTAAATTAGGTGTTGTTACAACTGATGATGGGTGGAAATTCCAAGACCTTAATATAAATTGGTTATCAGCACAATTAGATGCCACACTTACCGGTTCATAATGATCAAAAATTATAACTTTATAATAATTAATTGATGTCGATAAAGGGGGAGTTGGGGTCCATAATATTGAGGCTAATGACGATAAATATGAATTATAAAACGCATCTCTATCTGTTTGATTACTACACGTAATTGTAATGACATTGTTTATTTTGGTAACAATAACAGTATTTGGTGGGTTGGTAGTACAAAGCGTTGTGGTTCCGTTACTATATATAAAACATCCTGCAGACCCATTTGGACTCAAAGGAAAGTTTTGATTTCCAAAACCTAATACTGTGTTATTTGTTAAACCAAAATAGTTTGATTGTGCCCCACCACAACCACACGCATTGCCTCCAGCTGAGGGAGTATTTAATGTCCGTAAAAACGGATTACTAAGACCTGAAAAATCAGGGTGAAAATACTTGAATATATCTTCCGCCAATAAGGTGGACACACTACAACCAGTAACTTGAAAATTAACATAAAGTCTATTACAATCAAGACTAAAAACAGGAGTTATTGATGATAATATTATTTCTTGTCCGTAAGGGTATGTATAATATTGATGAATACATGATTCACAATTAAAAGTTTCCAAACACGTAAAATATAAATCCCAACTGGTTTGATTTTCTGTTGGGTTTGGAATAACTTCAATTATTAAATAATCCCCACTATTAATAACGAAATTACTTAAATTTAAAACTTTTGGAAAGTAATTTTGAGACTCAGTCAAATTACTAAATTTATATAGTTTAGGTGTTGCAACAACTCTATAGTCAATACCATTACTAAATGAAAATGGACCAGGTGCCCCAATAACTCCACCAACTTCAATAAATTCAACAACAATTGGTACGTTTCCATAGTTTGACCCAATGAATGACATTTTTAATGTGTCAGGAATAAGATTCCCTCTAAACATAAAAGGAAAATATTTTTTACTTGGGTCCATATTGAAATGAGCATACATACTTGATGGAGGAACCGCAGATCCAGGTCCTGCGGTAAATTGTACTCTATGTTCATAATTTCCTGTTAGTGTTCCATTAGAACAATTAAACGACTCAATAGTAACTTGTTGTGCAGTGAAACAATCCATTATTGTTGAAGTTGTACCAGATATACCACTTGAGGTGTAAGTTGTTCCAGCAATTGTTACTGCTTGAAGTATTGGTGTATATGTATCTGGTGGTAACATTGGTGAGTTAATAACCGTCATTGGGTGGTTATAATTATAAGGACCAACAAATGAATAAGGTGTCCCAAATCCAGATTTTAATGCAATATTACCTAATGAGTTATACCAAAAAATTGTATATGCGGTAATGCTTCCACAAGATCCCGTTAAATTACCACAGATTAATTGACCAATAGAATTTTGAACGTAAGTTGATAACCCTAAACTACAAGGTGGTATGCACAAATTTATTGATCCAGTACTTGGTGTTATAGTTGGTGTTGGAGTTTGAGTTGGGGTGAATCCAAAAGAGGTAGTTGGTGTTGGTGTTAAAGTTTTTGTTGGAGTATTGGTTGGTGTTTTTGTTGTTGTTGGGGTATTTGTTGGTGTTTTTGTATTTGTTGGGGTATTTGTTGGGGTATTAGATGGTGTCGGAGGAGGATCTGTTGAGGTTGGTGTTGGTGTAGGTGTCGGAGTTTTAGTTATGGTTGGTGTAAGTGTAGGAGTTTTAGTTATGGTTGGTGTTAATGTTGGTGTTGGAGTTATAGTTGGTGTTGGAGTTGTAGGGAATTCAACAATTAAATCACATGGACATGGAATATTAAAATCACAGTATATAGAAAATCCGGAAAAATAGAGACTATATGATCCCTCATAATTATCACTCACATAATCATATGGTAATAAATGAGTTCCTAAATTTATTGTCCCTCCACTACATGGAGAAAAAATTATTTCTGCAGTTTGACCACTATAATATGGCGAAGTTATTCGTGTTATCATTTTAAATATAAATACAATCTAAAATTATTTTAAATAAAATAATTACTATCAACAACATTACCACTTGGGAAAGATGCATTTCTCTCATAGATTACGGTTCCGTTTGATAAACGTAATTCATAATATGTTGGATTAAGAGGGTCCGTTAAAACAAAATAATAATCAAAAAACGTTTCTTCAAAATATTGAGACTCGTTTCCATTAGTTGAATCAATTTGATTTATAAAATTCATCCAACTAAAGTTACAAGTTGTTGCAGATAAAGTTGGTATAAAAGTTAATGGACTACCCGAATAAGGTAATGTTCTTGTAGAATAATACGGTATTGCTAACCTTGCGGACCCTAACCAAGCACTTGGTGTTGTTGGTGTTGGTGGAGAATACATATATTGATAACCGACAAATGGTATGTCCCACTTTAACCCATTTGTTGTGGTAACATTAACATCATAAAAAGGGTTGAAATTATTAACAGTATTAACTATATTGTCTGCAACTGAATAACAATTAACACAATTTAATTGTGGATATTGATTTGTTATCGTTGATGAATTTATGGTTAATACCCAAGCACCAATACTTCCACTTGTTGTTAAAATTGAACTTGGGTGAATGGTATACGTAGTAACATTATATTGTGCGTCACCACAAGTACTATTAGTCGATAAAGGTTCAATATTTTTAAGGGTAATATATTTATAATAATTAATATTAGTTGGAGATGGAGGTGTTGGAGTCCATCCTGGTAAACTATTATATATTGACATATATGTGTTATAAAAATTATCTCTAGTTGTAAGAGAAGAACAAGTAATTGTTATCGTTGGTCCTGATTTTACAAAATTTATAACTTCTCCAGGGTTTGTAAGACAATTAGGGGTAATTTCAGTTCCTAACTGTTGACAAATAGGGTTAAAAGATAACCCTCCATTAAGACCGTATCCACCTAATGCTTGGTACGATGATTGACCAATTGTAGTATAAAATATAGTATCTAATGATTGACCTGATACTGAGTGCATATATTTAAAAATATCTTCACTACCATATGAAGGACATCCTATGGCATTTGCGGTAAAAGTAAGTACATTACATATGTCTAATGATGTATTTATTGAAGACTCAAGAATTTTAAATATTGGATTTGTCTCCAAACAACTTTCACAATTAAATGTTTCCAAACACGTAAAATATAAATCCCAACTTGTTTGAGTTATTCCTGTGTTTGGAATAACTTCTAATATTAGATAGTCACCATTATTTATTGTAAAATTAGTTAAGTTAATTGGTTTACCATAGTATGCGTTTGAATTAAAAGTCTGAATTCTTTTAGGTATTGTAGAAACCCTCCAATCGGTATTTCCAATAACGTATTGACCAACTTCAATATATTCAACAACAATTGGATCACTATAATTTGTTCCATCTTGATTAACAAAAGTTATTTTAAATTTATCGGGAACTACTTCTCCGTTAAAAGAGTATGCAAAATAAGGTTGTGTTGGATCTAAATTAAATGTGGTTGACAATGACCCTGGAACTACATTGGATCCTGGTGTAGTAGAGTATGATTTTCTACATTTATAATGTCCAATTTCGGTGCAGTTTTCACAACTGAATGATGATACAACAACATCAATATTATTAAGACAATCTAAATTTGATATTGTGGTACCACTTAAACCTGTTGAGGTATATGTTATTCCCGCAATTACAATTGCTTGTAATACTGGTGTATATGTTCCCGAAGGTATTGGAGGAGATGAAGATCCTGTTAATGGGTGGGTAACGGTATATGTTGTGTAACCCGGAATTAATGGACCATAACCACTTACTAATTGGACAATTCCATTTAAATCATACCAATAAATAACATAAGATGTTATAAAACCACATCCACCTGTTATACTACCAACAACTAATTGACCAACTGTGTTTGAACTATAACTGTCAAAACCTAAACTACAAGGAGGTAAACATAAGTTTATAGGTCCATTACTTGGTGTTGGTGTTGGGGTAGGTGTTAATGTAGGTGTTAATGTTGGTGTATATGTTGGGGTTGGAGTAATAAAATTATCAGGAAAAGTAAAATTACAACATTCACTAGACGCCGTAAAACAAACAATATATTGACCATAAACATAATCCGCAGTATAATAATAAGGGATAAGTTGAATACCGATAGGTACGGTACCACCAGTTTGAGGATAAAAAGTTATATCTCCATATTGATTTAAATAATTAAGTGAACTTATAAGTACTGTTTGCATTTTATATTTATATATATTAAGGACAAATGTTTTATGGTGTAGGTGTTGGTGTAGGATCTGGACATGTATAACAAAAACTAAAAAATTCACAAGTATTTGTACAATGATTGTAAACATAACCATCAGGACAAGAAAATCCAGTATCAAGATATTCGTTGTAAGAATCTTGTATTACGTTAGCGGAAGTTATTCCACTTGAAGTAAAAATAATATTTAGGTCACTTAATGTTGATGCGGCAATTAATTCATTTAATGTGTTATCATATATTTCACAACCAAAACCTGCAACAAGTTCGTTGTTCCACCCAAATAGTTCTAATATGTGGGGACCTGAATTTATAGTTATTGGATAAACATTCCATCTCTTAAAAGGAAGATTAGCCCCATACCATTGAGAAATTGCTAATCTTGTATTTACAATAACAGTTCCATCTAAAGTTAATTTAAAGTGATTATCGCCAGCAATACCAATGTAATATGTTTTTGTGGTCGACACATCTAAACAAACACTAAACCCAACCCAAGTATTAAATGGTCCACTACTACTATTTACCCATAAACCACATCTATTCATAGGTCCACTTGCGTTTGTTGATGTTGTGTTTTTCCATAAAAATGGCGTATTTATTATTGTATATAAACCATCAGTAATAGAATTTGTATACCCACTTACAGTATATCCAGGGTTATATACATACGTGCCAAATTGAGAACGGTCCTCGTATTGTACTGGAACTAAGGTATATGGGTTTGATGGTGGTGTTGCAGGAATTGATGAAATTGAATAACAAGTTGTTTCATTATACGCACTATATGATGGTCCGCAACTCGCACAATCGTCAATAAAACAAGATGGGGTAGCTGTTGGTGTTGGGTTTGGTGTTGGTGGGTTTGGTGTTGGTGTTGGTGTGGTTCCAGACATTACTTCATAATCTATATCGCAAACAGGGAAATAGAAATCATTTGTTTTACATTCAATAGGGTTGCAATCAGGACAATCAGGATCAAACATACTAAATTTGTCCTTTAATATTTTAAAATTGTGTTTTATTTCGGGAGCAGTTAATGGATCAACATACATTCTAAATTGTGAAATACCACCTTCAAAAGTACCACCAAAATTTTGTTCTAATAAAATATTTGTCTTCATTCCCGCAAATGTAGTCCCACTAAGAACATTTTCAGGAAATAATTCGGGGTCTTGAATATAATCTGTATAAGGTAAAGTACATGATGAAAAAATTAAATTTTCATGTAATCCTTGAGTTCCACCACCCCAAGACATATTAAATGGTACCCCAATTTGTCTTTCTTTATCAGTATCTAATGCTCTTGGAATAACTTCTTCAAAGTTTTCAATTGTGAAGAATGGTTTTCCATTAACATAGATTTTTAATCTACCCATTCTATATTCTAAATCATTTAACCATTTTTGGTTAAGTTTTACCAATTCTATTTGTTCGGGGTCAATACTACAATTTTCATGAGTATATGGTGGTTTTATTAATTTAGTGGTATCATTCACTAATGAATCCAAATATTTTAATTCTGTTATATCACCCAATCCTCCTCTCCATTGTAAATCACAAGTATCAAGCCAAGTATATCTTCTCCACACAACATCAATCAACATCCATTTTTCTAAATCAAAAAATGAATCACATCTTGTTAAACAATAATCATAAATTCCATTTGGGGAACAATAAGTATCAATTGTATATCCTGTCATTTGTGTTATCCCTGTTGTTGCACAACTTCCTGTTGTAACACAATCACCGGTAAATCTTAATACTTTAACACATATTTTTGGATTTTTTGGGTCTCCTGAAAATTTAACAGAAAACGCATTAGATAATGAATCCCATAAAGGATCTTTTTCACAAGTATCTTCTATTGATGTGTAACCTGTGGTTGCACAAGTAATACAATCAATACATTCATCACACGTATCACAATCAGGACAAGGTGCATCACAAGGAGGAGTTACTTCACAATAAACAGGTGATGGGGTTGGAGTTGGTGTTGGTGTAGGGGTTGGTTGACAAGGTTTACACAATAATGGAACAATTGGCATTGGTGTTGGGGTAACTCCCGTTATAAGAGCACAAGGGTGAGTTTTACATTCCCAACCACATGTACCACAAGGTTCCTCACCACAATCACAACCGCAATAACGTTTTTGTTCCTTACAGACATCACACCCATAATTAATATGGTAGTCGTGGATTCCATCAACAGATCTTGGTGGGTAAACAAAAATACATCTACTATTTGTCACACCCGTGTTACAACATGCACACGTTACTAAACAATCTGTTAATCCTGATGTTACTCTTGTATAACCTGTAAAACATTTTGGATGTCCATCGGCATGGTGATAAAACTTATTTTCAGCTCTTGTACCTAAATAAAAAAATGTATTTTTATTCTCAGGATAAATTTCATTTAATGTTGTGTTACCTAAACTAGGAATTCTATCGTTAATAATTCTTGGTTTTAATACCATTTCCACCGACCAACCTTTATTGGTTCTTTCGGGTAATGCTTCATAATCATAACCAAATAATTTATAAAACCCTTGATAAAAACCACCATATAACTTATGGTATTTACCAACATTAGGATCTACGGTGCTTTCAATTTCATATAAAGTATTTTTAGGTATTCCTGAAAATCTATTATATTGTGAAGTATATCCCGTAACTTGGAACATCTTCATTCTTCTATCAAAATAAGTTCTTTGAAATTTTTCTGTTTGATTAAATAATCCATTAGTAAATGTGATTGTTTGACCAACTAAAGATGTTACTAAACCATTATCCATTCCAACTAAACCTATGTCACAAGCACTCTGAGCACTAAAACAAGTAAGATCTAAATTATCTGGGTTATAATAGTTTTCAGAAACAACTAAATTTCTATAATCATATTGACCATATGTAAGTGTTAAATTTTGTGTGGTGTTTGAACTATTAAGGTCATAATAAACAGGTAATCTATTTCCATATGTTTGGGCAATAAGATATGGTGAGAATACAACCTCTTGATTGTAATCTACCTCATCAGAAGATATTGACATATCTGACGCATCTAAAGCAAAACTTATTTTTAGTTTTGGATATGCGTACTGATTAATGTTCTGTTGTGCCATCTTTTTTTAAATAAATACCACAAATGAAGTATTTATTATAAAAAATACTTATGATGAGTAAAATTAGTGAAGGACTTAAAAAATATAAAAATGCTGCAACTAGTGAGGCAAAAGAAACTAGATTGTTAGTAAAAATATTAATGTCTGCAGCAAAAGAATATAAAAAAGATAGAAAGTTTAAATTAGACACTGAAGAAGTTCAATTTATTAAAGATCAATCTCAAGACATTTTAAAATTAATTCCTTTAATTGTACTTCAAATATTACCTGGTTCTATGATCGCAACACCATTTATTATTGAATTAAGTAAAAAATTAGGAATTAAGTTAAATAGTAAAATACCCGAAAAACATCAAGAAGAAAAAAATGATGGTGAAATATCAGAACTTGTTAATGCTGATGGGTCAATGGTTGGAAAAAGTACACCAATACTTCAGTTAGACATGCACCCAAGAAAAACAATGGACCAAACTGTTGTTGCAACAAGACAAACAAATAATCCAATGGTTAGAGGATACCGAGTTTACTACGGTGAATCTGAAGAAAAGGATGATGAAAAAATATTAGACGAGTATAATTTGAAACCTACGTTTGCTTATGATGAAACAGAAGATGTTTCAACATATGACGAAGCAGATGAGGTATTAGATGATTTAGGAATAGAAGATCCTTTTGAAAGACACGAAAGATTGGAAACATTAGGGTTTGATCCTCAATTGGACAAACAATTAAAACAAGAAAAGAAAAGAGGTGAATGTAAAAATTGTTTTACCAAAAGAAGATTGTCGGAATTAGAAAACCAAAAAATGGTTAGAATGATTGATGAAATATTATTGGGTAAAAAATCTAATTCAAATGAAGTTGTTAAAAAAACTAAAGAAGAAGATGAAGATGAGAAATCACCAATTAGTAAAATATTAATGAGAAATATTGAATCAATTAAAAAAATAGCAGAAAGAGAAGGATTATCATTAAATAAATTAATCAAACATTTTAAAGAAAGTGAATAAGGAGCTATACGATAAAGTAATACCGTTACCAAAAGAATTGGTGGAGTACTTACAACAATGTTTTGATCAGGTCCCAAACTCGGATGCTTCCGTTGAGGGTCACAAAAGAAATGAATTTTTGCGTGATAAAAAACAAGCAACCTTCCAACAATTAGAAAGAATTGAAAATTGGTTTAAATATTATGATGGTCAAAAAGAATCCGCACCATATATATTAAACGGTAGTGATTACATGAGAAGTTGGGTGACTCAAACTATTGATGGTTTAAGAAGAGGAACAACAACACCTGAAATAGTAAATGATGTTATGCCTGATGATGTTAATGATGATCTTGTTGATGATATGGGATGGTTATCAAATATGAATAGAGACGTTAAATCACATAAAGATGTGAATGATGATATAAAAATAACAGAAACCTTAAGAAGGATAAACGATATAATGAAAAAAATAATTTAATATGCCAGTTACAGAACCACTTAATTTTAATCAACCCGACAATGAGTTATCTCAAATTGCGGTACAACAAAGATCTAAATTATTCCCAAAGAATGATTATAAAGATACTAATAAATATTCTGTCACAAATCCTGATGCAATTTCCGATGGAGATGATACTGGTAAAGGAACTGGAATATTTTTAGATACAGCTAATGGAGGATCTTCAATTGATATTCTTGAAAGAAAGAATGAAATTAAAATAAATGAATATCAACCAAATAAGCCTTATTCGACACCATCGGCATAATGAAACTTTACAATACTTTAAAAGATGTTATTCTTGAGGTAGTCGCCGTTAATTCAGTTACAGACACAATTAAAAAGAAACAAAAAATTGTGATGTACTATGATGGTGACGAACCAGGAGGTAAAGGTTTGCGTTTAATTGAACCAGTATGTTTTGGGTATAGTAAGTCGGATAATCCGGTATTAAGAGCTTGGGATTTAGAAGGAGCTTCTCATACCGCTTACAATGGAGAACAACCTTTACCTGGTTGGAGATTATTTCGATTGGATAAAGTACTAACCTATAAACCATCGGGAGAAAATTTTACCTCACCAAGACTTGGATATAACCCTAAGGGTGATAAAAGTATGAATAGAGTTATTATTAACTCTGTTTTTGACCAAAATGAGGAAGAAACAATTGAAAGTTCTATTAATGATATTGTAACAGATGTAGTTAATTCAATGATAAATGTAATAATTCAAAAAAATGGTGAGGATTATTTAACTAACATTGATTTATCAAAAGCAGCAGAATCATATAAACAAATTTATCAAGAGTTGGAAAAAAGATTAAATAGAAAATTAAGTGATGAAGATAAAGATAACTTTAGACAACAAATACAAAATTTAATCCAACAATCACAAAGTCTAATAATAAATAATTTAAAATAAAATGGGATCTGAACAAGAACTAATCGAAAAATTAATGATTTCCAAAAAAATTATGGACAAACATAATAATATGGGTAGAGGTCAATCACAAGGAAATGACCTAACAAGTCCTATGGTGGAAGAATTTACACCAATAAAAGGACAATACAATTTACCACAAGAATTTTTATCTGAAGAAAGTACAATACCAAAACAAACTAACAACGAATTACCAACATCAGAAAGAATACTCAATTCAAGATTACCAGATGAAATAAAAAGATTAATGATGGAACACCCAATACAACAACCAACTATGGGTACATCTACAGGTTCTGTATTATCTAACGAATTGATTGAGAAAGCAACAAGATTGATGAATAATACACCAAAGGGAGAAACAAATAAACAACAACACCCACAACAAAAAATTAATGAAAGTGTTTCTAATTCTAATTTAAAAGATATTATCAGAGAAACAATGGAAGATGTTTTAAAAGAAAATGGGTTATTGGTTGAGTCAGAAACAAGCAGTAATGATTTATTTAAGTTTAGAGTTGGTGAACATATTTTTGAAGGTAAAATTTTAAGAGTTAAAAAAGTAAGTAAGTAACCAATATTTTAATTTATTAACCCCCATTCTTATTTAGTTTGGGGGTTTTTTTGTTATTATAATCCCAATAAATATGGTAAAGACTATTATCACATTATTAAACAAAAAAAATCTAAGGATATATGGGAAGAAGATAGGATAAGAGTTGACAATATTAAAAAAAATGGTTATAATTTAGAAGTTATATGGGAATGCGATTTAAAAACCCCTTATTACCTTAACACAATATTAAAAAAATATGAAAGAAAAGATTAAAGTATTAGTTCTACCATCAGATAAATCGGGAGTTGGAAAATTTCGATCTGTTGACCCCCACATTATGTTACAAAATATGTACCCTGATGATTTTCACGTAGATATTGATTACGAACCAAAAATTAACGATATAAATTATTGGAAAAAATATCAGATTGTACATATACATAGAAATATTGGGCAAACTTACGAGGAAACTCCTCAGATAATTGAATGGTTAAAGTTAAATGGTATCATTGTAATTGTTGATATTGATGATTATTGGTTACCGACAAAAGAGCATCCGATTCATCAATTAATTATACAAAATCAAATTCATAAAAAAATTGTTAATAATTTAAAAGTTGCGTCATATGTGACAACAACAACCAAAATATTTGCTGACGAGATTAGAAAATTTAATAAAAACGTAGAAGTTTTTGCAAATGCAATAAATCCTAAAGACCCTCAATTTAATGAACCAACACTACCCTCAAATAAAATTAGAGTTGGTTGGTTAGGAGGTTCATCACATCTACACGATTTAAGGTTGATGAATGGTTTTATATCAAAATTAACTCCACTACAGGATAAACTACAATATTTTATTTGTGGGTTTGACATAAGGGGGTCTGTTACTGAAATTAATAAAGAAACTGGCGAACAAAAACAAAGACCAATCAAACCTGAGGAAACTGTTTGGGCGAGATATGAAGAAATCTTTACTGACAACTATAAAATTGTTACTCCAAAATACAAAGAATTTTTAAGTAAGTTTGAGGAAAAAGAATTTTTTGGTTGGGAGAATGAAAATTATGTTCGAGTTTGGACAAAACCTGTAACAACATATGCAAAAAATTATTCTAAATTTGATATTTCATTGGCTCCAATTCAGAATCACATTTTTAATAGAATGAAATCTCAATTAAAAGTTATTGAGGCTGGATTTTATAAAAAAGCGTTAATTGCTTCAAATGTTGGTTCTTACACAATTGATTTAAAACATGCCTTACACCAAGGTCAATTTACTGATGGAAATGCGTTGTTAGTAAATGATTCCAATAATCACAGTGATTGGGCTAAAAATATTAAAAAATTAGTTGAGAATCCAAATATGATTGTTGATTTAGGTGAAAGACTTTATGAAACAGTTAAAGACAGATATGATCTTAATAATGTAACAAAAGAAAGAGCAGAATTTTACAAATCCTTAATTAAATAAAAAATGATAAATATACCGATTACAAAAATTTTATTCCTTGACATCGAAACGGTGGGGATAACAAAAGATTATGATTCTTGTGTGGAATTATATCCAAGATTGTCTGAACAATTTGACAAATATTTCGATTGGTTCTTAAAAAGATTCCCTGAGGATGCACTTGAGGGTAAGAATGAAAGTGAACGTAAGAATTTAATTTTTGCAACAAGAACTGCGTTGGTACCTGAGTTCGCTAAGATTGTTTGTGTGAGTGTTGCATTTGTTATGGACAACAATGAAATTAAAAAACAAACATTCTCAGGTGATGATGAAGGAAAAGTGTTAAAAGATTTACAAACTTTATTAAATCGTTGTGGTAAATTGGATTTTCACTTATGTGGACACAACTTAAAGAATTTTGATATCCCAATGATTGCTAAAAGAATGATCATTAATGGATTAAAACCATCTTCAATTTTACCTTCATATGATACAAAACCTTGGGAAGTTAAGGCAATTGACACAAAAGACGTATGGCAATACGGAGCGTATACCGCAATTGGATCATTAGATTTAATGTGTTCTTGTTTGGATATACCAACACCAAAAGGTGGAGCTGTGACCGGAGATAAAGTACATGATTGTTATTGGAACAAAGGTATGTTAAAAGAAATTGGGGAATATTGTGAACGAGATGTTGACGTATTGATTGACGCAATCATTAAATTAAAACAATTAAAATAATGGATAAAAATAAGGTTAATGAGTTTGAGGATATGATGAAACGAGTTAGTTCTCTTGAATCATCATTTGATGATGAGGAATTTGATTATAATCTTATTATTGAAGAGTTTGGATTAGACATTGAAGAATTAGAAAGAACAATGGAATCTATGCAACCAACAATTAAAGTTGGATATCGTAAATCTTCGGATCATGCAATTGAACCATCTTATTCATATCCAACAGATTCAGGAATGGATTTATTTTCAACTGAAACAATTACCATTAAATCTTTTGGTCGAGAACTAATCCCAACGGGAATTCATTTTGATATTCCCGAAAATTATGAAATACAAGTTAGGTCAAAAAGCGGATTAGCAATTAATCAAGGACTAATGGTTTTGAATTCTCCGGGTACAATAGATCAAGGGTATACGGGAGAAATTAAAGTTATTATTTTTAACACAACAAATAGTGAAGTTATTATTGAAAAAGGACAAAAAATTGCTCAAGCGGTAATGACTCCGGTTGTTTGCGGTAAATGGATTCAATTAGTTAAGGTTAATGATATATCAAATAAAGATAGAGAACATAATGGTTTTGGTAGTACTGGCATATGATAACAATAATTTATTCAACACATAAAGACGAAATATATAATAACAAATTTAAACAACATTTGTTACAAACGGTTGGACTTAAAGATGTTCAAGTATTAGAATATGTTAATCATAATCAATATTCACTTTCACATGTTTATAACAACGGAGTAATAGAATCAATTTATGATGTTGTTGTTTGTTGTCATAACGACATTAAACTTGAAAAAAATTGGGGTAAAAAATTATTGGAAGATTTTTCTAATAACCCCGAATTCGGTATAATTGGAAAAGCCGGATCTTGTTATTTTCCTGAGTCAGGTGTTTATTGGGAAAGAATGAATTTAACTATGGTTGGTCAAGTTTATCACCATCCCGAAGGACAGAAAAAATGGATTAATAGATATTCACCTAAATTACCTTTTTTAATACCGGTTGTAACCATAGATGGTTTATTCCTCTCGTTTGATAAAACAAAAATTAAACATGCGTTTGATGAAACAATTGGTAAGTTTCACTTCTACGATCATTTATTCTGTGTTCCAAATTATTTAGATGGAGTTAAAATTGGAGTTACCTCATCATTTGAAATTACTCACGAATCTGTGGGAAGACCAAATCAAGAATTTTGGGAAAGTAAAGAAAAGTTTATTGAGAAGTGGGGGTCTAATTTACCTTTAGATTTAAAACCAGAGTACCCATATGTTCCAATTATAAAAACAAAGCCAATAAAGAATGTTGGTAAAGTTGCAGTTATTATCCCAACTAAAGGAAATTTAGAATTATTGTTTAACTGTGTTGATTCATTATATGAACATTGTGATAAAAATATGTTTGATGTTTTTATTGCCGATACAGGATCTACTGATGAAGAAAAAAACAAAATTAAGGAAAAATATTTAAATTATAATATTAATTTAATAGAGTATGATTATTATAATTTTGCAAAAATTAATAATGACGTTGTTAAAAACCATATTGGTAAAGATTATGAATTTTTATTATTTTGTAATAACGATATAAAGATTTTAAATAATGTTATACATGAAATGGTTAGGATCTTAAAATTAAATACTAAAGTTGGAATTGTTGGGTCACGATTACATTATGAAGATAATACATTACAACACTCCGGAATCTTTATGTACCTCAACCAAATCGATAAAACTATAAATGTAACCCATAATAATTCAAATTCATATTTCAATTACGTAGTTGAAAATAATGAAGTTGCTGGAAATACAGCGGCCTTAATGATGACACGTAAAGATTTGTTTATAAATATTGGAATGTTTAATGAGTTATATGACTATTGTTGGGAGGATGTTGAATTAAATCTAAAATGTATTTTAAAAGGATATATTAATATTATATCAGGTAAATCAGTGGCATTTCATTATGAATCAAAAACAAGAAACATTGATAAAGAAAATACTGAAATAACTTCCCAATATTCCAATATATTAATACCATTTATTCAAAAAAATGTTGATAAATTAAAAAAATATTTTTATATTAAACAATAAAGATGGAAAATATTATAACTTTTATTATACCCTCATTAAATAGATTTACTATTCTTAATTCTATTGAGTCATTAAAAAATCAAACAAACCCAAATTGGAAATGCATTATTATTTATGATGGTGTGGATGGGACACCATTTGATGATGAAAGAATAATAATAATTAAAATTGATAAAAAAGGGTTAGTTGGTCCAAGTAACGGACAATCAGGTTTAGTTAGGAACGAAGGAATAAAATTGTGTGAAACAGAATGGATTGGATTTTTAGATGATGATGATACAATTCATCCTGACTATGTAAAAAAATTATTTGAAGAATATTCTAACTACGATTTTGTTGTATGGAGAATGAAGTATCAAAATGGATTAATTCTTCCTGAACCACATAGAACCGATTTAATATTTGCTAGAGTTGGGATATCTTTTTGTTACAAAAATAAATTTGATAAATTATTATTTGATAATAACAGAGATGGTGAAGACTTTGATTTTTTATCCAAATTAAAAAATTTAACAAGTAATTGGGTTATTACCCCTGAAGTATATTATAATGTAAGACACTAGTATGAAAATAACGGAATTTTTTGATAAAACATATTGTATTAATTTAGAGCGAAGGTCAGATAGATGGGAAGAATGTCTTAATGAATTTAAAAAATACGAGTTAACAGGAATTGACAGGTTTATTGCGGTAGACGGAAAAAAGTTAAACCAAACCTCATCGGGATTTATGACACCATCAAGGTTGGCATTAGTTAAAACTAATGTTAATATATTGGAGGACGCGATTAAAAATAATTATAATTCAATATTAATTTTAGAAGATGATGTTGAATTTACAGATCAAGTTAAAAATATGGAACCATTCTTTAAGTCATTACCTGAAGATTGGGATATGTTATATTTTGGAGGAAACCATAATACTCATATGGGAAAAAAACCACCTAACTTAGTTAACGACAAAGTTTGTAAATTACATTACACATTTAGTACTCACTGTGTTGCAATAAATAAAAAATCATTTGTTGAAGTTTTAAATAGAATAAAAAAATATGATAACGCTTTAGATGTTATTTACGTTGAGTTACAAAAATTATTAAATGTTTATTCTTTTTATCCATTAATTGCAACCCAAAGAGTTAGTTTTAGTGATATAGAAAATAAGATGACAGATTATAAATGGTTGATAAAGTGATTTATGAATTTTATAACAACAAATCATAGGGGTGGTATTGGTAATGTAATGTTTAAACTTGCGGCATCAATCAGTATGTCAATTGATAATGGGGTTGATTATGTTTTTTCTAAAGAATTTATAAGACCTATCGATCCTGATTATAAAAATTATGATAATAATATTTTAAGAAATTTTAATTTTATTGATAGATTACCACAGAAGTATTATGTTTATAATGAAACTAATTTTAATCATCAACATATTAATTATATTAAAGAAACTAATTTATTATTAGATGGATACTTTCAGAGTGAAAAATATTTTATAAATAATAAACAAATTATTATAGATATTTTTAAACCTACGGAAGATATTAAAAATGAGATATTAAAAAGTTTGCCTGAAGTTAATAATTATGTTTCTATACATATTAGAAGAGGTGATTATTTAAAACACCCGAATCATCACCCACAACAATCTGAAGAATATTATAAAGAGGCAGCAAAAATTATTGGTATAAATAATACTTTTTTAATTTTTAGCGATGATTTAGAGGGGATTAAAAATATGTTTGATTATTTACCCAATAAAATATTCTATACTTCGGGTAAAGATTGGTTAGATTTATATACGATGAGTTTATGTAAAGATAATATAATTTGTAATAGCACATTTAGTTGGTGGGCAGCATATTTAAATCCAAATAAAGACAAGAAAGTAATAACAACAAATAAATGGTTTGGACCTGCAAATGCTCATCTTAACACATCAACTTTATTCCCATCGGAATGGATAATCCTTAATAAATAAGAAATGGAAAAAATATACTCAAAAGTAGAAACGGACAAACTATTACACGTAATTAATAGATTGGATGATATTAATGGTAGAACAGAAGTTATACCTGAAAATAATTTTATTCAATGTGCAACATTAAAGATGGAAAAAGATAAAACATTTCCACCACATAAACATATTACTAAAGATAGACACTATACGGAACAAATTGCTCAAGAATCTTGGGTTGTTATTAAAGGTAGTGTTAGATGTATATTGTTTGATATTGATGATCAAATTATTGCGACCCCAATTTTATATTCAGGAGATGCAAGTTTTACCCTTTATGGTGGTCACACATATGAAATACTTGAAGAAGATACGATTGTTTATGAATATAAAACAGGACCATATGAGGGTCAATCTTTAGATAAAACATTCTTATAAAATGATAAATATTATAGGTAATGATGTTATGGTGGATTCCGATGTTTTAATTAAACAAGAAACTGTTATTAAAGGATCACATATTGCAATTGATAAAGGATTTTATTGCACTACAAAAATTGATATAGGGGATTATGTTCACATAAGCCCATATGTTACTGTTATAGGTGGTAAAGATTCTGAGTTTATAGTAAAAGGATTTAATAATATTATGGCGGGTGCTAGAATTATTTGCGGATCTGACAGATTTGATGATAGTGGTTTATTTGGTGCCATGATACCAAATGAATTAAAAGGCAATCAAATTATTAAACCTGTGATAATGGAAGAATTTTCTAACATAGGTACTAATGCAATTGTTTTACCTGGATCTTTTTTACGAAGAGGTGTATTGTTAACTGCGGGTAGTCTTTTAATTGGTGATACGGAAGAGTGGGGGGTTTATAAGGGTAATCCCGCTGTGTTAGTTAAAAAAATTGACCCCACAAAAATAATTGAGAATGCTAAAAAATTAGGTTATGATTTATATAATAGGAGATAGTCACGTTTCAGTTTTTTCTGGAACAGATAAAACATATGATGGTAAACGACATATTCAACCAGAGTTTGGAACGTGTTACACTTTATCTTTAGGTCAATTAAAAGAACACATTAATCGTTTCGAACAAAAGATACCTTACTTTTGCCCCATAAAAATAGGGTCAAATACGGCATATAATTCTTTTAATAAATTACAAAGAATTGAACAAGCAATAGAAGAATATAATGTAACTAAAAACGATTATGTTTTTTTATGTTTTGGTGAGATAGATATTAGAAATCATATTGGGTTTAACGTAATTAAAAACAATATTAGTATTGTTGAGGGGATAAAGATTTGTGTTGATAGGTATATGGAAACGGTTTTATATTTAAAAAATAAAAACATAAATGTAGGTGTATATGGGTCACCCCCATCCTCAGTGGGTAATTTATCACCTATTGACTTTGGGGATGTAATAAAAAGAAATGAAATGACAATAGAGTTTAATAAATATCTTAAAACAAAGTGTTTAGAAAATAATATACCATTTAAAGATATATCAAAAAAGTTAATGTTACCTGATGGGGGTACAGATCCAAAGTATATAATGGATGACATACATCTTTCTCAAGAATCAATGCCATTTATACTAACAGAATTTTCTGACATAATAAATAATAATTTAATATAAATGTTACAATTTCACACATATGGGGATAGCCACGCATCAGAACATGGTGGTTGGAAAAGTATAAATATTGATGGGTTAACTATAGTGGTTAATTGGTTAGGACCTAAATTAATGTATAGTTTTGGTAGGGATAAAAACATAATAGTTAATAATAATCGAATTAATGTTGGTGACTATATTTGTTTTTGTTTTGGTGAAATAGATTGTAGGGTCCATATAAACAAATATGAACCTAATTGGATGGGGACTATTGATAATTTAGTAACTGAATATTTTATTGCAATATCTAAAAATGTATCGGGGTTAAATGTAAAAACTTGTGTATATAACGTGGTACCACAATTAGAAAGATCTTTACCTGAAAATAGATGGATAACTAAGTGGGATGAAGAAAATTGTCACCTACCCGATATATTACCCGCTCAAGGTACAGATGAAGACAGAGTTAGGTATAGTCTTTATATGAATGAAAAAATTAAAGAAAATTGTATAAAATACGGATATATATTTTTCAATATATATGATAAATACATAAATGAAAAAGGATTTTTAAATCCTGAATATTCAGACACTAATTGTCATATAAAAGATCCAATTTTCATAAAAGAAAACTTAATAAAATTAATTAACAATGAATTATAATTTAAAATTTGTACCCCTTTTTCCTGAGTCACCAATTTCAGGTGTGGGTATGGCGGGTAATATATTAATAGTTATTAATGAACTATTAATAATGAATGAAGGTGATGGGGTGTGGGTAGATATGGGGTCCTATAAATCTATTTGTTACGATAACTTAGATTATACTAATAATGCTTGGGAATACTATTTTACCCAAAACAAAAATTTTGAGGGTGGTAAGGAAATATTATTGAAACCACCTAGACCCGCTATGATTAATTACAACTATCCGTACACACAAATAGATAGTTTAATTATAAGATCTAAAAAGTTGTTCTACGATAATTTTAAAATAAAAGATGATATATTAGATGAGGTGAACCAATTCTTTGAAATAAATTTAAAAAATAAAATAACATTAGGTTGTCAGATTAGATTGGGGGATATGGTTAAAACTCATGACGTACCAAATATTGAGGGTTACTGGAATAAAATTTTAAATATTTTAAAAGAGAATCCTCAGATAGAACAAATTTTTTTGGCTACCGATGATGACGAAGCAATAGAATTTATATCTAAAAAAACACCAATACCAATACTTTACCAAAAAAATATTTATAGAACTTCAAGTGAATCCCCTTATGAGAGACTTAATTCTGAAAGAGAAAATCACGGATATAATCTATGTAGAGAAGTTTTAATAGATATGTTATTATTAACTAAATGTGATTATTTTTTAAGATCTAAAATATCTGCGGTTTCCTTAATCACTACAATTTTATCTGAAAATATAAAAAAAATATACAACACATAATAATGGGTAGAGTTAAAATTAATATGATTGGTGGAGGTTTCCAACATAGTATCTCAACAAACGATTTACCCCCAAAATTTATCGAATGGACTAAAGATGGGTCCGCAGAAATTTCTATTCACATTGATAAAAGTATTCCTATACCAACAAACCCATTAAAAAAAAATTACGCTTGGTTGTGCGAATCAAAAACCATAATTGGTCCTTTATATATTTGGTGTCAAAATAATATTGAGTTTTTAAAATTAAATTATATAAAAGTTTTTACTCACGATGTGTGGTTATCAAGTATATCAGATATTTTTGAATTGACATTATGTAGTGGTAAATCATATTTTTCCCACGGTGAAATATATCCAAAAACTAAATTGGTTTCTATGATTGCATCAAACAAAACTATGTGTTCGGAACACATTTATAGACAACAAATTATTCAAAAATTTTCCAATAAATGTGATCATTTTGGTAGAGGTTATAACCCCATAAATAATAAAGAAGATGGGTTAAAAGATTATTGTTTTTCATTTGCAATGGAGAACGCAACATATTCAAATATGTTTACGGAAAAAATTACAGATTGTTTTATGACAGGAACGATTCCAATTTATTATGGGATTAGTAATATTGGGAATTACTTTAATACGGATGGAATAATAATATTAGATGATAACTTTAAAATTGAAGATTTATCATTTGAACTGTATCATAGTAAAATAGATTCGGTTATAGATAACTTTAAAAGATCAATTGACTTTCCCCTTGCGGAGGACTATATTTTTAAAACCTTCATTGAAGGTAAATAAAAATAAAAATATTTTATTATGTCATTTGAAATTATATCTAATTTTGAAAAATCAATCTCTAATTTTTTTGGGTCTCCTTACGCAATTGCCGTTGATAGTTGTACTCACGGGATTGAGTTATGTTTAAGGCACACTAAAGAAACAAAAATAAATGTACCAAAAAGAACTTATCTATCTGTACCATTTTTAGCTGAGAAGATGGGTTTAGAACGAGAATGGAGAGATGAGGAGTGGGAAGATTACTATACATTAAATTATAATGAAAAAAGAATAATTGATGCTGCAGTTCTTTGGAAAAAAGACAGTTATATTCCAAATACATTTATGTGTGTTAGTTTCCAATATCAAAAACACCTATCTTTAGGTAGAGGTGGTGTTATTTTACTTGATAATGAGGATGACTATCTTACCTTAAAAAAAATGTCCTATGATGGAAGACTACCTAACATTCCATGGCGAGACCAAAATATTGATACAATTGGGTTTCATTACTATATGACCCCTGAAACCGCAAAGTTAGGTTTAGATAAATTAGAAGATGCAATCAATACACCACCAAGAAAATGGTTTGTAACAGATTGGCCTGACTTAACAGAAATGAAAATTTTTTTTTAATAAATAAATAACAAATATAAAATAATGAAAAAAGCATTTATCACAGGTATAAACGGACAAGACGGATCTTATTTGTCGGAATACTTATTAGACTTAGGATATGAAGTTCATGGTATCATTCGTAGAAATTCAGTCCCTGAAAACCAACAAAGTAGATTAACAGATGAAATTAGAAATAAATTACATATATACTATGGTGACCTTTTGGATCAAGGTAGTTTAGAAAGATTATTAAGTGATATACAACCAGATGAAATATATAATTTGGCAGCTCAAAGTCACGTTAGAATTAGTTATGATATTCCACAATTTACTGTTCAAACAAACGCAATAGGGGTCATTAACATTTTAGAAGCATATAGAAGAGCTTGTCCAAACTCAAGATTTTATCAAGCGAGTTCATCAGAAATGTTTGGTAGTTCAGTTGATGGTGATGGGTTCCAAAGAGAAACAACAACTATGACACCAGTTTCACCATATGGTTGTTCAAAAGTGTTTGGATATAATATTGTAAGAAACTACAGAAAGGCATATAAATTACATGCATCAAATGGTATTTTATTTAACCATGAATCACCAAGAAGAGGGTCAAATTTTGTTACAAATAAAGTTGTTAAAACTGCGGTTGAAATTAAACTTGGATTAAATGATAAATTAGTTTTAGGTAATTTAGATTCTTATCGTGACTGGGGTCACTCAAAAGATTATGTTAAAGCAATGCATTTAATTATAAATAACGATGTCCCTGATGACTTTGTTGTTTCAACAATGGTCACACATTCAGTAAGAGATATGGTTGAGTATGTATTCGAAAAATTAGATTTAGATTATACAAAATATATAAGTCTGGATCAAAAATTTATAAGACCTGAAGAATTAGATTATTTAAAAGGAGACTCAACAAAAATTAGAACCCAATTGGGTTGGGAACCTGAGTATACATTTGAAACAATGTTAGATGAAATGATTAAATTTTGGTTAGAATATTATGGAAAAAAATAAAATTGTAGGTATTACTTGTAGTACGTTTGATCTGCTACACACAGGACATATTATTATGTTAGAAGAATGTAAAAGACATTGTGATTATTTAATATGTGCATTACAAAACGATCCAACAACAGATAGAAAAGATAAAAATAAACCAATCCAATCTCTTGTAGAAAGATATATACAATTGGATGTGGTAAAATATGTTGATAAGATAATCCCCTACAACAATGAAGAAGAGTTAGAAGAACTTTTTAGTTCTTTGGATTTGGATGTCCGAATAATTGGTGAGGATTATAAAGACAAAAACTACACAGCAAAAAGTATTTGTCAAAAAAGAGGAATTAGAATTATTTACAATAAACGAGAACATAATTATTCAACATCAAACCTTAGAAAAACTATTTATGATGAAGAATGTAAAAAAAGATTTATTAGGTAAAATATGGCAATAAGAAAAAAACCAGATCCAATAATTAAATTGGAATCTAAAGATTCTAAACCTTTCACAAAAAAGGATTTAATCAATTCGATAATTAAACGAAAACAAAAAAACAAATTTTTATCTAAACACCAAGAAGATTATTATAACATTTTAAAGAATAATCAAATTACGGTTGCTTCGGGACCTGCGGGTGTTGGTAAGAGTTTTATTGCAATGAAGGCGGCGGTCGATCTTTTGGTAGACACAAATAACTCATATGAGAAAATAATCATTGTTAGACCGGCAGTTGAAGCAGAAGAGAAATTAGGTAGTCTTCCCGGAGGTCTTGAAGAAAAGTTAGACCCATATATTTTCCCATCTTATTATTTATTAAATAAAATTATTGGTAAAGAATCTAGAGAAGAATTAAAGAAGGCAGAAATTATTGAGGTGTTCGCATTAGCTTATATGAGAGGTATGAATATAGACAACTCAATCTTAATTTTTGAAGAGGCACAAAATTCAACCCCTAACCAAATGAAATTGTTGTTAACAAGAATTGGGTATAATAGTAAATTTTTTATTTCTGGAGATCTTGAACAGACTGACAGATATAAAGATAAAAAACAATCAGGATTATACGATGCAATACAAAAATTTGCTAATGTTCCCGACATTGGTGTTTATGATTTTAGGGACGCTAAGAACGTTAGAAACCCATTAATTACTAAAATATTATCAGAATATGACAAAGAGAGTAGGGATTGAGATTAATGGGGTATTAAGAGACACTATTGGAAAGTTTACAGAACTTTATGAAAAACATATGATCGATAAGAATCATTATGAATCAACGGATAAAACATATCAAATAGAATTTTCTGGAGATACTGAAGAAATTCTTGAACTTAATGAAAATACCAATGATAATAAATTTGAATATAAAATTTTAAGTCCTGTAACATCTTTAGATTTAGAAAACCATTTTTTGTTTAAAGATAAAGATGAACTTTATTCTTTTATGTATGAGGATTATACTATGGAGTTATTTGGTCACGCACCATCAACAGAAATGATGACCTTTAATTTATTAAACGACATATATTATAATTTAAGAGATACTCACGATTTAATAATTGTGTCTGACGAAATTGGAAGATCAAAACCATCTTCATTATTTTTCTTATCTAAATTTGGATGTTTAGTTGAAAAAATATTTTTTTATAGTGAAATAACAAAAAATAACATGTGGAATGACATAGACATTTTACTTACAGCAAATCCTAACCTATTATTAAATAAACCATCAAATAAGATAGTAATAAAATACATAACTCATTTTAATAAAGACATTGAATCTGAGTATAGTGTTTCATCTCTATCCGAATTTGAAGATAAATTAAAAAAAATAATAAAAAATGTTTAAAATATTTGATGAACACTACTATATAGATTTAGACTCAATTGAAGAATGTACAAGAATTAGGTCTAATGATGAATTATCAGGTGATACTGAAAATCAAATTCACGTTGTTAAATATGAAACCATTAAATTTTTATTGGAAATTATAATGACAGAAAATGAAGCAATTGATCAAAAATTGGGAATGAATTCAAATGATATAACTATACCATTTAAAATTGCATTTAATACCTTACTTTTTAAAAAAATAATAAATAAATTATAAATATATGAACGAAGAACAAATAACAAAATTAGAAAGATCAATCCAAAATATGAAGGATAAATCTTCAAGAATTTATTTTGTGGTACAAGATACCAAAGGAAATGCTAAGGCATCGATAAAATACATTTATCAGATGGCAATGGCACTTAAATCTGATGGATATAATCCAATAATTTTACATGAAAAACCTGATTATTTTGGGGTATCCGATTGGTTAGGTGAAAAATACATGACAGATTTAACACATAAATCAATTGAGGGTAATAATTTAGAAATTTCTCCTGATGATTTAATTATTATTCCAGAAATTTTTGGATTTGTAATGGATCAAATAACTAAATTACCTTGTGGTAAAATTGTTTTATGTCAAGCGTATGATCATATTTTTGAAACTTTACAACCGGGACAAACATGGTCACAATTAGGGTTTAATAAATGTATTATAACATCTGAAAAACAAAAAGAGTACGTTAATTCCGTAATGAGAAATGTGTCATTTAGTATTATTGAACCGGTAATTTCTGAAGTATTTGAAAAACAAGAGTTACCACCTAAAACAATTATCTCAATTCATACAAGAGAGCACAGGGATACTGTAAATTTAATTAAAACTTTTTACTCTAAATTCCCACAATATAGATGGATTACTTTTAGAGATATGAGAGGTCTATCTGAAGTTGAGTTTGCAAACGCAATGAAAGAAAGTTTTGTATCAGTGTGGGTGGATCCAACAAGTGGGTTTGGAACATTTCCTTTAGAGTCAATGAAGATGGGTATCCCCGTAATTGGTTTGACACCTAATTTAGTTCCGGAATGGATGAATGAAGATAATGGAATATGGATCAATAATGTCAATATGTTACCAGATGTAATTGCAGATGTAATACAAAATTGGTTAGAAGACAATTTAAATCCTGAATTATATAATGAAATGGAAAAAACAATAACTAAGTATACAGACGTTACTAACTTCAATGATGTGGTAATTAAAATATTTAGTGAAATGATAAACAACCGTCTTAAAAACTTTGAAGACCAATTATCTAAATTTATAACAACAGAATAATATGAAAAATAAAAACACAATCTCAGTAATTTTACCAATTAAATCGGCAGTAGCTGGTTTTTTTGAAGAGTATCTAAACAAAGCAATTGAATCGATAAAAGTTCAAAAAGAAAAATTTGACGAATTAATTATTGTCCACACAGATGAAAGTCTACTAACTAAAATTTTAGGTGAGTTTGATTTTGGGGATTTAAATGTTAAATTAGAATCGTGGACTAAAGAACCAAATTTTGCCGATCAAGTTAATCATGGTGTTAATGTATCAACATCAGAATGGATTTCTATTTTTGAATTTGACGATGAATACGCAAATATTTGGGTTAAAAATGTAAAAAAATACATAGACACATATCCAAATACTGAAGCATTTTTACCTATTGTGGTTGATGTTGACGATAAGGGAGTTTTTGTTGGATTCACTAATGAAGCATCTTTTGCCTCAAATATTTCTGAAGAAATGGGAATTTTAACAAATGAAACATTACATTCATATCAAAATTTTCAAATTTCTGGAATAGTTATTAAAAAAGACGTATTTATTGAATACGGTATGATTAAAAGTAATTTTAAATTAACTTTTGGTTATGAGTTTTTATTAAGAATGACACAAAATTCTGTCAAGTTTTTAACAATACCAAGAATTGGATACAAACACAGTAATTTACGTGAAGGTTCTATTTTTTGGAACTATAAAAATGGGGAAAACCGTTTAACTGAAGATGAGGTTAAATTTTGGATTGATTCAGCAAAAAAAGAGTATTTTTTTAATGTACAAAGAGAAATAAATTATGAACCACAAGAAATTTAATGAATAATAATGAAATTGTTATCCAAAATAGTGATGAAATTGTTGTCGAGGATAGTAATAAAATTGTTATCGAGGATAGTGATGAATTAAAAAAGAAAGGTAGAAAACCAAATCCAAATAATTATTTTGCCGAAGTTGAGGAAAACGCGGTTAGAGAATACTTAACCGCAACAACAATGGATCAAAAAAATAAAATATATAATAAGTTTTTGAAAATACCTTTAGATAAAATGATATCGTCAATTATAAGACGATATAAGTTATACAGAAAAGACATGAGTTTTGAAGAAATTCACGTAGACACACATTCATTTTTAATGACCAAAGTTGATAAATTTAAACCTTCAAAGGAAAAAAAGGCTTATTCATATTTTGGTACTATTTGTAAAAATTATTTGATGGGTCAAATAATGAAAGACCAAAAAGAAACTAACAGAAAAATATCATATGAAGATATATCTTCAGATTTACAACATACTCCTGATATGATATATCATATAGATGATGATACGTTAACAACTGAAGAAACAATTAAAAAGTTTTTAATTAAATTAAAAGATTCTATGTCTGAAAAATCCATTACTGAACAAGAAGTAAAATTAGGTCAAGCGTTGTATGATATTTTTGAAAATTATAATGATATTTTTTTAGATACAAGTAATAATAAATTTAATAAAAATATCATATTATTTGAATTACGGGAAATGACAAATTTAAGTACAAAGGAAATTAGATCCTCAATTAAAAGATATAAAAAAGTTTATTTTCAATTAGTTCAAGATTTATTAAAATAAAAAAAAAACAAATATTTATTAGTTATATGCCAAGACCAACTAAAAAAACAATTAATTTAACTAAAGATTCAATGTTATCTTTAATGCAAGAAATCTACAATGAGTTGGTTGAGCAAAGAAATACTGCCATTAGAATACAAAATAAAATGTTAACAATGATGAAAGAACCAGAAGATATGACACTTATTGGTCCTGTTATTGAAAAACAACAAAAAATAATTAATGATTGTGTTGAGAAAAAATTAACTTTATCTAAATTACAATCTACAATATGGCAAAAATCTACGGAGAAAGAAGAAGATTTTACGCTTTCTGATATGGATTTAGATGACGAAACTATTCAAAATTTAATACAAAAAGATATTTCTGATGATAAAAACTATAAAATGAAGAAATAATGGCATTAGATACGGATGATGGTTATGATAAAATAAAGAAGAATGTAAGTGTAAGTAAAAAATATGTTGAAACAAAAAAAGATATAAAAAAACTTAAAAAAAAAACTGGGGATTCATTTGAAAAGTGGGGTGGTGGTTTAGAAAATAAATTTGGTAAATACGCAAACAAACAATTAACTTCAGCGGAAAAAAACGTACAAAAATACACAAAATCAATTAAAACCCAATTTGATCAAATGTTAGAGATTAAATTTCTAACTGAAAAAAGTGGGGACACAAAAACCGCAAAATATTTAAAAAAAACTTTTGTTACTGCACTTGAACAGATAAAGCCTCAAATATTTGATATTATTTCAGAATTAGGTGTTAAAGCGGTTGGATGTGAATCTGAACAAGAGTTTCCTGCCAATACAAGCATATACATAAAAGTAGGGGCAATTGATTTAGTTGGGTTATTAAAAGAAGACCCAAGTGGAACAGTTGGAAAAATATCGTACGAAAAAAACCCTATTGTATATAGTTCAAACCCATTTTCAATGAATAAAGAGTTATATAATAGAATACAAAATATTAATGTCCCATATTCATCAGCTTCGTTTGCAGGAGTTGATTATCAAGGACCGTCAACCCAAAGTTTATTTGATATAACATATGTTGAAAGTTACGTAGACATCCCAACAGGTAATATAATTAATGGTAGTTTTTTTAAAGTTGATCTTAAACCTAGATCTAGTAATACCAATAAAGTTTCTGAATTTTTTAAAGACTACTATTCATCAATTGATATTATTGATTACCAATATTTATTCACTAATTTAATTAATCAATTAACGGGAGCAATTTCAATAGAAAAAAAAGATGGTAAAGAAAAACTGATAGACTTTACTAAATTATTATTAATTATGAAAAGAATTTTTGGTATGTGTTTTGATAATACCAAAGAAATTAACGTTTCTGGAATTGGAAAAATATCAGAGACAGACATTGTTGATGATGCGTTTTTTGAGTTTAGTGAGGTTGATTTAAGATATATCGATATGGTCGTATCGAATATAAAATTAGGGGTGGTTGAGTTTGAAGATTGTGGTAATGTTAAATTACCTGTTGATGTAAACGCTGTATTAGATACTTTAAGTAGTTTAATATTTACACCTGGAACTAACAATAATAATGAAATTAATAACGCTGCAGAAAATGTAACAAAACCGTTTGAAAGAAGAGGACTTAATTTAGATCTAAGTTTTTTAAAAGAATATCCAAGAGCATTGTTAATGACAATCCTATCGCCTAAAGTAATTTTACCAATAATGATTATGGCAAAATCGTTAGGACAAAACGCCATAGACTCAATTAATTCAATGGTGGAATTTGCCAAAAAATTTAAAACATATTTTGTAGAATTAGTTTCTAAAGTTATGGCTTTATTTGTTAAAATATTATTTAACATTATTAAAGCAGATATTATTGAATTAACCAAATCAATTATATCTGATATAAAAAGTGAGTCTATTGTAAAAAAATCATTATTAATTTTGTCTTTAGTTGCGTTAATTGCTAAACTGATTCGTGATTTTAGAGAATGTAAAAGTATTATAGATGAACTACAAGCTATTTTAAGTATGGTTCAAAAATCATTAAAAGATCAAAAAAAACCATTACCATATCCTTTATTAGTTGCGAGTAGAGTTTTATCTGGATTCTCAAAAACAAGAGCAATGATAGGGGTTATTGAAAAATTTGAGGCTTTAGGACTACCAACCGGACCTATGCCTGATGGAAGTCCAAATTTATTTTTAGCCGCTGCGGACGCAATTATTGGTGCGATAGATGAAGAAGAAACAAAAAATGGACAAGTTCAAATTGCTGTAGACCCATTAAGTCTTTTGCCAATTGGAGTTACAGTACCACAAGTTGTATTTGGAAAAAAATTATAAAATATGGAAAATAGTGATGAAAAAATAAAAGTAACTTCTAATGAAATATTGGAAATTATAAAGGAATACAAAACAAGACCAAATAAAGATTTAACTTTGGCTTTAGAATTTATTAACAAAGATTTTGAATTAACTAAAGAAAGTGTAATTAAAATGACAAAACATTTAGATAATTTAGAAATTTCTTATAATACAATTTTAAAAGAATATAAGACAAGAAATGGAAAATAATAAAATAATATTTTTTGGTAAAGTTACGGATGTTGATGATCCATTATTAATTGGTAGGATTAGAGTTGAACCAAAACAAGAAATTCAAGCTTTTATATATCCTGAAAATTGGAATGAATCAACAGATAAATGGAAAGAAACAGATCCATTAATTTTTAATCCTTTAATACCTTATTATTTAAGTATAATTCCTGCGGTGGGAGAATATGTTCACATTATTTATTCAAATAAATCGGAAACAGTTGACGCAAACAAATTTTATATTCAAGGACCGTTAAGTAGACCGTGGAATAATAAAAAAGAAGACTATAATAATTCTCAGTCAGTTTTAGCAAGTGGTGAAAAATTACAACAAGCTTATTCCCCCATAGACCCAAAGACAGGAAAAGTAATTATATCGTTAACAGGTGTTTATCCAAAACAGGGAGATAATGCAATTTTAGGTAGAGGAACCGCAGATGTTATTGTGAAAGAAAACGAAGTTTTAGTTAGAGCAGGTAAAACACTATCTTCTGGAAATAATAATATTCCCGTAGTTAGAAATGATTTAAGAAGTTTTTTACAAATATCAAGTTTTGAATTAGAAAATGTTAGTGAGGGAACCGAAGAAATAACTAATGAGTCGTTTGAGGACATATCAACAAAAACATATGTCCAATGGTCAATAACTAATTTAAATTCCACATCACTTACTTATGATGGTAAAGTAAGTGTATATTCATTACCTGGCAATAACAATAACTATAAAGTTTCAGTTATTAATCAAAGTATTGACTTACTACTTGGGCAAACTATAAGTCCCATTTATGAAATTATATTTACTGGTAAAACTTTAGAACAAAGTTCCACAATAATTAACAACTTAATCAAAGGTGTTAATGATGGTGAAATTTCTTGGGACCCTTCTTTAGGATACTCAAATCAACCTATATCTAATCAATTCCCATTTTTTTACGGACCTGATCAATCAACATATGAATATGTGGTAAGTGGATTTGCCTCATTAATAAATGCAACATCTAATATTTTACAATCAAGTAAAATAATGTTATTAAATAATAAAATATCTTTAAGTTATGCTTATGACGAAAGAGGTTTTGGGTTAGTATGGAAAAGTAATCCTTCAAAATTAGGAATACTAACCGAAATTAAAACCACTAAAGTAGATAAAAGAAATTATTTAGTTCAACCAATTACATACTCTGTTTTGGGTGGAGATAAAGTTTATTTTTTAACAAACAAATCTGATGAAAAGTTTAAAATAGATCTTAAAGATACTCTTTATGGTATTCCCCAATCCAAGTTGGCAATAGAAATACATGAAAGAACAAACTCAATGGTAAGAGGTGAAGAACTTATGTTTTTATTAAATCAAATAGTTGATTTTATGTTAACACATGTTCATCCTTTTCCTGGCTTACCTCCAATCAAAGAATACCCAAATCAAGGAGTTTCAAGTAAAAAATTACTAGAAACAATTAATAATGCTGAAAATAATATTCTAAATCAAAATATCCGACTTAATTGATATTTATATAATAAAAGTATAATGTCAATTAATAACTCATATTTTAGTAGAAATAATACTATCATTTATAATGATTTAACAAATACGGGAAGAAACCCCGTTACAGAATTATATTATGGTGAAGACGGGATTGTTAATCCAAGAGGTTTTAGTCGATTTATTTTTGATATTGATTTAAGTTTATTAATTGAAAAAGTTAATAATGGTATTGTATCAACAGGGTGTACATCAGCAATGACTCACACATTGAATATGACCAACACATCATATTTTGATAAAGACTTTTTAAACACATCAACATCACAAGGTAGATATCGGGCAACATCATTTGATTTATTCTTATTTAGAATACCCCCCAATAATAGTACAATACCCCCAACCCCACAAATTTGGGATGAAGGAGTAGGGTATGATTTTATATCGGCAAATACCCCCATTCCTAATGATAAAAATTATTCAGATAGACCATCTAATTGGTCAGCAATTACAACAATAGATACTTGGGAAGAACCGGGAATTTATAGTAACACTAATAGTGGTTCATTTAATTATAATTCATTACAAGTTATAGACACCCAACATTTTGAATTTGGGGATGAAAATATTGATTTTGATATGACAAATGAAATAAACTCAATATTAAACGGATCAATTACAACACCTGTTGGTTGGGGTATTGCATACCTACCTCAAGTTGAAAGTTTATCAGGGACAACAGGAACTTATTCTGTTGGATTTTTTACTCGTCATACTCAGACATTTTACGAACCATATCTACAAACAAATTATAATGATCTAATTGAAGACGATAGAAATATGTTTGTTTTGGGTAAAATTAATAAACTGTATCTATATGTTTATGAAGATGGTGATTTTAAAAATTTAGATTTTAATCCATTTGTTGAATTACGGGACACATCTTGTACCGCAATACCAGGTTTAACAGGACTAACAACTTGTCGTAGATCAAAAGGGGTTTATGAAGTTATTATTCCCCCATTAATTGGTTACAAAACTCCTTGTACGTTTACTGATGTTTGGAGCAATTTATTTATTAATGGTTTTCCATTACCTAATATTACAAATGAATTTACAATCTACCCACTACATAAGTCTTTACAGATTGGTACTCTATCTCAAGACCCATCAATATATGGGTTTGATTTCTATGGAATTAAACAAGATGAAAAGATTTTAAATACGGATGTTCGTAAAGTGGGGGTAATTATTAAAAAGGCTTATACCACTAATCAACTATTACTTAAAGTAAAAGCATCGTATAGAATTTATGTTAAAGAAGGATCTACGGAAGTTCAAGTTCAAGATTGGACAAAAATTAATAGAACACCTAATGAGTATTATTTTATGTTTGACACAAGAGATAAAATACCTAATGAATATTTTATTGATATTAAAGTGTTATCAAGCGGAGAAGTTAATACTTATAAGAAACAAATAAAATTTCAAATAGTAAATAAAAAATAAAAAAAAACAAAAATTATGGGACGCGAAGAAGGATTAACAACAACAAGTGCAAACACAAACACCACAATTTGTGTTCAAATATGTACTACTGGTGACACAGGTTCCACTGTAGTATCGGTAGAACCACAACACCCAACTTGGAGTTCCCAAGATGGTGGTGATGTAGTACAATTAAACATGACCCTCATTGGGGGTAACGGATTAAATTCTTAAGATATGAATTTAGATTATATTATTAGAAAAGTTATTAGAGAGACTCACGAAGAAAAATCTCAAAGATATATGTTCTTTTCTAATTTAGAACAAATGAGAAGACAATGTGATTTATTATTAGATTTCGATCGTAATATGGTTGAATCTATTTTAGATAATGGACATGATTGGGCTCAAGATCATATTTCTGAAGCTAAAAACAATATGGATCAAGTATTTGATTTCATGATGAATGAATCAAAAAAAGACGGTATGGAATTGTCTATGAATATTGACGATAAAGATATGTTTATGTCGGAAGGTCGTAAAAAAACAGGAACACCTCTTTGTGCTAGAGGTAAGGCATCGGCAAAGGCAAAATATGACGTGTACCCAAGTGCTTATTCGAACGGACACGCTGTCCAAGTTTGTAAAGGAAAAATCAAAGGTCTTGATGGTAAAAGACATTGTTCAGGAGATTACTGTTAAAGACCACTTAAAACATTTTTAATAACAAATTCTAAAGACTCTTTTTGAGTCTTTTTCTTTTTAGGTTTGTATGAAGTCATTACAGGTTTTTGACCTTTACCCGTTTGAGTGTCTTTTTTCTCTGCACTTCTTTTTTGTTGACATGCTGATTTTTTTTCTGAATCAGACATTTTACCTGCAACACCAGCAGCTCTACATTTAGGGTAAGACCCTTTAGATGTGTCTTGTCGTCCACAGGGAGGGTGTTTACCGTCGACTTTACTACAAATATTAACCCAAGGACCTTTTGGTTGAGAAGACCCTTTAGGTTTCTTTTTTTTACCAAACCAAACCGCCAAGTCTTCGTTTAAAGGAATAGTATCTAACTCAACCCATTCATTTAGTCGTGGTGAAACATATGACCTTTCACTCCCTGAACTAACTTCAGATAAAATTTTCTTTATTATTATATTTAAATCCATAATTTGTTTACTATTGATAAATATCAACACAATAAAAAAAGGGACAATAAATTGTCCCTTTTGAGTGTAATACTTTAAGATTTTGATTATCTCAATTCTCTTAAATCGAATGTACGAACACCATCTACGGTAATTCTACCGTAAAAGCGATTATTTACCATCTTTTTTGCGTATCTCGTCATTATTCCTTTTATCGGAGTAAAGTTGAACGGATTGTACATTGTAGGTGTTAATTGTAAAGGTACGTACGGTGCGTAAACATAACCTGTGTCTAACAATGATGTTCCTTTGTGTCCCAACAATACTGTGTTCGGTGGGAAGTAAGGGTCACGATATACTTGGTAACGTCCTGCAAGAGTACCTACTCTTTCAATACCCATGTTATACGAATCCTGCTCAGGAGATGCGTTAGATACGTGGAAGTATTCTAAGTCATCAAAGATTGCAGAAATCTCAGAAGATACAACAATCCAATTAGCTCCACCTCTTAATGTAGATTTGTGGATTTGTGCTGAAATTTGGTTAATTGCTGTAATCAAAGTTTGATTCCAATCTTTTTGAGTGTATTGTGTTAATGGATTTGCGGTAGTACCTCTTTTCCATCCGTTGTAATCCCAACGTAGATTCCAAGCAGCTCCTTTACGTAAGTCACGTAAAATTTCACGGTCAATCTCTGCTGCCACTTGTTCAGACAATAAAGCTGTTAATTCAGCTTCAGCATCGATGTTATGGAATGCAGAAACGTCTTGTGCTAATTCAGGAGACCATTGTGCTCTTAGTTTTCTTTCTGTTACAGAAACAGTAACTGACTCAAGGTCAAAAGAAACCTCACCAATTCTATCTTCGAATTCTAATTCTTGGTAAACTCTGTAAAAACAGTTAAATTGTCCAGCAACGTCAGTCGCAGAAGAAGGAATGGTAAATCCTGAGTAACCATCTAAAGACGCCGCTCCGATAGACGCAGGAACTTGACAGTCAACCTCTAAATAGATAATACCAGCAGCATCACAAAGGTTGTCATAAGAACCACCATTACCAGTGCCTGGCCATGTTGTAGTAGTTTGAGCACCATATTGTACAATACCTTTACCATATTTTTGAGTTACAACTCTAAATAATAACTCACTTGTACCTAATCCTGAGAACGCACCTGTAGTTTGAACAGCTTTAACTCTTAAATCAGATAAGAAAGCTTCGTTATCCATTAATTGACCATCAGGTCCAATCAATTTACCAGCACCACCTGATGTGAAACCAGAAAGGGCGATAAGTACTTTTCTGTGAACAGGACCACCTGTAGTTGCTCCAGCCGGTGTTCCACCGTTAGTTATAGTGTAAGTACCTTCAACTAATTGTCCGCTTGACCATACATAAGTAACTGCAGCTTTAGTGATAGCAGTATAAGCACCTTTTGAATAATCCCATAAACCTGCTGGATCCACCTCTGGTTCAGTTCCTTCATAAAATCTATCATAAAGGTTTTTAGAAGTTGCCGGATAAGCCGCTTGAGATTCTGCAGGTGTTGGTCCGTTTTGTGCTCCGATTGGTGCATAGTGTGGATTGTCATAAACAGTTGCTGTGTTGTAATTTTGAATTTTAGGTACAAAGTAGAATAATTTACCAATAGGTAAATTCATTGCTTGTACAGAAACTAAGTCGTTAGCTAATAATTTAGAGAATACACGTCTAACGATAGGAAATACTACAGTTTCAAAAGAACCTGAACTATCACTAGATGCTGCTTCGTTTATCAAATGTGACGCTTGATTTTCATATAATTGCGCCATGTTTTCTTTTGTGTGACCTTTAAGGCCATCAAGGAATCCTAAACGATCCCATTTGTTAATTGTATCTTCTTTGATAACTTTAAGGTGTTTTAACCCGATGTTACCAACAAGACCTGATTCTAATAATGCTCCCATTTTTTTATTTTTTTAATTGAGTTTATTTTATTTTATTTTATTTTTCCCATTAAATCTTTCATTCTCATGAATTGAGGATTTTCATAGGTTTTGCTTTCTATTAAATTTGATGATGAACCATTTGATGGTGTTTTAGTAATTTTATTATGAACTGATTCATTAACTACTGAGTTATCACTTTGTGGTACTAATTCATCTTTAATATTCTTATAAAGCGATTTAGATTCTTTAATTGATTCAACATTGTCAAATCTTCTAAGAATGTTTATTTTTTCTTGTTTTGTTGTTGAGTGTTCTGTGAACAATCTTGTTGAATAGGCTAAGTTTGAGTTAAAAATCGCAACTTCATTTAATTTATTTCTAAAGAAATCTAAAGCTTTTTTATATTCTTCATTTTTTTCTTTTAATAAATTTAATTCAGATGTTACTGATTCACGTCTAAGATTAGAATACGTTTTTGGTTTAGGTAATCCGTTACGACCATGTGTCCTACCGTTACCTAAAGTTCTTGAAGATTCTTTAAATTCAACTTCTTCTTCTTCTTCTTCTTCTTCTTCAGAATCATAACCCTCACCAAATAGACCGTCTT